>OGCM01000006.1_pt1 | contig 346373 bp, 311 predicted proteins | sample 1570151 | NCBI WGS metagenome assembly OGCM01 (sample SAMEA4370582, study PRJEB24528) | human gut metagenome
TATTCGCCTTGATCAGCCTGTCCACCATCTCCTGATTATTCCGGATCGCCTCAACCTTTAAGGGAGATACCAACAAAACATCGGCTTGCAGCCTTCTCATCACACCAATCAAATCCTCGTTATTCGGATAAACCTTGACTCCCATTAAATACCGATTCCCTATCTCTGTCAGATCCGAGATAAACCCTGCCAGTACAAACCGGGCCGGATCTTGATTCTGGATACTTTTCGCCAAACTGACCCCACCTTGCTTCACGCCATAGATAAAGGCTCGTTCCGCCTTAGCCACACGAAAAGTACTTACATAAAAATATTTCACGAACACACGCATCATCCACATCAAGCTCATAGCCAACAACGCGGAGAGGATCAGATCCCGTTTACGGATATACACCAAATAAGGAGAAAAGTCCGTCAACGCCTGAAACACGACTACGCAAATCAAGCCAAACAAGACGGCGAATCCCACCTTTTGCAAGTCCACGAAAGAGGAATAACGTATAATCCCCGAATAGGTATGGAACAGGCGAAAGCCTACCAGATAAGGAATCAGGCATACCAACAGCGTGACCAATAGATGTCCTAAGATATCCAAAGTCGACAACACACCATTATTCAAGGTATACACCAATAAGCCGGAAAATAAGATCAAGCAGCAATCCAGCAAGATAATACCCCAATAGGGTAAGGATTTCTTGGAAAAGTACCAGGTAGATAGTCGAGAAAAAAGGTTCATGATAATTATAATATATTTTTCTTTACACAATTCACGATATAAGCTACATACTTTAAAATAGTTACAGCAGATAAGGGTGATTATCTTACATACACCCCATCCTTAAACTCAACGATCACCGATGGCTCTATCACGCAAACCGTATGCCATACTCCTACCGGAATCTGCATCCCATATTTTCCTTCTGCCGGAGCCAACAAATAGCGAGCGATCTCCTTGAAACACCTCTTGCGAGTCATATCCATTACATTAGAAGTAGAATCCAGCACAAACACCTCCAACTCCTCATAAATAATCTCCTCCAACCGTCCACGTAAGCAGATCACAGTTTCAGAGGTGGTCTCATGCCTATGAATAGGAACGTCTGTCCCCACGGCCAAAGCATTCAGCATCCGTTGAGAAGTGTCTGCCGAGGTGTTTCGTAAATCATAGTTCACCCTGAGACGAGGAGCTTCTGCAGCCTTCTCTTGTAAATCATCCAATAAACATTCATCAAAAAACATATCCCATTTTTTTAAATCGAAGCCAAATATTCTTCATGAAGACAATAGTATTTCTTCATAAATACCACATACCCAAAAGTCAATGCCATTACAACGGCAACCAAATACATCCAATGTACTACTATCGTATTAGGAATTACATAGATAAATATCAGAGATATCCCCAACTGCAACAACATGTAAAACATTGCCACTTTCACATGACCAATACCCAACTCATTTGCCATCAATTGATACGCATGCTTGCGATGTGCCTCCCCCAAATTCTCATGCAACAGGATGCGATGTATAATCGTCAAACAACCATCCACGCCATATACCAATAAAAAAACAAGGTAAGTCATGTCTGTTGTTTTGATAATCAGTTTACCTATCATAAACAACAAGATATAAGCGATACTTATAGAGCCTACATCTCCCGCAAAACATTTAGCCTTACCTTTTGGACGAAGGTTAAAAAAGCAGAACACCAACACGCTAAGTGTTGAGACATAGATCAAAGACGAATCAACAAACCCAAACTTTTCGTTTAGCAACATTAAAGGGAATAATACCGACAACGAGTAACCAGCCGTAATGCCATTTATACCATCCATAAAATTAATGATATTTGAAGCGCCTACACAAACGATCAACGCCAATACCACCACCCACCACATGTTCAAATGCAATATATCCAATTGATAGAACATCATCACCATAGCAATGAATTGAGCGATCAAACGTACGGAATCAGGTAGGCTACGTATATCATCTATAAAACTGACACCACCAATCAAAGTAACGGCCCCAAGAAACCATGGAACGGAAAATCCAAAAAAGAAAGCCCATGTCCATAAACCTAATAAAAAGATAATACCACCGCCTCTCAAGACAATAGAGGTATGGGAACTACGCTCATTCGGTCTGTCGATAATGTTGTACCGATCCGCTATACGGAAATAAAACAACTCCGCAAAAAACAGTAAAGCGAAAATCAACACATAAAGCAAGCTGTTCATATCTTATAGTTTTTCAGCACATTCATTGGTTTCCAACCTAACTCCTTACATATCTTTTCATTACTGAATGTCAAACTTTTCACCATCTTTTCTAACTTATAGCTGTTGATTGGAGCCTTACTACCCAACCAATCACCTATTTTAGCCATACACCATGCTATCCAATATGGAATACTGACTGGCTTTCTTTTTCCCAATTGACTGGCTACAGATTCTGCGATCTGACCAAAAGAGGGCTGAGATGAATCACAGACATTATATGTACCACCTTTCTCTACAACTAAAGGCAAAATGTGTGCAATGTCTTCTGCCATCAAAACACTTTTCACAACTTTACCTCCTGCAATATTCATGTAAAAGCCCTTTTTGATCGCATCAACCATAGCACCCAGATTACCTTGAGCATTTTTACCAGCCAACAGCGATGGTCGCAAAACACTCAGCACAACTCCATATTTCTCACACCATTTAGCTAGATACTCCTCTGCCATAATTTTACTCCTTGCATACGAAGTTTTGCCATTTAAAGGATGTTCTTCGGTTATCAATTCTCCAAATTCACAACCATATACAGCCACAGTACTAATGAATACCAAACTTTTAGGAACTCCAATCTTTTCCAATGCTGTACACAGATTTACAGTACCCTGATAATTCACATCAAAAAACACTTGTTTTTCCACTTCTGTTTTAGGGACAGAATGAGCTTTTCCACAAGCATGTAACACCACATCATAATGTTTATCTAGTACTGGTATCTCTTTAGCCAAATCAATTTTGATATCATCAATCGGTGTAATTCCGCATGTAGTCACTTTGTAACTTTTATCCAACACAGGTCGTATATTCTTACCTAAAAAGCCTGTTCCCCCAGTAAACAACAAGGTTTCCATCTATATCAAATCCAGAAATTTACTTAAAATCACCTTTTTAGAATAATCTCTTACCGCTAATTTTCGAGCTTTCGCTCCCATATCGATCAGTTCCCGTCTATTCCACACTTTCGGCCATCCACAATAACCTATACCGTTTTCCCGTACCAACAGATCAATCTCACTTCCTTCTGGGCCAAAAAAGATGATAGGTCTTCCTGCCGCCAAGATATTGTATGTTTTACTGGGAACACCCAATCCATACATTCCTTTTTGCAAAGTCACTACTGCTATATCACATGCGGACAAAATCTTATTCTGTTGGGAACGGAAATAAGGTCCATGAAAAAAGATTTTAGGATACTTCCGAGATTTCAACTTTTCTTCCATTGCACCGGTACCATACAAATGAAATTCCACATTATCAGGAAGTTGCTCAACAACCTTATCCACCCCTTGCACTCTCCCTATATTACCAGCATATTGTAGTATAATCTTACCCGTTGGGAATGGCTGAGGCGTAATATTTTCTATATCAGCCCAATTTTCAATAATTATGATTTCTTGTACAGAATGGAAACGAGCCACTTTTTCCCTCATTACCTTTTCCATATCCCTTCCCAAAACAATCAATCTATCGGCACGACTATAAGCCTTGTCAAACAACTGCTTTAAGTACTCATAAGCAAAAAGTTTTACACCTGCCGGAATTGTATTTTCGGGAAAAACATCATGTACCAAAATATTCAGTTCAAACCCTATTTTTTTCTTTAAACAACTCATCAATATAACCAATGGAGCCGGGTTTGTAACCATCAGTACCTTATCTTCTTTTTGGATATGTCTTTTGGCCAACTTTAACAGCCTATGGCTCACCAATAAAAATCCTAAAACTTTTCCTTTTATGGTATTCTTATCTAAATTAACACTATGGGCACGTATTACTTCAATGCTAGCATTTGTTTTAAAAGCATTATTTTGATCTATTTTTTTCCGCTTGTCATAAACCTCTGACCCACAAATCACCTTTACTTTATACTTACTTACAAAAGTATTAGCAATTTCACCCATTATATAAGCAGTCGATGTTTCATCAGGAGGAAACAATTCAGTTACGATCCAAAGAGTACGTTTCCTTTTCTCCATAATATTATAAACAGTAATGTATTCTCAAGCCTTTCAGCACGTCACTTATCGGCTGCTTCGATTTAACCATATTGCCTCATTTATCAATAAAACATTAAAACAAAACCATGAATTATTTGGACTAAAAAAGATATCCATCTTCACTCCTTCCTCCAAACCATTTTATTCACTACCCCCGTATAGCTTTGGATCAGTTTCACCACTTTGGTGGATACAATTTCATCGGTATAGTTCGGTACAGGTAAACCGTGATCACCGTTCAAGTTCATCTCAACTGCCAGATCTACGGCTTGTAACAAATCCTGTGTGTTGATACCCGCCAATACGAAGCAACCCTTGTCCAATGCCTCCGGACGTTCTGTAGAGGTACGGATACAAACAGCGGGGAAAGGATGCCCCACGCTAGTAAAGAAACTGCTCTCTTCCGGTAACGTTCCGCTATCTGAAACAACACAGAAAGCATTCATCTGAAGGCAATTGTAGTCATGAAACCCCAACGGTTCCTGGCGGATCACACGATGATCGAGCTTAAAGCCACTCTTCTCCAACCGATTTCGACTTCTTGGATGACAACTGTACAAGATTGGCATATCATATTTCTCTGCCAGAGCATTAATACCAATGAAGAGCGAGTTAAAGTTCTTCTCTGTATCGATATTCTCCTCCCGGTGGGCACTTAGCAAGATGTACTTACCCTTCTTCAAACCCAATCGTTCATGCACATCACTTGCTTCTATCTCAGTAAGATTCTCATGCAACACTTCCGCCATGGGCGAACCGCTCACGTAGGTGCGTTGCGGAGCCACACTACTGGCATTCAAATAACGGCGGGCGTGCTCACTATAGCAAATATTCACGTCACTGATGATATCCACGATGCGACGGTTGGTCTCCTCCGGCAGGCACTCATCGAAACAGCGGTTTCCAGCCTCCATGTGAAAGATAGGGATATGTAGACGTTTGGCACCAATCACGCTCAAACAGGAGTTGGTATCTCCTAACACCAATACAGCGTCCGGCTTGATCTCCACCATCAATTTGTAACTCTTATCAATGATATTACCCATTGTCGCACCCAAGTCATCGCCTACGGCATCCAGATAGACCTCGGGATCAGCCAGCTTCAGATCCTTGAAAAAAATCCCATTCAAGTTGTAATCATAGTTCTGCCCTGTATGAGCCAGAACCACATCAAAATATTTCCTACATTTATTGATAACCGCCGCCAGACGGATAATCTCCGGACGCGTCCCTACAATAATGAGCAACTTGAGCTTGCCGTTATTCTTAAATGTCGTCATGATTATTTTTATTTTACAGTTTCAAAATAGGTATCCGGACGACGGGGATCAAAACTCTCGTTCGCCCACATCACCGTTACCAAGTCCTCCGTATCAGAGAGATTGATGATATTATGCGTATAGCCCGGCAGCATGTGTACCGCCTCTATTTTTTCTCCACTCACCTCAAACTCAATCACCTCGTCTGTACCGATCTTACGCTCTTGTATCAAGCCATGGCCGGAAACCACTATGAAAAACTCCCATTTGGAATGATGCCAATGCTGTCCTTTGGTGATACCCGGCTTGGAGATATTGACACTCACCTGCCCGCAATTCCTCGAACGAAGCAGCTCCGTGAAACTACCACGCTGATCCACATTCATCTTTAAAGAAAACGCAACCTTCTCTTTAGGCAAGTAGCTTAAAAAGGTACTATACAGCTTCTTGGCAAAGCTACCATACGGAATCTCCGGAACAACCAATGTAACGGGCTGGTTCTTGAATACCTCCAACAAACGAATGATCTCACCCAATGTTACTTTATGCGTGATCGGGGCAGCACAATAACGGCCATCAAACTTCAACACCGTATCCACCCCATCAAACTCACAACGATGCTCCTCCCCTTTCAAAGCGGATATCATCTCCTCTACCAAGTCATCAATGTAAAGCAACTCCAGCTCTACCGCCGGATCGTTCACCGTAATAGGTAAGTCGTGTGCCATATTATGGCAGAAAGTAGCCACCGCACTGTTATAATTCGGACGACACCATTTACCAAAAAGATTCGGAAAACGGTATATCAAAACCTTGCCACCGGTCTCCTCGCCGTATTTAAACATCAGTTCCTCTCCCGCCTTCTTGCTCTTTCCGTATTCGGAAGTACCAAAACGACCCGCCAAAGTTGCCTGTATCGAACTGGAGATCATCACCGGACAATTATTGTGATGTTTTTTCAAGGTATCGAGCAGCGTAGAGGCAAAGCCAAAGTTACCCAGCATAAACTCCTCTTGTTTTTGCGGGCGGTTCACCCCTGCCAAGTTAAAAACGAAATCACAATCATGGCAATAAACCTCTAACTCCTCGATAGTAGAGTCTATATCATATTCATAGACAGCATCCACCGTCAAGTCACCATAACACTTTACCTTGCCCGATTGGATATTACGCAATTGGGATACAAGATTCCGACCGACAAACCCTCGAGCGCCGGTTACTAAAATTTTCATGATGTTCGCACTTATCTTTTAAGCGGAAAGAAATTAATCATAGTAGTCGTAAAGTTGGATAAACTTATCTGTAAAAAGTTGCAATAACTGAGGTTGCTTCTCCAGTTCAGATTATCTTACCATAATGTAAGCACTCTTCTGTATGATTTGATAGTGTTCGAATACATCTTCAGCGAAATGATTTATACTTTAGAAATGAATTTCCAAAATAAACATCATCAACCCGTTGTACACACCGATAATTATAATACGAAACTTTTATTCAAACCTGAAAAGTCTACATCAAATAAGGATAAACATCAATACACAAACGTTCTAGCTCTTTAGATGGTACTTTTACGAATTCATCCCCATAAATCAACTTATCTCTTTCGTTCTTAGAAAGATAAGAGAAACATTCTTCTAATATGGCTTGCCATTTTTCAGAAGTTTAGAACTTACACTTTGCAACTTTGTCTTTTCCCATAACTTATATCCTCCTTAAACCATATTATAAAGATACAAGCTAAATCCATACAAACCAACGATTCTTCGTCTTTTCCGTCTATTATTTACTGATTATTAATCAATTTATTATTCACTTCTTATCTCTTTAGCCTTAGCCCGCTCAATTAGCCCCAGATCCTCCTGGATGAAACGCAGACGCAGCAGCAGTTTCTTCATGCCCTCCACGTCTAAGCGTGCGGTATTGTGACTATGATAATCTTCGATAACCGAAACATCCTCATTACCTTCCGTAAAAAACTTATCATAATTCAGATCACGATTATCACACGGGATCCGATAATAGTCTCCCATATCGATCGCCTTCGCCATCTCCTCACGAGTCACCAGCGTCTCATAAAGTTTCTCTCCATGACGGGTACCTATTACTCGAACCTCCGTATCGCCATACGTAGGGTCCACTTTGGCATAAACCTCCTTCAAAGCCGTAGCCAACGTAAAAAGTGTAGCGGCAGGGGCTTTCTGCACAAATAGATCACCATTCTCACCATGCGTAAAGGCATAGACCACCAAATCCACCGCATCATCCAAGGTCATCATAAAGCGAGTCATATTTGGATCCGTGATAGTGATCGGCTTACCATTCATCATCTGCTCCACCCATAAAGGAATCACCGAACCACGAGATGCCATCACGTTACCGTAACGAGTACAACAAATCGTAGTCTTCGCATTAGCTCCCAAAGCACGTCCTTGCGCAATCGCCACTTTCTCCATCATTGCCTTGGAGATACCCATAGCATTGATCGGGTAAGCTGCCTTATCAGTGGAAAGCACCACCACATTCTTCACCTCATGCTCAATAGCCGAAAGCAACACATTGTTTGTCCCTTCCACATTCGTACGAACTGCCTCCATTGGAAAGAACTCACAGCTAGGCACCTGTTTCAAGGCAGCGGCAGCAAATACATAATCCACCCCGTCCATCACAAAGTCCACAGCTTCACGCTGGCGTACATTACCTATATAAAACTTTACTTTGTTAGCTACTCCCGGACGCTGAGCTTGAAAGTAATGACGCATATCATCCTGTTTCTTCTCATCCCGCGAGAAGATACGAATTTCCTTAATGTCGCTATCTAAAAAACGACGAAGTACAGCGTTCCCAAAGGAACCAGTGCCACCTGTAATTAGCAGGGTTTTGTCTTTAAAGATTGACATGATAATTATTTCTCAATATCAATAAAATTCTTAACTACTTTATAAAATTCATCATAGTCACGAATAAACTCCCTCAATAAATTATTACAACGTTGATTAAAAGCTTCCTCATCAGTATTTTTAAAAAATCGCTGTATTTTCTCAGAAAGTTCAGAACAGTCCTCCAATGATAATCCTAAATCATACTTCTCCACATAATCTCCCTGCGTACTTTTTGCAGTAACAATCATTGGTTTTTTATAAACTAATGCATTATAAAAGCGATTAGATAATGCAGTAGAATGGGAAACTATTTTAGGATAAAATATATTCAATAATGAGGCTTTTTTAATAAAATAATGTTCATCTTTTTTTTCATAATACCCATCAAATTGAATATTTTTAATTCCATTCAATCGAGCGTAATTTTCTATTAAGGTTGCAGCTTCTCCTTTACCCACAAACCGCATACAATAACCTTTTTTATTAGCTAATGATTTCACCACCTCGATATTTGAAGAATAATCACGGATACCGCCGATAGTTAACACATTGATTTGTCCAGCTTGAAAAGGTATTACATCTTTCTTATCCAATGCATCTCGTACCGCCTCAATGTCAAAATTATGCGAAATCCTGTAATTGCTCCCTTGTGGCAAACATTTTATAAAACCCGGAGAAGATACAAAAATAGCGGCACTATGCCTCAACAGTCGCTTATATGGATATTTGAAGATAGCTTTTTGTTCAATCGACAAATCTCGATAATCAAAAATATATCTATCGCTATAATTCTTAACCAAAAAACTCGACAAGAAAATCCCTAATTGAGAGCTAAAAACAATCAGTTTGTCATATTTATGTTTACGAACTATTTTTTTTACAAAATTCACATACTGAATATAAGATATTAGTATCCACAAACGATTTCTTTTAGCGGTCACATCCCGCATAAACTGAATTCCACATTTAGGATCACTCCCGTCCCGATTCCAAGAAATTAAATCATAATCAACATTTTGTTCTATCAATACTTTCTCGTAAATCCTAACATATGGCGCAAACCAAATAGAACAAGGAAGAATAAGAGCTAGTTTCATTTATCTTAATGCATTAATAATTCGTTCACAAGCAGACCCGTCTCCATACGGATTCACAGCTTGGCTCATTTGATTATAGTAATCCTCATCGTCTAACAAGGCAGAAACCTCCAATACGATCTTATCATAATTCGTTCCGACTAATTTCACTGTACCAGCTTCCAAGGCTTCCGGCCGCTCTGTCGTATTACGCATCACAAGCACTGGCTTGCCCAAACCTGGAGCCTCCTCCTGAATACCGCCACTATCAGTCAACACTATACTTGATTTCTCCATCAAATACACAAAATTCAAATATCCTAAAGGCTCAATAAAAAACAAATTACCAAAACCATTTAGATCATCTCCAAACACTTCATGAATAGGTTTACGTACATTAGGGTTCAAATGCATGGGGTACACAAAGTCCACCTCCGGATATTTATCATTCAAACACCTAATTGCCATACATATATTAATAAATCCATCACCAAAGTTTTCTCGTCGGTGTCCTGTAATCAGCACCAACTTCTTTCCTTTCGCCAAACGATTCATATCATAACCCCCATTTTGAAGCGAAGCTACCAATTCTCTCTCTAATGCTCCATCCGTTTTGATCTTGCGTACGACTTGGAGCAAGGCATCAATCACAGTATTTCCTGTCACCACGATAGAGTCCGGACTTACTCCCTCCTTCATCAAATTTTGCTGGCTCAATAAAGTTGGAGCGAAATGATAAGTAGCTATACGCCCCGTGATTTGACGATTCATCTCTTCGGGCCATGGACTATATATATCATGTGTACGCAAACCCGCCTCAACATGCCCCACTGGAATTTGCAGGTAAAAAGCAGCCAACGCAGCCGCCGTACTGGTGGTCGTATCACCATGCACTAACACCACGTCGGGTCTAACCTCTTTGAGAACATCACGCATACCTACCAAGACTCGGGAAGTTACGTCATAAAGATCCTGTCCCTGTTTCATGATATCAAGATCATAATCTGGCTGAATTCCAAAAATATCAAGAAGCTGATCAAGCATCTGGCGATGCTGACCTGTTACACATACAACCGTTTGGAAATCCTCTAAGTTTTTTTGAAACTCCTTCACCAACGGAGCCATCTTAATCGCCTCGGGACGAGTTCCAAACACCAACATTACTCTCTTCTTTTGACTCTTTAATCGCATCTCGTAAAGCATATATATATTGTTTTCCAAATTCAATATCAGGTTCCATATAATTACCTTCGCCCCATTCATTCCATGACTTTATCATAACAATCTGCTCATCAACAGGTTTATCCTTAACAATACTAATTGCCCGCTTTGCTATCTGCTTAAAATAACAAGGTTTAGAATGTGTCAATATAATGGAATTAGTACCAGATCTAGGAGAATGATCCCAATTAGGAACTATCATCGGAATAACTTCCCTATTCTTACAATCATCTATAACCATATATTTGATTGCATCCTTATATTTAAAAGTTGTTGGCCTTTTAAGAAAACGACGTCTAACATAATAAAAAGCCTTTTCTACAAATGTCAAATGATGATGAATATTAAAAGTATCATTATTATAAATCGCATCAAATCCTAAAGATAATAGATATGACTTCTTACGACTATCAGCATCAGTAGCTACAAAATAAAAATCATTTAAACCATTTTTTTTTGCTAAATCACGCCAAACAGAAATAAAAGTTTTAACATCTAAAAAATTAACTGCATCATATACAATAAAAAACAATTTATTTCCTACCCGAATATAACGATTGTCTTTAAATGCTAATAGCAAAGAATTAAAATGCAATACATAATCATCTATTCCCAAATATTCCTGTTTAATTAAAAGTTCATCTTTCTCTGGAGCATTAGGATCCCATAATTTTTTATACCAAGAATGATTAGCCCAAGCTAAGCAGAAAGGAAAATCTGGAGAATGTGTATTTAAAACTTCAGCAAAAGGCAAATTCATTAATTGTTTCCCATTTCCAAACCAATAATGCCAATAACAAAATCCTTCAATACCAGCTTCTTTTGCTAACACAGCCTGTTGTTCCCTCACAAGAGGCAATCTAAGATCATAAAAGCCCAAATCTGCAGGAATATGAGGCTGAACATGACCTCTAAATAAAGGTTTTGCTTTTGCAACATTTACCCATTCAGTAAACCCTGGTCCCCACCAAAAATTATTTTCTTCAAAAGGGTGAAATTGTGGCAAATAGAATGCTATAAATCGTGCCATAATCAAATAACAATTTTTATTGATTTATACAATACACATTTTAGAATAACAAAAGTTATAATATTCATTATCAAAATAGAGAAATTAAACTCTGAATATAAAATACCTATCAAAACTATTTTAAAAACAGTTAAAACAACAAATAAATCAGCGATAGTATATTGTTTTTTTCTCACAAGAAAAAGCAGAGGCAAAAAAGAAAACAAAATCCCCCAATATTTAAAGTCAATAAAAAAACGCCCACATAAAGGTATAAAAGCGAAATCAGGGAAATTTTTCACATAAAAATACGGACTATACGAATAAAAATTCTTAAAAAAATAGTGTCCATTAGAAAAAACAATAGTATTATTAAAAACAATATCATAATTTAATATAGACGCTCCAAAATAATCAAATAGCCATAAATCATTAGAGTAATTTTCAAATCTAGACAAAGTTATAGCCATTCCTAAAAAAGCTAGCACAAAAGTAACAAACAACAAAATAATATTAATAAATCTAACATACCTGCGCTGTATATTTTTCCTAAAAAACATATATACAACAAACAATAAAATAAAAACTTGAAACAAATCTGTTCTAGAAGCCATAAAAACAGAAAAAATAATCGAAGAAAAAACTGATAGCAAAATCAGTACCCCTCCTTTAAATAAAAATCCTCTACTAATAAGAGCAAAAGAAACACAAAATGAAGGTATAGTAAAATAAGAGACAAACTGTAATAATATATATTCAAATTTATTTAAATATAAAGAAGCATCATCACCTCTCATCTCCACATAAACATCATGATAATTCCCCAACAATAAAATCGGAATTGATCTAGACAAATAAGACACAATAAAAAACACAAACAACAAAGAACTAATAATATAGTACCAAGTAATTCGTTTATTACTTGGTACTACAACATCTAAAACATTATAATTATTACGAACAAATGGATAAACACAAATTAAATATTGAAATGTAAAAATAAATACAGAATAAAGATTATTATTGAGCGTATATAGATCCAAAAACAAACAAAAAAAAGAACCTATTAAAACAAATATATAAAACAACAATAAACATACAGAAAACACATTCAGCCTACCTTTATAGTTAACATAGCACATAAAAGATAAACATAAAACAATATTAATAGCAATCGAGATCATCTAAGAACAATTAACATTCAATAGTATCCTGCAATAAAAAAACAAAATACAAATTTCAATCATACTCTTTATCCAATCACTTCCTTATAACGATTCACACCTATTCCTAATTCATAAACAAGTGTATCCTCAATTAATAAGCTTATTTCTTTCATATTCATTCTTTCATATTTTTTTATTTGCAACATCAATTCTTCACCATTACAAAATCTGTTATCCAAATCACCATATGCTTCATTTTCATCTTTTGAATATCGAAAACATATCAAATCATAGAACATCGCCTCAAAATAAGCCGTAGACTCATAAGAAATAGAGAAACCAAATTTTTCTGAAAGAAGTAAGTCTCTTATTGTAGTTGATTTCTCATACAATTTAAAACCATATTCTTTACAAACTTTCCTCATCAGAGCCATATCTAACGAAGGATGTGGCTTAATAATAAATTTTGTACCAATACGTTTAGATACATAAAACAGCTCTTCTAAAAGATACATATTATTATTCTGGTATTGTTTACGTGCCAAAAAAACAACACAACTATCAGTACTAAATGATATATTTATCTTGTGATATGAATATTTAGGATTACCTACAATTTCATGAATATAATTATGCTTGTAATATTTTTTATCATTATCAACAAAAGCCTTTCCCCAAGAAAGAACAGTATTAGCAGATATAAGTTCCTTATTAAATGCATCAATTGTAAATCGCTTATAATTTGGTGAAAAATGAAGGCCATGACACAAATGAAAAGTTTTCACGTTCTTTCCATTTAAATATTGAGTAATCATATTCTCAAAGCCTCTACTACTATTAAATGGGATATAACTATATTTGTTATCCAATTCCATCAAAGCTGGTTTAGATGCTATAAATGATTTTAAAGAATTTTGATAATCAAATATTTGAAATGCAATAAAAATTTTTGTAGAGATATCACAATTACATTTCCATACAGCTTTAACAACATACGATAATAGGAATAAATTCAAAAAAGAAAAACATCTTTTAAAGCATTTATCAACAAAAACAAGCTTAGATCTTTCAATATCTATTCTTATAAAATTAATCATCTCAATATAATCCTTACGATTTGACTGGGACAAAGAAAAAACAATTTTATTATTTACAAATCCATCCCAAAAACCAATACATTTAAAAGGAAAAAACAGCTTTATTATATACTTTATTTTAGATATTATATTTTTATTATTTAACAAATAATAAGCTAAATCAAATGTAATCATCTTTTTAAAATCAACACCTTCATTAATATACTCAAAATCCTTTAAAATTTCCGATGTGCGATTATACAAATAAAAATCCATCTATTTATAAAATATTATTAAACATTCCCATGGCAGTTTATATATCTTCATAGCATATATTGAAACAAATACAAATGTAAGTAATGCTACTATAGCTGAAGATATAACACTTCCTACTGCGCCTATAGTTATTATAAAATAGTAACCTAAAGCTATCTGAAATAAACTAAATAAAAAAGTAATCGCCCCTAAAATTTTTGTTTTTTGAGTATAATGTATAAAACAAACAAACATCGTATAAAATCCATTAAACAATTGTGTTATCATTATCCCAGGAAGAAACTCTAATGACCTAAAGTAAGATATAGGATAAGCCAAAACTATAAAATAATACGAAAACAAAAAACTAATAATCACAAATAACAAAATAGACAATAACAGCAAAAAAATTATTTTTACTATTTTTTTTTGCTCTACAATAGTATTTTCTCTATCTAAGTCTATCATTGATAATTTTTTATACAAATATGGCACAAACGCATTACTTATAGATGTTATTATTACAGAAACGATTGCTCCAAATGTCAGTGCTACAGAGTAATATCCATTCATATCCATTCCACAAATATTAGTGAGCATTAATTTATCAACTCCACTTTTTAACCAAAAAGATAATCCATGAGGAATCAAAGGTAAAGAAAAGCTCAAAATACTTATAAAACAGGCTCTAGAGAGTTTTCCACTTAAGTAACCTCGCTTATATAATAAAATCAAACTAAAAAATCCCAAAGAGACAGTAGCTATCAACATTCCATAGATACGACCAATCCAACCAATTGTTAAAACAATAATAAGCAAGACAGTTATAGTGCAATCAATAACACTTTGAAACACTTTATATGCGGCAAAACAAAAGGCTTTCCCCTCACATCTCCATAGCGTCATATTCAATTGGATAATTGAAGCAAACCAAACACTAATAATAGCCATTATTTGATACAAATAAGAAACTCTAACTCCATTCTCTATAACTTTATTTAGCATTGCTAACACAACCAAACATATTAGAGTTAAAACTGAATTAAACACAAACATATTAGTTACATAGTTTCTTATTTCCATTTCATCTAACTTAAAAAAGACAACAGGCAATACAACCATTGAAATAGAAAAACAAAATATTGATAATATTTGAACTATAAGATTATAATTTGTAATCATCCCATATTCTGCTGGTGATATATAGTAAGAAATAACAGGCAAAAGCAAAAATGGAATTGATTTATTTACTCCATCAGTAAACACATAAACAACTGAATCTTTCAATAAAGATGAAGACAAAAACAGTTGTTTTATTCTGCCAAAATAACTCATCAAATATATTATATTCTAAAAACAATCATTAACAAAATGATATTTAAACTACCAAAAAGATGTCGGTGTATACTGGTCGAGAAAGGAGAGAGACTTTCATCCTCCCTTCTCACGGAATCGCACTTGACAGTCTCCCATCACACGGCTCTCCGTGCTTAACTCATTTGTTATTTGTTTATAATTCAATTGATATTCTTCATGCAGAGCCTATATCCACATGCCCCAATTAACGAACAGATTTGGATTCTTCTAGACTGTAAGGGTAAGAGCATATATTGCTCTTACAATATATCCATAACGAAGTTTCTTAAACTCACATATAAACCATCTCGAAAGTTTCTCATTTAGGTAATTCATGACCTTCCGAAATTCTGTTTTGTTGAATTTAGAATAATAGTTTATCCATCCTTGAAGCGTTAGGTTCAGTCAAAAGGCCAATTCGTTTATGCTTCCGCAAACTCGGCTTGTTAAGTTCCAAGAATAGATAGTTGCATGAATTTTCTTGGACGATTTCTTACAGATGGCAGGAGAGAATCCTGTGAGAATAGTTCCAGTCTTACTCCTCTTAGACTTACGTGGACGGAAAGCAAATTCCAAGAAGTCAAAAAAGATTTCGGAAAAATCCAACTTGCGACAACCGCTCTTGCAAAACCATATTTTCGTCTTCTCTTGGTTTAACGTCAGTCTAATCTTGAAAACACTCTACAATCGCTATCTGCAGACTTCTTGCTTCTATCTCGAATTGACAATAGCAGATTATATCGTCTGTATATCTATCAAACACGTAATGCAAGAACAAATTAGCCAGAACAGGTATATAACCAGCCCTTGGGGTACTCCCATCTTATGCGCTGTCAGATTGCCGTCCTGGTCTTCATAGGAAACTCTCAGCCAACGTTCAATAATAGAAACACATTTTTCCGTGACATGGATGCGAATTGCCTTCAATAGTAATTCATAGTCTTTGGTATCAAAGAACTCGCTTATATCCATATCCAACACCCATGCATGAAGTATCGCCCACGTACCAAGGTCCCTTATAATGTCTTTCAAAAATGGTATTAAGGATACTTGTAAAAAAATGATGTCATAGCCTTGAGCTTAACACAAAACAACTGGAGAGAATCTTCATGAAGCAAAGTCTCAGTCTAGTACTGAAAGTAAAAACTTTCTAGATCTTCATAACCATACAAAATTCTTTAATTTTGTTTGCAACGAAAGTAAACTTGTCAATGTATAGCCCTAAATTGAGGGCTTACATTTGACCTACTTTTTATACTAATTCAAAACTTAACAAACTATTGTTATGCAATATAATTAATAAAGTCATATCTTTATCTTTTTACTCTACCTGACTCATCACCACCCATAAGGGAAAACACCTCATCTTTAGAAACTTGATTATAGTCACTCTTGATTGTATGCTTCAAACATGAAGCAGCAATCGCAAAATCTAATGTCTTTTGATCATCTTCATTGAATGAAAGTAATCCATAGATAAGAACCCCCATGAATGAATCTCCACTACCGACTCGATCTACGATATCCGTGATATCATAACGGCGTGATTCATGCAAACGGTTTCCATCATAAAGTACACCACCCCACGTATTGTGGTTAGCATTTATAGTACCACGAAGTGTTACAACCACCTTTTTACAACGAGGAAATTTATCCATCATCAGCTACATACATACAAAAAGGCAATCTGATCAATACCCCCATCTGTATGATCTACATCAAAGTCTATTGGCTTAATACCGAAGACCTTATCACAATCTTCTTCATTACCCCCAATAATATCACTACTTGCAGTTAGTTCAGACATGATTTCCGAAGCAGTTTTACCATATTTCCAAAGGTTTCCATGGTAGTTAATATCACAAGAAACAGTAACGCCCAAACGGTTAGCAGCCTGTATAGCATCAAGACAAGCTTTAGCTACATTTCAGATAAAGCCGAAGTAATCCCTGTCCAATGAAACCAATCAGCACCTCTGAGAATTTCATTCCATTTAACTTTCCCTTCAGAAATAGCAGCTAATGACGAATCTTCACGACCATAAAAGACTCGAGAGGAGCGCATATTAGAACCCGTTTCAAGATAAAGTATTCCAATTCGTCTGCCATCCCTAATGACATGATCTACATTCACTCGGTACGACAAAAGCTCACTTAACATATTCTGCATTAATACCATAATTTGCCAAAGATACAGCAACATTTGCTTCTGCACCAGCAAATGAAATATCAAAGCTATGACACTGATTGAATCGGAGATAGTTAGGAGCTTCTAAACGGAGCATAATTTCTCCAAAAGTTACGACTTTCATTTCCAATACAAGTTTTTGAAAATTATTTCAGCAATCATAAAGTCTTCCTCCCAATCAACATCTTTGCTGTGAAGTTCATCCATAAGAAACAGAAGAGGTTTTTTACCAATACGATTCTTTTGCTCCACATAAACCTTTCGTTTTGCCAAAAACACTGCATGATTAATTTCGTAAAGAGGCTCTAAATCTTGTGTACGAGGCCAAAGTATATCTGCCGTGTTGTTGACTAAAACACCTTGTTTGTTAAGAAGAAAGTTTTTAAGTTCCTTTACACTAACCAAAGAATCATAACCTTCTTTAAGTTTTGATTTATATTGATAAATAGCAGTATCATAAATATCAGCTCCAGCCAAAGGTGTTGTAACATGCCCCCAAAGGATATGCTCTGCATCTGTAATAGTCGGGACATAGCATATCAAATCTTGTAGATTGGTGGTACTCAAGCATAGTTCATCAGGACGTGATATTATCTTCAAGCGACTGTCTTTTTGGTATTTTTCTGCTACAGCTATACATTTCTCATCATTGGAAGAAAAGAGAATCTCATCAATATACTTTGTTGCAAGTATTTGTTTGATCTTATTTTCGACCAAACCACCTTCACTTCCCGCAAAAGGACGTGTATTCTTATTCTTAACTCTTTCACTACCCTTACGAGTAGGAAGAAAGAATGCTATTTTTTCAGACATACTAAAGATATTGATATATTGATTCTATGCTAAGCGAGTTATAGACTGTAGGAACAAATGAAACAAGCCTCAAGTTAGTAGCAGCCTTGAAATCATCAAACAGTGTACGATTTTCATTAAAAAGATTCGCCTCTTTCTCAGATAACACTTCACCACGATAGCCATCATAACCAACGACATATATTTCTGTAGCTTTGTGTTCAATAGCACATTTTAAAGCAGTTGTAGTACATGAATCAAGATATGACTTAGTAAAATTTATCTCGGGCAATTCATACGTGACCTTATCAGCATATTCAGGAACTTCTGTACCCATAGTCCGAGGATAAGGAGGCAAGACACAAATACCAGTAAACTTATCCGCATTAAGTTGCGCCTTCAAACGCTTAGCCTCACTTCCTACCAAACAATATTCTTTGGAATTGGTTATGCTATTGAGAAGCAGCGCATGGCGAGCAGTTGCAAAGACTACTGTCACATCAACATTCTTTTGCAAAAACTCTTTAATTGCAGAACTATGCTCTATCACAGATGCCCCCCCACCTACAATAAGCACTCGGTTGGCTACAGGCGCTTGCCAAATTGGATAGTGTGCATTATCTGCTACCCTATTTTTTTTGTTGTCAAGTGCACGAACAATGCTATTGAAGCTATAGGTACGATTACCAACCCAATCCATAACTTCTTTTTGAGGAATAGAGTTAGCTCCAGAAATCATGTATGGAAGATTCGTGCCCCATTGATACTTCTCATAAAGAGGCTTAAATGTCTCAACCACATCACCAAGAATATTAAAATCCACATTAAGCCCCCGCTTATTAAGCGTAGTGAGAAGCAACTCCATATTCAAGTTACCAGCACCTCTACCCATACCAAGAATAGTTGCATCCACAAAATCACATTCCTCATCAATAGCAACAAGTGTATTGATAAGCCCCATCTGTAAGTTATTATGACCATGAAAACCTATAGGACAAGAAGTTCTGGATTTCACGGTGCGAGTAATCTCTCGCACATCTTCGGGCATCACACCGCCGAAGCTGTCAACCATACAAAAAAGATCAACAACTCCATCCAACACACCAAGCTTATCAAGAAAACTATCGTATTCCTTCCATTTTGACATATACATAGTATTGAAGCCTATCTCGAAGCCCATTTCCTTGATTGTCTTTGCTAGTACTACTGCTCTGTCAAAGTTCTTTGGATCAATGGCGATACGAATCATATCAACCAACCCCACAATAGGATCCAAAAGTATTGGTAAATGCTCTGGCCTAGTATTTTTCTCATTTAGCATCACATCCAATTTCTTCGTGCAATGTTCACGAATCTTCTTAAGGATAGAAACTGGCGAATAACCAAATTTTCCCATATATTCCACTGAAGGCAAATTACGATAGCCCAACTCAAGATAATCAATTGGCAATAAATTCATTGCCCGAATATAGGCATCTACTATCTTATCGTCAAAATCCCAATTGGTGTAATAACCACCATCACGAAGAGTACAATCTAAAATTTTCATTTTATTATATTAAAAAGTAAACCACATATAAACTTCTAATCTGAATTTTAGAATGTTATACTGTAAGCACTCTATTTAGGGGAGCAACCCTTTAATTGAGGCACTTTATAGTGACTTAGAAAACGGTGTTAAATATTAATTCCTATTTTACATTAGCAGATAATCAATATGATTTTAGATGGGACTAAATTCACATAGTTCTGGCACCCTTTAAAGATTTTTCTTGAAAAACTGAAGTGCCTCGCCACAAGGCAATGTCTCCGTTTGATACTGAAAGCAAAAACGTTCTAAATCTTCGCTACTATACATAAGCTTTTTAATTTGTCTGAAACAAAGATAGATTTTTTGCGATTGAGCCCTAATTTAACTACTTACCTAAACTTTGTATCCACCTTGCCATAAATCGCATCCAGCCGTTTCAACTCTTTAAGTGAAAATTTCTCCTTGGGCATAAGCCGTATATAGCCGATGTACTCCACGTTCGAACGAAGGGGCAACAGCAAGAAGATACGCCCCATACGGGAGATATCATTGACAAGCGATTGATATTGCTTTATAGTCTCGTGAGGCACATCATCCCATATCGTATTCACCAACACCGTGGAACGACTGGTATCGAACATCAAATCTTTTTGACGTTGTTTTTTGTCATCAGTCAGGTATATGTTCTCCAATGTCCGTTGCGCCTCTATATAATATAAGGTAAAGACAACGTATGCGCTCAGCTGGGCACATGGCTCTGAATCCGTAATATTCGATTGGAGCAAATGGTACGTCATACGCCATGCCGCATCATCACAAAGCAGTTCTTCCTGCAGTTCCGGACTCGCGATGGCCTCATCAAAACTGTGTTCCTGCGCATAGCGCATGGAAGGAATGAAGAAATGAAGCATACGGGCCAGCAGGGGCTTGTCTGTATCCAACTGCTTCCTTAACCCAATCAGGTTATCCTTCAAGATACACCGATTCTCGTCCAGTGTCCGCGGATGCGTATAATAATAGATATGACTGAACTCATGAATCAAAATGAAGGAGGTCTGGTATTCCGCCACAATCTCGCAAAACCGTATATCTTCTTTCCGTACTATTTCATACAGATCATCGATATCCCTATTCAACAAGTCGAGAAGCTCTTCGGCCTTGCCATACATGTTTTTACGAATCGCAAGATGATAGAGCAGGAAATGGTGTATGGCCTTGCTTCCCTCCTGCTTATGCAGGGTGGCTATGTTGAACAAAGTCAGCAAGGTTTGGAAACGGGGATTAAACACAACCTCTTGCGTGTCCAACTCGATGACCGGGGTCATTGAACCGTTTTCGTCCTCTCTCAGCACAATGCGAGTGCCTTGCTCCCGATTGTAAACCTCGGCAATTTGCTCATATTGGGACTTATTCCTCATCAGCCTCGGCGTCGACTATTTCCAAGGCATCATCAATGGAAATATTTTCTTGCGTGGTAAAACGAGACTTATAGGTTAGAGTCGTATCCCCCACACTCTCCTTCAATATCTGTAAAACATCCTCTATGAGCAATGACGGACAACCGATCTCCAACACCCATGAATTGCCACGCGCATCGAAATGTTTAACCAATTTCTGCCGCATGCTGACATATCCCAACTCCATATAAGATCTCAATAAGTTTTGAATCTCTTCGGGAATTTGATCGTAGCGGATATGTATATATACATCCATGCCACCTTCCGCATGGCGTTCTATCCGGGTATCCACAAACGATTCATCTTCCAGAATTGGCAGCGGCCTGTTATTGCGTTCTTTATTCCAGCGTGAGAGATTGGCCGTGATGTGATAATATAAGGTATTGGGTTTGAGCTTTCGCCCTCTCATTTCCGGGGCAAGGCAAGCGATAGGCCCATAAAAGGCATTCGTAGTGAAAACCTTAGAGTCGATATCCTCATTCACATAGATGGGCCTGATTACCCGGTCGGCTACGTCGAAAGGTTTCTTACAAGTGGCAAGAAGCCCCAAATAGTATTCCAACTTCTTCTCATCGCCGCCAAGATAACCCAGCAACGCCTCACGAGATGATATCTGACTATTATCCATCACGATTTACCTGTTTTTTCAATATTTTTCAATAGGGCGAGCCCTTCGTTTCAACATTTTTAGATACTCTTTTTCGAGAATATGTATCAGACTATATTCGCTTCGTCATCCGGATGAAATGAGTGAGAATAAACATCAGTAACACTAAAAACTTTCGAATATGAACGAAACGACATTCCGAATCCGTCCTTACTCCAAACGAGAGTTAGCGAGACTTTATTTCCCAGAGACCGCAAACATTGATTCCGCCGTGTCGAATCTACGCCTGTGGATACTTCGCAATAGCGAGGTCATGGAAAAACTCCATGCGGCGGGCTATCGCATACACAGCAAAATCTTCACGCCAAAGCAGGTGCGCATCCTTGTGGAAACTTTCGGCGAGCCGTAAACGAACGTATCGCAACAGAAGCGAATGTATCATCATCCGGCAACACCCCGATCTGCTACCTTCGCTTCCGTAAGTCTGATACCTCTGAAAGATGATACATCTTACAACCATAAGATCATACATCTTACACTGACAAGATGATACATCTTCCGTACGAAGATAATACAACTTTATCAGACTACAAACACGGCCGTGGTGAAAATATTTTTTATTTTTTTATTAACAACTTAAATTTTTAAACGTATGATAAACTGTAGTATCGTAATGAGACCCAATCCCCTGAAGAAGGAAGAGCCCAAGAAAGCTTATGCTTGCGTACAGACCTCCAAGAAAATGAATATCAACCAATTCGCGGAACACATCTCCAGCCATGGCTGTGTCTATAGCCGTGCGGATATCGCAGCGATACTCACGATGGCTGTGGACTGCATGCGCGAGAATCTCTTGGATGGAGTACTCATCAAATTAGGAGACTTGGGCGACTTTGCTCCCGCCTTGAAAAGTATCGGGGCGGAAACAGCCGCCGACTTCAAAACAGACACCCATATCGTGGGGGTCTCGGTAAACTGGACTCCCGGCGAGCGTTTCGCCAATTTGTTGAATGAAGCTACATTTAATGTGGTTCCCTCTCGCAAGACTGCCCGTAAGCTCTTGAAGGCGATCAAGGCCGGAGAGACAACGGTAGATCTTACCGACAAGAATAATACAGACTCAGAAAGTCCCGATGAGATTTGAGAATCGAATTATTTTCAGTAATAACCTTTTAAATTAAAACGACATGGACAACAAATCTAGCAAAATAGATTGGATGAAAATCCTTCAAGTCGTAGCACAAGCTATTATCGCCGCTTTGACGGCTTTGGGTGTATCTTCTTGCGTCTCTCTCTTTTAAACCTAGACAACAATGATACAAGAGACCTTTCCCATAATTGTCGGCGGGGTAGAAGTACTCAATGAGCGTATCCTGCTGACCCAGGTGGAGAACGGATTGTTGATGAATGGAGCGGACTCTGTCCGCTTCATCGTCATCCACTGCTCCGCTACCCGATGTGATCGTGACTATACGGTGGAGCAATTGCTCCGCAATCACAAGGCTCGTGGTTTTCGAACCATCGGCTACCACTTTTACATCCGCAAAAACGGTGCTGTGACACAACATCGCAAATTACTGGAGGTGGGCGCACATGCCCGTGGTTTCAATCGGTGCAGCATCGGTATCTGTTATGAGGGAGGGCTGGACGAATATGGCAATCCAGCAGACACCCGTACACCGATACAGAAAGCGGCTTTACTTGAGTTACTGTATAAGCTCTATAAGCTTTTCCCACAAGCACTGATCGTAGGCCATGGCGAACTACCCGGTATAAAGAAAGACTGTCCTTGCTTCTCTTGTGATGGATATCGATACCGATTCCATTAATTGAGCCTTTATTATTTGTCCAGCGCTTCCTATTTGGAGCGCTGGCTCTTGAACTCAACCGTTCAAGCGGCATTAATGGTTTATGATAGAATAGCTTGCTTCATCGATAATAAGGTTGCCTGCAAAAGGGGTAAGTCCTCCTTCATTGTTGAATAAACAATATCAACATCTATTTTAAGATAATGATGAGCTATCACATCCCGCAACTTCATAATCTCCTTCCAAGGAATTACAGGATATAAAGGGAAAAGTTCTCCTTCTGAAAGTTTATCTATAGTTTTTACACTTTCACCAATAAAAATCAATTTCATACAAACACCATCCAAAACGAACATATCATCAGGAGTCAATAAGAAATCATTGCCATCCTTAATATGAGATGTACGGACTTATATAACATGAATTGAATCAATCATCATGTCTATCAAATCCAAAATTCGTCCCGAATCTTTCCATTTATACATAAATCAAATCTTTATTTATGGATTTTTCCATACGAGTTCCTACAAATGACTCTCTTTTGCGGAATAAATCAACAGAACAACCTAGAAGTTTCTCTAGTTCAGACTTTAGGCGACATAATGTAAACAAACTCATATGAGAACTCTCGTAATATATATCAATATCACTATCTTCCCTTTGTTCATGATGAGCTACAGATCCAAACAAACCAAGATTACTTATCTGATATTTACGAAACAACGATTCTTTTTCGTTCCTTAAATATACTTAAGTATTCCTCTGTAGACTTCATAAGCTCATTCTTTTTGTTCTAAAGAATAATTGAATCCTCCATGCCAACCAACTGAAGTTACCCTAGATTTTGGGGTGACAAACGCAACAGCTGATAGGTAGACCGCTCAAACACCACCCAATGCGTTCCCGTAGAATATAGTATCCATATACATTATAGTAACCGAATATATTCAGGATCGACCTCCACAGCGGCAACCAACAGACCGGGGATCTCCACGATCAAACGTTTCACACGGGAACCTCGTATAGAGAGTAAGCGTCCCTCGTAGCCATCCAATGGGCCACCCTCGATGCGGATCATGCGACCGTACATCGCAGGAGTTAATTCTTCCACCAAGAAATAACGTGGGGAATCATCGGAATGGACAGCACGGATAAAACGGTTCATCTCCGCATGGCCTACCGTCATCGGCTTACGGTAGCCACCACGCAAATAACGATATTGGAGGGTACTGATCTCTTCTACGATTGGATCCATACAGGCACGGGTAGTATGGGCAAAAAGTAAATCGTGCAGAAGAGGAACCTCCTCACGAATCCGCTTACCCTTCCTCTCGACCAACCGCCAACGCATAGGAGTGAAAATCTCAATACCCTTTTCCTCTAGCAACCTATAGGCCGGGCGTTTAGCATTGGGACGGGTCAGGTCTCGCAATACGAACCAATTGTCTGTCAAAGGATGTTCCACAGGATGATGGATAATTCTTCTAGTCCTGAAAGGATGTATATTCTATTAATATCCAATCAGTTACAAAATATAGTCTTATAAGTTGGAAGGCGTACTTGGAGAGTAGCATTCGTTTCACGCCGCAAATATAGCAAAAAATAACCAAACACAAGCAAACATCAAGCCTTGTTTGTGTTTGGTTATTTTTCACTACATTTGTGTTCGCTAAAAAAGAAGTAATTTAAAATGATCGATCAACCTACCATAGACCGGATATTGGACGCGGCGAACATCGTGGATGTTGTCTCTGAATTCGTGACTCTTCGGAAACGAGGGATCAACTATGTAGGATTATGCCCATTTCATTCGGACAAATCACCGTCTTTTTACGTATCCCCCTCAAAGAATATCTGTAAGTGTTTCGCTTGCGGAGAAGGTGGAACCGCCGTTCACTTCATCATGAAGCATGAGCAACTCAGCTATTTCGACGCTTTACGCTTTCTGGCGAAAAAATACAATATAGAGATACAGGAACGGGAACTTACCGAGAAAGAGAAACAAATCCGTAGCGACCGGGAAAGTATGCTTATCGTCAATAGTTGGGCGGGACAATACTTCTCTACTTTATTACATGAGCATGTTGAAGGGAAAAGCGTAGGTATGCGTTACTTTGCCGAGCGAGGATTGAGGGAAGATATCATCCGTAAATTCCAGCTCGGGTATAGCTTGGACCAGCGGGATGCTTTATACAAAACCGCTATAAAAGCAGGTTATAAAAAGGAATTCCTCGAGAAAACCGGTTTAGTTATCGCTTATGATAACGGAAACGTGAACGATCGTTTTCGGGGACGTGTTATCTTTCCCGTCCATACGCTAAGTGGAAAGGTCGTGGCATTCGGCGGACGTGTATTGAAAAAGGACGAGAAGACCGCGAAGTACGTAAACTCTCCCGAAAGCGAGATTTATCATAAGAGTAACGAGCTTTACGGCATCTATTTCGCTAAGCAAGCAATCATGAAACAGGATCGCTGTTTCTTGGTGGAAGGATATATGGACGTAATCGGTATGCACCAAGTGGGCGTAGAGAACGTGGTTGCCTCCTCGGGTACGGCGCTCACGCAAGGGCAAATCCGGCTCATACATCGTTTCACGAATAATATCACGGTATTATACGATGGAGACGCCGCCGGAATCAAAGCGGCTCTCCGGGGTATCGATATGTTATTGGAAGAAGGGATGAACGTCAAGGTCGTGCTTCTTCCGGCGGGAGAAGATCCGGACTCGTTTGCCCGCAGCCATAGCGCAAGCGAGTTCGCAGAGTTTATCAGCCAGAACGAGACGGATTTCATCCGTTTCAAGACGAAGTTGTTATTGGCGGAAGCGGGGGGTGATCCGATCAAACGTTCCGCCCTGATCTCGGATATTATCCGTACGGTAGCGATCATACCTGATAATATCGCTCGCTCCGTGTATATCCGGGAATGTAGTACGACCATGGAGATAGACGAGCAAGTCTTACTCAACGAGGTCAATAAGATCCGTCTCAACAAGGAAGAGAACCAAGCGGCTAAATCCGTAAGGAATACACCGCCCGTTCAACCTCCAGCCAATACGATCCCTGAGTATCCGGATTTCCCCGGCTACCAACCGTATACACCGGAAGAGGCGAATACCCTTCCTCCGGAAAATATTCCGCCTCCACTGCCCGAGGACTATATTCCGGAAGAGGAAGCGGGTCCGCCCCCTACTCCTCCCTACGAGGTTCCGACGGCTCCCAACATACAGGTCCAACCGAAACGTTCTCCTTTTGAGGCTTATGAGTTGGCTCTTCTGCGCTATATCGTACGATATGGCGAACGTGTCCTCTATGACTACGTAGATGAGGAGACCAACGAGCATGTCATCATGAGGGTTGCCGATTATATCCGTTTCGATCTGGAACGTGATGACCTTACGTTTTATACGCCAGCCTTCAAGCAAATGCTGGATGAAGCTGCTGAACATTGTCAAAACGAGGGATTTATGGCCAGTCGTTATTTCCTTGCCCATCCGGACCCGAACATCAGCCGGCTTGCCGCCAACCTTATCAGCGATAAGTACCAGCTTAGTAAATATCATACGAAGTTCAGGGAACTGGAGCAAGAAGAAGATAAATTGGATTACTTGGTACCCCGGGAAATCTATTCTATGAAAGATGCCTATATCCTCCATAAGATAAAGGATATTCAAGCGAAAATCAAAGAGGCTCAAAACAAGGGAGACATGGGGCTGATCTTTGATTTAATGAAACAGAACGCCCACCTCAACGAGATCAAGAACGTGCTCTGCAAAGAGCTGGGTGAGCGTATCGTATTAAAAATGTAATAAAAAACAGCTATGAATTTCCTTGAGACAGAAAACGTGGTAAAACAGTACGCCGGGCATCTGGCGCTGAACAAGGTAAGTATCCAAGTTCCTCAAGGAACAATCTTTGGATTACTGGGGCCTAACGGGGCGGGCAAGACGACCTTGATCCGGATCATCAACCGGATTACGGCACCGGATAGCGGAATCGTTCGCTTCAACGGCCATGAATCCAGCCCGGAAGACATCTACCAGATCGGTTACTTGCCGGAAGAGAGAGGGTTGTATAAAAAGATGAAAGTCGGGGAGCAGGCGATCTATCTGGCACAATTGAAAGGTCTCTCCTACCCAGAGGCACGCAGTCGTTTGACCCGCTGGTTCGAGAAATTTGACATCATGCCTTGGTGGAATCGCAAACTGGAAGAGCTGTCGAAAGGTATGCAGCAGAAAGTACAGTTCATCATTACCGTGATACACGAACCCGAGCTATTGATCTTTGACGAGCCATTTAGCGGATTCGATCCGGTCAACGCCGATCGTCTTAAACAAGAGATATTGGAGTTGAAGGCGGCCGGACATACCATTATATTCTCAACTCACAACATGTCCTCCGTTGAGGAGATTTGTGACGAGATTGCTTTAATCAATCGCTCTGAGGTCGTCCTGTCCGGCAATGTCAAGGAGGTACGGGAACGGTTTAAGAGTAATACCTATATATTAAATGTACGCAAGGAGACTGGAGGTATTGAGGAGTTAAGGATACGCAAGGAAGAAAATATCAGTAACTCCGATTGGCTTACCCGGCTGGCGTCCCAATATGAGATTCTTTCCTTCACGGAGGAGATCCCTTCTATGAATGACATTTTTATCAACACCGTTTCCGGTACAAACACATCAAAGGTATGAGCAAAATTGGATTAATCATCAAACGGGAATATCTCCGGAGAGTAAGTAAAAAGTCATTTATCCTGCTCACGTTCCTCACACCGTTTCTATTCGCTGCACTTGCGTTCGTCCCCCTATGGCTCTCTTCCATCAAGGGAGATGAGGTTCATACAGTCGCCATACTCGACGCCACCGGCAAATACGCCCCGTTGTTCGAGGATACGGAAAGCTATCGTTTTATCAACGGCGACAAAGATATGGATAAGTACAGGCAAATGTCGGAAAAGGAGATATTCGCATTTCTCAACATCTCCGACGACTTGCAGAAAAATCCGAAAAACGCAACCCTCTATTCCAAGAAACAAATCCCGGCGGATTTGAGCCGACTCGTCAATATGACATTAAAGAAGCAGATAGAGAGTGACAAACTGGCAACATTCAATATCCCCAATCTACAAGAGATCATAAAAGAAAGTAAAGTAGATTTCAACATACAAACGATCAAATGGGGGGATGACGGAAGCGAAAAGCAATCCTCGTCCGTAGTGGCATCCATAACCGGAGTAATTTTCACCATGCTTATCTATATGTTCATCCTAATCTATGGAGGAATGGTCATGCAAGGGGTTATGGAAGAAAAGACGAACCGGATCATCGAGATTATGATCTCGTCCGTCAAACCTTTCGACTTAATGATGGGTAAAATTATAGGAATCGGTTTTGTCGGGCTTACGCAAGTATTCCTTTGGGCGGTTATGACCTTTATTCTCATCACCGGGGGAACTTTCTTTTTGGGAGGAGGTATGGAAAGCGAGATCTTGCAATCAAGCATGGCACTTAACACAACCCCTAACATGACGGCTATCGCAGCCCAGCAGCATGGAAATGAATGGATAGAGATGCTTCATACGATTAACTTCACCGAGATAGGCATCTTGTTTATCGCTTATTTCATAGGCGGCTACTTATTATATTCTTCTTTATTCGCCGCTATCGGATCAGCTGTAGACGGCCAAGAAGACACGCAACAATTCATGCTACCAGTCACGCTTCTTTTGGTTTTTGCCCTCTATGCGGGAATCTATAGCATGGAAAACCCTGACGGACCATTAGCTTTCTGGTGCTCCATGATCCCCTTCACCTCTCCGATCGTGATGATGGTCCGGGTGCCATTTGAGGTGCCTTTGTGGGAAATACTACTTTCTATTGGATTTTTGTATATATCATCCATCGGTTTCACTTGGTTTTCCGCCAAAATATACCGTGTAGGCATTCTCATGTATGGTAAGAAACCCAGTATAAAGGAGATGTCCAAATGGCTTCGTTACAAATAAAAACATGATATCTACAACAAAAAGCCTCGCTACTCTTATAGAATAACGAGGCTTTTTTTTATGTTGTTCTACCTGGATTCGAACCAGGACAAACAGGACCAGAATCTGTTGTGCTACCATTACACCATAGAACAATCTCTACAAAATTGTCAAGTAAACTTTAAACGTTGTTCTACCTGGATTCGAACCAGGACAAACAGGACCAGAATCTGTTGTGCTACCATTACACCATAGAACAATATTTAACAAATCACCAACTCTCTTGTTAGCGGATGCAAAGGTATATACTTTTTCAAAATTTGCAAATAAACCTTCGAAAAAAATGTCCAGAAAAAACACGTACGTCTTTCGGATAAAACACGTACATGTTTTCTCCGAAAGACGTACGTGTTTTTTTAAAAGCTTATAACGATCGAGGAGATAGTCTCAAACAAGGTATTACACATATATTAATGAAAGAAAAAGACGTATGTAACGAATTAAGAAGTATATTTGCGACTTGGAAAATTATATCAATAGAAATAAATGGATCAAACAAAAGAATTAGTAAAAACGATTGTTGAAGGCCTTCAAGAAAAAAGAGGCAAAAATATTGTAACAGTAGATTTAAGCCAGACTTCTGGTGCCATTTGTCAATATATGGTTATTTGTGAGGGAAACACTCCTACCCAAGTTTCTGCTTTATCCGATTCCGTATGGGATTTCGCACGCAAGAATGCAAATGAGAAGCCTTTGTCTATTGACGGTACACAGGGCGCTCAATGGATCGGCATGGATTATGGCACGGTTCTTGTACATATATTCTTGCCGGAACAACGTGCATTTTATAACTTGGAGAACCTTTGGGCAGACTCGAAGGTTATACAAGTACCTAACATTGATTAAGCCGGTCTAAATATTTGATGATAATCTCTTATGGAAAATAAAAACGACATGTTTAATAAAACACCGAAGAGCGGGAAACCTAAGATGTTCCGCTTTAATTTGTATTGGATGTACGGGTTGATCTTCATCATGCTTGTTGCCCTATACATGACAAATGATTCTTCGGGAACGAAAGAGCTAGGCTGGACAGAGTTCCAGAAACTAGCGCAGGAAAACGTATTCGATAAAATGACAGTCTACAACAAGAAGAACTTGGTGGAGGCTACAGTGAAAAATGGAAAGACTGAACAGGTCTTTGGGAATATGGACGTTTCTAAAATCGGGGTTTCTCCGAAAGTATACGTAAAGATCCCGTCGGCCGACAAGTTTTCCGATTTCTATGACAAAGCGGTAGCCGATAGTCATATCGATACACAAGTCCGGTTCGAGGAAGGCGATGACGCTATCTGGAATTTCTTGGTTTCATTCGGCCCGATTATCTTATTGATCGGTGTATGGATGTTCTTGATGAGACGTATGTCCGGTGGTACCGGCGCAGGTCCGGGTGGCGTGTTCAGCGTTGGTAAGGCAAAAGCTCAGCTTTTTGATAAAGATAATGACCGCAAGGTGACATTCAAGGATGTCGCCGGATTGGCGGAAGCGAAACAAGAGGTAGAGGAAATCGTCTCTTTCTTAAAGAATCCGGAAAAATATACCGAATTAGGAGGTAAGATACCCAAAGGTGCATTATTGGTAGGCCCTCCGGGAACCGGTAAGACATTATTGGCGAAGGCTGTTGCCGGAGAAGCTAATGTGCCGTTTTTCTCCTTGTCTGGTTCTGATTTCGTGGAGATGTTTGTCGGTGTAGGCGCCTCCCGTGTGCGTGACTTATTCCGCCAAGCGAAGGAAAAATCTCCTTGTATCGTCTTTATCGATGAGATCGATGCGGTAGGCCGTGCCCGTGGGAAGAACGCGAATATGAATAGCAACGATGAGCGTGAGAACACGTTGAACCAGCTGTTGACCGAAATGGATGGTTTCGGCTCTAACAGTGGTGTTATTATCTTAGCCGCTACAAACCGTGCGGACATTTTGGATAAAGCGTTGTTGCGTGCCGGACGTTTTGACCGACAAATCCATGTTGAATTACCGGATTTGAATGAACGTAAAGAGATATTCGGGGTGCATTTGCGTCCGATCAAGATAGATGAAAGCGTAGACGCTGAGTTCCTAGCAAGGCAGACTCCGGGCTTCTCGGGTGCTGATATCGCTAATGTTTGTAATGAGGCCGCTTTGATCGCCGCCCGTAACGGAAAGAAATTCGTACAGAAAGAAGACTTCATGAATGCGGTAGACCGCATTGTCGGTGGTCTTGAAAAACGTTCGAAGATCACGACGGAGGAAGAACGGAAATGTATCGCGAACCATGAGGCCGGTCACGCTACGTTAAGTTGGTTGTTGGAACATGCCAATCCGCTGGTTAAGGTGACAATCGTTCCCCGTGGTAAGGCATTAGGTGCGGCATGGTATTTGCCGGAAGAGAGACAGATCACCACCCGCGAGCAATTGCAGGATGAGATGTGCGCTACTTTAGGAGGACGTGCCGCAGAGGAATTAGTCTTGGGAAAAATATCCACAGGCGCATCCAACGATTTGGAACGTGTCACGAAACAAGCATATGCGATGGTCGTTTACTTCGGTATGAGCGATAAACTTCCAAACTTGAACTATTACGACTCCACCGGACAGGATTGGGGATTCACCAAGCCTTATAGTGAGGAGACCGCGAAATTGATCGATACGGAAGTACAGAAGATCATCAATGAGCAATACGACAGGGCAAAACGGATATTATCCGAGAATAAGGAAGGACATAGTAAACTTGCGCAGGTATTATTGGATCGTGAGGTAATCTACTCGGAAGATGTAGAGCATATCTTCGGGAAACGCGCCTGGATCTCCCGTTCCCAAGAGATTCTGGAGTTGCAGGAAAAGGCTAACGGAAAGAACAAGGAGAATGCGGATAAGGAGGCGAAAGCGGACGCAACAATGGAAAACGTAACCGATACTCCTACCGAAGAAAACAAGACAGGGAAAATAGCTTGACCAAAGTCAAGACATTCATAACAAGTAAGGCTGGGGCGTATCTTTGATCAAAAGTTACTATCCAGCCTTCCTTATTGCTGTATTATCAATTTATTAGTTATATTTGCAGCCAAAATTACAAACAAGCAAAAACACTATTGTTTTGAAAAATCTGATTACACGTGCATTGACTGGCATCATTTTCGTCGCGGTATTGGTTGGTGCGATCTATTTCCACTCCTATTATTTTCTTACGGTATTTGGACTCATTACCGGACTTTCTCTATGGGAGTTCTACGGATTGGTCAAACATTATGAGAATGCCGCCATCAAACGATTTGTCAGTTCCTTGGGGGGAGCCTACCTCTTCGCCGCCACATTCGGTTACGCCAATGGCTTGGTTGGAGGCAATATATTTCTCCCCTATCTTTTATTCTTAATGTATACCATGATCACCGAGCTTTACGATAAAGCCAGTAATCCAATCAATAACTGGGCATTGACCTTATTCGGTCAAATCTATTGCGCAGGCTCTTTCTCTCTGCTAAACTTTATTACATCGGTACCTAATACGCCGGGCGAGATCGTACATATCCCCTATTTTGCCTTGGCTATTTTCGTTTTCGTATGGGTAAATGATACGGGAGCTTATCTAGTGGGATCTATGCTTGGAAAAAGAAGATTGTTCGAACGTATCTCTCCCAAGAAGTCCTGGGAAGGTTTTTACGGAGGGTTGGCATTCGTATTAATAACCTCCCAAATATTCGCTTGGTTCATGCCGGCCACAAACTGGTACACATGGCTTGGATTAGCCGGCACGATCGTAGTATTCGGAACTTGGGGCGACTTGATCGAATCTTTGATGAAACGTACGTTAGGCGTGAAAGATTCCGGGCATGTATTACCCGGACACGGAGGCATGCTGGATCGCTTCGATAGCGTAATGATGGCTATACCGGCCGCTTATATCTATATCGAGTTATTTATTCGAAATTAAATGTCAGGATCACCATACGGGATGTAGCTTTCGATAAGGCATCCGTATATTTGATATTTGCTTGATCTACCAAGTCCGGACGATCTTTCTCCAATAGGTTAACCAATCCGAAACAGAATTTCAGCTCCGGGCATAACTTAAAGTAGGGTAGATAGATATCACATCCCAAGCCAAACTCAAATCCGAAGTCCGTGCTTTTCAATAGAATCGGATTACCTTTCTTACGGCCTATATCCACGGAGCCATAGATACCGCCGATCAAATAAGGACGGTAATTATTCAAGCGTAAAGCCGTATATTTAACGTCTAAGGGGAAATTCAGATAACTGGAACGAACGTTCGTGATGAATTCCTCTCCCGTAGCCTGTTCCCGAAACTTAAATTTCTTATCTCCGAAATGGATAGAAGGCGTGAAACGTAAATTGAAATAAGGATTCATATACATATCTCCGATCACCCCGACACTAAAGCCGGGTGAGTAAGAAGGAATCTCCGCAAACCAAGTCTCTCCATTGGTCATGACACCGGTATGGGTCAATAACAAATCCTGCGAGTGAATACCCACATGAAACCCCAGATGAAGCCATTTCAAATCAGCGTACGGCTGATTCCTCACCCTTTCCTTTTGAGCCATGGCTCCCATGGTAGCCAAGCTTACCACATATAATATAAGTAATAATCGTCTCAAATCTCAACCTATTTTGTTTAATAACGAAAACCCGACAAAGATATTGCAAAAAAGAAGATTTTTGAAGAAAATAAGCCAGTAGATATTTTTTAAATAGAAAGAAAGCTATATTTTTGCACCTACTAATAGTTATCAATTTAAACGTTTAAAAAAATGGCTTACGTAATTAGCGATGATTGTATTGCATGCGGAACTTGTATTGATGAGTGTCCGGTAGGAGCAATTTCAGAAGGTGATAAATACAGCATCAACCCTGAAATGTGTACAGATTGTGGAACTTGCGCTGACGCATGTCCTACAGAGGCTATCCACCCGGCTGAATAATTCGCAGCAAAGAATAGGATTTTCCTTTGCGGAAAGCTCCTAACACATAACGGGCTGTTTCTCTCTATGAGTAAAACAGCCCGTTATCTTTTTCTCTTCGTGTTATATTAAAACTCAATATCTAACTTTATATCACCGGAAGCCATATCCTCCTCTGGGGAATCGCCATGAATCGTTTCCTCCTCTTCAGGTTCCACCACGTCTTCCGCGGATTTCTTCAGATTTGAGTTCTTGATATAACTGATTACATCTTTCATTCCCTCCATGAACTTCTCAAAGTCCTCCTTATAAAGGAAAATCTTATGCTTCTCAAATGAGATTTGCAAACCATCCTTTGATTGAATTTTCTTACTTTCCGTAACGGCAACGAATAGGTCATCTTTCAAATTCCTCTTCACATCCAGATAATAAATCCGTTTTCCCGCTTTAATGGCTTTAGAGTATAGAATCTCCCTGTCGCCACCTTCAACATGTTTTTTATTCCTTGATTCTTCCATGACAGCTAACATTCGTTAAAAAACCACCCACTTTATATAACTTGCTTCAAATATGTGCATTTTTTTTTAATTAGCAACTATTTTAACGATCGAAAAAACGCCCATTGAGGCTAAATTTGTAAAATATCATCTAACACATATAAAATTAAGTAAATCCGGATTCTTTTATGGAAAAAACGACTACCTTTGCAGCCTAATTTATAATAAGAAGTTCCTTCAAACGATGATCAACAGAATTTTAATCCGCATTAAAGTTTTACAGATAGTATACTCTTACTATCAAAACGGAAACGGTGACCTCAAAGTTGCGGAAAACGAATTGCTTTTCAGCCTTCAGAAGTCATATGACTTATATTATTATTTCTTACTCCTAATTATCGAAGTTACCAACCTGCAAAGAAGGATCCTTGACACCCGGAAGTGCAAATACATGCCTACCGATGAGGAGTTAAACCCGAATACACGCTTCGTAGACAATCGTTTTGTCGCTCAATTAGCGGAAAACGATACGTTGAAAAAGTATGTAGACGAGCAAGGTCTCTCATGGAGCAACGACGAGGAGTTCATTAAGAACGTATTGGATACGATCTTAAGTTCTGAGATTTACGCCGAATACTTGAAAAACGAAGAAGACTCGTACGAGACGGATCGTGAGTTCTGGCGCCAGATCTTCAAGAAAGTAATCTGCGGGAACGAGATGATAGAGGAATATCTGGAAGATAAAAGCATCTACTGGAATGACGATATCGAGATCGTAGAGACTTTCGCCTTGAAGACTATCAAGAAATTCGAGGAGAAGAAAGGTAGCAAACAAGCCTTATTGCCAATGTTCAAAGATCTGGAAGACAAGGCTTTCGCAATCAAGTTATTCCGTCAAAGCTTGTTGAAAGGTAAGGAATATCGTGAACGCATCGACAAACATATGAAGAATTGGGAAACCGAACGTATCGCCAATATGGACTTGATCATCATGCAAGTCGCCTTAGCCGAGATTTTATCGTTCCCGACCATTCCCATCAACGTTACCTTAAATGAATATATCGATGCCGCAAAGTATTATAGTACACCTAAAAGCGGAACATTCATTAACGGAATTCTGGATTCAATAGTCAACGAATTAAAAAAAGAGAAGTTATTGCTCAAAGATTAATTATTATCATTACATTTGTGCATATCATTATTGATATTAACTTGTAAAACGATTATTATAGTATGAACTTACTCAGTATTTTACTTCAAGCTCCAGCTGGAGGAAGTCAGTGGTCCGGTATTTTGATGATGGTAGTTATCGTAGCTATCTTCTATTTCTTCATGATCCGTCCGCAACAAAAGAAACAAAAAGAAATCCAGAAATCACGTGAGGCGTTGAAAACAGGCGATAAAGTGATTACCGCCGGAGGTATCTATGGAAAGATCAAAGAGATCGGTGATACTTATATGCTAATCGAGGTAGCGGATGGAGTACGTATCCGTGTAGATAAAACTTCTATTTTCGCTTCAGCGGAAGACGCTCAGCAGCAGAAATAATCTAACTACAGAATATGTCACGACTTGAGAACATACAAAATTCCTTCAAGTCTATCCAAGCAAAGACTAAGGCTTTTTTCCACGGAGACAGATGGAAAGAGGTCTTGGTCTTTTTCTTTTTCGCCCTTTTGGCTTTTGGCTTCTGGCTACTCCAAAGCTTGCAGCAGGAATATGAGATAGAACTTGTTTTTCCGGTTAAGTATAAGAACGTACCTGCCGATATAGCGTTTAATACCCCTGAAGTGGAAACGATTACCGCAAAGGTAAAAGACAAGGGTAGCGTTTTACTCAACTATACTTTTGGAAGATCGTTTGCTCCGATCGAAGTGAACATGAAGAATACGAAGGAAAAAAATGGTTCGGTTCAAGTAAGTAAAAGGCAGATCGAGAACGATATTCAAAAACAATTGATAGCCACTACGGCATTACAAAGTTTTGATCCGCAACAAATAGATATGGATTTCAGTCAACGGGTCCATAAGGAAATACCGGTCGTTTTTAATGGTGATATTCATATGGAAGCCGGCTTTCAATTATCCGGGGATATCCAAATCAATCCCCAAAAGATCAACGCTTATGCCACCGCAGCGATCTTAGATACGTTGACCTCGGTTAAGACGGCTTTCACTGAAGTTAAAAAAGCGAATAAAAACATCACGAGAACCGTACAACTGATCAAAGTAGACGGCGTTAACTTCGATCCGGAAAACGTATCTATCACGATTCCGATAGAGGAGTACACGGAGAAGACATTGGAAATACCTGTCTCTTGCAATCATATACCGCCACATTATACGGTACGTATGTTTCCGGCGGTCGTAAAAGTGACTTGCAGTGTGCCCTTGTCCCGATTCAAAGGACTTTCGGAAGATATGTTCTCGATTCATATACCTTTTGAGGATCTGGAGCAAAACGTATCTGGTACCCTACCCGTCAAACTCACCAAGAAACCAGACTGGGTACATACGGCAACCTTATTGCCAGATAAGGTAGAATTTATTTTGGAACACAACAATAAGCATGATTAAAATAGGCATTACAGGAGGGATCGGGAGCGGCAAATCCGTCGTAGCCTCTTTATTAGCGTTATCCGGTGTACCCGTATACATAGCGGACGAGGAAAGTAAATGGCTGACAAATAACTCCCCGGTTATCCGTGAGAAATTAACAGCCCTTTTCGGTCCGGAGATTTATACGAATGAGGGATTGAACAAGAAACTTCTAGCCTCCCACATCTTTAATAATCCGGAACAATTACAACAGGTCAACCAGATCATTCATCCTGAGGTAAACCGTCATTTCTCGGCTTGGGTAGAGAGACAGACTTCCCCTTTATGCGCCATCGAATCCGCCATATTATTCGAATCCGGTTTCTACAAAGTGGTAGACATAAGCTTGATGGTCTATGCCCCAAGAGAACTCCGCATCGAAAGAGCCTTGGGGAGGGACTCAGCCTCGAGAGAAGAAATCGAACGCAGAATCAACAGCCAAATGTCGGACGAGGAAAAGAAAGATCGCTCCGATTACGTTATCTATAATGACAACAGACAGGCCCTTATACCGCAAGTAGGCAAACTGTTATGTTGGCTTCAATCCCAATAATCACCGATAGTGGGACGAGTGGCTTTTACAGCATCTTACCTTCATCATCCAATGAACTTAAGATACTTCGTCAACGAACCTAAGATACTTCGTTGATGCACCTAAGATACTTCTCCAACGAAGTTAACTGTCCTCATGACGGAAGAATTCCACTTTTTCTTATTACCTTTGTCACCTCGAAGTTTAACACTAATAGAAAATAAAAAACATTATGTTGAAGACTATTTTGTCTATTTCGGGAAAACCCGGTCTGTATAAACTGGTTTCCCATGGAAAAAACATGTTGATCGTTGAATCGCTGACTGATAACAAGAGAGTACCCGCATACGCAAAAGATAAAGTAATCTCATTAGGCGATATCGCAATCTATACGGATGAAACAGAAGTGCCTTTGCATGAGGTATTGACTAGCGTAAAGAATAAAGAAGAGGGAAAAACCGCTTCTTTGGTACCTTCCAAAGCCACGACAGACCAATTGCGTGCGTACTTTGCCGAGGTATTGCCTAGCTATGATCGTGAGCGTGTTTATCCAAGCGACATCAAGAAACTACTCTCTTGGTATAACATCTTGATCAACGCAGGCATCACTGACTTCACCCCGGAAGATGCTCCGGCAGAAAAGGAAGCTGCTGAAAAAGAAGCTGAATAACAGCATACGACATAAAGATTAAAGAAAGGACCGTTCGATACCCATCGTCCGGTCCTTTTTTATATTGCCACATTAACCAACAAGAGCACTTATGCAAAAATAGTCCATTATTTTAGGCTAAACCTCACATTGTCTAGGGCGGGTAACTCCTCTATCTTTGCCAACAAATAATTCACTCTATTGACCTCATAAAATAAAGAGCAAAGATGGAAAGCACCAAGTATTATCTCGGTCTGGACGTTGGCGGCACCAATATGGTCGCTGGCGTAGTAGATGAGAATCACCAGATTATCGCAAAGGAGAGTATACCGACACAAGCCGGACGCACGATCGAGGAGATCACCACCGACATGGCGGAAGTCAGCAAAAAAGCGGTTCTCAAAGCAGGCTTGCAAATGGAAGACATCTCTTCTTGGGGCATCGGCATGCCCAGTTACGTAAATCCAAAGACGAACCTTTTGGTACATGCCAATTGTTTCGGATGGAAGAATGTCCCCATCTACGACTATTTAAAGAAGCATATCTCATTGCCTACTTATATAGCCAACGACGCCAATTGCGCGACCTATGGAGAGGTCTTGGCCGGATCGGCCAGCCAATATACCGACGCCATCATGCTAACGCTAGGAACGGGAGTCGGAGGCGGAATTATCATGGGTAAGAAGATTTATTCCGGATCCGATAATATGGGAGCCGAACTTGGACATACCAAATTGGTATACAATGGCGAACGCTGCACATGCGGGCAAAAAGGCTGTTTGGAAGCTTATTGCTCATCCACCGCATTAATCCGTATCATGAAAGAGACCTTACAAAAGAATAAGGACACCTTGATATGGAAACTTTGCGGCGAAGACGAAAACAAAGTCAATGGTGAGATTCTTTTCGAGGCCGCTAAACAAGGGGATTCCCTCGCTAAACAGATCGTCGATGACTATATCAGTAGACTGGCCGCCGGAATCTCCACGTTCATAACCATCTTCCGTCCGCAAGTAATCATCTTAGGGGGTGGTATCGCACATGCAGGTGACCTGCTGTTGAAACCTCTAAACGAGAAACTACATACTTGTACCTTCGCCGCCGAGGAAATAGGTATCCCTCAAGTTATCCGTGCGGAATTAGGAAATGACGCCGGAATAATCGGCGCCGCACTTTTAGAGAAAACGATGTAACGAAAAAAAATATGAAAACAAATAAGAAAGAACTTTTAGATTCATTCAAGGGAGGACTGATCGTATCCTGTCAAGTACAACACGATGATCCGACTTTTTCAGTAGACTTTGTCGTAAAAATGGCAAAAGCCGCCCAATGGGGAGGTGCCGTAGGCATCCGTGCCAACGACCCGGAGCAGATCAAGGCGATCAAAAAAGAGGTGGATTTGCCGGTAATCGGGCTTTGGAAAATCTGGCACGATGATACGGACGTATTTATCACTCCCACCCTAGAGGCCGCTAAAGCGGTATGGGAAGCCGGAGCCGAGATTATCGCCTTGGACTGTACGAGCCAAATCACTCATGAAGGCCGCCCGGCATACGAACTGCTACCGATCTTGAAAAAGGAAATTCCGGAAGCGATCATCTTCGCCGACGTATCCAATTATGAGGAAGCCGTACGTGCCGTAGAAATGGGAGCCGATATTGTTGGCCCTACCTTATATGGGTATACGGAAGCTACCAAACATATCGAGCAACCGGATTTACGGGAGTTCGCCCGTATGTGCCGTGACTTCAAGGGCAAGGCCTACGTCATTATGGAGGGGCATATCTACTCGCCGGAAGATGCCATGAAATGTATCTTCCTCGGAGCTCACTCCGTAGTAGTAGGTAGCGCGATCACCCGTCCGCACTTGATCACGAAACGTTTTACGGACTTACTAACCGGTTACCAAAATAACTGGCGGGAAGCCGAAAGAAGCAAACATTAATAGTCATATGGCAAATTTCAATGTAGAAGGAGCGCAAAACGTAGAGATCAGCAAGAAAATACCTTGCGAGAAACCTCTGATCGTACAACTGGAGATCATGGAGCGGTATACGGCAGTCCATAAAGCCTGTGCCGCCCTACCCAAAGAGATACGTGAAGTGGAATGCCTGAAAGTTTTATACCCCACGCTATTTCGCAAGATCACGGATCAAGACTTGATCGCCGGACGTACGGATTTCCTACCGATCGGGTTCGGATGCGTAACTTCCTTAGGGGGTGTCGGGCATTATTGCGTATTCAAGAAACTCCGTGCCTTCCAGCAACAACTGGATGAAACTGAACGAAAACGGGTGGATACGTTATATGATTATTGGTTGGATCACGATTTAAAGACCCAATTCAACAAGGAGGTCCTCACCGAGGATACATTGGGTATGTTCATCGACTGCGAATACCCGATGATCGCTACCGCACGTCTATCCGGAATGATGCTGGATTACCCGAAACTATTGGATAAGGGCATCGGTGGCCTTCGCTCTGATTTACAGGAGAAACTCAAAGAGCAACCCGATAATAACTTTTACAAAGCAGGCATCCAATGTCTGGATATTTTTGTAGATTGTGCTTCTCATCTCCAGCAAGACGCTAGAGAGCAAATGGCTTCAGCCAACATGAAAAGGCAAAAAGAATTAGAGCATATCTGCCAAGCCCTAGAGAACATCAAGGAGAAGAAACCCGGTACGTTCCATGAAGCGATGCAGTTATTCTGGTTATTCGCTTTGTTGGCCGGTGTTATAAACTACGGTCGTCTGGATGATTATCTAGGCCCTTATTTAGTAGCCGATCTCAAGTCCGGGCGATTGACCAACGAAGAGGCATACCGATATATCCACTCGCTTTGGACCATGATTGAAAATCGCCGTACAACCGTAAACGGACGTATCATCGTAGGCGGTAAAGGACGCAAACATCCGAAAGAGGCCGACGTATTCCTGCATATCGCCATGAAAGTAGCGAAAAATTGCAGGTATGTAGAGCCGCAATTCACCTTGCGTTTCGATAAAGATACCTCCGAGGAAATCTGGGATGAAGCGTTGGACGCTTTGGGTGCGGGAGCTACTTACCCGACCCTTTACAATGACGACGTAAACGTCCCGGCCGTCATGTACGGAATGCGTGTAGACGAGAAAGCAGCGGAACAATACGTGCCTTTCGGGTGTACCGAGTTCGTGATACAAGGACAAAGTACGGGTACGCCCAACATCTGCATCAATTTACTAAAACTACTTACGATTTATATGAATGATGGTATCGACCCGATTGACGGTAAACGTAAATCCGGGCCGGTACCTCTAAAGAAATTAGAGGAGTATCAGACATTCGAGGAATTCTATGACGGTTACAAGGCTTTACTCGATTATTATCTGGATCTGTCTGTCAAAGCCCAATACCATTCGTATGAGGTGATGAACCAGCACGTAAGTTTCTTGTTTACCAGCCTATTGACCGATGATTGCATCGCACGGGGAAAAGCGCTTTTGGACGGAGGCGTACGTTATCTAGGCGGGACAAACGAGACGTATGGCAATATCAACACTTCCGATTCCCTGTGGGTAATCCGGGATCTGGTATTCAATCAAAAAAAATACACGTTACGGCAATTGAATGATGCCATGCTAGCTAATTTTAACGGCTATGAGGCTTTACGAAAAGATTGCCTAAACTGTGATAAATATGGTAACGACCTTGAGACTGCCGATACGATGGCCAACGATTTGTACGAGTTCGTAGCGAAAGGCGTACGCGATCGCGGTATCGCCATCGGTATGCAATACTTCTTGATCGTTATCAGCAATAATCAATTAAACACGGAATGGGGAAACCGGACCGCCGCCTCACCCGACGGACGATTATCGTGCATGTATATGAATCCTGCCAATAATCCGCAAGGGGGAGCGAATAAAAGCGGCCCCACGGCCATGCTGAATTCCTTGGCGAAGTTCGACGCCAAGTATCATGGAGGCTCGGTACAAAACATTAAGTTTTCTCCTTCCATGTTCAACGAGAACAGGGCTGTCATCAAGAGCCTGTTCAAGACTTATTTTGCGAAAGGGGGTTGCCATTTGATGGTGACTGTAGTAGATAAGGGAGTTTTAGAAGACGCGGTAGAGCACCCGGAAAATTACCCGGACCTAATCGTCCGGGTAAGCGGGTTCTCCGCGGTATTCGTCGATTTATCTCCCAATATTCAACAGGAACTTTTAAGCAGGGTATTATATGATGAATAAATATAAGGTTAGCGAGAATAGGTTATCAATCATGGAGATCGAACGGTTCGCCGTTCACGACGGCCCGGGCATCCGGACCGTCGTTTTCCTTCAAGGTTGTCCCCTACATTGTTCATGGTGCTCCAATCCGGAATCCCAGAAAAGGAAACCGCATCTGCTCCATATCAAGAATAAATGTATCGGGTGCGGACGTTGCGAGGCGATTTGTACACGGGGAAATATCTCTATCCAAGATCATTATCCGATATTTAATCGGCAGGCTTGTGTGGCGTGCAAGGCTTGCGAGCGTATATGCCCGCAGAACGCTATTAAGTTTGTCGGTGAATCAATTACCTCATCCGAGGTTATGGAAATCCTTTTACGTGACCGGGATTATTACCTGAATTCCGGTGGAGGGGTTACGTTTTCCGGAGGGGAAGCTTTCACGCAATTCGAGGGATTGATGGATTTGCTGATCCAATGCAAGAACGAGAAACTGCATACCTCCGTAGAGACTTGCGGGCAAGTGAATCTTGATAAGATAAAGCAAGCGCTTCCGCTTATCGATTTGTTCTTGTTCGATATCAAACATACGGACAAGGATTTACTTCAGAAAGAAACCGGAGCGAACTTGGATACGATCCTCACGAATTTACGGTATATATCCAGTAAGAGCGCTAATAAAGTAACGATCCGTGTACCGGTAATCCCCGGTTTCAATTTCAATGAGAATACGCTTCGGGAAATATTCATGCTGGCGAAAGAAAATCGTATCAAATGCGTACACCTGCTTCCCTACCATACATTGGGAAAAGATAAATACGAGCAATTAGGTCTCACCTATCCTTATCCCTGCGAGCAAATGCTAGCCAAAGAAGAGCTGTTCCCCTTTAAGGAGATGGGGGAAAAAATGGGTTTGGAAATACGAATCGGAGGATAAACTCCTCCCAATAAAATAGTATCTTCGCGCAAATCATCGTTTTATAAATCTTAGTAAGAAACATATGAAGACAGAAAAAGAGAAAGCGGCGGAAGGTCTATTATACAATGCGAATCATGATAGTGAGCTTCAAGATGAGATGAAAAGAGCGAAATGCGTCCTTTTCAAATACAACCAATTGCCCCCCGACCAAGAGGAAGAAAAAGATCGGATTCTAACCTCTTTTCTAGGCAAGAAAGGGAAGAACACCGTTATCCTATCCCCTTTCCAATGCGATTATGGCTATAATATCGAGATTGGGGATAATTTCTTCGCCAACGTGAATCTCGTTATCTTGGATGGAGCGAAAGTTCGTATCGGCAATAACGCATTCATCGCCCCGAACGTAGGCATCTATACCGCCGGCCACCCTTTTGACGTAAAGCAACGTAATGAAGGTCTGGAATACGCTTTTCCCGTGACTATCGGCGATAACGTATGGATCGGTGCGCAAGCCTGTATCCTTCCCGGGGTGACCATTGGCGATAACACGGTAATCGCCGGAGGAAGCGTCGTAACCAAAGATATTCCGGCCAATGTTATAGCTGCCGGCAATCCCTGCCGTGTAATCCGGGAAATAACGGAAGCCGACCGGAATAAATACCGCCAGCCCTAAGCTCCCGTTTAGGGTATCCCTAAGCCCTCGTTTAGGGCAGCCCTAAATTCCCGTTTAGGTTCATCGTAAATATCTCACTTCGGTAACGAGTGCCGGTAATCCTTGGGTGATGTCCCTACTATCTTCTTAAAGATACGGCTGAAATAGTAGGGATCGTCAAAGCCCAGTTTCAAGGCGACTTGATTGATCTTCATATTCGTATGTAATAATAGCTGGCAAGCCCGATCTATTTTCATATGCAAGAAATAATTCATCGGAGCATAACCGGTTTCCTTGAAGAAAAGCCTGTACATATAAGATTCCGAATAGCCGAAATGAGAGGCCAATTCCTTTAATGTCAATTTATTCTCCAGATTCTCCGTCATGAAGTGGGTCGCCAAACTAATAAAGAACGTATTCTCCGCCTTGCTTTTGGAGAATTTAGCCTCCCTATACGTCTTCACATAGAGGAAAGAGGCGATCAAATGATTGAAACTTAAATTGACGTAATTAACCGTAGCCTCATCCGTCCCACTCTCCAACACATTCAATAGTTCATCAAAAAAAGCGATACGATCGCCGATACGGGAATTATCATCCATGTCGATCGGGATCACCCCTTGCAGTTGATCGCTGATATACTTCGCCTTTTTCCCTTTAAAATGTGCCCAATAAATATACCAAGGATCATGCTCACTCGAACCATATTGATGGGGCTTCTCTGCCGGGAGGATGAAAAAATGATTCTCGGGTACGACATATCGTTTTCCATCCAACACGTACCAGCCCTCTCCTTTGGTGCAATAAATTAAAAGATACTCTCCACAACCGGACGCACGATCAATATAATGGTTTTCCGCCTTCGGAAAATACCCCATAGAGTGTACGACCAAGTCTGCGACCAACGGGTTGTTCAACGCTTGTTCTATAATGTAGAAAGGATAGACAATCAACCGCTGACCGGAAAAACCATGCTTTATTTTCGCCATAAACCAAAACTTTTAGATGGTTACTGAATAACGCAAAGATAATCCATTTTTTTTAGCTAGATACTCTATTATCCAAATCCTTTATGTGCAGTATTTTTGCCAATGAACAAATAAACCATATCAAATGGCGTTATCATAAGGAGATAATCAAACTAAATATTCTAACAGATGAAAAAGATCGTATCTATTTTTCTAGTAACCATTTACGGGATGTGTATGGTTGCATGTGGAAGTCGTTCCTCATCCACGGAAGTAAAAGATAATGTATTGACTGAGGAAGAAAAAGCGGAAGGCTATACCTTGTTATTCAATGGCAAGGATTTTACCGGTTGGAAAATGTTCAACGGGGGCGATGTCAAGGGATGGCAGGTAGAAGACGGGGTGATCGTCGGCTACGGAAACGGTGGTGACGTGATAGCGGATACTACGATCAAGGTAAGTACCGATATCGTTACCGTTAAGAATTACCATAACTTCCAGATCAAATGGGACTGGAAAATCGGAGCGCAAGGGAACTCCGGATTCTTATATCACGTACAAGAAGGACCTAAATACAAAGCTCCTTTTGAAACCGGCCCGGAATACCAGTTGATCGATGACGATAACTATCCTTGGGTCAGCGAGACCGGAAAAGAGGGATTGGAAGACTGGCAGAAAACGGGTTGCAACTACGCTATGTATGTACCGGAAACCAAACAGGTGAACCCTCCGGGAGAATGGAACTCCTCTATGGTACTTTACAAGGATGGATATGTTGAGCACTGGCTGAACGGAGAAAAACTATTCTCTTTCCAAGAAGGGTCCGAAGATTGGAAGATGCGTCGTTATAGCGGTAAATGGGAAGCTTTCCCCGATTACGGTATCTCTACCACCGGTAAACTTTGTTTTCAGGACCATGGAAGTAAAGTATATTTCAAGAATGTAAAGATTAAGGATTTAGACTAATTGTATTAAGAAATCAATGCCATGAATAGAAAAGAATTCTTTAAAGTATCGGCCGCGGCAAGTCTCGCGTCACTACTATCACCCCTTTCCGCCTATGCGGAGAAATTCGAATCGGAAGGTAAAAAGGTGAAAGTAGCCGTTATCGGTTGCGGAAGTGTATCTACCCAATATTTTCCCCATATATCGAAATGCCCGTATGTAGAAATCGTGGCTTGTTGCGATATCAAACCGGATCGTGCTCAAAAGGCTGCCAAGCAATATAATATACCTAAATGGTACAAGCATATCGATGATATGCTTAGTGGTTCCAAGTTCGACTTGATGCTTACATTGACCGATATGCAGGTTCACGGAGAGTTGAACCGTAAGGCTTTGATGGCAGGAAGAAATGTCTGGAGCGAGAAACCTTTGGCGAATTCCTATAAGGAAGGCAAAGAATTATACGATCTCGCTACTAGCAAGGGGCTTCGTATCTGGGGTGCGCCTGCCGTTGTAAACAGTCCTCAATTTGCCTTTATGGCCGAACAAATCAATAAAGGAACCCTAGGTAATCTGGCATGTGCGCACGGACATTACGGACATGAAGGTCCTTCTTGGTCCGCTTTCTTCTACGAACCGCTAGGTGGCAGTATGCCCGACTTAGGAGTTTATAATATCGCTACCCTAACCGGATTATTGGGACCGGCTAAATCCGTTGTTGCCATGACTACAATCGTAACCCCGGAGAGAACCGTAGACGATAAGGGCAAGATCAAAGTTCGAGAAGAAGATAATGCCATGATTATCATGGAACACGAAAAGGGAGTCCTTTCTCATATCGAGTGTGGTTTCAACTATTTCGATCCATACGGACATTTAGGTAAAGGACAGGAGAAAGCGACGATCTCCTTATACGGTTCCCACGGCAATATGCATATGGTAGGTTACGACTGGGCACCGAACGGGGTGGACTTATCGACGATGGATCATCCGGTACCCCAGCGTTTCGTTCCGGACACCAATGGCTATGTTTGGCAAGAAGGTGCTTCCGATATAAGCAAACACATGGCATTAAACACGGAACCACGTATAAATGTCGAGCATGCGTTACACGTATTAGAGATTATCGAGGCCGCCCGAAAATCACAAGCTACAGGTCAACGCATCCAGCTTGTATCGAAGTTTCCTTGGCCGATGGTAAAATAAATTAAGAAGTCTTAGTTGTGAAAAGAACGGGACATTTAATATATTTGTTCCTGTAAATACCAGAGAAACATGAGGAAGATAAGTGAAATTTTATGCTGCGTAGCCATACTTTGTTGTGCATTGAGCGCATGTAGCGACAAGCCGGCAACGGTAAAAGTCAGTAGTTTCAATATTTGGTTGAATACCCTAGGGGGAAAGCTTCCCCCTAGCCAGACAGCGAAAGTGATCGAGGCTAGCCAGACGGATATCGTAGGAATCCAAGAAGGGCATATCTATGAAGAAGACGGCATCAAGCACGATCATGTGCCGGAAATCGCGGAATCCCTAGGTTTCCACCTTTTCAACCAAGGGGAGGGACATTATATCTTATCTCGTTATCCGGTCGTTGACAGTACGGCTTCCCGCTACGGGGTGAAGATACAGGTAGGCAAAGACAAATTCTGCTGGATGTTTAATTGCCATCTATATTATATCCCGTATCAGCCTTATCAATTGAATGGGATTCCTTATGGCGATTATCCGTTTATCGATACCGAGGAGGAAGCTGTCCGGTTCGCCAACGAGGCCCGGCGTGAAGAAGTAACTCGTTATCAAAAGGATATACAGCAAGTCGTGAAGGAAGGTTATCCTGTCTTTTTAACAGGAGATTTTAATGAGCCTTCTTTCTTGGACTGGACACAACGGGCCGCCGATGCCGGTATCCACAAGATCAAGGTGGAGTGGCCGGCAACCAAGGCTTTCTCTGAGATCGGGATGAACGACTCCTACCGGACAATCCATCCGGACGAGGTCTCCACACCCGGCTATACATGGACTCCCGTTCCTAGCGAACAAGAAATACTAGACCGTCTGGATTTCGTACTATATTCCGGATGTAAGGTAACAGACTCATTTATCACAGGCGAAAGCGAGGCCACCTCGGACGTGGTAGTCTCCCCTTACCCTTCAGATCATAGAATGGTAACCTCCTGTTTCAATTTCTAACAGTAACTACTAAAAAAACAAATTATACAACATGGAATCAAGAAGAGATTTTCTGAAAAAAGCAGCCGTAGCGGCAGCTGGTCTAACAATCGTCCCCTCTAAAACGATCGCTGGATTAGGCCATAAGGCACCAAGTGATACAATGAATATTGTCGGTATCGGTATCGGTGGTAAAGGCCACCCGAACTTGGTCGGCATGAAAACCGAGAACATCATCGGGCTTTGCGATATCGACTGGAAATACGCGAAGAACTGCTTCGAGGAATTCCCGGACGCTAAACGTTATTGGGACTGGCGGAAGATGTTCGATGAGTTGGGCGACCAGATCGACGGTGTCATGGTAGCTACTCCGGACCATACTCATGCCACGATCGCGGCCACGGCCTTGACAATGGGTAAACACGTATATTGCCAAAAGCCGCTTACCCACTCTGTTTACGAGAGCCGTTTATTGACAAAACTCGCCGCTAAATATAAGGTAGCGACCCAGATGGGTAACCAAGGGAACTCCGGCGATGGTGTCCGTCAATTATGCGAATGGATCTGGAACGGAGAGATCGGTGAAGTAAAAGAAGTACACGCATGGACCAACCGTCCGATCTGGCCGCAAGGATTACAGCGCCCAACCGAAAAACAACGTTGTCCGAAGACGATGAATTGGGACTTATTTATCGGCCCGGCCGCCATGCGTCCGTTCCATGAGATCTACACCCCTTGGAACTGGCGTGGATGGTGGGATTTCGGAACCGGAGCTTTCGGAGATATGGCTTGCCACGTACTCGACCCGGTTTACCAATCCTTGAAGTTAGGTTATCCGGATCGTGTACAAGGCCGTTCTACCCAGATCAATACGGAATCCGCTCCTCAATCGGAGGTGGTAGAATTCCGCTTCCCGGCTCGTGACAATCTTCCAAAGGTAGCCTTGCCGGAAGTGAAAGTATATTGGTACGATGGCGGTATGCTTCCTCAGCGTCCGGACTTATTACCGGATGGTGTAGATATGATGCGTGACGGTTTGGGTGGATGTATCTTCGTAGGTACTAAAGACACGTTGATCTGCGATTGCGGAGGTTTCAACTCCCGGTTATTATCCGGCCGTGTACCTCAAGTAACCCCCTATTTGCGCCGTATCCCGAACGCTACCGGATACTTTGACGGTTTCCATGAGCAAGACTGGATCCGTGCTTGTAAAGAATCGCCGGAGAACCGTGTGGAAGGAACTTCCAACTTCGCTTATTCCGGACCATTCAACGAGATGGTGCTATTGGGTGTATTAGCGATCCGTCTGCAAGGCTTGAACAAGAAATTGATGTGGGACGCCCAAAACATGCGTTTCACCAATATATCCTCTTCCGACGTATTGAAGATCGTAACCAGCGATGATTTCAAGGTGATAGACGGTCACCCCTATTTCGATACGAAATACGCGGAGTTCAATGCGCTAGAGGCTGCCAACGAATATATCAGACATACCTATCGTGAAGGCTGGAGCCTTCCGGAAATGCCGGTATAAGTATGAAACGATATATTATATTAGCACTATGTACGGTCATGTTCCTTGGACAGGCCGTACAGCTGGCGGCGCAAAAAGCGGACTGGAAGGTGGGTATACAGACTTGGACTTTCCACAATCTTACGTTGATGGAGACCTTGGATAAGACCCAACAACTGGGCATGGGGTATGCGGAGGCTTTCTTTTTCCAAGAATTGGGCGCTCCGTTCCCAAAAGAGACGTATTTAAATTACGACTTGAGCGATGATGACTGCGCTTTATTACGCCATGAGTTCAAGAAAAGGGGAATCAAGCCGATCGCCTTTGGTGTAGCCTCTTATGGGACTAACGAGGAATGGGATAAGTTCTTCGCATTCGCTCATAAAATAGGCGCGCATATCGTGACTGTCGAACCGGAGTTAAACCAGTTGGACTACATCGAATCCCTCGCCAAGAAGTACGATATGGAGGTAGCGATCCATAACCATCCGAGTCCATGCATTTACGCAAGTGCCGAGGTGGTAGAGAAAGCGCTGAAAGGCCGTTCTCCCTTGATGGGAGTATGCGCCGATATCGGCCATTGGAAACGGGTGGGTGAAGATCCGCTCAAGAATCTCCAGAAATTATCCGGACGCATCAAGGTGGCGCATTTGAAAGACCTCACCGACAAGATGGAAGACGCCACATGGGGAACCGGGATCTTACCGGTAAAAGCGTTCGTCAACGAGCTGAAGCGTCAGCATTTCAACGGGCTTATCTCCATTGAGTACGATGATTTCAAATCCGATATCCAAGAGATACGCAACAGCTTGGAATTCCTACGAAAATGCTCTAAATAGAAGTATACGCTTCCCTTAAAAACATCTATATCGGCGTAGGCCCACACGTATATACGTATAGGCTTACGCCGATACTAATATGGGCCTACACGTATATACGTATAAGCCCACACCTATATATGCCTAAAAAGTCGTTATCAGAACAAGGGATTATCCACCTTTTCTCTCAGCAACGCAAGATCTACCACCTGTTGAATATCACTCACATAATGGAACACCAAGCCTTTCAAATACTCCGGTTTGATCTCATTGATATCCTTCTCATTCTCCTTGCAAAGAATCAATTCCTTAATCCCGGCACGTTTAGCCGCCAAGATCTTCTCCTTGATACCACCTACGGGAAGCACTTTGCCACGCAGCGTAATCTCGCCCGTCATAGCCAAGTTCTTTTTCACCTTACGCTGAGTAAAGGCGGAGACAAGAGAAGTCACCATCGTTATTCCGGCACTCGGTCCGTCTTTCGGGATCGCCCCCTCCGGTACGTGGACATGCACATTCCAGTTCTCGAACAACTCCTCGTTAATATTAAACTGAGCCGCATGCGCATGGATATACTCAAGTGCCAACATGGCAGACTCTTTCATCACATCTCCCAGATTCCCGGTCAAAGTAAGCTTTGATCCCTTACCTTTACTTAAGCTCGACTCCACGAAAAGAATCTCACCACCAACAGCCGTCCAAGCTAATCCCGTAACCACGCCGGCATAGTCATTCCCTTGATATTTATCGCGGGAATATTCGACCGCCCCTAGATATTCATACAAATCCTCCGGCTTAATACTAGTCGGGATAGGCTCATCGCTAGCGACTTTACGGGCTAGCTTACGCATGATTTTGGCGATTTTCTTATCCAATTCCCGGACACCGCTCTCGCGTGTATAGGCTTCAACGATCACTTGTAAGGTTTTCTTGGGGAATTTCACGGAACCTTTCTTCAAGCCGTGTACATCCATCTGCTTAGGCACGAGATGCTTCGCTGCGATCTCTACCTTCTCCTCCATGATATAACCGCTCACCTCGATCAATTCCATACGATCCAGCAACGGCTGGGAAATCGTATTCAAATTGTTAGCGGTAGCGATAAACATTACCTTGCTTAAATCGTAATCGATATCCAGATAATTATCGTGAAACGCATTATTCTGCTCCGGGTCCAAGACCTCCAATAAAGCGGATGCCGGATCCCCCTTGAAATCATTCGTGATCTTATCGATCTCATCTAAGATAAAGACAGGGTTCGATGTTCCCGCCTTCTGTATATTCTGGATGATACGTCCGCACATAGCACCGATATAGGTACGACGATGTCCGCGAATCTCGGCCTCATCGTGCAATCCACCTAAAGAGACACGTACATATTTACGGCGCAAAGCCTCTGCGATGGAACGCCCCAATGAAGTCTTGCCGACTCCCGGAGGACCGTACAAACAGATAATCGGAGATTTCATATCCCCTTTCAGCTTCAATACCGCCAGATGCTCGATAATACGCTCTTTCACCTTCTCCAAACCATAATGATCACGATCTAAGACCTTCTGGGCATGAGACAAGTTGAAATTGTCCTTACTATACTCGTTCCACGGCAAGTTAACGATATTCTGGACATATTGCGTCTGTACGGAATAATCCGGAGATTGCGGATGCAATCGTTCCAATTTTCGCAATTCCTTCTCAAAGACCTGCGCTACCTCGGCAGGCCATTTCTTACGACTGGCTTTCTCCCGTAATTCTTTTATCTCCAACTCATTGATATTCCCGCCCAATTCCTCTTGAATGGTCTTGATTTGCTGTTGAAGGAAATATTCTTTTTGTTGTTGATTGATATCCTCATGTGTCTTCATCTGGATGGAAGCTTTCAACTCCACCAGCTGATACTCGCGGTTCAAGATAAAAAGTAACCGATACGCACGCTCTTTTAAGTCCCCGATCAATAACAATTGCTGTTTCTCGGCCGATCCACTCGGTATATTGCTACAAGAGAAATTGACCACATACAAGACATTCTTATTATTCTTGATCGAGAAGATCAAATCCCGGGGAGGTTCAGCCACGGCCCCAAGCATCTTGATGGTCAAATCCTTGATCGTTGAGATCAAAGCCTCGAACTCGCGGTCTGTCTTGTCCGGCTTCGTGTCCTCCAACACGGTGATCTTACCGGAAAGATACGGATCTGTCTCGGTCAACTCATTCAATTCAAAGCGTTTCTTACCTTGAAGAATAACAGTAGTGCTACCATCTGGCATCTCTAAGACACGAACGATGTCAGCGATTACCCCGGTAGTATATAAATCCTCTAAAACCGGATCTTCCGTATCCATCTCTTTCTGGCAAACAACTCCGATCAAACTCTTTTTATGTACAGCCTCTTTGATCAGGCGCATCGATTTAGGACGCCCGATAATCACCGGCAAGGCAACACCCGGAAAGAGTACCATATTCCTTAACGGAAGAATGGGTATAGTGTCTCCAACTTTCTCTATTCCTTCTGTGAAATCCTCATCTACATCGCATTCTGTAAGAATTGGCATTACGATACCAATATTGTCATCCAAGTCATCAAACGAATTCTGGCAAAATACTCTCGTCTTTTCTTTCATATATACATTCATATTGTATATGTTAATACAATAAACGTGCCAAAGTTACAGCTTTTCATTCAATTCTTACTAATTTCGCGGCATACAATCGATAGAGATATGGCAAATCCTTATTTTCAATTCAAGAAATTTACGGTATGGCACGATAAATGTGCCATGAAAGTCGGAACGGATGGCGTTTTGCTTGGGGCGTGGGCTAGCATAGAGAGATGTCAGAGGATTTTGGATGTGGGAACCGGAACGGGATTGATCGCCCTCATGCTGGCGCAGCGTAGCACCGCGATCCTAGACGCTATCGATATAGATTCAGACGCATGTTTACAAGCTCAGGAAAACATCGCGAAATCGCCTTTCGCCAACCGGATACAAGTCTATCAAACCTCGCTCTCCGAATATATGCCGGATGAGAATATCAAATATGACTTGATCGTATCCAACCCACCCTATTTTATTGATTCATTGAAATGCCCGGATACTAAACGTAATCTAGCCCGGCATACGGATACTCTATCTCTCCCGGATTTATTGCGTGATAGCCGCAAACTGTTGGCACCCGAAGGAAATATCGCCTTGGTGCTTCCCTTCGAGCAACGGGAGTCTTTAATAGACATCGCTCGAGAAGAGTCTTTGTCTCCATCGAGAGAAGCCCACGTTTCTCCCATACCGGACGCCCCTCCTAAGCGTTTATTAATAGAACTCTCAGCGACGCCGGTAGCAAAGCCCAAGTCGTCTCATCTGACCCTAGAAATCGAGCGGCATCGATATAGCGATGAATTCACCGCTATAGCTAAAGACTTTTACTTGAAAATGTAAGGAAGTTTTTTATCGAAGAAGCGAGTTACCTCGTCAAATAAATTATGTACCTCCTTGGTGAAAGACACAACCTCCGGAGTCAGCACATGTAAGGCCTTTGGTTCCACCGTAATATCGATACGGCGATCTGCCATGATCGGTTCTCCATCCAAGTGCATCACGCCCGGATGTTGGCGAATAATCGTGACTTGCTGGGCTTTCATCGTCTTAATCTTACTATTCCGATCAATCTGTTTGGTAAACAATTGGATGGCCAAAGGAGCGATATCCAATGGCATAAAAGGGGATAAGATCGTAACGTCCATCCGTCCGTCCTGTATATTCGCGTGCGGAGCGATAAACGCGTTATTACCATATTGCGAAGCATTCGCGCAAGCGACTAGAAACGCCTTCTCCTTGATCGTCTGATTATCTACCACCAATTCATAAGGCTCAGGCTTATAGCTCAGATACTCCTCTATCGTATTCTTTATATAAGTAAGAGACCCGCGCCGTTTCTCATTTGCGAATTTCTGGCTGACGGCGGCATCAAAACCGACTCCACAGGTACAGAAAAAGACCTGTCCGTTCGCCCGGCAGCAATCTATCGTCGTAACATGCCCTTTCGCGATCAGATCGATAGCCCTTTTCACGTCCATCGGTATGTGCAATTCTCTAGCTAAGCCATTGCCCGAACCTTTCGGGATGATACCTAAGATCGCGTTCGAATGGATCATAGCTCTCGCTATCTCATTCACCGTCCCGTCACCGCCTACCGCCAAAATATATTCAGCTCCTTCCTCTATGGCTTGCCGAGTCAACTCGCTGGCATGGCCTGCATACTCTGTAAAAGAAATGTTTAACGAACAGTTCTTTTTCGAGCAGATCCCTTCGATCATCTTAGGTATCTTGCGCTTCGACCCTACACCTGATATAGGGTTTATGATAGCTTGTACTTTTATATCCCGTTCGCTCATCCTCACTTCTTCTTTTTTATTTGAGAGGACAAAAATAATGCTTTTATAAAACTTTTAAAGCATTTCGACTACTATAAGTTATTTTTTTACTACTTTTGCGGCTGGATTTGCCGAAACATGGGATTATGTACGCGGCGAACCTGTGTTCTTTATTAGAATAAATAAATAGCGAGATAAATCATTCTCTTTTATAATAATATGAAACTTTTACAAGAGAAACTAGCAAAGTACGACGCTCCTCAAAGAGCCATGGCAATGGGAATCTATCCTTACTTCAGGGAAATCCAGAGCGATCAGGACACGGAAGTTCTAATCAGCGGGAAGAAAGTCTTGATGTTTGGTTCTAATGCGTACTTAGGATTAACCAATCATCCTAAAGTAAAAGAAGCAGCGATCGAGGCCATTAAAAAGTATGGTACAGGTTGTGCCGGCTCACGTTTCTTAAACGGAACGTTGGACTTACACCTCCAGTTGGAAAAACGTTTAGCAGAATTTGTTGGTAAAGAAGACGCCATCGTATACTCTACAGGTTTCCAAGTTAATCTAGGTGTTGTATCCTGTATCACCGGACGTGAGGACTATATCCTTTGGGATGAGTTGGATCATGCATCCATTATCGAAGGACATCGTCTTTCTTTCTCCACGAAATTGAAATTCAAGCATAACGATATGGACTCCTTGGAGAAACAACTCCAGAAATGCGAGCCAGACAAGGTGAAACTTATCGTTATCGACGGTGTCTTCAGCATGGAAGGTGATGTCGCTAAATTACCGGAAATCGTAGCTCTCGCAAAGAAATATAATGCAAGTGTAATGGTTGACGAGGCTCATGGTATCGGTGTATTCGGTGATCATGGCCGCGGTACTTGTAATCACTTCGGCGTTACGAACGATGTTGATTTGATCATGGGAACTTTCAGTAAGTCTTTCGCTTCTATCGGTGGTTTTATCGCATCGGACGAACCGGTTATCAATTACTTACGTCACCACTCCCGTTCCTATATCTTTAGCGCAAGCAATACGCCTGCCGCTACTGCCGCAGCGAACGCGGCATTAGATATCATGTTAAGCGAACCGGAACGTATCCAACATTTATGGGATTTGACTCATTACGCATTGGATGGTTTCCGTAACATGGGTTGTGAGATCGGACATACTTCTACCCCGATCATCCCGTTGTTTATCCGTGACAACGACTTGACATTCCTTATCGTAAAAGAATTATTTGAGGCCGGAATCTTCGTAAACCCGGTAGTAGCTCCCGCAGTTGCTTCCGAGGATACACTGATCCGCTTCTCCCTTATGGCTACCCACACGAAAGAGCAACTAGATTACGCTTTGGAGACAATCCACAAGGTATTCAAGAGCCATGGGTTGGTAGACTAATCGTGTAAATATATAAGAAAAGGCCCGAAGGTTAGGTATAACACCTATCTTCGGGTCTTTTTTTATAACTGAAAAAATCATAACTATGATTTTGAATGGGAATAAATCACTATTTTTGCATATTTAGATAAATTGGGCGGTTATGTCGATGGCCCTCTTACAAATTAAAATAAATGGATTTCATATTAGATAAAGGAAGTAGCCATATGGGCTGCAAAGGTTGCAGCAAAAGGCAAAACAATAAACTGAATACCTATGATTGGTTGTGCGATGTACCCGACGCGGAAGGCTCGACTGATTTCGTAGAGGTTCAATTTAAAAATACCCGCAAAGGGTATTACTTGAATAGTGCTAAAATACCTTTGGAAAAAGGTGATATAGTAGCCGTAGAGGCAAGTCCCGGTCATGATATCGGTACGGTTTCTTTAACGGGTAAATTGGTTCTGCTGCAAATGAAGAAGAACAATGTGCGCACGGAAGCCGAGCCTAAACGGATTTACCGAAAGGCAAAACCGACCGATATCGAGAAATATGAGGAAGCAAAAGCAAAGGAACATGCCACCATGATTCGCTCGCGGCAAATCGCGGCCGATTTAGGATTGAATATGAAAATCGGTGATGTAGAGTATCAAGGTGACGGTAATAAGGCGATCTTTTATTATATAGCGGATGAACGTGTAGATTTCCGTCAACTAATTAAAGTGCTAGCGGAGGCTTTTCGTGTTCGTATCGAGATGAAGCAGATCGGTGCTCGTCAAGAAGCCGGACGTATCGGTGGTATCGGCCCTTGCGGTAGAGAACTTTGCTGTTCCAGTTGGATGACAAGTTTTGTATCGGTCGCTACCGGAGCTGCCCGTTATCAAGATATTTCCATGAATCCCCAGAAATTGGCCGGACAATGCGCTAAATTGAAATGTTGTATCAATTATGAGGTAGATACATATGTGGAAGCCCAGAAACGCCTTCCTTCCCGGGAAATTGTCTTGGAGACCAAAGATAATAATTACTATCATTTCAAGACGGATATTTTCAAACGGGAAATTACCTATTCTACGGATAAATCATTTGCGGCTAATCTTATCACGATTCCGGCAAGCCGTGCTTTCGATGTCATTAACATGAATAAGAAAGGCATGAAGCCGATATCTCTAGAGGCGGATACGAAGCCACAACCACCGAAACGAGACGCTCAAGATATTCTTGGGCAAGAAAGCGTCACACGTTTCGACTCTGTTAAAAAGAAAAAGAAAAAACGTCCTGCCAACAAGAATAATGGCGAGAACAATGGAAACGGGAACGGAGCTAACACCACCGCGACGGCAGTTACCAACACCGACGCACCTGTTTCTGAGAATAAGAACAACGGAGGAAACGGAGCCGGTGGCAATAATCGCCGCAACGGAGGAAATAATAGGAATAGCAATCGTGAGAATAACCGGGACAGAGAGAATAACCGGGAGAATAACAAAGATAATAGCCGGGAAAACAGTCGGGAGAATCGGGAGAACAACCGTGATAATAACAGGGAGAGCAACCGAAACAATCGCCCGAAACAAAGGCCGAGAGCTAATAACGATAAGCAATCCAACAATGACAAGCCTGCGAATAATGACAAACCTCAGCAACCGATCAAACAGGCCAGACCTGATAAAACGGAGAATAGGCCAGAGACAAAGCCTGAGGCTTAAAAAGTTCATTGCCGCCTGTGTAACATGCTTCTTATGCTTCTCTTGCGAGAATGAAGCTGTATACGATCAGTATCAAGCTATCCAGAACACCTCGTGGGAGAAGAATAAGGAGTACTATTTCACTTTCTTGATTGAGGATATATCGGTTCCGTACGACCTAACCTTGGAAGTACGGAACAATAATATGTATCCGTATCAGAACCTATGGGTATTTTGCAGCGAGGAACTTCCGATAGGTCCTTTAAAAAGGGATACGATCGAATGTATGTTAGCTGATGAGTTTGGGAAATGGTATGGGGACGGGATCTCCCTGTTTCAATCCAGTTTCCCGATACGGTCTGCTTACTATTTCCCCGTTAAAGGGCAATATACCTTTAGCTTCCGGCAGGGGATGCGTAACGACCAACTTCCGGGCATTCAGGAAATCGGCTTACGGGTCTTACCTTCTTCCACTAACGCTCCTTCCGAGAAGCGTCCAAACGAAGAAAAATAAACAATAAGATCGTAAATCCCCAAAGCGAGGAACCTCCATAGCTAAAGAAAGGCAAGGGAATGCCGATAACCGGAGTCAATCCCGTCACCATGCCGACATTAATCGCCAGATGGAAAAAGAATATGGAGGCTACGCTATAGCCATAGACTCGCCCGAAAGCATTATCTTGCCGCTCCGCCAATACAATCAGACGAAGAATAAAAAGTCCGAATACGATCAATACGGCAGAGGCTCCCAAAAAGCCTTGCTCCTCGCCTACCGTACAAAAGATAAAATCCGTATCCTGTTCCGGCACATACTTCAATTTGGTCTGCGTCCCATTCAAGAATCCTTTTCCGGATAATCCTCCGGAACCGATAGCGATCTTGGACTGATTCACATTATACCCCGCCCCGCTTGGATCATCCTCCAAGCCTAAAGAGACTTTAATACGAATTTGTTGGTGAGGTTCCAATATGTCATTAAACACATAATCCACAGAAAATAGGAAACAGATAGAACCTAAAGCGAACAGAGCGATTAACGCATAATGCCATACCCAGTTTCGAATGGATAAATAGAATAAATAGATTGACGCGGCTCCTACCAAGCCTATCGATATCCAAGCGAAGTTTACCGGGACAAACAAAGAAACGACATACCCGATCAAGAATGTCGAAGCAATTCCCCCAAGCATGATCTTAACGCTTATATAATCCTTACGGACACTCCCAACTAATCCCATGGTTATTAATAAGACAAGGCAAGAGACGATTAATTCACCCAATGGGGTAATACCCACCATCACCTCTGAATATTTCATTCCCGTAACGAAAAAGACGACCGCACAAACTCCTATCAACAAAATATATCCAGTCATTCCTTCCCGGTATAACATCAGGAAGAATGCCAAGTAAACCAATGCCGACCCCGTCTCTTTCTGTAAAAGAATACAAACCATCGGCAAGAAGATCAAGAACAAAGTGATTGAGAAATTCTTGACCGTCGTTAGCTTAAAGCCATAGCCATTCATAAACTTCGCCACGGCCAAAGTGGTAGCGAACTTAGCCAACTCCGCTGGTTGCAAACGGATAGGTCCCAATACGAGCCAAGAATGCGATCCCTTGATATTAGGTGCTAAAAATATAGTGGCGATCAACAATACGATCACGCACGCATAGATCAGATAGGCGAATATATCGAAGAAGTCACTTTCCAGCATCAATATGACGAAAATAAGGGCGAGTGAGGTACCGATCCAAATCATCTGCATCCCCGGACGGCCCGACGGGTCGAACAAGCCAACGTTATCAAACTCGTAGCTCGCCCCACAAATACTAAACCAACCGGCGATTACCATAATCAAATACAACAAAATGGTAATCCAGTCTACCGACTTCCATATTTCCGTTTTCCTATAGCGCATTGTTCGGTAGTATTACGGCATTCATAATATATTCCTCCGTCGCCTTGTTAGCCTCGGATATTTCTCCTTTCAAATATTTCTCCAACATCAATTTACCGATAGGCACCGCATAGGTAGCACCGAATCCGGCGTTTTCCACAAACACGGCAATGGCGACCTTCGGCTTTTGATAAGGAGCGAATCCCATAAAAATAGAATGGTCCTTACCATGCGGATTCTCCGACGTTCCCGTCTTTCCACAAACCTCGATATCCGGTAAAGCCGCCCCACGACAGGTTCCACCATAAGCGGTTCCCGTAACAGCCCCTCGCATACCCTCGGCAATATAACTATAATAATGCGTATCCACCGATGTATAATGCCTCTTACTATATAATGTATCCAGCGGAGTGTCTTGAATCTCTTTTACGACATGCGGAGTAATATAATATCCCCGATTAGCGACAGTAGCCGCCAAATTACAGATTTGCAAAGGCGTAGCCAATATCTCACCCTGACCGATAGCGATCGAGATAACCGTACTGGAATTCCAACGTCCCCGGTACACCTTATCGTAGAACTTACTATTCGGAATGAACCCTCGCTTCTCTCCCGGAAGATCAATTCCCAACTTATAGCCATATCCCATTGAGACCATGTGATTCTTCCAAACCTCAAAAGCCTCCTGTACCGAGGGATATCGCTTCCGGCTGTCGATCATATCATGCAGTCCCCAAGGGAAAAAAGAGTTACAAGAGGTCGCCAACGCCCCGACCAGATTCAGAGGAGACGGATGCCCGTGGCAAGCCGGCTTACCACCCCGGAAGGTGTATCCATGCGCACAGGTATATTGAGTTTCCGGAGTAATCACCCCTTCTTGCAAGAATATCAAACCTTGGGTCGGTTTAAATGTAGATCCGGGGGGATATTGCGCCATGAGCGGGCGGTTGAATAAAGGTTTCAACGGGTCCTTCTGCAAAGCCACGTAGTTCTTTCCCCGCTGGCGCCCGATCAAGATACTCGGATCATACGTAGGAGCGGAAACCATACAAAGTACCTCCCCTGTCTCCGGCTCTATCATCACGATACCCCCTAATTTATTCTGCATTAACTTCTCCCCATAAGCCTGCAAGTCCATATCCAAGGATAATTTCAAGTTCTTGCCGGATTCCGGCTGGATATCGTGCAGGCCTTCCTCGTATCGCCCCTTGATACGTCCGTGAGCGTCACGCAACAGGATCTCGACACCCTTCACGCCCCGCAAATATTCCTCGTACGATTGTTCGATCCCGGTCCTGCCGGAGTAATCGCCTTGTGTATAATAAGAGTCATTCTCTATATCTTTCCGGTTTACCTCGCCGATATTTCCCAGCACAAGAGCGGCATTGGGATACTCGTATTGGCGGATCGTGCGATTCTGTATATAGAAGCCGGGAAATTTGTATAACTTCTCCTGCAACACGCCATATTCCTGCGCGGAAAGCTGGTTCATAAATACTTGAGGGACATAGGAAGAATAACCGGGATTTAACCGCCGGTTCTTAATATCCGCTATACGTTTGAGAAATTGCTCTTTCGTGATGCCCAGCACATCGCAGAAATCGAGGGTATCGAAAGGCTGTATCTCACGCATGATAAGCATCACGTCGTAAGCGGGCTGGTTATAGACCAATAATTTACCATTACGGTCGTACATCATGCCTCGGGAAGGATATAAGGTCTTTTTCAAGAAAGCATTACTATCCGCCCAAGCTTTATAATCGTTGTCGACCACCTGAAGGATGAACAAACGGATAATAAAGATGATAACCAACAGGATCACCGCCCCACCTAAGACATAGCGCCTGTTCTCAAACTCATACTTGGTATTATTCTCCACTTTTCTGAGACTCTATATTGAATGCTTCTACCGTACAAATCAATAAGGTTGTCATCACCACGCTCGAGAGGATACGGACAACCAGAAACAACGGGTCAAATAAAGTCAACGACTCAATCACAAAAAGAGTCGTATGTTGTATTAACACAAACGATAACACATATCGGAAAAAGCCTCCGAAACCAAAGGTCTTACAAGACGGGTAAATACCTTCCGGCAAATCTTTCCCCATGAATACACGGATTAACGGCTCCCTGCAAAATCCCGCCAATGTACAGGCGGCCGCATGCATACCCGGTGTATTGCTGAATGTATCGATAACCACCCCGGCTATGAAAGAGAAGAAAACGACTTGCGTCCGTGAGCTACCGACCGGCATCTTAATAATGAAATAGAGATACAGAAACGGGGTAGCGATCCGCAAGAAATGAATGTTGTTCAAGATCAAGACCTGAATCAACACAAACACCACGAAATATATGAAACCACGCAGTAAATTATTAATCATTTCTTTTCGCCTCTTGTTCTACACCAATTTGCTCCGTCTGACGGAAATTCTTGATAATACGCACGTTGTTCAACGCTTGAAAATCCGTAGCCAGCTCGACCTGTAATGAATAGAAATTATCATCGTGTTGTTTCTCGAAATCAGCGACCGTACCTACGATAATACCCGAGGGGAATACGGCGGAGTAACCGCTCGTCACGATCGTATCGCCTTTCTGGAACTCCACATGGCGCGGCAACTCATCGAGGTTGGCGTACAGCGTATTGCGTCCATTCCAGCTTAATGACCCGAAATAACTACTACCTAATACCTTACAACTCAACCGGAACTTAGGATTCAGCAACGGAATGATCACGGAGAAATGATCGGAAACCGTCGATACGATACCCACCACACCTCGTTCCGAGACAACTCCCATATCGGGCATGATCCCGTCCAGCTTCCCTTTATCCACGGTAATATAATTAGACAAATGCGTGACACTGTTGTTCACTACATCCGCCACGACAAACGAATAAGGAAATTGCTCCGTCGAATCCGGCGCAAATCCCTTAAAACTAACCGTATCCGCAATCAGCGCATCTAACTGATCTTGCAGATCCAGCATTTGCAATTCCAACTGTCCGTTACGCTCCAATAACTCCTTATTGATATCCCGAAGATTCAAATAAGAAGTGACAGATCCGGATATCGAGGCGATATATCCTGTCACGACATTCGCTGAGCTGAATATAATATTCCGTTGGTACGCGTTATTACGATAGACCAACATCAACGAAACAGCCTCAAGCAGAATGAACAAAAACCAATGCCTCTTCCCGATCAGGAATTCTAGTAACTTACGCATAGGAATTGAAAACTGAAAGTTGAGAATTGAAAATTGAAAAGAACCAGACCTATCGGCTCGCTAATTTTCAACTTTCAATTCTCAATTCTCAATTATTTACTCTTATCGGATTAAGAAATTAAACTTCTCAATATTCTTCAAAGCGACTCCCGTACCTTTCGCCACGGCATGCAACGGATCCTCGGCGATATGGAACTGGATATTCATTTTATCCCGCAAGCGCTTATCCAAACCGCGAAGCATAGCGCCACCGCCAGCCAAATAGATACCGTTTTTCACGATATCGGCATATAACTCGGGAGGGGTTTGCTCCAAGGCACTCAAGATAGCCGCCTCGATCTTCGAGATAGACTTATCCAAACAGTGGGCGATCTCCTGATAAGAGACGGGTACCTCCATCGGTAAGGCAGTCATCTGATTCGGGCCGTGAACCACGTAATCCTCCGGAGCGTCCTCCAATACCGTAAGCGCGGAACCCACGTTGATCTTGATACGCTCGGCCATACGCTCACTCACCTTCACGTTGTGTTGGCGACGCATATACTCCACGATATCAGCCGTTAAATCGTCACCCGCCATACGGATTGATTTATTCGACACGATACCACCTAAGGATATGACAGCGATCTCGGTAGTACCACCGCCTATATCCACGATCATATTACCCTCGGGGGCCAAGACATCTATACCGACACCGATAGCGGCAGCCATCGGCTCAAAAACCATGTACACATCACGTCCACCGGCATGCTCGGCAGAGTCTCGCACGGCACGTATCTCTACCTCCGTACTACCAGAAGGGATACCAATCACCATACGTAAGGATGGAGCGAACCAGCGCTTCCTTCCGCTCGCCATCTTGATAAAGCCGCGAATCATTTGCTCGGCAGCGTAGAAATCCGCGATAACTCCCTCACGAAGCGGTCGTACGGTACGAATATTCGGGTGCGTCTTCTCGTACATCTCACGGGCCACCTTACCGACAGCCAGCACCTTGTCCGAGCGAGCATCCAAAGCAATCACCGAAGGTTCGTCTACCACCATCTTATCATTACACGTGATAATGGTATTGGCGGTACCCAAATCTATGGCAACTTCTTGTGTGAAAGAAAACAATCCCATTAGTCTTATTATTAATGTTTAAAATGACGAACACCTGTCTTCACCATAGCCAAACCATGTTGGTTACAGTACTCGACAGACAACTTATCATTGATAGAGCCTCCCGGCTGGATTACGGCCGTGATACCTGCTTGGTCTGCGATCTCAACGCAATCGGGGAACGGGAAGAAAGCGTCGGAAGCCATCACGGCGCCATTCAAGTCGAAGCCGAATGATTTAGCCTTCTCTATGGCTTGTCTCAAAGAGTCCACACGAGAGGTCTGCCCGATACCGCTGGCGCAAAGCTGCTTGTTCTTCACCAAGGTGATCGCGTTGGACTTGCTGTTCTTCACGATTTTGTTGGCGAACAACAGGTCCTCAACCTCCGAGGCTGTCGGCTGCTTATCCGTCATAGGCTCCAAATCAGCCTTACCTTGGATGCTCAAGTCCTTCTCCTGCATCAAGACACCATTCAATAAAGAACGGAACTGCATCGGGCAAGTCTTGCAATCCTTACGGATCAAGATGATACGGTTCTTCTTCTGTTGAAGTACCTCCAATGCGTCAGCGTCGTAAGCCGGGGCGATAATCACCTCGAAGAAGATCTTATGGATCTCCTCGGCCACTTCCTTGTTAATCGTAGTATTCGTGATCAAGATGCCACCGAAAGCGGAAACTGGGTCACCGGCCAAAGCCTCTTTCCAAGCCTCAACCACATTACCGCGGGAAGCGATACCGCAAGCGTTATTATGTTTTAAGATAGCGAACGTCAGCTCGTCGAACTCATCGATCAAGTTCACGGCAGCGTCGATATCCAATAAGTTGTTGTAAGAAATCTCTTTTCCATGGATTTGATCGAACATATCGTTAAACTTACCATAGAACTTAGCGGCTTGATGAGGATTCTCGCCATAACGCAAATGCATCGGGCTATCTACCGTTGCACGGAAATGGGAACCTTCGCGGCCATCAAAATAATTGAAGATAGCGGAGTCGTAACCCGAGGAAACGGCGAACGCCTCTTTGGCGAACCATCTACGATCCTCGATGCTTGTCTCAGCGCCCTTCTCGTTCAAAAGATCCATCAACGGCTGGTATTGAGCCTTGGAAGCTACGATTACCACATCCTTGAAGTTCTTCGCGGCGGCACGTATCAAAGAGATACCGCCTATATCTATTTTCTCAATAATCGCTTGTTCCTCAGCGCCGGAAGCGACAGTCTCCTCGAAAGGATATAGGTCAACGATAACCAAGTCGATCTCCGGGATCTCATATTCGGCTAATTGTTTCTGGTCATTCTCGTTCTCGCGGCGAGCCAAGATACCACCGAACACCTTCGGATGAAGCGTCTTCACACGACCGCCCAAAATAGACGGATAAGAAGTCAAGTCCTCTACCGCATCACAAGGCAAACCCAATGACTCGATAAATGATTGAGTACCACCTGTTGATACAAAGCTCACACCCTCGCTATGCAATTTCTTTAGGATTTCGTCCAGCCCGTCTTTGTGAAACACAGAGACCAAGGCACGTTTCATTCGTTTCGTTGCAGCCATCTTTCTATTTTCGTTTACTTTAATGTTTTAGAGCACAAAAGTAGATATTTATTTCCAATCCAGCCTTATTATTCAGATAAAAACAAGGCAACCATACCAAATTTCATCCATAGCCAAAGAAACATGAATCCATCGCACATGATACGGGAGACGGGGCACGCCCCGTCTCTACAACATATGACATTGCCCTAAGATAATGAGATTTCCTTTGTTAATAATAGAAGATCGCCCAATTTGACATTCTGACATTTTGTATTCTAAAGCTCCAGAGAATCGAATATTTCGCCCCAGAGTACAGTCGGCTTCCAAATTTGAGAATAAAAATCCGCAATTAGTTATCTTCCAAGGATATATCGTTTTTGGAGCTTTTATTCTAGCGAGGATTCCCGTCTCTTATCACCCTCAAACATACAAACAATAGACTTCTTATTCGAAAACAATAGACTTTTCACTCGAAAACAATAGTGTTTCGCTCCGAAAACAATAGCATTCGTAGTCGAAAGCAACTAACAACGCCGCCGTAAACATCCTACAACTGGATCGTAACAACCTTACAATGCCTATCCGCAGACCCGAAAACCGGTAAAAACCGACCTTTTTCGCTCTCCTTTCCCTCCAGTTCACCCTGCCTATAAAAAGGCATTGTCAGCGAAAAACGCCAATCCTGACCAAATAGTCACAGCAAAGCGCCTCCCACTGACAAGTCATCACCCCACAGAAAGCTATCGGCCTCCCGTGATTGCAGAGAGAAGCCTAGGCAGAAAGCGCCGAAGCATGGCATAGAAAGCCAAGCAGATCAAAATAGCTCCCAAAGCAACCCCGAAGTAAATCCCAATAATCGCCCATTCAGCAGAAGACCGGAAGAACCATAATATCAATCGATATATAAAGATCTGCACGATAACATGAGAGGCAAAGACAAAGAAACTAGCCCCCTCCAAGAAGGAGTTAGTCCGCCAAAGAGCCTTTTCCAATCCATACGCCGAAAGAGAGATCGCAAAGACACAGCCCACAAGTACACCAATGGCGAGAATACCACCAATACCATCAAATCACGGATAAACCACAACGGATAGTTGATCGGCATCGGCATTCCTCCCGGCTCACTAGGTTCTCTCGCCCAAAAGATATCCCACCAATCACACCATCCGTAATCCAGCACAGGTTTAACCTCACCGGCAAGCACAGATGGAAACAAAAGTTCTATCAAGAGGTGCAAACCCACCAATGCTCCATTCCAAAATAGATAAGGCAACAGCAAGGTTTGTGCCCGCTTTCGCAATTTAGAGCCATACATAGGCCAACTAAAGGAACTCTTATAAAAGAACAGATAACCGGATATCAAGAAAAAAAGGGGTACGGCAGTACGTGCCAGCACTTGAGAAAACAGGTCCGCTATTAATTTATAAATGGGATATTCATCCATTACGGGAACCTTAACACCACCTATCGGCAATTCTTTATAATAGCAATGTATCAATACCACCCCCACGATCAAGGGAAAGCGCAAAAAGGCAATCGTCTTCGATTGCAACTCATCATTTGTCATCGTAAAAAGATTCGTTTTTAAATTGTTTGAAACTAAAAGTGCGCCACGCTCTGCATCTCCATCCAACAGGGAAAAGAATGCAAAAGCGTGTCGCACCCATTTCGAAACAAAATAAAACGGGGGCGCATCCACCTTTACCTTTCTCTGGGCTTTAAGAATAAAATTGGTCGTTTTTCTTCCGGAGAAATGCGGCGAAGCATAAATTAAGGAAATAAGGAAAGAATGGGTTTAAATCATAGGCTATACTATTATGGGGTTAATAAATAAGAGGCATAAGGACACAAAAAAAGGTGTGAACCCTACTTATTCAGAACGTAGAAGGTACGACCAAGCACCCAAGCCCAAACCAAATAAGCACTAGGAACACACCCCGTTTGGGTGTACTCACTATCGAACTTATTTCTTCTTGAGCTTTATTATTTGGTCGTTTTACTACATTAAGAAATAAATAGCAAATACTAATATGTCAATCTCTTATATCTCTATCGTTTACTCTCTGTTTCTTATTATTTCGTTTTTATATTCGCCGCAAATATACGACATAAAACTGTTCCATGCTAGATAAGCACCTACGAAATAGCAGGGTTTCTAAACATATCTAACACAACAACTCTCTCTACGACTCTGTTCTTTCTCTATCACCGCTTCTATTTGAGGTTGCAATTTTGGAATAATATTCTTTGCCACATCCCAAACAATCAGATAATTAACACCCATATAGTCATGAATCAACCGATCTCTCATTCCAGCCATATGTTTCCATTGAATGTCACTCCATTGATATTTAACATCTGCGGGAATTTTCTTAGTCACTTCACCGACAATCTCCAAACTACGGCAAACCGCCCTCTTTAACGTTTCATCCGAAAAAAATTGATACATAGGCAGATCATCCGTAACTACAGAAAGGATGTAGTTACATTCCTCCAATATATGCAGCAAATAAGCGATAGGGGTCTTACACATATTCTACCTCCTTTAATATCTGCTGGCCAATAAAAGGGCTTAACCCTTTAAGGGTGACTATGTCCACTTTCAATCTGTCAAAAAGCTTCTCTAATATCTCACAAGCCAAAAGGAAATTGGAATAAGTCTCTTTATCATCCTCAAAGTCGATCAATATATCCACATCACTACTTTCCGTATTGCTCTCACGAACAGTAGAGCCAAAAAGCCCCAACTGCTTTACACCGCAACTCTGCGACAAAGGCTGCTTTGCTTTCCGAAGAAGAGATATGACAGATTGTTTATTCATTACACAATTGGATATTAATGTATAATGCAAAGATAAGCAATATTTTTCGTACCTTCTCATTTAAACCGCGTATCGTTTGCTTAAATGAGATTAATATACTTACTTTGCGATAAATAAACTTTTAATCAAACTATTAAACTATGGATATACTAAATTCTCATTTACCTTTGTCTATAACTACTCAAAGCAACTACAAATGACACAAAAAGAATCTATCCGCTTATTCGAAGAAAGAAAAGTTCGCGCCATATGGGATGACGAACAAGAGGAATGGTATTTCTCGATCGTTGATGTTATATCTATTTTAACAGATAGCCCCAACCCTCGAAAATACTGGAGTGTATTAAAAACCAGATTGAAAAGAGAAGGTAGCGAGTTGACTACAAATTGTAGTCAACTGAAAATGCAGGCCGCTGATGGCAAGAAATATTTAACCGACGTAGCCAATACCGAGCAACTCTTCCGCCTTATCCAATCAGTACCATCTCCAAAAGCAGAACCTTTTAAGTTATGGATCGCCCAAGTAGCGAAGGAACGTTTGGATCAAATGCAAGACCCGGAATTGTCTATCGAGCAAGCCATGGCCGATTATAAACGATTGGGCTATTCGGATAATTGGATCAACCAACGATTGAAATCCATCGAGATACGGAAAGATCTAACAGACGAATGGAAGAAGAGAGGACTGGAAGAAGGCCTCCATTTCGCTACATTAACCGACATAATCTATAAGTCATGGTCCGACATGACCTCCAAGGAATATAAACGATTCAAAGGATTAAGAAAAGAGAATCTTCGGGATAATATGACAAACAAAGAGCTTGTATTAAACATGCTGGCCGAGTTATCTACCAAGGAAATATCAGAAGCATCGGAACCAGACACCTTTAGCGAGCACATAAATGTCGCCCAACAAGGAGGCGAGGTGGCTCGTAACGCCCGGTTAGAATTGGAAGCCAAAACCGGGAAAAGCGTTATCTCACCGCTCAACGCCCAAAAGATAATTAGCCTAAAAAAGGGAGAGAACGAGCGGGATGTATGACATCCAATGATAAGATAAACAATATTTTTCGTACCTTTGCATCCTCAATCGCAATTTAATAGGTATACGAAATATGATAACAGTTAACAATCTGGACGTACAGTTTGGAAAACGCATCCTTTTTCAGGATGTGAACATGAAGTTTACACCGGGCAATTGCTACGGTATTATCGGTGCTAACGGGGCCGGAAAATCTACGTTTCTCCGTGTAATCAGCAAGCAATTAGACCCTACCAGAGGTAGCGTTAACCTAGGACCGGGCGAACGCCTTTCCGTATTGAGCCAAGATCACTTCGCATTCGATGAATATACGGTTATGGATACCGTATTGATGGGACATACGACCTTATGGGAGGTGATGAGCGAGAAAAACGCCCTTTACGAGAAGCCTGATTTCAGTGACGCCGACGGTATCCGCGTATCGGAACTGGAAGAGAAATTCGCCGAGATGGAAGGCTGGAACGCGGAGAGCGACGCCGCCAACCTATTGAGCGGACTAGGCATCAAGGAGGATTTGCATTATATGTATATGAAGGACTTGAGCGGTAAGCAGAAAGTACGTGTCTTATTGGCCCGTGCCTTGTTCGGACAGCCCGATAACCTATTATTGGATGAGCCGACGAACGACTTGGACCTTGAGACGGTTTCTTGGTTGGAGAATTATCTCTCTAATTTCGAGCATACCGTATTGGTTGTTAGCCACGACCGTCACTTCCTCGACTCCGTTTGTACGCATACCGTGGATATCGACTTTGGTAAATTACAATTATTCGCCGGAAACTATAGCTTCTGGTACGAGTCTAGCCAGTTAGCCCTTCGTCAACAGCAGAACCAGAATAAGAAAGCCGAGGAGAAGAAGAAAGAGTTGGAAGAATTTATCCGCCGTTTCAGCGCCAACGTAGCGAAGTCCAAGCAGACCACCAGTCGCAAGAAGATGTTGGAGAAGCTGAATATCGAGGAGATCAAACCGTCCTCACGCCGCTATCCGGGAATCTTGTTCACGCCTAACCGCGAACCGGGCAACCAGATCCTTGAGGTGAAAGGATTGTCGAAGAGTATCGACGGACAGGTATTGTTCAAGGACTTGAACTTCTTCGTGGAGAAGGATGACAAGATCGTATTTATCAGTCACGACCCTCGTGCCATGACCGCCTTGTTCCAGATCATCAACGGTGAGGAGAAAGCGGATGCCGGTACGTATCAGTGGGGACAGACGATCACGACCTCTTATCTTCCTCTCGATAACTCCAAATATTTCAATACAGATATCAACCTGCTCGATTGGTTATGCCAGTTCTCGCCAGATACTAACGAGGTATTCTTGAAAGGCTTCCTCGGACGTATGTTGTTCTCGGGCGAGGAGCTCATGAAAAAGGTAAGCGTACTTTCCGGAGGTGAGAAGATGCGTTGTATGATCTCACGTATGATGCTCACCGACGCCAACTGCTTGATCTTGGATACTCCGACCAACCACTTGGACTTGGAATCCATCCAAGCCTTCAATAATACATTGAAGACATTCAAGGGAAATATCCTGTTCTCCAGCCATGACCACGAGTTCATACAAACCGTGGCGAACCGTATCATCGAGCTGACTCCTAACGGTATCATCGATAAGATGATGGATTACGATGATTACATCACAGATCCGGCTATCGCTGAGTTACGGGAAAAGCTATATTCGAAATGAAAAAAAGATTATTATTCATACTAATCGTTTTTATCGCATGGCTACCGGTTTTTGTTATTCAAAAACCGGTATTTATGTTTTATCAGCATGCGTTGTCCGAGGCTTGTACCTTCACGGACTTCCTACAGGTTATGCTTCATGGGCTGAAGCTGGATTGCACGATAGCGGGATACCTTACCGCCATCCCTCTCTTATTGACTCTAGTATCAGTTTGGCTTCCGGGCGCTTGGTTGAAGAAGGTATTGAAAGGGTACTTCTTGATCATGGGAATTCTGGTATCTGCGATCTTCTCCGTAGATGTGGCTTTATACAGCTTTTGGGGATTCAGGTTGGACGCTACTTTATTCTTCTACCTGCAATCGCCCGCCGATGCGATGGCGAGTGTTCCGTTGGGAATGTTCTTTATCCAATTATTGGTATTCGTGGCATATGCGCTAAGTATCTATGCTTGGTTCACCTTCATCCTCCGGTTCGCGCCAGTAAAGCCTAGCTTTCCACCTACGGGATTGGAACAATTGGGAAGTACTTTCGCCATCCTCTTAGCAGGGGGAATATTGTTTATTCCGATCCGGGGAGGCGTAACTACGTCTACGGCAAATGTCGGCATGGTTTATTTCAGCCAGAACCAGTTCTTGAATCATTCGGCGATCAACCCGTGTTTCAGTCTGATAGCCTCATTGAGTAAGCAACAGGATTTTGCCTCGCAATTCGATTTCTATCCGGAGGAAAAGCGGAAAGCCTTATTCGATACGCTCATTCAAGCCCAAGACTCCTTATGCCCGGGAGATTCCATACCTACAGAGCCTGTCAAGCTATTGACAACGACTCGTCCCAATATTCTCATTATCATCATGGAGAGTTTCACGGCAAATGCTATCGAGGCTGTTGGTGGTGAGCCGGGAATTACGCCGAACTTGAATCGGCTGAGCAAAGAAGGTGTATTATTCACGAACCTATATGCCAACTCGTTCCGTACCGACCGAGGCTTAGTCTCCGTATTGAACGGCTATTTAGCCCAACCCACCACCTCCATCATGAAGTATCCGGTGAAAAGCCAGACCCTTCCATCTATCGCAAAGAGTCTTAACAAAGAAGGATATACGGCGGATATGCTCTATGGAGGTGATATCAATTTCACGAATATGCAAAGTTATTTCTATAGTTCCGGCTACAGCAAGATAACGGCAGACCGTGATTTTCCCTTGAGCAGCCGTCTGAGTAAATGGGGAGCAAACGACGATATCACGTTCTCGCATCTTTACGAGGATATCAAGCAAAGACCAGTCGACGGCAAACCTTGGTTAAGTACATTCCTGACATTAAGTAGCCATGAGCCATTCGAGGTCCCGTTTCACCATTTGGAGCATCCTTATCTAAACTCCGTCGCGTTTACGGATAGCTGTATCGGTAATTTCATTGATACGTTCAAGGAACTGCCGGCATGGAAAAATACGGTAGTCATCTTTGTCTCCGACCACGGATACCGTTACCCTGAAAACATGCAGGAGTACGGACCTTTGCGTTTCCACATACCTATGCTATGGCTAGGCGGAGCGATCGCTGAACCTAAAGTGATCGATACGTACGCGAACCAAACCGATTTGGCAGCCACCTTATTAAATCAGATGGGTCTCCCCACGGATGAGTTCTCATTCAGCAAAGATATATTGAATCCTTGCGTCCCGCATTACGCCTTTTATACATTCAATAATGGATTTGGCTTTATAGACGAATCCGGTGTTTCCGTATACGACAATGAAGGGAACAAGATTTTAGTAGAAGAACCTGAAAGCGGAAACGAGACCCGCTTGGAGAAAGGAAAAGTCCTATTACAAACTTTATACGACGATCTGGGAAATCGATAACGACAGATATAAAAAAGGCCGACTTACACAAGCCGGCCTTTTTTATTTATATTAAATATATTCTTACTTAGCGTAGCTTACCGCACGAGTCTCACGGATCACCGTGATCTTAACCTGTCCCGGATAAGTCATCTCATCCTGAATCTTCTTAGCGATCTCAGCGGACAAGTTCTCGGTGTCCTTATCGTCAATCTTATCAGCGCCAACGATTACGCGCAACTCTCTACCCGCTTGGATAGCGTAAGTCTTGACAACACCCGGATACGATAAAGCCAATTGTTCCAAATCATTCAAACGCTTGATATAAGCCTCTACGATCTCACGACGTGCGCCCGGACGAGCACCTGAAATCGCGTCGCAAACCTGTACGATCGGAGCCAACAGCGTCTGCATCTCCACCTCATCGTGGTGAGCGCCTACGGCGTTGCAAATATCTGGTTTCTCCTTATATTTCTCGCAAAGCTTCATACCCAAGATAGCGTGCGGCAATTCCGGCTCATCATCGGGCACTTTACCTATATCATGCAACAATCCGGCACGTTTCGCTTTCTTCGGGTTCAAGCCCAATTCAGAAGCCATCACGGCACAAAGGTTGGCCGTCTCACGAGCATGCTGCAATAAGTTCTGTCCATAAGAAGAGCGATACTTCATCTTACCGATCATACGGATTAATTCCGGATGCAAACCGTGCACTCCCAAATCGATCACAGTACGCTTACCGGTCTCTACGACCTCGTCTTCCACTTGCTTCTTCACCTTCGTTACCACCTCCTCGATACGAGCCGGATGGATACGTCCGTCCTGCACCAATTGATGCAAAGCCAAACGAGCGATCTCACGACGAACCGGGTCGAATCCAGAAAGAACGATAGCCTCAGGCGTATCATCCACCACGATCTCAATACCGGTAGCGGCCTCCAAAGCACGGATATTACGTCCCTCACGACCGATGATACGTCCTTTGATCTCGTCCGATTCAATATGGAACACGGTAATAGAGTTCTCGATAGCCGTCTCCGTCGCTACCCGTTGGATAGACTGGATCACGATCTTCTTCGCCTCCTTATTAGCGGTCATCTTCGCCTCCTCGACGATCTCGTTGATGTAAGAAGCGGCTTGCGTCTTTGCCTCATCCTTTAAGGACTCGATCAAACGCTCTTTGGCTTCCTCGGCGGACAACCCGGAGATAGCTTCCAAATGCTCCACTTCCTTCTGATGAAGTTTATCCAAATCTTGCTTCTTCTTCTCCACCAACTCCAACTGAGAAGATAAATTCTCCTTTACAGCCTCTACCTCGTTATTCCTACGCTGTAACTCTTCCTGACGTTGATTCATCGTCAGTTCTCTTTGTTTCAATTTAGTCTCGACAGACTGGATCTTAGCGTTACGCTGTGATACCTGTTTTTCCAAGTCCGCTTTCAAATGAAGAAACTTCTCCTTTACTTCCAGCATCTTGTTCTTCTTTATCACCTCGGCCTCCTTCTCCGCCTCTTGAAGCACGGAGTCGTACTTCGACTTCAGAAGGAAACGCATGCCCAGCCACGCAAGCAACCCACCAATGATGAAGGTTACTATCGGTATGATTATATACATTCCAACCATTTAACTAATAATTTAAGATTCATTTATTTATATACAAAAAAAGCACTACCATCACACGGTCTCACCGTGCAAAGCAGTGCGGAAACTCTCTTCTTACAATATGTATGTTATTTCTTCAGATATCCTTCCAACTCGGTTGTAAGCTCCTGTATCTTATCCGTAAAAGGATTTGTATCATTCCGTTTTTCCAACTCCAGATTATGCATCGAGAGTTGAAAAGCCACCATGGCTAACAAATCTTTCGTATCCACCTCGACCGCGAAATGCTGCCTGTATTGAAGAATCTTGCTGTTGATCTGATCAGCGGCGGCACGTGCCAACTCTTCCTCATGACGTTTGATCGTAAGCGGATATTTCTTTCCGGCTATCACTATATTTATAAGAAATTCTTCGTCCATCGCTTCTATTCATTTAAAAGTGCGATGCACTTGTCTACTTCCCGCACTAATTTTGATAACCGCATCCGGGCGTTCTTCATCTCTTCCTCGTTCGTGGAAACAATTCGCGCCGTCAGCATGTTATCACATTTGGCATTCAATCCTTCAATCATATCCTTCGCCTGCCGCAACTCCTCGTCTTTAAGGCTCAAAGCAGCTGTAAGTTCGTCAATTCTACGTTTCTGCTGATCGCATAACGCCATCAAATCACGAACTCTAACCTCAAATACAGCTAACAATCTCTTATGATCTTCGGTCATTTCACACCAAATTCTACACAAAAGTAAGTTTTTGAATTGAATTAACCAACTGTAGACTTAATTATTTTGACAGAAAACGTATGGACAAATAAAAAGGCCGTCCAAAAAAATCGAACAGCCCTCCCTAATTCTTGTAAACGTTCCTCTTGTTTACACTAAAGAAACATACATTTCACCTTCAATCTCCTCGAAAGCTAATTTACCTTCTTTCGCCAACCAACCAAAAGCGGCGTACATATCTTTTTCCGCTTTAATCTTCGTGGCTTTCTTCACTGCCTTAAAACTCATTTTACCGCCTTCATTTAAAACGTTCCATACAAGGCCGGCGTTTGTACCAATTAATTCAATCATTTTATGATAACATTTGATTACTGGGGACAAATTTATAGATTAAATGATTAAAACAAAAGATTATAGATGTTTTTTAGCATAAAAGATGGACATTTTTCGCTTTGTAAACAATATTAACACGGTTATAACGTTATTTTTCCTCTGTTTTCTCGGCATATCAGTTCCGCTTCCACGTTTACCGCTGAGACATATCTTTTTAATAAGTCAACCGAGTAACCACCCGCTTCCAATAAGCCCTCCTTACCGGAATAACCATTCAGAATCATTAACAATGAAGTGGTCGACATTTCAATCTTGGTACGTTCCTCATCGCTGGTAGGCGTTCCGACACCCGCTACTCCATCCCTGTAGACTGGAAGACCGGCGATATTCAATTCACCACGTCCGATACCGTGATAAATTTCCCCCTCTTTTCCGACACCTAGTTCCAATCCGCCTACAATCTTATCCGCGTCAAATCCTCCGATAGAATAACCGCTACGGATAGAAACCAGATTGACGATATCCACCAAGGTATCTATCTTATATAAAGGAAGCCCGCGAAGTATCCGCCGTCTTAACGCCTCGGCGGAAGGGCGATACCGATTCGGGTCTTTCCCCAGACGTTTATAAGCCTGACGGGTAGCGAAAATAGGAGTCCACTTATTAATATCCTCTATCTTACAGGTAGAACGGATGTCCTCCTCAACACGGGTTATTTCTTCCCAAAGTCGTTCATCGGGCTCCGTGTTCTTTACTTGGCAGGCGATAGCCAACACGTGAAGATCGGGGCAAGCCTCCGATATCTCAGATGAAAGAGTGATTGAAATCATGTCTATTATAAGTTTGAGCCAATATAACTAAGATTTTTTCAAGCATATCCCGGTAAGGATCCGGCCGCTTTTGACACTGAGGCGACGAGCGGAGAAATAATCCTCATACCGAATATAAGTACAGATGCCAGCGATCTCTATATGCCCGGAGAGCAATCCTGCCTCTAACAATTGTAAACGGTTGGTTTCCCATAGATCGATATGCGCTTTTTGAGTCTCCGCATTACGTCGAAGAATCCGCTCCATTGGGAAGCCCGCCATTTGAAAAGCTTTTACGACTTCCTCTCCCACCTCAAATGCCGCTTGACTGATAGAGGGACCTATTCCGGCAACCAATTGAGTAGGATCGCAATCGTATGCCTCGATCATCAAGCTTGCCGCCTTACGAGCTATGTGTAAAACCGTACCCCGCCAACCCGCATGGACGGCAGCTACCACTTTACGATCCGGCGCATATAACAAGACAGGGACACAATCCGCCGTAGATACGGCTACACATACATCCGGAACATTCGTCACCAAAGCGTCCACGCCTTCCAAACGTAGCTTTCGCTCTTTATCATTCAGCGAAAGGAAAGACGCGTCGATCGCCAATACTCGATCCTCATGGGTCTGATGAGGTATAACCATATTCTCTAGGGAAATCCCGACCGCATCCGAAAGAAGTTCCAAGTTCTTCCGGATGAAGCCCGGATCATCCTCGGTATAAACGCCCGGATTCATCGAAGCGTACGTTCCCGTACTCACGCCGCCATGACGTGTTGTCGTAAAATGAGAAATGTCGCGGTATCCGCTTAACCCGGAGAACCGCGACACCTCTATTTGCTTATTTTCTTGTATCTTCATCTTCATCATCGTCCCAGTATTCCTCGTATACCTCATCCGGGTCATCCTCGTCCTCATCCACGGGGAAGATGTATTCGTTGTCGTCCTCAAATTCCAACGTGCTTACATCTATATTCTTATGGACAATTCGCTCAGCCTCATGGAAATTCTCCTTATTCAGCTCTTTCCATAAAAGGTCTTTCAACTCGACAATACCCAGTCCCGTGATAGAAGATATAAAGACATACGGAATTCCCTCCGGCAAGTCTTGCGACAAAGCCTCGATCAATTCCTCATCCAGCATATCGCTCTTGGTGATCGCCAGTACACGACGTTTATCCAGCAATTCCGGATTATACTTCACTAACTCATTATGCAAGATCTCATATTCTTTCTTGATATCGTCTGCCTCAGCGGGAACCATGAACAATAACAATGAATTACGTTCGATATGACGTAAGAAACGAAGTCCCAAACCTTTTCCCTCGCTTGCTCCTTCGATAATACCCGGTATATCGGCCATTACGAACGAACGGTTATCGCGATAACTCACGATGCCTAAATTAGGCTCCAACGTAGTAAAAGGATAATTAGCGATCTTCGGTTTAGCGGCGGATACGACAGAAAGCAAGGTAGATTTACCCGCATTCGGGAAGCCTACCAAACCGACATCGGCCAGCAATTTCAACTGAAGAATCACCGTACGTTCCAATGCCGGCTCACCCGGTTGCGAATAACGGGGCGCTTGATTGGTAGCCGTCTTGAAGTTAAAATTCCCCAGACCGCCACGACCGCCTTTCAGCAACATCACTTGCTGACCATCTTCCGTAACGTCGCAAATAAACTCTCCGGTCTCAGCATCGTAAACAACCGTACCGCAAGGAACCTCGATTACTCGATCCTCCCCGTCTTTACCCGAGCTACGCTTCGCGCTACCACTCTCACCATTGGTGGCCATGATATGACGTTCATATTTCAAGTGAAGGAGCGTCCAGTAATTCCGGTTACCACGGAGATACACATGACCTCCTCTCCCTCCATCGCCCCCGTCGGGACCTCCTTTCGGAATGTATTTCTCACGACGGAAGTGAGAAGACCCTCTTCCACCCTTTCCTGAGCGGCAATAGATCTTGACATAATCTACAAAGTTCGATTCAGCCATATTGGTTTATTTCAATTATTTTACGTTATTAACCGCCTCTTTGATACGACCGAAGATTTCCTCGATTGTTCCCATCCCTTTGATGGCTACGTGCTTGCCTTCACCTACATAGTAGTCTGCCAAAGGAGCTGTTTGAGTATGGTAAACATCCAGTCTGGATTTGATCGTCTCCAAGTTATCGTCAGAACGTCCGGATACTTTACCGCGCTCCAATAAACGCTTGATCAACTCCTCTTCCTCTACTTGAAGGTTCAACATAACGGAAACGTCTGTTCCACGCTCGTTCAACATCTTCTTCAAGGCTTTCGCTTGAGGGATCGTACGAGGGAAACCATCGAAGATTACGCCCTTAGCCGGCTTCTTGCTATCCAATACATTCGCCAACATATCAACGATCAACTCGTCCGGAACCAATTGTCCCTTCTCGATATAATCCTTAGCGATCTTGCCCAGTTCAGTCTCAGCCTTCATCTCGCCACGCAATACATCGCCAGTAGAGATATGATCCAAACCGTATTCTTTAATAATCAACTCACTTTGTGTTCCCTTACCTGAACCGGGAGCACCAAAAATAACCACGTTCAACATACTATTGTTCCTTTATTATATATAATGTATACTATTTTATTCCACAACCTTGTAGATATCCTTATATGAGCGGCCCAACTCATCATAATCCAAACCATGTCCCACGATAAAATCAGCGGGTATCTGTAAGCCTACATAATCCGGAGTCAACTCGCATTTCAAGGATTCCGGCTTGAAAAGCATCGTTGCCAATCTTACATCGGCGGCACCCTCGCTCCGAAGCTTCTCCATCACGTAGCTCATCGTAAAGCCCGTATCGATAATATCCTCCAATAAGATCACCATACGTCCGCGAATATCAGCCTGCACCGGCATGATCTCATTCAATATGCCCGTACTGGAAGTTCCTTGATACGAGGAATAACGAGCGAATGTCAGCTCATACGGAACATCCAGCTCACGCATCAGCTCGGCGACAAACATAAAAGCCCCGTTTAGCACACCCACGAATAGAGGATTTTTCCCTTCCACATCCGCTTTAATCTGAACGGCCATTTTAGCGATAGCCGCCTGAATATCCGACTCCGGAATAAACAGTTCAAATTCTTTGTCTTTTAGACGAATTCTGTCCATAAATCTTTCGGTTTTCGAGGGGACAAATGTACAACTTTTTCGGCGATGCACAAAAAAGTGTAGCAACATACCAAAGTTTGTTATACATTTGTAAGCAGAATAAAACCCCAGACATCTAGAATTATGATTAAGATATTCGCTACAGACAAGGTAAAGGAGCTCGACCAATATACGATTCAACACGAGCCAATTAGTTCGATCGACTTAGTGGAGCGTGCCGCTACGACGTTCGTCCATGAGTTTTGCCGGCGCTACTCCAAGCAGGTCCGCATCGTGATTTTCGCCGGTCAAGGCAATAACGGAGCCGACGCTTTGGCCATCGCCCGCCTTTTGAACGAGGAATCATACCGGGTAGAGACGTATTTATTCAACCCGACGGAGCATCTGTCCGTAGAGTGTGAGCAAAACAAGCAGCGTCTGCTCGACATGGAACGGATCGAATTTACGGAAGTGGTCCGTGACTTTGAGCCGCCGACGCTAACCGACCGAGACGTGGTGATCGATGGCTTGTTCGGTTCGGGATTAAACCGTCCTCTCACCGGAGGTTTCGCCGCTATGGTCAATTATATCAACCAATCCGAGGCGGAAGTCGTAGCGATCGATATTCCTTCCGGCTTATTCGGGGAAGATAATCGTAAGAATGACTCGGAGGCGATCATCAAGGCCAGCTTAACCTTGACATTCGGCTTCCCGAAACTGGCGTTTCTTTTTCCGGAGAATGAGCAATACGTAGGCGAGTGGAAAATACTGGATATCGGAATCCATCCGGACGCAATTTATGAGACGGCTTCCCCTTACTCATTGGTTACGGAAGAAGATATATCCTATTCGTTAAAGTCTCGCAAACGTTTCGCCCATAAGGGAACGTTCGGACATGCTTTATTGATCGCCGGAAGTAAAGGAAAAATGGGAGCCGCCCTATTATCCGCAAAGGCATGCTTACGGAGTGGAGCCGGACTATTGACCGTGCATATCCCGACCCGAGGCGAATCAATCTTCCAGACCGCTTTCCCGGAAGCGATGTTAAGTCTAGACGCAAATCCTGATTATTTCTCTACGGTTCCCGAGATAGGTAGTTACTCCGCTGTTGGTATGGGACCGGGACTCGGACAGCATTTAGAATCCGCAGCAGCGATCGAACGTATCCTGCAATCTAGCACAAAACCAGTCGTTATCGATGCGGACGCTATTAATATAATGGCATCCAACAAGGACTTATTCAATAAGATCCCGCCACGGAGCATCCTCACTCCCCATCCGAAGGAGTTCGACCGGATAGCGGGTGAAAGCACGAACTCATACGACCGTTTGATGAAAGCGCAATCTTTCGCCGCCGAACATAAGATTTGTATCGTATTGAAAGGAGCTTATACCGCTATTTGTTCTCCGGCAGGAAACATTTATTTCAATAGTTGCGGAAATCCGGGCATGGCAACCGCCGGTAGCGGAGACGTGCTGACGGGTATCATCCTCGGCTTATTGGCGCAAGACTATTCTCCGGAAACTGCCGCTGTAGTCGGAGTATTCTTGCACGGCACAGCCGGTGATCTCGCCGCCGCTTTCCGCTCGGAAGAGAGCATGATCGCCAGCGACATCACGGATATGCTCGGAAAAGCGTTTAAGCAAATCAAATAAATCCAGCAAAAACAACGGACGTTTTTACTCTCGTTTGTTACAATTACTACCGCTATTCCATATATTATACGGACTTACAGTGTACATATAGAATGGTGGTAGTAAATTTTCATGGTACCCCAACGCCTTTTGCTATCACATTTCAACCTTTTCTTACTCACTCGATAATTGTCAGCGATATCTTTTATGACAAAGCCCTGTAAAGTAGAGTTATTGTAACTTTTAAACATGTATAGTTGTATCCCTATCATTTTAAAGAAAAGCTTCAGTCGTTGATACCATAACTATTACAGCAACATTTGGCTACATCATATAATGTATTTAGTGTATCCAAATCAGATATACTGCGTTGGCGATGTTAGTATATATTACTTGGCAAAGTCAGTACTACTGCGTTTGCCGACTAATAAATGACCGATTGCCATACACTTCCGTTAAAATAAATAAAAAAGGAAAAAGAGCTTACGTATCCCTTGCCCCAGAGTTGTCTCATATATAAAACACCGACAAATTTGTATTAACAATAAAGCTATACGTACATGAAAATAACAATCGTATCGTTCGTAATGACAGCTGCTTTCGGTTTAATCGCCTGTGATAACACGAAGCATAACACATTGACCGAACAAGAGAAAGCGGAAGGTTGGGAACTTCTATTCGATGGGGAAACCTTGGATGGCTGGCGGGATTATAACGGAACCGCCTTGACCGGACCTTGGGAAGTTGTAAACGGAACCATCCAAGCGGACGGGCAAGGTAGCGATGCCAGCGGATACATCGTCACCGACAAGGCTTATGAGAATTTTGAGCTTTCGTGGGACTGGAAAATCTCGAAAGGAGGAAATAGCGGTTTATTATATCATGTGGTAGAATGTCCTCAATTCCCGGTTCCCTACGTTACCGGCCCCGAGTATCAATTGATTGATGATATCAATTTCGCGGAGCCATTGGAAGATTGGCAACGTTGCGGAGTGGATTACGCGATGTATTTACCGGACTTCAACACGATAAAAGTACATCCGGCCGGCGAATGGAACAACTCTAAGATTATTTTTGACAACGGACATGTCACCTACTTTATGAACGGGCACAAAACCGTAGAGTTCGATGCATGGTCTGATGATTGGTTCTCCCGTAAGAACAGCGGTAAATGGGCGAACGCTCCTGAATACGGATTAGCGCATAAAGGCTTGATTTGTTTGCAAGACCACGGTTATCCCGCATGGTTCCGTAATATCAAGATCAAGGAACTTCCCCGCAAGACACGAGAGGCTCGTTTATTCAACGGCGAGGACATTACGAACTGGGATAAATACGGCACAGAATTATGGTATGTAAAAGATGGTTTATTAATATGCGAAAGTGGCCCGGATAAACAATACGGCTATCTAGCCACCCGGGAATATTACGACGATTTTGACCTTACCGTGGAATTTAAACAGGAAGCGGATGGTAATTCTGGCGTATTTATTCGTTCCTTTGTAGAAGAAAAAGATGTAAAGGTAAACGGCTGGCAAGTGGAAGTCGCCCCCAAAGGCTTTGACACGGGCGGTATCTACGAATCCTACGGACGAGGATGGTTGATACAGATCCCGGACGAGAAGGAGAACATCCTAAAACAAGGAGAGTGGAACACGATGCGTATCCGGGTACAAGGAGATAATGTACAGACTTGGCTCAACGGAGAGGAGATGGTAAACATCCGGGATGAAAAGATCGGAGCCGGTCAAGGGCGCATCGCATTACAAATACATGATGGTGGCGGCATCAAGGTTCTTTGGCGCAACCTTCATTTACAAACATTATAGAATTATCGTTTTCTTAAAATTTAATAGTTATGAAAAACATTTCGAGAAGAAGTTTCCTCAAGACCGGAGCCGTAGCGGCAGCCGGACTAACGATCGTTCCGGGTTCCGTGCTCGGTAAATCCTTTGGCTATACAGCTCCTAGTGACAAACTGAATATCGCGGGTATCGGTGTCGGCGGTATGGGACGTCGTAACCTCGCCAACATGAACACGGAGAATATCGTAGCTTTATGCGATGTAGATTGGCACTATGCGGACAAGACCTTCAAGGACTATCCGAAGGCTAAACGCTTTAAAGACTGGCGTGTCATGTTCGATGAGATGGGTAAGTCCATCGACGCGATTATGGTAGCCACCCCAGACCATACACATGCCGGCGTGACCGCCCACGCAATCACGCTAGGCAAGCATTGCTATACGCAAAAACCGCTTACCCACTCCGTTTACGAATCGCGTTTGCTTACCAAACTGGCGAAGAAATATAAGGTAGCCACCCAAATGGGTAACCAAGGTAACTCATTCGACTGGTGCCGGCAGATCGCGGAGTGGATACAGTCTGGCGTAATCGGCGATGTATATGAGGTACATTGTTGGACAGACCGCCCCATCTGGCCCCAAGGCTTGATGAAGCCGAACGATACCCCGAAGTGCCCGAAGACACTGGATTGGGATTTATGGATCGGCCCGGCTCAAAAGCGGCCTTATAATCCGGTCTATACCCCTTGGAACTGGCGTGGATGGTGGGACTTCGGAACCGGGGCCTTGGGCGATATGGCTTGCCATATCATGGACCCGTTGTATTGGGCACTCGACTTAAAATATCCGACCAGCGTAATCGGCAGCTCGACTTTGAGTAATCTGTACTCCCCTCCTCACGCACAGATCGTAACGTATACATTCCCCGCACGTCCGCCCAAAGGAAATGTCAAGATGCCGGAAGTAAAAGTCTATTGGTACGATGGTGGCTTGATGCCTCCCCGTCCGGAAGAATTGAAAGACGGGCAGATGATGGGCGACGAGAACGGCGGTATCATCTTCATCGGAACGAAAGGAAAGATCATGACAGGCTGTTACGGAATGAACCCGACCTTATTACCGGTTTCCGACATGGAACATTTCAACCAGCCCAAACCGACGATCCCGAGAGTGAAAGGTGGCAATGGAGACATATGGTCTACCAACGCCCATGAGCAAGACTGGATCCGTGCATGTAAGGAATCCCCGGAAAATCGTACGGAAGCCTCATCCAACTTCCAGTTCTCCGGTCCGTTCAACGAGATGGTCGTGATGGGAGTCTTGGCCGTTCGCCTCTCCGGACTGCAAGGTTTGCATCGTGAGTTGCAATGGGATGGAGAGAACATGCGGTTTACGAACATCTCCCCGAACGATAAGATCAAGATCGTCACGGTGGATGATTTCAAGGTAATTGACGGAGATCCGCGTTTCGACCGTCGCTTCGCCGAGTTTAACGCTGCGGAGATGGCCAACGAATGGATCAAGCATACGTATAACAACGGTTTCTCTCTGCCGGATATGCCAAGATAAACCTTTTAATAACAACCGAATATGATAAGACATATCTATAAAATAATGATAGCGATCGTTTGCTGCCTATTGGCTATTCCAACCGAAGCGCAAACGAAGGCCGAGAAGAACGGATGGCGTCTAGGGATGCAATCCTATAGTTTCCACCTGTTCCCTTTGACGGAAGCTCTCGATAAGACACAAGAACTGGGATTGAAATACATCGAGATTTATCCCGGCCATAAGCTCGGTGGTAAATGGGGAGATAAAGTATTCGATTTTAACCTCGATGCACAAACTCAGAAAGAGATCAAGGAGCTTGCGGCATCCAAAGGTATCAAGATCGTAGGAACCGGGGTGTATGTAGCCGAAAAGTCGTCCGATTGGGAAAAGATGTTCAAATTCGCGAAAGCGATGGACCTAGAGTTCATTACTTGCGAACCGGCTTTAAGCGATTGGGACCTGGTAGAAAAATTGTCCAAGCAATACAACATTAAGATCTCCGTCCATAATCACCCGCAGCCTTCCGAGTATTGGAAACCGGAGAACTTGTTGAAAGCCATTTCCGGACGCAGCCACTTGCTAGGTTCTTGTTCAGATGTGGGGCATTGGCGTCGGGAGGGGCTAAACCAGATTGATTGCTTAAAGCAACTCAAAGGTCGAATCATCTCTTTGCATTTCAAGGATATCGCCCCGAAAAAAGCAGGAGAGAATGAGCAGCACGACGTGATCTGGGGCACAGGCATCCTAGATGTAAAGGAAATGTTGAAAGAACTCAAATCCCAGAATTTCAAGGGAGTATTCTCTATCGAGTATGAATACAACTGGGAAAACTCAGTACCGGATATTAAAGAATGTATCCAATATTTCAATAAAACCGCAAACGAAATCTTATAATAGGGTTAGCATTAATTGACAGGCAGTAAGCGTATAGGCCCAAGGAATGTTCTCCTTGCCTATACGCTCCACCTTTCTAATAATACACGGGAATAAAATGGCATCTGACAACAAAATAATCGAATTGATCAAACAAGGAGATATAGCCGCCTTTAATACCCTGTTCAAGTCTGTTTATCTCCAACTTTATATACATTGCCGAAAATTTATCCCCGACCCGGAAGACGCAAAAGACATCTTACAAAACGTCTTCCTCCGCTTCTGGGAAAAGCGTGAGAACATCGATATTCACACGTCTTTAAACGCTTATTTATACAGGGCTATACAGAACGAATGCCTCAATTACCTTCGTTCTACCGGAACTCCCTATCTGATTAGCCATAATTAATAAATTTAAGATTAATAATAAGATCTAACAATGTTACGTTTTTATCCGTATTACACTAAAAATCATCCATTTCTCATAAGCAAGACTGTTTTTAAGATTAATAATTCAATGATTTATTATTTGATTACTATAGTATCTTTCAGTATTTGATAGCGAATGCCCGTATTCGTCTTTATCACATTGAGAATCTCCGATAAATCTTCGTTGTTACGGAAACTTCCGCTAAACCTTAATTTTTTTATCCCTTGATTTTCATAACGAAATACAACGTTATAGTTCCTTTCCAACAACTTTGTTATATCTTGCAGATACATCATTTCAAAAGACAAGAAACCTCCTCTCCATTGAGCGAATAGTTTCTTATCGTAAGGTACTACTTCTATCTTATTTCTACTTTTATCATAAACCGCCACTTGGTTAGGCTCAAGTAAGACCTCTTGTTTAGTCAACGTAGGTTGTACGGCGACCTTTCCATTGAACAAAGTTGTGGTTAGTTGCGAGTCTTCCATATAAGCGGAAACATTAAAGGCCGTACCAATCGCTTTCACATCGATACCGTTTGCCTTTACAACAAATGGTAAGTCTTTATTCTTTGCGACTTCAAAATAAGCTTCTCCATCCAAATAAATGCTACGATTGGAATGGCCATAGTTCTCCGCATATTCTAAAGTTGTACAAGAGTTAAGCCAAACCCTCGTACCATCCGGTAATTGCAAATAGCTCTTCTCACCTTTGCTCGTTACTAATTTATAATTTCCAACTGTCGATAAGTTCTCTTGATTCGTAAGATACAACGTTGATAGTGAAATACCTATACCCAAAAGCACAGCAGCGGCATATTTCATGTATTGAAGGAATAGCCTTCTTGTTTTCATTTTGGAAATAGTTTTTTTCTCTATGGATGAAAACAAACGCTCCCACTCCCTATCAACATCTACTTCGTCTTTGAGACTTTCCGCAATTATATTTTTTATATATTCTTTCATTGTTTTTTCTCGATTCTATATGTATGACACTTCAAAACGATGTGCTACTTACAAGATTGATAGATTTTTGTATTATATTTTTTCAAGAAACCAGATAGTCTTTCAATCTACTTTTCAAAATCTTAAGGGCTCTATATATCTGTGTTTCCACTGTACGGACGGAGATAGCCAATTTATCTGCGATCTCTTGGTTCTTGAGTCCATTTATACGACTCAATTTAAAAATGGATTTACATTGATCTGGTAATTCCTCTATCGTATTTTCCGTGATTCGTTCTATTTCAAAAATACTAAGTATCGAATAAGGATCATTATCTTCCACAGCCTCTTGTTTATCCATCTCTGATATTTCATATCGGGGAATGTCAATGGTTCCGGTAGAACTAATTACAGAACCCTGAAAAAATCATTATTTTTAGGTTTGTGCTTAACCTTTTTCCAGCCGTACACAGTAGCGGCATCAGCACAAATTATATCCTTAAATATCACAAAAGGAACTATCACTGAAGTTTTTAAGGCGATTGAAGACCAAAGTGAATATAAATTCTTTTATAATGACAATCAAATCAATTTGAATAAACGGGTTGATGTCAATATCCATGAAGAATCCATAGAACAAGTATTAAACAATGTCTTTAGAGGTACGGATATTACGTATAAGATCGTCAAGAATCACGTAGTACTTACCAACAAGACCATGAAAGATACGGAGTTGCCATCCACCAACCAAAATCGCAAACGGCTAACCGGACAAGTAGTAGGACAAGATGGGGAGCCTCTGATCGGAGTAAACGTTGTAGTGAAAGGTACGACAATCGGATCTATGACCGATATGGACGGAAACTACATTCTAGAGAATGTTCCCTCCAACGCTACCGTTGAATTCTCGTACATCGGCTATCTCCAACAAAGTATCAACATAGGCAATAAAAGTAACCTCAACGTCACTTTAGCGGAAGACACTCAAAAGTTGGATGAGGTAGTAGTTGTTGGTTACGGTTCCTTCAAGAAAAGAGATTTAACCGGAGCTGTTTCTCAAGTAAAAGGAGATGAGATCTCGAACCTACCGCTTCGCAGCGCTGCCGACGCCTTGCAAGGAAAAGCAGCCGGTGTAACCATAACATCTAGTTCCGGTAGCCCAGGTTCACTCGGTAATGTCCGTATCCGTGGTGTCGGTACTATCAATAATAATGATCCGTTGTATGTAGTAGATGGTCTACCTCAAGGTGATATCGGTTGGTTAAATGCCCGTGATATCGAGAGCATAGAGGTATTGAAAGACGCTTCCGCACAAGCGATCTATGGTGCCCGTGCTGCCAACGGTGTGATCCTAGTGTCCACAAAGCGAGGAGCTTCCGGCGAGAGTTACCGAAGCAACATCGAGTTTGATATGAACATTGGTTTCCAAGATGTAGTGAAAACGTATGACATGCTAGACGCCGAAGGTTTCATGGAATATAAGAACCGGGCTTACGCCGCATCCGGGAAAGCCTTGATCGATGATTTCGCCACATCAGAGAAGCGAGAGCAGATCCTTACTTTCCTAGGGAAAAACGGAGGACGATCCGGTACGGATTGGTGGAAAGAGAGTACCCGTAAACCCAAGGAAGCTATCAGTCAGAATTACAACCTAGCTTTCTCTGGAGGTATGAAGAAACTCAGATACCGTGCTAGCTTTGGCTATATGGATCAACAAGGAATCTTGAAAGGTTCCGACTATGAACGCCTCTCCGGTCGATTGAACGTAGACTCTGAGGTAACCAAGTGGTTGAACCTCTCCGCAAATGTGAACGTCACGTACGAATCCAGGCGCAACCTAGATGAGAATAACTCTTACACAGCAACCGTGTTCAGTACCCTTGCGGCAGACCCAATCACTCCGGTATATCGCGACAACCTAGTGGATATCCCAGATTTCTTGCAAAACCGGATTATGGGTGGTTATGAGCCGACCAATCCTTGGTCTCGCTATACAGGCGTGATTTACTCAAACAAACCGAACACGGTTGGACAGGTAGACCGCTCCGCATTAAATCAATGGCACGGGATCGCCACGAAAAGTAATATCTCCGGCGAAGTCAAGTTGTTACCCTTCTTAACCTTCAAATCCAGTATCGCTCTTGACTTAGTCCGTAACCAAAGCGACTCTTTCCGTCCTTCTTACTATCTGGATGGAGATGAGTACTCCACTTATGCGGGCGCCAGTCGGAGCGTAGCGAATAAAGATTACTGGGTATTCGACAATTACCTAACTTACAATCAAAAATTCGACAAACATGCGGTAACAGCCATGGTCGGTACCTCCGCGGAGAAAGAACGCTACGAAGAGATCTACGCCTATAAAGAAGGACAGGTCAACAACAACCCGAACCAGCAGATCATCAACGCCGGTACCATGAATCCCGCCGCATCAGGCTACTACGCCACAAGTACGCTGAATTCTTATTTCGGTCGTGTATTTTATTCCTTTGACAACCGTTATATGATCACAGCCAATATCCGTTGGGATGGATCCTCTAAATTTGCGGATGGTAATCGCTGGGGTTGCTTCCCCTCCGTATCCGCCGGTTGGAATTTCTCGGAAGAGAGCTTCATGAATAACCTTGAGTGGCTGTCACAAGGTAAGTTAAGAGCAGCTTGGGGTGAGATCGGTAACCAGACTATCTCCTCCGGAGCCTATATGAATACATTCGGAAATGGTAGCTACTACCTCTTCGGTAATCCGTATCAGACGAACTTGTATGCCGGACGTACGCAGGTGGGTAATCCGGATCTGAAATGGGAGACTACTCGCCAACTGGACTTCGGATTGGATTTGGCCTTTTTCCAAGGTTCCTTGAGAGCAACCTTCGACTACTTTGACCGTCAGACAAGTGATATGTTGGTGCAAGTACCCGTGCCCAGTTCACTAGGATTCCCCAACACGCCGTGGATGAATGCCGGTAGCGTAAGCAATAAAGGTTTTGAAGTAACGCTAGGATACGACGGTAAGATCGGGAACGACTTCCAATATCATATCAACGGAAACGTATCCACCTATAAAAATAAGGTAAAAAGCCTAGGCAGTGGAGCGAATATTCCGGGTAAAGGCATCCATCTAGGATACTTCTCCTATACGATGACAGAGCCAGGACAACCGATCGGTTATTTCTACGGATATAAAACCGATGGTGTCTTCCAGACCCAAGAAGAGATCGACAACTACAAGAACAACGGTCAAATGGTAATGCCAAACGCAAAGCCGGGCGACTTAAAGTTCCAAGATTTAAACAAAGATGGTAAACTAGACGACGAAGACCGCACGATGACAGGAAATCCTCATCCAGACTTCACCTTTGGTTTGACCTTAGGCGCAGAATGGAAAGGATTCGACATTTCCGCCTTCTTCCAAGGATCAGTCGGCAACGACATCTTAAACATATTGAAATATGACATCTATTCAGGTACCGGTTGGTACAATGCTCCGAAAGATATATTAACAACCTACTGGAACGGACCAGGTAGTACAAACGAGAACTTCGCAATCGATGCGGATAGCCGCATGAACTTGGAAATGTCCGATTGGTATGTGGAAAACGGTTCTTATGTTCGTTTGAAGAACCTGACAATCGGTTATACGCTTCCGTCCGAATGGACTAAGAAGATCACGATCAACAACCTTCGTTTCTTTGTTGCCGCACAGAACTTATTCACGATCACCGGTTATTCCGGACTAGATCCTGAGATCGGAGAGATCAATAACTCGCCTCTTTACAAAGGCTGTGATATGGGATTCTATCCGCAACCGCGTACATTCATGTTCGGTCTTAGTTTGAAATTATAATCTTAAAATGAATTATTATGAAATCTATAGTTAACATAGGGAAATTACTTGTATCGATCGCATGCGTCGGTGCCCTTACGACAAGCTGTAACAGCGACTTTCTAGACCGCCCGCCATTGGGAACATTGGATGAGGTAACTTATCTGAGTACCAAGGATGCCGGCTACAAACTTTTGGTCAATTGCTATCAGCCCTTACAGGATAGCTGGAACTATCAGGACATGAAATTTGTCTTGGGAGATCAATTGAGCGACGACTGCTCCAAAGGCGGCTCTGATGCAGGAGACCGCGTTCGTATCACGGAAATCGCCCGCGGAACACCAATGGCGACTAATCAAGTCTTGTCCGACCTTTGGACTCATCGCTACCAAACAGCGATCTCAGCCTGCAACGTATTCCTGTCGCTAATCACACCTGAATCAGAATTGATCGATGATGCCGGAGGCTTGGTCAGCACAGAAACCAAACAGCGATGGATCGCAGAGGCTCAATTCATGCGTGCGTTCTATTACTACGACCTAGCTACAATCTTCCAGAATATTCCACTAATTGACAAGCCCATGGAAGTCGTCGACAAAAGTACGATCACGAAATCCAGCAAGGAGGAGGTCATGAACTTTATCCTGAAAGACCTGAACACCGCAATTGCCGAACCTAATCTACCTAATGCAAAAAGCCTTCCGACCAGCGAGATTGGGCGAATCACCAAAGAGGCCGCCATGGCTTTCCGTGCTAGGGTATTGATGTTCTACGGCAACTACGGAGAGGCTCTGAAAGACCTGAAGGCAGTTGTCGAATCCGGAAGCTATGAATTAGTAGATGACTACGAGAAGCTATTCAATAGCGCTACAGAGGGCTATATGTCAAAAGAGTCCGTCTTCATCACCCTGCGCTCTTACATTCCTAGCTACACTGGCGGTAGCGTTTGTCCACAAATGAATGTCGGTCGCGGTATTGCCGGCGGATGGGGCGGCGAGTGTCCGACGAAGGATTTGGTAGACGAATATGAGGTAGGCGATCCACGCTTGGTACACACGGTATTGTCATCCGGCGATATATTCGTCAAGAACGATGGTTCCGAAGAGGTACACGACTATTCCGGCTACGACAATTTCCCACAGCAACACAGCCGCAAGCAGTATCCAGACTTCTCCAGACGGCCACTAAACGATTTATTGAACACAGATTGGACCCACTATCACATCCGCTATGCCGATGTATTGCTGATGTACGCTGAGTGCCTGATCGAGACGGATGGCGACAAACAACTGGCGGCCGACCTGATCAACCAAGTACGTTACCGTGCCTTCGTGACAACCTCCTTGACAGATAGCTACGCAAAATACCGTAAGTTCAATCTCAAGGAGAGCGATCGAGTGACCGAGGATACTTTCAACGCTAAGTATAAAGTGAAAGCTTCCGATGATCTGCGTGCCGCCGTTCGCCACGAACGCCGTATCGAACTTGCAGGCGAGGGATTACGCTTCTACGACTTAATTCGCTGGGGCACCTTCGTATCTACGATGCAGAAATTCGGCAAGACTGATGAGGGCAAGTATTCCGGTGCCGGGACACTCGTCACCGATAAGACATACCCCTACCCGATTCCACAAAGCGAGATCGACTATGTAGGAGGCGCATTAACACAGAACGATAATTATTAATCTTCAATTTTTATAACTGTAGCCCCCCGCAGACAGTCCTTTCTTGTTGTCTGCGGGGGTTTCTATTCACGAAATACCTTAGAAATCCATGAAACGAATCTTATTTCTCCTAACCATCGCCCTCCTAAATTTGGGAAGTGGCCTATGCAAGACACGACAATCGTTAAGAATCATGAGCTACAACATCCGCATCGGGATCGGTATGGACCAACAGACCAATTTGAAGCGAATCGCTGAAGTGATCAACAAGGTCCAGCCGGACTATGTCGGGCTACAAGAGGTGGACAGTGTATGCGAACGCTCTGGATGGATCAACCAATATGCAGAATTGGCACGGTTGACCGGCATGTATCCAATCTTCGCACCCGCCACAGAACGTTCTAAGGGATTATACGGAATCGCCGCACTCTCCCGCAAGAAACCTCGCAGCTACCAATACATACCCCTGCCGGGAAAGGAAGAGCCACGTACCTTCCTTTGTCTCGAATATCCGAACTATACCTTGTGTAACACACATTTCTCGCTCGACCCAGACTCTCGCCTGGCCTCTATACGACTCATCAATGAGACGATGAAAAGAGAAAACAAACCAATCCTGATCACCGGAGACTTCAACATGGAGCCAGACTCTAAAGAATTCAAGGCGATGAAACAAACGTGGAGGCTCTTATCCGACCCTACGTTAGAGACCTACCCCTCGGATCATCCCCGCTTGCGTTTAGATTATATCTTCGGCGACCTAAAGCATGAATTTAGGATTATCAACGACCAAGTGATCGATATCCAGTCGTCCGATCACCTGCCGATCTATATAGACGTGCTATTTTAAGCTTTCTCCCCGGACATCCTCAGAATCCCGAACAATACGAATCTAGAAATTCTTAACGTTGTCCGGGATTTTCATGCAATAAGAATGCTTCCAATTGGTTTTAAGCAAAATATTTCCTAGTTTTGCGCAATAATATTACAGAATTAAAATAAACTGGGATATGAAGAATATAATCATTATAGCTAGTTTACTCCTCGGAATGCCGCTTATGGCACAAACCAAGGTGGTAAAAAAGAACGCCGTAAAAGCAAATAATTTCGGAATCACCTACTCGTTGCCCAAGACCTCGCTAGTCGTAGACGCCGAAGTGACGAAAGTAACTTGTAAAGCCGGGCCTTACTACCAATATGCAGAGAAGTATCTAGGCGTAAAGGATGCAGTCACGGAAGACAAGGTTTATTTCGATCTCGGAAAAATCAGTCTGATCAACCGGGGATTACCCGATGCGGATAATACCTATATCGTAGAATTCAAGCAAGGTACGGTCGCCCCTTACGCTTATCTTACCGAAGATGGATTATTATGCTCGATAAACGCAGAATATACGCCTGTTGAATCCGAGCTAGATGCTGTAAAGAAAAATAAAGGTCCTCAGCAAAAAGTGACAGACGCTTCCGTTTTCTCGGAGGAATTACTAATGGCAGGCTCCACCGCCAAACAAGCGGAGGTGGCCGCTAAACAAATTTACCGTATCCGGGAAAGCCGTTTGAACATCTTGACCGGCGAGGCGGATAATTTACCCCCCGATGGTGAAGCCATGAAACTGGTGATCCAGCAATTGGAGGAGCAAGAAAAAGCATTAACAAACCTATTCACCGGAATCTTGACCAAAGAAACCGAGCATTATGAGGTAAGCATTATCCCTCACGACAACCTAGACAAAGAAGTATTGTTCCGTTTCTCCAAGCAGCTAGGTATCGTAGACGCTGACGATTTGGGCGGTACCCCTGTCTATATGAACTTGAAAGCGACAGAAAGAGCTCCGATCCTTGATGCCAAGGAAGCCGAGAAGAAAGACAAATCATTGAAAGGAATCGTCTACAATGTTCCGGGAAAAGCCAGCATAGAAATACTAATGAACAAAAAAACACTCTACAAAGGAGAGGCCCAAATCACTCAATTCGGAACACGGGAAGGATTAGCCCCTGTTATGTTTGAGGATAAGAAAGCCCCTGTCAAGGTTCTTTTCTATCCGGAAACCGGCGCCATAAAGCAAATTATTCAATAAGTATAAACTAATATTATCTAAAACACATGTTACAAGGACAACCTAAAGGTCTCTATGCCCTAGCACTCGCGAACACGGGCGAACGCTTCGGTTATTACACGATGCTTGCGATTTTCACACTATTCTTGCAAGCGAAATTCGGCTATACGGCCGCTGAGACATCAACGATTTTCGCTAGCTTCTTAGCGTTCGTGTATTTTATGCCATTGATTGGCGGTATGATGGCCGATAAGTTCGGTTATGGAAAGATGGTTACCTCGGGTATCATCATCATGTTTGTCGGTTATCTTTTATTAGCCATCCCAACAGATGCCGCCTCGGGAAAAATCATGATGTTCGGCTCGCTAGCGCTAATCGCTTGCGGTACCGGATTATTTAAAGGTAACTTACAAGTGATGGTAGGTAATCTTTATGATGCCCCGGAATATAGAAGTAAACGTGACCAAGCCTTTAGTTTGTTTTATATGGCGATTAATATCGGTGCCATGTACGCACCTACGGCTGCCACTAAAATGACAGACTGGATGTTGGGTAAGTACAACCTTTTCTACGAGTCACAAATTCCGGCACTCGCTCACCAATTCTTAAACGGAACCATCTCCGCAGAGAACAAAGAGGCACTTGCCGCTCTGCAAAGCGCACAAGGTTTCACCGGCGATATGGCTACGTTCTGTTCCACGTATATCGAGAAGTTGTCCGAGGCATACAACTATGGATTTGGTGTGGCTTGTATCTCATTGATCATATCGATGGCTATCTATATGGGATTCCGCTCTACCTTTAAGCATGCGGATGTCAACACCAAACAGGCACAGGCTTCCCACGCTCCGCAAGAGGAATTGTCACCTGCCGAGACGAAACAACGTATCACCGCCTTGCTGCTGGTATTCGCCGTGGTATTGTTCTTCTGGATGGCTTTCCATCAAAATGGTCTGACAATGACGTTCTTTGCTCGCGACTATACGGCCAACCAAGTGACCGGACTGGATCGTATCGGCTTTGATGTGATTAACTTAACATTATTGGTTATCGCCGTGTATGGAGGATTCGCTATCGCACAATCCACAACGAGCAAAGGCAAGACGATCGCCAGCATCGTGACCGTGGCCGCATTAGCCGCTCTAGGTATCAAATATATGGCTCTACCGGAAACCGTAACGATCCTTCCGCAGACCTTCCAGCAATTTAACCCGTTCTTCGTGGTTGTATTGACTCCGGTATCGTTGGCGATCTTTGGTTATCTGGCTAATAAGAAGAAAGAGCCGTCCGCTCCTCGTAAGATCGGATTGGGTATGATGATCGCCGCTTGCGGTTTCTTGATCTTGGCGATCGGTTCTATGGGCTTGCCTACACCGGACGCTTTAGCGGCGGATAGCAAATTGCAGGTATTGGTTTCTCCGAACTGGTTGATCTCGACTTATCTGGTATTGACCTTCGCCGAATTATTGCTTTCTCCGATGGGTATCTCTTTCGTATCCAAAGTGGCTCCTCCTAAATACAAAGGTATGATGATGGGGGGGTGGTTCGTGGCTACGGCTATCGGTAACTATCTGGTCGCTATCATCGGTTATTTGTGGGGAAGCATGCAATTATGGATGGTATGGAGCGTGTTGATCGTTCTTTGCTTACTGTCTGCGTTGTTCATGTTCTCTATCATGAAGAAACTGGATAAAGTGGCTTGACAATTGAGAATTGAGAATTGAAAATTAGAGGATGAGGAAGTCGTATACATATCGTTCGCAGGCACTCCGTTTCAGAAGATGGAGCCGGAAGGCGTATGCGGCTTTCATCAGTATACAGAGGGCTGTTACGATCGGACAATTATCCTTTTCCGTAGCCGATCGCTTCGAGAAAAAGAACCAGTCTTTACATACTGGTATCGGTACGTTCACGGACGGATTTTTCGAAGAGGATAACGAGGAGAGGGAGAATACCGAGGAGAACAAACGGAGCCTCGCGGTATCGCATGGACTGTTTACGGCATTACTCCCGGTATTAGTATCAAATGAGATCGCTCATCCGGCTCATCGTGTAGCTCACTATACATTATATAATATAGTAAAGGCGGGAAGTATCCGAAAGAATACTTCCCGCCTTTCTTATTTCCATCCGGTTGTAGAGACGGGGCGTGCCCCGTCTCTACAACTGGGTATATATATACACGGAATTATTAAATGAGAGAAAATGACAATAGAAGAAGCAAAGCAGTACATCCTAGAGGGTGGGAAAATTACTGAGGAACAGGCTTTAAGCTTGGCGAATCACCCGGACAAAGAGGCGCTTTACAAGGCCGCCCACCAAATCACCCGCCATTTTATGGGGAATAAGTTCGACACTTGTTCCATCATCAACGCCAAAAGCGGTAATTGCAGCGAGGATTGTAAATGGTGCGCGCAGTCGGGACATTACAAGACCCTCGTAAACTTATATCCTTTGCTTCCGCCCAAGGAATGTGTCTATCATGCGGTATATAACCGGAAACAGGGTATCCGGCGTTTTGCCTTGGTGACTAGCGGTAAGCGAGTATCGGATAAAGAATTGGAACAGATCACCGATACGATCCGGCAAATCAAGCGGCAAAGCGATATTAAATGCTGTGCCTCCATGGGATTGCTAACCCGCTCCCAACTCCAATCGCTTTACGATAGCGGAGTGGAGAATTATCACTGCAATATCGAGACCGCCCCTTCCTATTTCCGTCAACTCTGTTCCACGCATACGATCGAGCAGAAGATGGAAACCATCCATACCGCCCGGGAAATCGGTTTCCGTATCTGCTGCGGTGGCATTATCGGCATGGGCGAGACGATGGAGGAGCGAATCGAGATGGCTTGTTTCTTACAGAAAGAAGGTGTCTTATCCATCCCTCTCAATTTATTACAGCCGATACCGGGAACTCCTATGGAGAATACACAGATCCTAGAAGAAGAGGAATGGCTAACAACGATCGCCCTTTTCCGCTTGATCAATCCGAACGCATTTCTCCGCTTCTCCGGCGGACGGGCACAATTAAGCGAGGCCACGCAACGGAAATCCCTATATATAGGGATTAACTCCGCGATCATCGGAGACTTATTAACGACTATCGGAAGCAAGGTAGAGGAAGACAAAGTCTTATTTACCTCCGAAGGCTATTCACTCACCGAAAACACCGATTGGGAAAAATGACAACAACCGAACTTTTACAATACGACCGGGATCATCTATGGCATCCCTACACCTCGACCATCGATCCACTTCCCGTCTATCCGGTATCCAAAGCGGAGGGCGTAACGATAACCCTTGCGGACGGCAGGGAGCTAATAGACGGAATGTCTTCTTGGTGGGCGGCAGTCCACGGATACAACCATCCGGTACTTAACGCGGCGGCTAAAGCCCAATTGGATAAGATGAGCCATATAATGTTCGGGGGATTCACGCACGAGCCGGCTGTCGAGTTGGCCGCTAAATTATTACCGCTATTGCCCCCTTCCCTAGAAAAGATATTCCTAGCGGATAGCGGCTCGGTCGCCGTGGAGGTAGCCTTAAAGATGGCGATCCAATACTGGCAGTCCAAAGGCATACCGGGAAAACATACCTTCGCCACGATCCGTAGCGGTTATCACGGGGATACTTGGCACGCCATGTCGGTATGCGATCCGGTGACAGGTATGCATGGGATCTTCTCCGGAAGCCTACCCATCCAATACTTCCTGCCTCAACCTTCGGTCCGATTCGGCGAGGAATGGAGAGAGGAGGCCATGGCTCCCTTGCGGGATTTACTAGAGCGGCATACCGACGAGATCGCCGCCTTGATCTTGGAACCGGTCGTACAGGGGGCAGGAGGCATGTATTTCTACTCCCCCACTTTCCTCGTTCGTGCCCGGGAACTTTGCGAGCGGTATAACGTCTTATTGATATTCGACGAGATAGCGACTGGCTTCGGGCGTACCGGAAAGTTGTTCGCATGGGAACATGCGGGAGTCGAACCCGATATCATGTGTATCGGAAAGGCATTGACGGGAGGTTATCTTACGCTTTCCGCCACGATCACGACAAAGCCGATAGCCGACACGATCTGTTCCGGCGAGGCGGGATGCTTTATGCATGGACCTACGTTTATGGGAAATCCTTTGGCATGCGCTATCGCTTCGGCCTCAATCTCTTTATTGATCGCCAGTCACTGGCAGGAGAAAGTGAAGCTTATAGAGGAACAATTGCGGGTGGAGTTAGCGCCAGCCGCCAAGCTGCCTGAAGTCGCTGAGGTACGGGTATTGGGAGCGATCGGGGTGATCGAGATGAAGCATCCGGTGAATATGGCGGTATTGCAACGTCGATTCGTAGAGGAAGGGATATGGGTACGTCCGTTCGGACGGCTGGTTTACCTCATGCCTCCTTTCATTATCTCCATGAATGAACTATCCAGACTAACCTCCGGATTATTGAGAGTATTAACGCATAATTAACATATCTACAACCGGGTAATATATAGATATATGAAATCATATAACGAGCAACTTACGGCTTTACGAGCCTCCGGGAATCTTAGGCACCTACCGGAAGTCGAGCATCAAGGAATATGGATATTAAAAGAGGGAAAGCGTATGCTGAATCTCTCTTCCAACGATTATCTTGGATTAGCCAGCCGGCAGGATTTACAAGAGGAGTTTCAAGCATCCACACAAGACCGCTTCTATCCCTACTCCTCATCATCATCCCGCTTGCTGACGGGTAATTTCTCCGTATATACGAAACTGGAGAAACAGATCGCCCGCTCCTTCGACCGGGAAGCCGCATTGATCTTCAATAGTGGCTATCATGCCAACACCGGAATCCTCCCGGCCTTAACCGATAAACAGACCTTATTACTCGCCGACAAGCTGGTGCACGCCAGCATCATCGATGGCATCTTGCTGAGTGGTTCCCCATTCCTCCGTTACCGCCACAACGACTATGACCAACTGGAACGCCTCGTACAAAAGAACGCCTGTCAATACGAGACGATCATCATCTTGACCGAAAGCATTTTCAGCATGGACGGGGATGTAGCGGACTTAAACCGCCTGATAGCTATCAAAAGGCAATATCCCAATATCCTATTGTACGTAGACGAGGCTCATGCCATCGGAGCCCGTGGAAAGACGGGGCTAGGTATCGCTGAGGAGCAAGGCTGTATCCAAGAGATCGATCTATTGGTCGGTACTTTCGGCAAGGCGTTAGCGTCTATGGGGGCCTATTTGGTTTGTTCCCGTACGATACGGGAATATCTGGTCAATACGATGCGACCGCTCATATTCAGTACGGCCCTGCCACCGTTCCAAATCGCATGGACTTCCTTCATCTGGGAGCAACTCCCCTCGTTCACGAAGGAACGGGAGAATCTTCTAGCGTATAGCCGATTGCTGGCGGAGGCTTTAACGGGCAAAGGAGGCGAGATCAGCCAAAGCCACATCATCCCTTTCATTGTGGGAGAGAGCGAGGATTGCGTACGGAAAGCGGAAGAGCTACAACGAAAAGGCTTCTACTGCCTCCCCGTTCGCCCGCCGACAGTGCCCAAAGGTACCTCCCGTATCCGCTTCTCCCTTACGGCAAACCTCACGATAAAAAATATGCATCAACTGATTGTAGAGACGGGGCGTACCTCGTCTCCCACCGGGACACGCCCCGTCTCTACCCCCCCGGATAGAGAACTGGATAGATAGTATGTATATAAATTGAATTGATAGTATGTATATAGATAAGATAATAAATAAGCGATCCCCTAGTCTGATCCTCTGTCTCGCCGGCTGGTCCACCTCGCCGGAGCTTTTCCGCCATCTGGAAGTACCGGAGCAGACAGACCTATGGATTGCCTACGATTACAGGACGCTCGGGTTCGAAGAGACGTTCGCCCCCTATAAGGAGGTGCATCTGGTCGCTTGGTCTTTAGGCGTATGGGTAGCCACCCGGCTCTGGGCAGGCCACCGATCCTTTACCACGGCGACCGCCCTGAACGGTACCCCTTTTCCCATGCACGATACGCTAGGCATCCCGACCGCAATCTTCGAGGGAACCCTCCATCATATCAGCGAGGAAGGCATGCGTCGCTTTAACCGCAGGATGTGCGGAGACAAGGAGACATTCAATCGCTATTCGGAACTCTCACCACGTCCGCTGGAGGAAATCAAGGAGGAACTGGAATCTCTATATAATCAGATCCTCCCGGAAAAGCTCGAATCAGCCGATCCACGGATATCCACCTTCTGGGATCAAGCCATCCTATCCACCGAAGATAAGATATTCCCGGCAACCAACCTCCGGAACTACTGGCAAGGCCGTTGCCCCATCCAAGAGATCAAGGCGCCTCATCTTCCTTTTTACCACTATCAATCATGGAACGAATTATGGAAGTAATCGAACAAGAACGGATCCGCCGGCGTTTCAGCCAAGCGGTGAATACATACGACGATCATGCGGATGCCCAGAAACGGATATGCGCCCATCTGGTACAGCTATTGACCGTATACACCTCCTCTCATTTCCGCAGGGTGCTGGAAATCGGTTGCGGAAGCGGCGGATTCACCCGTTTATTAAAACAAGAATGCCAAATCGAGGAATGGGTACTCAACGATCTTTGCGAGACTTGGCAAAGCGCCATCGAGGAGTTGTTTCCTTCCGCCACTCCTCTATTCTTGGCCGGTGATGCCGAGCGACTGGCTTTTCCCGGCACGTTCGACTTGATTGCCTCGGCCTCCGCCCTGCAATGGATGAAAGACCTTCCACGTTTCCTCCATAAGCTATCGTCCACCCTATCGCCCGGAGGCATGCTGGCTTTCAACACCTTCACGCCAGACAACCTTCACGAGATCAAGGAACTGACCGGAGAAGGGCTCACCTATCCTACCGCCGGACAATTAAGGGAGTGGTTATCCACCTACTTCCGGATCGTCCATGAAGAGGAAGGAAATATCGCCCTGACCTTCCGGCACCCGCTGGAGGTGCTAAGACATCTAAAGTACACGGGTGTCACGGCCAACGCCTCTTGCGTCTGGACACGGGGAAAACAGGAACGTTTCTGCCGGGATTATCAAGAGAGATTCCCCTCGGCGGATGGTGGGGTCACATTAACTTACCGTCCACTCTATATCTTAGTGGTCAAAAGATAAAGGTGAGGTAGATCGCCTCTTCCGAGGTATTGATCCTTTCACCTATATGATATGATCGTATCACAAGGGTGAAACGATCTTTTCACAAAGGTGATACGTTCTTTTCACAAAGGTGAAAAGATCAATAGCGCAGAAGAAAAGGAATAAATCTCTTAGAGACAAGGAGTAATATCCATAGAGACAAAAGATTAATCAAGCAACTATTTAAACAACAGAACAATGAACCATCAAACGAAAGAAAATGTATTATTTATCTCCGGCATAGACACGAACGTCGGAAAGACCGTAGCCACCGGAATGATCGCCAAGGCATTGGCGAAAGCCGGAAAGAAAGTGATCACCCAAAAGATGATACAGACCGGATGCGAGCACGTATCGGAGGATATCGAGGCACACCGCCAAATCCAAGGGCTCCCCTTTACCGACGAGGATACGCAAGGACTGACTTGTCCTTATATCTTCACCTATCCCTGCTCTCCTCATATGGCGGCGGCGAAAGATGGAAGACGTATCGATTTAGAAACGATCACCCAAGCCACCCGGCGATTGCGAGAGACCTACGAGTATGTATTACTGGAAGGAGCCGGAGGACTGATGGTTCCGAACGACATGGAATCCCTTACGATCGATTATGTGAAGGAACAGGCGTATCCCCTGATACTAGTCACGTCCGGCAAGCTGGGAAGTATCAATCATACTTTGCTCAGCCTGTACGCCTGCGAGCGATACGGTATCGAGGTAAAAGCCATCGTCTATAACCAATATCCAAGCATCGACCCGCTGATCGAGGCGAATACCTTGGAGTATCTAAAGGCCAAATTCCCGGAGATCCCCTTAATCCTCCTTCCGGAAATGAAAAAGGGAAGCGAGGAGCTTCCCGATATTCGCCCGTTGCTATAACGCCCTATCAAGCCGGATCAGGAAATAGATCCAGTATTTTCTGATCCGCTTTTCTCCGGATCTCCGGTGTAATGCTATCCTTCACCATTTTCAATACGAAAGTCATCACCGCCACATCGTCCGTGAAGCCGATAATGGGGAGCACGCTCTCCGGGATCAAGTCGAAAGGCAGTATAAAGTACCCTAAAGCCCCGATTATATAAGCCTTATGTTGAAGAGGCACCTTTTCATCCTGCAACATATAATACAGCGTGAAGACAGGACGCAATACCGTAGCCCCCACTTTCTTCGCTACCCGCTCTATCTTCTTCCAGAAACTCTTCTCCGAGAAATAAGTCCCATATCTTTGTATCTCATGTACTTCCTCGAAAGGAACATCCTCAATCTTTCTTGTGTCCATAAACGAATCCTATTAAATCATCTTTCACAAAGATAACAAGTAGTGTAGAAAAATTGCACATCAAATGAGGAAATATTACACAATGCCACCTCCACACCCGTATTCAAAGCTTTTCGTAATAATCTCATAAGAAAACAATTATAAAGAAACCTACAGGATTTATCACATCTGGCACGCCTTTTTCAGATAATCCTTTAGTTAGTATAGGTATTAATAAGACGTTTTAAACAAAAAGAGATGAGAAATGTAAAAACATGGGGCATACTATTCCTATGTCTACTTCTATTGCCCGGGGTAGCGTATGCCCAAAAAAGACAGATCGAAGGAACGGTGATTTCCCAAGAGGACAAGGAGCCTCTGATCGGAGCGACCGTTATCGTAAAAGGGAGCCTGTCGGGAGCGGAGACCGATCTCGACGGGCATTTCACGCTGGAAGTTGATCCTGACGCCAAATTCATTATTGTCGATTACATCGGCATGAAGCAGACCCAAGTACCTATCCCGAAAAACGGTATCTTAAACGTGGCTTTACAACCGGAGGCGATGAACCTCGATGAGGTCGTGGTAACCGGTTACGGTAACTTCTCACGTTCTTCCTTTACCGGTTCCGCCAACACTTTACGGGCTGACCTGCTGAAAGAGATGCCGGTGGTTTCCATAGAACAGAAACTACAAGGCATGACCTCCGGTGTCAATATCACGGGAAGCTCCGGGCAACCGGGAGCGAACGCATCCATCCGCATCCGTGGTATGGGCTCGTTCAACGCATCGAACGAACCTTTGTTTGTGATAGACGGAGTTCCCGTCACCTCGGGAAACCTAAGTACCGGAAGCGGTTCGGAGGCCTCCTACATGAACAATGCCAAGACCAACATCATGAGTACGATCAATCCTTCCGATATCGAGAATATCACGGTTATAAAGGATGCCGCCGCCGCCTCCCTTTACGGTTCCCGTGCGGCCAACGGTGTTATCTTGATCACGACCAAACAAGGATCGAAAGGACGTACCCGGGTCACGTTGAACGCTAGCGCCGGATTCTCGGACGCCGCGGTAGACTTCCGCCCGACCCTCAACGGAGAGCAACGCCGGGAACTACTTTATGAAGGCTTGGTTAATTACGCACAAGACCAGATCGCCAAAGATCCCGCATCTTTCACCCAGACTCCGGAAGAGTACGCCAACGCCAATATCGGGGCATACACCTCTGTTCCTGCTTTAGGCTATACCGATTGGAAAGACGTGTTGATGAGACAGGCCGTACATCAAAATTATGAGGCTTCCATTTCCGGCGGTTCCGAGAACACGACGGTCTACAGCTCCTTGGGTTATCAAAAACAAGAGGGTCTGGTGGAGAACTCATCGATGGAACGGTACTCCGGACGCTTTAACGTGCAACAAAAGATCGGCAAACGAGGCGAGGCCGGAGCGAACCTCATGTTCTCGCAAGTGAATCAAGAGATGAACGAGGAACGTACATCCAGTATCAATCCTTTCTATTGCATGGCGGTAGCCACTCCTCCCTCCTACCCGGTATTTAACGAGGATGGTTCCTACGCCAATACCTATCCCGGAACGAACGTAAATCCTTTGCGGGATATGCGTACCGACTATAACCGGGTTCGTATGACCCGTATCTTCGGTACGGCGCACGGTGCGGTAGAGATTATCAAAGGACTTAAATTAAAGGAAGTACTCAGCTATGATTATAGCATCCAAAAGGATGCCCGCTATTTCAACGCATTAAGCGGGGCGGGTCCCAAGAGCGGTAGCGATGCCCAATCGTCCAAAGGTTTTATCGAATACGGGAAATTGATCTCTTCTACCTCGTTGAACTACGTGAAGACATTCGCCAACAAACATCATCTGGATGTACTAGCCGCTTATGAGGCGGAAAGTTTCCAGACGGATAAAGCCGCCGGTGAGAAAAGCAAGATGCCGTCCGACCAATTATTCGAGCCGGACAACGCCGCCGTTATAAACAGTTTCGTATCCTCTACACAGGATTATCGGTTGCTTTCTTATCTAACCCGCTTGAATTATGATTACGACAACCGGTATTATATCGCCGGAAGTTTCCGCCGGGATGGTAGTTCCCGATTGGCGCCGGAACATCGCTGGGGTAATTTCTGGTCGGTCTCAGGCATGTGGCATCTGGGAGCCGAGGATTTCATGAAAGCCGTAAAGCCGGTGTTGAGCGATGTCAAGATCCGTGCCTCTTATGGCGTGAACGGTAATCAGCCGGGATCTTATTACGGTTATATGGGCTTATATAGTTACGGAAAGAACTATATGGATAACCCCGGTTCGTATGAAAGCACACAAGCCAATCCCAATCTAAAATGGGAGAAGAACTATAATATGAACCTCGGACTAGACCTCGCGTTTATCGATCGCATCTTCGTAACGCTCGAGTATTACAATCGTGACACCAAGGATTTGCTTTACAACCGTCCGATCAGCGCCACGACCGGATTCCTGAACTATCTGGGTAATCTGGGGCAGTTAAACAATAAAGGTGTCGAGCTGGAGGTTCGTTCCTTGAATATCTCGAACGCAGATTTTAATTGGACTACGGTATTGAACTTGACACATAACAAGAATAAGATCGTGGCCCTTGATGGTAATCTCGATCAAGTGGTGGAAAGTAGTTGGTTTATCCGGAAAATAGGATTGCCATTCAATACATTCTATGTAAAGGAATTCGCCGGGGTAGATCCCTCGAGCGGAAATGCGCTGTATTATAAAAATACGGAAGACGAGAATGGCAATCTAGACCGCACCTTGACCCAAGATGTCAATGAGGCGCAAGCGGTTCCTTATAAACAAGTAGATCCGAAGATATCCGGAGGCCTTACCAATATCCTTTCTTATAAATGGTTCGACTTGGCCTTTACGCTCTCTTATTCATTGGGCGGCTATTCTTTCGACAAGACCGGTACGTATATCGAGACAGACGGAGCCAGCGAAGGAAACCGCAACCTGCCCATCTATGAGTTAGACCGTTGGCAAAAGCCCGGTGATATCACCGACATTCCCCGTTTCGTATTGGGACGCTCCGACAAAGTGAGCGGTGGTTCCTCTCGCTTCGTACATAGTACGGATCACTTGCGGTTAAAGAACCTGACGTTCGGGTTTACCCTGCCTCATAACTGGACCGATAAAGTCTTGCTGGATAAAGTCCGTGTCTATTTCTCCGGCAGCAACTTGCTGACTTGGGCGAAATGGAAGCAATATGATCCGGAAGTGCCCGTATCCGGCGAGGTATTCTGCGAGACACCGCCCATGCGAACCTTTAGCTTCGGCGTGGAAGTTAATTTCTAAACACAACAATTCATTCGATAAAAAAGAAATACAATGAAATGGTCAATTAAATATATCGTAAGCGCTCTTCCTTTCTTATTCACGGCTTGTTCCGGAGATTGGCTGGATCTGGATCCCTCCACTTCCGTGACCAGCGATAACGCTATTCAGTCACTGGAAGACGCTAAAACCGCATTAAATGGAATCTATCGCATAGCATCCGAGCATAGTTATTATGGAGACAACTACCTCTATTATGCCGACTGCCGTGGCGAAGACGTACAAGCTCGTATTGACAAAGGTCCCGGCAGACGTGTATCTCCGTACTATCTGTTCAACGTAGCCGCCGACGACGCTTTTAATATCACGAGAGTATGGAACCAACCCTATATCGTGATTCATCAAGCGAACAGCTTAATCGAGAAAATAGACAACGGTAACGTCCAAACCTCCGACACGCAAGAAATCGCCCGTATAAAAGCAGAGGCGTTGGCTATGCGTGGCTTAGCCTTATTCGATTTAACCCGCCTCTTTGGCATGCCTTATACACTGGATAATGGGGCGTCCTTGGGTGTGCCCATCGAGATCAAGACGGAGTTGCCGACTCACCAACCGTCTCGCAACACGGTAGCCGAATGCTACAACCAAGTGATCAAAGACCTGACCGAAGCCTTACCCAACCTTGTTACAACCAAATCCGACGGTCACCAAAATGTATGGAGCGTGAAAGCACTTCTATCTCGTATCTATTTATATATGAACGACAACGAGAACGCCCTTAAATACGCTCAAGAAGTAATCAATAACGGAGGTCTTTATACCTTGTTCACGCACGATGAGTATACCTCCGTATGGGGAAAAGACTTCAATTCCGAATCCCTGTTCGAGTTCTACTTTACGCTTACCGAGCCTTCCGGCGGTAGTGGCGGAGAGGGCGCTCCCATGGTATATGCCGATAACGTGAAAGATTGGAACAATTTGGTCTTGACGAAAGATTTCTTGGATTTACTGGGTGAAGACCCGGATGATGTTCGCCATGCCTTATGCCGCTTACCTCAAAAACCGGACGAGGATATCCTTCCAACCGGTTCGACCGGACATCCTAAATATCTGGCGAAGTATCCCGGAAAAACAGGAGATGTATTGACCGGCAATCCGCAAGACAATGACCTATGCATCATCCGTCTGTCCGAGATATACTTAAATGCGGCCGAGGCGGCTTTCAAGCTAGGAAAACGTAGCGAGGCGTTAGGCTACCTGAATCAAATCGTAAGCCGAGCCAACCCCAATAAATCCGTTAGCGACTCCGAGCTTTCCCTAGAGAGAATCCTTAAAGAACGCCGCAAAGAATTGGTTGGCGAAGGACATGCGTTCTTTGATTACATGCGTAACAATATTCCGGTAATCCGCAAGGGCGGTTGGCATTTGCCGCAATTACCTACCGACGTACAGGTGATCAACGCTTCCGATCCCCGGGTAGCACTCCCGATTCCGCAAAGCGAGATCGACGCAAACCCGAATATCGTACAGAATAAACGGTAACCAACAAGAAAAAGGGGAATGGCATTAAAACCATTCCCCTTTTTCTTGTTTCGCTTATTTCTTTTTCAAGATCCGTTGCGCCGAATCCGACAGCACCACGATCGCACCGGCCAGTATCGCCGTATCTTTTATCACCAATCGCCCGGCCCCCGATAATAACGGGAAACCAAATTCCCCGCTGCCAAGATTAGGTACCCAGACCTCCGGAGTCGTGACCAAGAAGGACAACGTCCCGAACGTCATGATTATAGCCAACCCCGCTCCTACCAAACCGATCTTCGGCGAGAAAATGCCGAGGAAAGTCAAGATACCGATCGCCATGATCAAGATTCCCAAGCCACGAGAGAAGCCATACGTGTTATTCTCTTGATGCCACTCATGCTTCGCTTGATCGAACTCACCCTCTTTTAATTTATACGTCTTATATTCGGGAGCGCTTTTCGTATAGAAGAAACTCATGAAAGGGCTGTTCGCCACAAACGGAACGATGCCTTCCGCTTCATAATTCCAGAACTTCAAACCGCCGATCCACACAAATATGATCAAGATCGATATACGGATCAAATTAATACCTAGCTTCTGAGTAGAGGCCGCCACTTGCAAAAACGAGTAAAACAGGTCATTCAACTTTTTCATCTTATTATTTGTTTTATAGTATTGAACTTATACCGCAAAGATCGGTAGAAACACCTATCCCGTAAATGGCGATTTTACCGGATGAGTTAGCAATTATTCCCGTTTCTCTCTTTTCCGGTACTCAGAGACGCTTTCTCCCGTCATTTTCTTGAAAAAACGGCTGAATGTGGCTTGATCCTCGAAGCCCAAGATCTCCGTGATTTCCTTCGCGCTCTTCTGGCTATATAATAGCAATCGTTTGGCCTCAGCCTCAATTCGTTCGTGAATGATCCGTAACGGAGAAGGTAATCCGCAAGTCGTAAAAAGGTTGGATAGGGTTTTTGGGGAGCGATGCAGCATATCCGCATAATCTTGGACCATCTTCTTTTCCTTAAAATGGTTATCTACCAATACATAGAACTGGCGAACCATATCGAACGCCTTTTCCCGTTCCGGGCTTACCGAAAACTTCTCACGTGCGATCCGGGTGCACAAAATAATGAAACGTTTCAGTAAGATACGCAGCATCTCCTCTTGCAAATTATCCTTTATGGCGTACTCACTCGTTAGGCTGTCGGTGATATCGCGCAAAGAGGCAACTTGGGATTCGCTCAATTTCAATTGCATCACATTGGAAGTCCCGTTAAAAAGAAAACCATTACACGACACCTCATTGTCATGTCCGAAAATACAATAGAAGTTACTGTTAAACAGAAGGGTCAAGTACTCGCCATTGATCGCCTTGAACTCGATATGGTGCAAAGGAGTCAAGGGAATAATCTCACCTTTCACTAAGGTAGTCGGTACGTGATCGATCTCCAGTTGCAACGAACCGCTTTGTACCCAAATAAACTTGTAAAGCGTATTATCTTTCTGCAAAGCAAGGTTCGTGTGATACGAATCGGTCAACGCTATATTACCTCTTAAGCGAGTATTAAAAATATATTCCATAGATTTCTTCCGGATTTTAAGACGGATAAAGATAACAATATTATATAAACAAAAAGCGGAAGTTCACTTTATTCCCAGCAAACTTCCGCGTCACTAATCCCCAAAACACACTATACGAGTTATTTCGACTCTAATAAAATATCATCAACCAATTTCTTCAACTCATTCTTCTGCATAGCCCCTTGAACCATACTCGGTTCTTTCTTCATCGGTACAAACAATAAAGAAGGAATACTACGGATACCGAAAACACTCGCTAAATCCGCCTCTTTATCGACATTCACCTTATATATGTTGATTTTACCCTCGTACTCTTTGCTGATCTCATCCAAGATAGGAGACATCATCTTACAAGGGCCACACCAAGTGGCATAGAAATCGATAACCGCAGGTTTATCACCCTCGAACTTCCATGCGTTCGGGTTTGTCTCAAAGTCATACACTTTCTTTACGAAATCTTCTTGTGTTAATTCTGTTACTGTCATTTTATTTTCTGTTTTATTGTTATTATTCTTATTTCCATTACTAGCGTTCGCCATTCCTACCAAAAGACTTGCGAACAATACGGCACCGACCTTAATAAAACCCATCTTGAACCTCCTTTTTATTTATTACTTTGTCTTCTATTTATATTGCAAAGTTCATCTTATTTCCACGATTAAGAAATGGCCATATCGCCGGATAAGTTTGCAATACTTCCCGATCCCCATCAAAAAAGTATAAAATAAGTTTTTTCAAGATAAATGCCGTACCTTTGCGACGTTTTCCCAAAGAACACATTATGAGCAATAAACAATTATTCAACGACCCTGTTCAACGTAAACGATATATTTGCGCTTTATTAATGATCTTATTAATGGTGGGTGTCTCTGAGCTTATGGGAGAGAAAGAGATTATCTTCCCGGAGATGGCGGCGCTCACGATCGGAATGTGGATCGTAGATAAAAAAGTATGGACCGTAAGTCGTCTTAAATTAGTTCTGTTAATGTCGATCGGGGCCATCGTCGGTGTCTGTATCGTACGCTATTCTCCTTTTCCCTTGATCGTAAATCTATGTATCTCGTTCGCGTTCTCGGCGATATGCCTACAAGTCTCCCGGACCACATTGATTCCACAGATATCAGCCTGTATGCTCCCGATCCTTTTAGGGACGGAGAGTTGGGTATATCCGATAGCCGTGACGGTTATGTCGTTGGTGGTCGTTGGCGGACAAAAGTGGATGGAGAAAAATAAGTATAGAAAAGAGATTACCTATACCCCGGTTCAACGAGACCCGAAGAAGAATTGCCTCAAATGGGGAACCTTGCTGGCAACGATACCTCTTATCGCCGCAATTCCCATTCATACCGGTTATTTGTATTGTATCCTTCCCCCGTTAATCGTAACGTACGTGGAATTCTCCACCTCGAAGGCCGGATTCCGAGGACGTCCCTTGGGAACTTTCCTGCTGCTGGCAATAGCGGCTGTCTTAGGAAGTACCTCCCAATTGATCGGACATATTTATTTGCATTTACCGGAGACGGTCGTAGCCCTCTTCCTTTTCATCTGCTTATTTATCCTATTCGAGTGGTGGGGGAAATTTTTCGCTCCGGCCGGGGCGATCGCGTTAGTCCCGATGATCATTTCTCCCCAAGGGCTGATAGGGTATCCATTGCAAGTAATGATAGGTGCTGCCCTGCTCATCTTCATCGCCATGGTTCTTTTTTTAAAATGTTACAAATGGCCTAAATCACATCTGATTTATTGCTTAGTCCCCGCCCCCATACGTACTTCCCATAGATACCGATCCTATTTACGCCAACAAGAAAGAAAAACGATGCCGAACCTTGGTTAACAAGATCCGGCATATCGTACATTCTTTTTCCGTAAAACCTCAACGATCTACAAATGCAACTGCAAGCCGATAGAAACCGGATGCACCTTCGGACCTTTCCCATTTTCAAAGAGGTCGATCGGTGAGTACTTGGCGTAAAGACCGATCCAATCCCAACCGGCTTGAAATAAGAAATCCATAGTTACCGGACGGATATTCATACCGGAACCCATTTTCTCTTTGTGCTTTTTACCGGAAGCGTCATTATATACGATCTTCGAGGAAGAACAAGTCTTGATCACACCGACTACACCCGCAGACAAGAAGAATTCACTCGAACGCTTTTTAGGTTGCCATTCCAATAACAACGGAATGGTCAGACTCGTGATATTCAGCTTACTCGCTTTCAACGTAACACCCTCAGGAGCCGGACGTAAAGCCGTAACACCGTCTATCTCCTTGAAATACTCATTCGAATCTATCCGGTAACGGCTCCAACGCATACCGGCACCGATCACCACCGCCCAACGATACCGAGAGAACGGGAACGCTTTTTCCAATACATTCAAATTATATTCCAATGAGTTTCCACTACGAAGGGAGACTCCGTCTACATCATTTACATGTAAACTCCCATCCGCGAAGTTCGCGAAGCCCATTCCAAAACCGGCCCAATGCGGATTGAAGTCTTTATCCCAAGTAGGCACAGGGATATTGATAGACTTCACGTGTTTACGGCGTTCATAGCTTTGTCCGTCCCGGTAATGCCCTTCGAAGATCAACTCGTCGTCCACGGAATCACCATCCTCGTCTACCTCATACACCCTGACTTTCATGCGATCGCCATTATCTTTCACCTCGATACGTTTTCTCTCAAGGGTGATAATCGTATCCCCAGCCAAAGGCTCAACCTCAGCGGCCATCAACCCGATTACCGGGAAGCAAGCCATTAAGACTAAAAGTATTCTTTTCATCTTCCTATCTATTTTGTTTGTTTATAAATCTTTCTTCGTAAATAATAGCGTGATTAAATCATCACTATCCAAATCTCCCTCAATGTACACCAAGGTTATTACCCCTTTCTTGCTGACCTTAAAAAGGACAAAACGGTTGATATCTGCTTCTACGCCCTTCAACTGGTAATAAGCGGAGACTACCCCTCCATCGTCCGTCACCTCTTTGATCTTCCGGGCCCCTTTCTGGTCCGCTTCCAGACATTGGCGGGTAAACCGCAGGGCTTCCGGATCATCTTTGATCGTAATACTCTTATAACGAGTCATGCCATACGTTTCCAACATCTCGTTAGACAACTCCACCATCGTGACATTACGTTTTTTGCCATATCGTTGAAAGACTTCCTTAATCTTCAAGTCTTTCTGTGTCTCGGCAGCCGAGACACCACAAGGCATTAAGCAAAATACCGCCACCAGCAACCATAACATGTATTCGAACCGTCTCATATTTACAGTATTTTTATTCATTATCATCAAATAAAGAACGAAGCTCGTTCAATTGGTTATCAATAATCATACGGTCGGCCTCATCACGATCCGCTTCCGGAAAGTACTCGTCCGCAGGTGTGGCCACCTCCTGCAAAGCTTCCAGCGCCATGGAGCGAACTTTATGAATATCCGTATAACAACGACCGTTTATAACGACATAATTATCCGAGCAGAAGCAAGGATCTACCGGATTCAACAGATGGTTAAGCCCCAAAAGCAGCAAGAAACTGGCGGCGATACCGGATACCAAATACAACACGGATCGTAAAGTAAATGTCTTCTTTTCCTCCACCTTTTCCGCATCCAGCATAAAAAGGATATCCTCATCAATCGGAATCAATGCCTCATCCGGCTGTCGTTCCTTCCGGCTCTCTTCCTCCAAATAGGCAAACATAGGCGTATAGACCGCCAACCTGTCCGGAACATTCCCGGAAGTAAAGAAGGCTCGAAGTTCCCGCTCTTCTTCCGAAGAGGTTTCTCCTTCAAAATATCGGTTTAATAACTCGTCTATGTCCATTTCTCTTGTTTATTTAATTGTAAAAACTGTTCCCGTATCTTTTTCCGAGCCCTTGAGAGATTCACCCGGACATTCTCGACCGGTGTAGCCGTGATCTCCGCAATCTCGGCTAACTCATAGCCCTCTACATCCTTCATCCGGATAATGGTTTGCTGCAAAGCGGGCAACTGGGCGATCAAGTGCCGTATGCATTCGGCGGCATCCCTTTGCTCCAGTTGTTCGTCGGGGCTTACCGCATCCGATACCAACGTAACGCTCTCCAACTCCGATCCCTGCGGCTTTCGCAACTTTATCTTATCCAATGAGAGATTTTTCGTAACCTGCATAGCCAGCGCCTCCACGCTATGGTAGGCATCCAGTTTTTCCCGGATATACCAAAGCTTTATGAATGCCTCTTGCACCACATCCTCAGCTTCGGCTGTGTCCTCAACCAGTCTCTGGGAGAAATTCAACATCTTCTGCCGGAGAGGTAGTACGGTTATTTTAAACGTCTCAAGTTCCATTTCTATAATCAAGACGACAAAGGAAGAAAAACATATCATGGAAAATTAACTTATTTGGAAAAAACTTTGCCTGTCACCCGCTTGTTTGTAATAGAAAACTTAAACGTTATGAAACTAAAAGTATCATTTACAGCCATTTTATTCATGAGCTACTGCTTATTCCTCACCGTAGGTTGCCAACAAAAGAAACAAGGTTCCGATGACAAATCGGTCCCTCAAGCGATTCAAAAGGTGATCCAGATAAAATATCCGGGGGCGACCATTACCGATTACGATAAAGATGCCGCAGGTGTAGAAGTCGACATCAAGGATAAAGGCGTTAAGAAAGAGGTTCTGCTCGGCAAAAATAACGAGTGGCTAAGCACGAAATTCGATATCCATGCCGAAGATGTTCCCGTAGACATCATGGACAACCTAACAAATTCGGCTTATCATGAATATAAGATAGATGAGGTGACACAAATAGACAAGCCTTCGGGAACATTTTACGTATTCAAACTAGAGCATGAGAACAATGAGGTTCGCCTCACGTTTAACTCAGAGGCCCAATTATTGAAGTAGAACGGTACTGAATCTTTTCTTATTCCAAATTTTTACCAGAATATTTCAGTAGCTTTGTGTGATTAACAAGCTAGCCTATGAAAATTCTGGTAGTCGAAGATGAAAACGCATTGAGAGAAGTTATCGTTCGTTCTCTTGAGAAAGAACGATATGTGATAGAGAGCGCTTCCTCTTTCCGGGAAGCTTCTCTTAAAATAAATGATTATGATTACGATTGTATCGTATTAGACATCATGCTTCCGGGAGGTAGCGGCCTTACCCTTTTGAAGGAATTAAGGGCCTTACGCAAGAAAGACAGCATCATCATTATCTCCGCAAAAGACTCTATCGAGGATAAAGTTACAGGATTAGATCTTGGGGCCGATGATTATCTGACCAAGCCTTTCCATCTGGCGGAATTGAACGCCCGCATCAAGAGCGTTATCCGCCGCAAGCAACAAGATGGGGAATTGCAACTATCTTTAGCGAACCTAACGATATATCCCGATAAACATTCCGTCTATATAAACGGGAAAGAGATCGTATTGAACCGTAAGGAGTTCGATCTGCTCTACTATTTCATATCCAACCCCAACCGTTTGATCAGCAAAGCTACTTTAGCCGAGTCCGTCTGGGGAGATTATATAGACCAAGCCGATAATTTCGACTTCATCTATAGCCAAGTAAAAAACTTGCGAAAGAAATTAAAAGCCGCCGGAGCCATCCCCGAAATAAAGGCGGTCTATGGCTTCGGTTACAAAATGACCGACGAGGAATAAATATGAAGCTAATCCATTACACCCTCCGCAATTTATTTGTCCCCATATTGGTCATTTTAGCCGCTTGGGGATGTGTTTTCTGCCTTATGATTCTACATGAGGTAGAAGACGAGACGAATGACAGCCTTGAGAACTACAAAGAGATTATCATCCGCTCCGCCTTAGCGGACAGCACATTGCTGAAAGATCATGTGGATATCATGACCCGGTACTACATTCGTGAGGTTCCGGAAAGCGAAGCGAAACTAGATAAGGACGAGTTCTACGATACTACGGTATACATAGAGATAGAGCAAGAATACGAACCGGTTCGTGCCTTACGCACTTATTTCATGACAAAAGATCGTAAATTCTACGAACTGACGCTGGAGTTATCCACCTTAGAACAAGAAGATATGATCGAGACGATTATCTGGAGCATGGCCGTCTTATATATCGCATTGATAAGTTGCATCTTATTCGTGATCCATCGAGGATTCAAAAGAAGCTTTAAGCCTTTATATAAGCTATTAAGCTGGCTGAAAAGTTTTCAAGTAGGCAAATATAATCCTCCATTAAACAACCCTACACCCATCGAGGAATTTAAGATATTAAACGAGACCGTTCAAGAAAGCGTCAACCAGAGTGACAAGCTATACAACAAACAAAGACATTTCGTAGAGAATGCCGCCCACGAGTTACAAACTCCATTGGCCGTATGCATGAACAAATTAGAATTATTAAGCGAACATCCAGATTGCACGGAAGATCAACTGAAAGAGATCGCTGGCTTGCATCAAGCGTTGAACGGCATCATCCGGTTGAATAAATCCCTCCTATTACTTTCTCGGATAGATAACAAACAATTCCCCGAGACCCGGGATATTTGCCTAAATCATCTTATCCATAAGATATTAGAAGGAATTAATGACATATACGAAAGAAAAGCTCTCCACTTACGAGTTTCAGAAAAAGAGAGTTTGGTATGCACCATGAATGAATCGCTGGCCACTACGTTAATCACCAATCTCATTAAAAACGCCTATGTCCATAATTACGAGAAAGGGGATATAGGAATCACGATCTCTCGCCGTATGCTTACGATCGCAAATACGGGAATCGACAAAACCCTTGATAAGGAATTATTATTTGCCCGTTTTGCCAGCCAAAGCAAACAACAAGAATCGACGGGCCTTGGGTTGGCCATTGTCAAATCAATAGTCGATCTATATTCGATCCGGATAGATTACCAATACGCAAATGGTATGCATACATTCACATTATTATTCTATTAACGGCCGAAATTCCCAATTTTTTCCAAAATGCATCCTTTTCTTTGCGGTATAATAAAAAACAAGGCATATGAAAAGGATCAATTATTTACTGATAGTCTTATCATTATTATCTGTCATGGCTTGTGCCGGCAACGATAAGATCACGAGTGACACCAACGTATTGCCGGTTTCCAGCCGCCAATTCATATCGGATCATTTTAAGGACATCCCGGTATCGCATATCCAAATAGAGAAAAATCTGATCCGGATTAGCAGTTACGACGTGATCCTCACGGACGGGACCAATGTTGAGTTTAACCATAAAGGAGAATGGAAAGAGATTAAACGGCATGGGCTCCCTATCCCGCAAGCGATCATTCCGGAGGTAATACAAGACCTTATCAAGAAAAACTATTCATCGAATAAGGTTGTTAAAATAGAAAAAGAGATACGGGATTATGAGATAAAGCTAGATAACGGTCTTGAGATGACATTCGACTTAAAAGGGAACTTGATTGATATCGATGACTAATAGACACTCTAAGATAAGTATTAATATATTTTTAATTAAAATCAATCGTATGAAAACAAAAGCATTCATAATGGCAACTTTGGTTTGCAGCTCATTCGTATTCATGTCATGTGATGACGATGATGACAAATTCACACCTGAGAGTATTGTAACAAAAGCCTTTGACACAAAATATCCGGATGCGCAACGTGTCAGTTGGGAGAACGAGGCAGGCTATGTCAAAGCAGAATTTTACACCGGTTCATATGAGGTTGAAGCGTGGTTTGATCCGCAAGGCAACTGGATGCTGACAGAGACCGATCTTCCTTACAAGGCTTTGCCCCAAACCGTAAAAAACAGTTTCGAGGCAAGCCTATACGCTAAATGGAAGATAGACGATGTAGATATGCTAGAACGTCCGGACGCTGGTACCATTTACGTTCTCGACGTTGAAAATGGCGAGCAAGATGCAGACCTACATTATACGGAAGGCGGTATTCTCATCAAGGAAGTAACCGATGGTAACGGCGACAACGAGCATCGTCCCTCCGTTACCCCCAGCGCTATTAAGGAACTCATTTCAGAGATGTATCCGGGAGCGACAATCCTTGAGATAGATACGGAGGCAAAAGGTACCGAGGTGGATATCCTTCATGAGAATATCCATAAGGAAGTTTGGCTGGATACCCAGAACAAATGGTTATATACAGAGTGGGAAATACGCTCTTCCCAAGTACCCGATATCGTGATGACCGCATTCAAGGCCTCCGCATATGCCTCTTATCGAATCGATGATATCCATGTCATTCAAAAAGCGGAAGGACTCTCTTATGAGTTCGAGCTGGAGCAAGGAGACCGAGATATAACGATTCTTTTTAATGAAGAAGGGATCTTAGTCTCTCCTACCCATTAAAAAAAGACTCTTTATCGCAGTACTACTGCAACCCACGTGCAGTAGTACTGCAAAGCGGGTTGCAGTAAAACCTCATGAACTATATCGGAGTGGATGGATAAGGAAAGAATTACTGAAAATGATATTTCTGCCACGTATAGACTTTCGGTTCACTGAGATACGGCTCTATTTTCTCACGAGCCTCTTGGCTCAGATATTGAGGAGTCGTATAAATGGCGGTCAAAGTCTGATCATCCGGACTCAATCGATATTGAATTAAATCCATATCCAAATGTGAGGCGGCCTCTTGATAGGCCTCGTCTTTCTTATCTATTCCCTGCTTGATATACCAATCGGAAGTTGGCTGCGTGAATAAATCGGATGTTGCCAAAGGCTCCCAATTGGTCGTGAAAAACTCGATACGGCTATCCGGAACCGGGCCGTTTACCGTAGAGATCATACAAACCACGTAGGTATTGTTTACCAAGGGAAGTAATTTCATCTCTACCGTGCTACGCTCCGTAGTCTGTAGCAAAAGGTAATCGTTCGTTAGCTTTTGCAAGGTAGAAAAGCCATTCATCGTATTTTTCAGCCGGGATTCTTTTCCTGAAGTATAAAGATCCACCAAATCCTTTCGCCAAGCGTGCTCCAATTGAGGAATGTATTGGTCTGGCATCGCCGTGAACACACTTGTCATATCTTGTGCGTTCATTCCCAACGCAAAGACACAGATCAACAACGTAACTATAACTCGTCTCATTATCTAATTTTCTATTTTGTCCCCAAATATAGGAATATCATTCCTAACAACACAAGGAATAAGTCGATCGCCTTGTTCTTTAAGTTTTTTTCATGGAAGAAGATGGCTCCCGCCAAGAATGTCACCAATACGTTACTCCGACGTACCATCGATACGATCGAGATCATGGAATCCGGGAATGTCAAAGCATAAAAGTATACCCAATCCGCCACGCATAAGAATACGGAGATAAAGATGATATTCCATCGCCATTGGAAAGGCGTGCTCTTTTTCCGGTTCGGATACCATAGAAACAACAGGATAAATGACATGATAACACATTGATAGACATTAAACCAGACTTGTACCGTCATTACATCCATACTACGCATCAAATGCTTATCATACAATCCGCTCATCGCCCCGGTCAAGATAGACAGGACCGTGAAGAAGATCCATTTATTATGGGCAAAATGAATCCCCTCTTTCTTCCCCGATGAGGAAAGGAGATAAAAGGAAGCGATAGAAAGCAAGACTCCGACCCATTGAAATAGATTCAGCCGTTCCCCGAACAGAAGCATCGCACCCAGTAATGTAAGCACGGGCTGGCTGGCCTTGATCGGCCCAGTTATCGTCAGCGGCAAATGTTTCAAGGCAAAATACCCCGATATCCAAGAGGATAAGACGATCACCGCTTTTATCAACACCTTCACGTGATCCTCCAGAGAGGCACGGGGTACATACACCATCGTCCCGTCCAAGCAATCCGTATAAAAAGAGAGCAAGATGAACGGGACGAAAATCAAACTGCTTATGAGCGTATTGAAGAATAAAACGGGAATAACGGCATTCCCATTTAACGACATTTTCTTATTGACCTCGTAACAACCTAACAAAAAGGCAGAGAGGAAGGCTAGAGCTAACCACATGATTTAACCCTCCACTGGAAAGAGTTCTTCCGGGTACGTGACGTCTACCAAGAACAGGGCATGTCCCGGCACGGAGGTTCCGGCCTTGCAACGATCCTTTGCCTCAATCACGTTTCGGAAGCCGTCTATCGTTAAACGTCCTCTTCCGACTTCCAATAAAGTACCAACGATCGCACGCACCATATTACGAAGGAAACGGTCTGCACGGATCGTAAACACCCAAATATCCCCTTCTTGCGTCCAACCCGCATGTTGGATATGGCAATTATTCGTCTTTACATCCGTATGCAACTTACTGAAACTCGTAAAATCGATATAATCGAATAAGACCTTACACGCCTCGTTCATCGCCTCGAAATCCAAACGACCGGGAAGCTTATAAACCAGCTCATAATTAAACGGATCTTTCCTGGTCGTAATATAATATTTATAGGTTCGTGAAGTGGCGTCGAAGCGGGCATGCGCTTCCGGTACGACAGGCACGATCTTATAAACGGCGATATCTTTAGGCAGCAGCCTATTTAATTTTTCCGCAAGGAAAGCCAAATCCTCGATCGGTCCTTCCCAATCAAAATGGGCGATCATTAAGCGGGCATGTACACCGGCATCGGTACGGCCGGCCCCCACAATAGGCACGGGCTTACGCATCAAGATGGCCAAGGCCTCCTCTATAGATTGCTGCACCGTCATACCATTCGGCTGGATCTGCCAACCCCGAAAATTCTTTCCGTTATACCCCAGATATATAAAATATCGTCTCACGCTTATACTCTTTACTTTCTCTTTTCTAAAATATGGCACAAAGGTACAGAAATCCAGCCAAGCCGTTGCCTGAATGGACTAAAAAGTTTAATTTTGCATCTTTAACAGCTTCACTTCAAAACTATCTGACATGTTTGAAACATTACTTCAGTCTTCTTATTTTGCCCTGTTTCTGATCATAGCGCTTGGATTCATGCTAGGCCGGATACAGATCAAAGGTCTTTCGCTAGATGTATCGGCAGTTATTTTCATCGCCCTGTTATTCGGTCATTTTGGGGTTATCATACCCAAGGAATTAGGGAATATGGGGTTGGTGTTATTCATCTTTACCATTGGTATCCAAGCGGGCCCCGGATTTTTCGACTCCTTCCGTTCCAAAGGCAAGACACTCATTATCCTGACGTTATTAATTGTCGGTTCGGCATGCCTGACAGGAATCTTATTCAAGTATATCTTGGATATCGATACCCCGAGTATCGTCGGTCTGATCGCCGGGGCATTGACGAGTACGCCCGGTTTGGCGGTAGCGATCGACTCCACGCAATCATCCGCCGCATCCATCGCCTATGGTATCGCTTATCCGTTCGGCGTAATCGGCGTGATCCTTTTCGTGAAACTATTGCCAAAAATGCTTCGCAAGGATTTGATAGCCGAGGCTAAAGTGCTGGAAACCCAAAGGAAAAGCCAATATCCTACATTACATACCGCCGCATTTAAAGTCACGAATAAAAACATCTGCGGAAAGAGTTTGGCTCAATTGCAGGTACGGGCCATGACCGGAGCGGTAGTCTCCCGTATAAAACACGACAATGTCATATCTATGCCAACTCCCCATACCACGCTTAACGAAGGAGATTTACTGAAGGCCGTAGGTAACGACAAAGCCTTGGAGCAACTGACATTATTGTTGGGAGAACGTATCGAGGGAGATCTGCCGTTAAGTGGCGGACAGACCTTGCAATCCCTGTTACTGACCAATAAGAGCATTATCAATAAATCGCTAGGCCATTTAAATTTACAAGGAACTTTCGGTTGTACGGTAACCCGTGTACGTCGAAGCGGAATCGACCTTTCCCCAGAACCTAATTTAGTGTTGAAGTTTGGAGATAAGTTGATGGTCGCCGGCGAGAAAGAAAGCGTAAATGAACTCGCCCAATTCATTGGCAATGACGAGAAACGTCTTTCAGATACGGACTTTTTCCCGATCGCTATGGGTATCGTATTAGGCGTATTGTTTGGAAAATTAAATATATCCTTCTCGGATTCTTTCTCATTCTCTCCGGGACTGACCGGCGGTATCCTTATGGTTGCCTTGGTATTAAGCGCCATCGGAAAAACAGGCCCGATCATTTGGTCTATGTCCGGCTCCGCTAATAACCTGCTTCGCCAATTGGGGTTATTACTATTCCTCTCCGAAGTAGGGACATCTGCCGGTGTAAACCTAGTTTCCACTTTCCAATCAAGCGGTTTAACGTTATTCGGAGTCGGTATCGCTATAACAATGATCCCTATGATCGTAGCTGTATTAGCCGGATATTATTTCTTTAAGATCAACATTCTCGATTTAGTCGGAACAATCGCCGGCGGTATGACCAGTACCCCGGGGCTTGCCGCCGCGGATTCCATGACAGACAGCCCAGCCCCAAGCGTGGCTTATGCGACAGTTTATCCGATAGCGATAGTATTCCTGATCTTGTTTATACAGATGATAGCGAATTTGATTGTCTAAATCTTTATTTATTGAAAAACACAGAATATGAGAAGAAAGAACATGAAAAAAACTGCGGCTTTATTCCTCTTAAGTGTCGGTATAAACTGCATGACCGCACAAGACATCGTGCCTGTGTATGAGTTTGACATCGATGTACAGAATGTAGGTGCGCCTATCCAATCAACTATGTATGGAATCTTCTTCGAGGATATCAATTTCGGGGCAGATGGAGGATTGTATGCGGAACTAATCAAGAACCGCTCCTTCGAGTTTGAGAATCCATGGGGAGGTTGGGAACCTTTCGGTGATGTAAGCATAGCTGAAAAGAATCCCTGTTTCGACAAAAACCCCCATTACGCACCCCTGACTTATGCCGGACAAATCACCGGAACCGGTCTGGAGAACGAAGGCTTCAAAGGTATCGGTATAAAAGCTAATGAAAATTACGACTTTTCCTTATATGCCCGTACCGAGACCAATAACCCGATCAAACTACGTATCGAATTGGTAAATAGAGATAACGATATTTATGAGACACAACACCTAGAGATAAAAGGAAAAGACTGGAAGAAATATTCCGTTATCTTGTCTCCCAAAGCGACCGAGGCTAAATCACGCCTACGCATCACGATGGAAACGGCAGGTACCTTGGATCTGGAACATATCTCCCTTTTTCCGCAAAAGACATTCAACAATCGCACGAACGGCCTACGCCGCGATCTAGCACAAGCGTTGAAAGATCTAAAGCCGGGAATCTTTCGTTTTCCGGGTGGATGTATCGTTGAGGGTACAACCATCGCCACACGCTACCAATGGAAAAATACGGTAGGCCCCGTAGAGAACCGGCCTATCAATATCAACCGGTGGAATTATACATTTCCTCACAAGAAATTCCCGGATTATTATCAATCTTACGGTTTGGGATTCTTTGAGTATTTCCAATTAAGCGAAGATATCGGAGCCGAGCCCTTGCCTGTGTTGAATTGCGGGCTGTCATGCCAGTTTGAGAATGAGGACATGGACCAGCATGTGCCAGTAGATAAATTACAACCTTATATAGACGATGCCTTGGACTTAATCGAATTCGCCAATGGCCCGGTTACCTCCCAATGGGGCAAAATGCGTGCAGATATGGGGCATCCGGCTTCTTTTAATCTGAAATTTATCGCTATCGGTAACGAGCAATGGGGACCGCTATATCCCGAACGCCTCGAGCCGTTCGTGAAAGCCATCCGAGCTAAATATCCGGAGATCAAAATCATCGGTAGTTCCGGTCCCAATTCGGAAGGAAAAGATTTCGAATATCTATGGCCGGAGATGAAACGCTTAAAAGTAGATCTGGTGGATGAACATTTCTATCGCTCACCTGAATGGTTCCTAAATAGTGCCAAACGATATGATTCGTATGATCGGCAAGGTCCCAAAGTGTTCGCCGGTGAATATGCTTGCCACCCGACTAACCGGGAGAATAGCTTCCTGACCGCATTATGCGAGGCTGCGTTTATGACCGGTCTTGAACGGAATGCCGACGTGGTCGAATTATGCACATACGCCCCTTTATTCGCACATGTCGATGCGTGGCAATGGCGCCCGGACTTAATCTGGTTCGACAACCTAAACATCGTGAAAACTCCTAACTACTATGTACAACAATTATACGGGCACAATGCTGGAACAAACGTATTGCCCCTGACGATGAACAAAGAAGCCGTTACCGGGCAAAGCGAGCTATTCGCCACAGCCGCTTTCGACAAAGGCACAAACGAGTTCATCATCAAAATCGTCAATACCAGCATCCAGAGCAAAAAAATCAAATTAAACCTAAACGGAATCTCATCCGGCAAGCATAAAGGAAAGTTGACAGTCTTACATGCCTCAGACCTAGAAGCGAAGAATACATTGGGTAAACCGGAAACAGTCATACCCATTGAATCAGCGGTGGAACTAGAGGCTCCCGCTACTGAAGTCTCCGTCCAACCATTAAGTTTCTTAGTCTATAGGATATCGCTATAATCTATCATACATACGAAAGTTATGAATATTGAAGAGTTTAGGGAATATTGCCTTTCGTTGAATGGTGTTTATGAAAAAATGCCTTTCACGAATGTCCCTGATAAATACAGTCGGGACGTTCTTTGCTTTTATGTAGGAAGTAAATGGTTTTGTTTTGTGAATATCGAAGTATTTGATTTTTGTTGTATTAAATGCGATCCCAATGAGTCGGGTGAATTACAAGCCCGATATTCAGGAATAACACCCGGTTGGCATATGAATAAAAAATACTGGATTAGTATCTATTTTAATCAAGATGTACCCGACAACAAGATCAAAGAGCTTATAAAACAATCCTACGATATCGTATATCAATCTCTTCCTAAAAAGGAAAAAGGGATGTAGATTTTAGCGCAGTTACTCCGTTTATTTTCCATTTGAGAAGGACGTTTGAAAGATTATACGTACATTTGTGAATTCACCTAAACGACTTAAATATGATGCAAACAAATTTACAATTGGACCTTGCCTTCAACTATCTGGAAAATACCGGAACCAACATCTTCCTTACCGGAAAAGCGGGAACAGGAAAGACCACATTCTTGAAAAAACTTAAAGAGACTTCCCCAAAACGGATGATTGTGGTAGCACCTACCGGAGTGGCGGCGATTAACGCGGGAGGGGTAACCATTCACTCCTTCTTTCAGCTACCTTTCGGACCGTATATACCGGGTAGCGAAATGGCCTCCGGGCAAAATAAATCCTATTCTCATAAATTCAGCCGGGATAAGATCAATATCATCCGTAGTATGGACCTGCTCGTTATTGATGAGGTCAGTATGGTACGTGCCGATTTGCTGGACGCTATCAGTGATATGCTACGTCGTTACCGGGATAGGAATAAACCCTTTGGGGGCGTTCAATTATTATTGATCGGAGATTTACAACAATTAGCCCCCGTAGCGAAGGAGGACGAATGGAATTTGTTGAGAGAACATTACGCCTCTCCCTTCTTTTTTGACAGTAAGGCTCTTTCCGAAAGTGATTATCTTTGCATCGAATTAACTCAAGTATATCGCCAAGCGGACGATACGTTCGTACACTTATTGAACAATATCCGGGAAAACCGCTTCGACGAGAATACGCTACACACCTTAAACCAACGTTATATCCCCAATTTTAAACCAAATGACAAAGCGGGTTATATCACACTGACAACCCATAATTATCAAGCCCAGCAAATCAATAACCGGAAATTGCAAGAATTACCCGGCCCGGCTTATACGTATAAGGCAGAGATCAAGGATGACTTTCCGGCTTACTCCTACCCGACCGACGAGGTATTGGAGCTAAAGCAAGACGCTCAAGTCATGTTCGTAAAAAACGACTCTTCCGGCGAAAGACGATATTATAACGGAAAGATCGGCCGAATTGTCTTCATCAGCCCGAGCAAGATTATCGTATCCGACGAATTAGGAAACGATATCACCGTAGACCGGGAGACATGGACAAACGTGAAATATACGATCGACGAGAACACGAAGGATATCACGGAAACAATCGCCGGCTCTTTCAGCCAATACCCACTGAAAACCGCTTGGGCGATCACGATCCATAAAAGCCAAGGCTTGACTTTCGAACATGCCATCATCGACGCATCCGCCGCCTTCTCACACGGACAAGTCTACGTTGCCTTGAGCCGTTGCAAGACATTGGAAGGAATGGTATTGAGTAGCCCGATCACTCGAAACGCCATGATTAGCGATGAGAAGATATTAAGTTATACCTCTTCCCTCTCGGAGCGTCAACCGTGTGAAGACCAACTGCGTCAAGCCCAACAACAGTATTATTTGAGATTGGCAACCGAGCTATTCGACTTCAATCCCGTACAACAAAAGTTGCAATATACATCTTACGCGGCATACACCCATCTGCAAAAACTATACCCGGAATTAAGCAACCAATATCCCCGGGTACGGGATTATTTCCGTTCGGATATAGTAGAAGTAGGCGAACGTTTCTGCCAGCAACTCACCCGTATGATCTCCAGCACGAATCTCTATGATACGGACGAGCATATACAAGACCGCATCCGAAAAGGTTGCGCTTACTTTCTGGAAAAGATCGAGACCTATTGCCTCCCTTTGATAGAGGCTTCCGACGTGGAGATCGACAATAAAGAGGCCCGTAAGGCATTTACATCCGCATTAAAAGCTTTCAGCGATGAGCTTACGATCAAGGTCGCTACATTAAAAGCCTGCCAAGATGGTTTTCGTCTCATCGACTATCTATCCGCCAAGGCTAAAGCGAACATTGAGGAGTCGGCTGTTGCCAGCAAGCGGAAATCGACACGGAAATCGACGGAAGCGGAAAAGATCCCCGTCTCCACGGATGTCTTACATCCTGAGCTATATGCCCGTTTGAAACAATGGAGATACGAGCTTGCCGTAGAAAAGGAGTTGCCTCCTTACACGATCTTGCAACAGAAAGCCTTAATTGGCGTTTGCAACACTTTGCCCACGAACTCGAAAGAACTGTTGAAGATACCCGGAATCGGCAAAAAGATCATAGAGAACTACGGTGAGACCCTATTAGAAATCGTATCTTCCTACTCACCTTCCACGCATGGGAACGGGCTGTGAGATACGGAGACAACTCACGATAGCGGCGACTAAAGCGAAACCGACCGCCACATACATACAAACCGGCATACTATCGGTCGCAGAGGTGACACTAAAGATCAAAGCGACAAATGTCGTCCCCAGCGTTTGCCCCAGCAGTCGTGCCGTACCTTGCATACCGTTCGCCCCACCACTCCGGGAACGAGGGGCGGCCGATATCATCGTACTATTATTCGGGGTCTGGAACAGGCCGAAGCCCATACCGCAAAGCATCAATCGCCAAGCGATGTCCATATTGGTGGGTTGCCCCGGCAATAAAGCCAATAGAAGAAGTCCGGTCGCATACACCACCATTCCGATACCGCCTAACAATCCGGGATGATATTTCTCGATCAGCCTCCCGGCTACCGGAGCGGTCAAGATCGTCGCTACCGGCCAAGGAGTCAACAGCAGCCCCGTCTCCACCTCATTTCTGCCGGCTACATTTTGCAAATAAAAGGGTAATGATACCATCGCCAACAACTGTGCCGTAAATGAAGTAATCGAGGATAATACGGACAAGGCGAATATCGGAATCCGCATCAAGTCCAATGGCAATATCGGAACCTCCTGCCGTAGTTGCCTGCGGATAAAAAATGTTCCGATCACCAATAGAAGAAGAACCTGTAAAGCGATCATTCTCCAGTTCTCATGATGGGCGATGCCTTCCAACGAATAAATCAGCAATCCGAAAGTCAAGGCATTCGAGATTCCACCGATCTTATCAAACTTTCGTTTCGGCCCATCCTTGCAAGGATTTTGAGGCAAAAGAAAATAACCCGTTATAATCGCGCAAATCCCTAAAGGTACGTTGATAGCGAACAACCAATTCCAAGAAGCGACTGATAAGATAGCGCCCGCCAACGACGGCCCGGCAGCAATCGATACCGCCACGACCATGGCATTGATACTCATTCCCCGCCCTATATATTGAGGAGGATAAATAATACGAAGTAAAGCGGTCGTCACGCTCATGATAGCCGAGGCTCCGATCCCTTGCAATATTCTCGCGACCGTCAACATGGCGAAAGACGAGGATAAGGCACAGAATAATGACGTTGAGCAGAATATTGTCGTCCCGATCAAGAAAATCCGCTTATATCCATAAATATCTCCCAAAGCGGAGAACGATAAAAGAGACATCGTAATCGTTAGCTGATAAGCGTTGACAATCCAGATCGTGGAGGAAGGGGATGTCCCGAATTCACGGGACAAGGTAGGAAGCGCCACGTTGACAATCGTGCCGTCCAACACGGACATGATTAATGCCAACGCAACCGCTATTACTGCCCAATAGCGCCTCGGTATAAATCGTATCATATTACATTATTTCTTCAAATCGAAACCCAGCATCATGCCATCGTACTCACTCGCCAACTTATTGATGGCTTTCAAGGTCGTATTGCTAGATATAGAAGAAACCGTGCTCAAGAACTTCAGTAATTTATCCGCGTTAAAAAGCAATGTCAACTCATTACCAGAAAGGACGACATGGGCGGTAAGCGTAGAAACGGTCAGCTTCTTATTACCCACCGTATACCGTAACGTCACCGTTTTATCTTCCGGACTCACCGAGTAAGTACCTTTCAGGCTTCCCCTTTTCAATGCGCTCGTAAACGTACTATCCGAATTAAAGACATAATTAAATACACCTTCCACGATACCTACTTTCTCGCAATATTCCTTCATTTTCTTCTCTGCCTCGGTAGCCGCCAAGCTTCCCGCTACATTCTTCAAGGCATTATCACCTTCCAGTCGCAAGGCAGGATTCACATACATCCAAGTTCCCTGTAAATTCTCGAAAGTCACGGCTTTCCCTCCGGTGACAGAAGTCACGGCGTTCTTTACGGCAGATGAATTTAAGATATCTTTCAAGGACTGTCCCTTCATGTTTCCGGGAATCAACAAAAGGCCGCATACGGCCATCCACATACATAGTAACTTTTTCATCTCTTTGTTTTTTACTCAATTAGAAAAATCGGCCAAAGATACGAATATTATTCATACATTTGTTTTAAATAACTTTATACAAACATACCATGAGAAAGCAAGTCGTACGTATTTGTATGTTACTGGCCTGCGCCTTTGGCTTTATGCAAGGGCAAGCCAGCATCCAGCCTTCTATCGTAAAAGCTACGATAGACGAGCTAATAGCCAAGGACGCTAAGAATCAAGCAGGAATCACGAAGGGTGTCGAGCAAGTAGCCCGCCTCTGGCAAACCTCCGATGGGGATGAGCAAGCGTTTCAAACCTTCTGCCGGGAGAATTATCTATCCGATCCCGCCGAAAAAGACCAAGTTTTCCTCAAGATCAGCGAGTATCTTGAAGGTATCAATGGCAATTTCAACGAGATGGTACTCTGTCTGCAACGAAATTTGAATCTAGATACCGGACCTCTACACGCCATCGACGAGAAATTCGGGTCCTACAGCCCCAGTTCCCACCTAATGGACGATCTATACGCCAACAAGATCGGCTTCATCATCGCCCTCAACTTTCCCCAACTTACTCTCAAGGAGAAAGAGGCGTTAGGTGATGACCGTAAAGCATGGGCCTACGCCCGTCTGGGCGATATGTTTACGGAACGGATACCGGCGGAAGTAAAGCAAGCCGCCGCCGATACGGAAAGTGACGCAGATATTTACATCGCGGATTATAATATCTATATGGGGCATTTACTAACTCCTAAAGGAAAAACCATTTTCCCCTCCGACATGCGCTTACTTTGCCATTGGAACCTTCGCGACGAGATCAAGGCCAATTATAACAAAGGAAAAGAGGGATTGGAAAAACAACGGATGGTATATGAGGTCATGAAGCGAATCATCTCGCAAGAAATCCCGAAAGAGGTGATCAACTCGGATCGTTACGAATGGAACCCGTACGCCAATACGTTATCCCAAGCTGGAAATGAACTAGAAGGTACCCCTGAAAGCCCGGCCCGCTATCAGAAAATGTTGAATAACTTCAACGCCATGCAGCGTATAGACAAATATACGGGAAACACTTATATAGACCGTAAGTTCACGGAAGATATGGAAATAGATGTCAACGATGTAGAAGCCCTGTTCGATCAGTTCCTTTCCGCCCCCGAACTAAAGGAAGTGGGGAAAATCATCTCCAAACGCCTCGGACGCAAACTGGAAGCCTACGATATATGGTACGATGGCTTCAAGGCCCGTAGCAATCTGGACGAGAACAAGCTAAACGAGCAAACCCGTACCCTGTATCCCGATGCGGTAACGATGGAAAAGAAGCTACCGGACATCTTACAGAAACTAGGATTCAGCCCCGATCGTGCCCAATATCTGGCGGATAAGATCGCAGTCGATCCCGCCCGTGGTTCCGGTCATGCGTGGGGAGCCTCCATGAAAGGCCAGCGTTCCCGTTTACGTACCCGTATTCCTTCACAAGGGATGGATTACAAAGGATATAATATCGCCATCCATGAGTTTGGGCACAACGTAGAGCAAACGATCTCATTATATGATGTCGATTATTATATGCTCAACGGAGTTCCCAATACGGCTTTCACCGAAGCGCTGGCCTTTGTCTTCCAGAAAAGAGACCTTGAGTTACTGGGCATAAAAGACGAGAATCCGGAAAAAGAAAAGATGGATATCTTGGATAAGATATGGAGCATGTATGAGATTTGCGGTGTTTCCATGCTGGATATCTCCGTATGGAAATGGATGTACGCACATCCTAACGCTACCGCCGGGGAATTGCAGGAGGCCGTGATCCGTCTTTCCAAGGAAATCTGGAATAAGTATTACGCTCCGGTATTCGGTGTGAAAGACGAGACCGTTCTAGCGATTTACTCCCATATGATCGGTTATCCGCTCTACCTTTCCGCCTACGCTTTCGGACAGATTATCGAGTTCCAACTTGAGAACTACCTCAACGGCAAGGATTTCGCGAATGAGGTTAGCCGTATCTTCAAGCAAGGCCGCCTCACCCCGAATGTGTGGATCAAGCAAGCTACCGGCAACGATCTTACCGTAGATCCGATGTTGGAAGCGCTTCGTAAGGTATTAAAAGACTAAACTACAGACCAAAAGAAAAGCCATCCCGATACCGAGATGGCTTTCTTTATTTATATCAAGAAACTTCCGATTATAACTTGTCGTTAGAACCAAGAACGTTGATGATCTTGTGTTTGTAAAGTTTCTCCATGTTATCACGAGCCGGGCCCAGATATTTACGAGGATCGAATTCAGCCGGTTTCTCAGCGAAAGTCTTGCGGATAGCGGCAGTCATCGCCAAACGAGAGTCTGAGTCGATATTGATCTTACATACAGAAGATTTAGCAGCCTTACGCAACCACTCTTCAGGAATACCGATAGCAGCCTTCAAAGCGCCACCGAATTTGTTGATAGTCTCAACCTCTTCCTGAGGAACAGAAGAAGAACCGTGAAGAACGATAGGGAATCCCGGAAGTTTCTCCATAACAGCGTCCAAAACGTCGAATGCCAATGGAGGAGGAACCATCTTACCTGTAACAGGGTCGATCGTACATTGCTCCGGAGTGAACTTATAAGCACCGTGAGAAGTACCGATTGAGATAGCCAAAGAATCGCAGCCCGTACGAGTAGCGAAGTCGATAACTTCCTCAGGATTGGTATAAGTGTGGTGGTCTGAAGAAACCTCATCCTCAACACCTGCCAATACACCAAGCTCGCCTTCTACAGTTACATCGAATTGATGAGCGTACTCAACAACTTTCTTAGTCAAAGCGATGTTCTCTTCATAAGGAAGGTGAGAACCGTCGATCATTACAGATGAGAAGCCAGAGTCGATACAGCTCTTGCAAGTCTCAAACGTATCACCATGGTCTAAGTGAAGAACGATCTGAGGATTCGGGCAACCTAATTCCTTAGCATATTCAACAGCACCCTGTGCCATGTAACGAAGCAAAGTAGCGTTTGCGTACTGGCGAGCGCCCTTTGAAACTTGCAAAATAACCGGAGATTTTGTCTCTACAGCAGCCTTGATGATAGCCTGCATCTGTTCCATGTTATTGAAGTTGAAAGCAGGGATAGCATATCCGCCCTTGATAGCCTTAGCGAACATTTCTTTTGTGTTCACCAAGCCCAAATCTTTGTAATTTACCATAGTTGTTATTATGTTATTACGTTAATGATTAAAAACTTGCACAAAGATAATCAAGATTCACGACAAATGATGCTTCAAAGCATATAAAATAACACAAAATCAACGCCCTTGAAAAAAATAATACGATTTTCTTTGTTTGTTTGTGGCAAACCCTTACCTTTGCAAGCCAAAATACCGGTTACCAAATATATACAGAGTATAAATTAAAATAGATAATAAAGCAATGAAAAAAGGTATTCATCCTGAAAATTATCGTCCTGTAGTATTTAAGGACATGTCAAACGATGATGTATTCATCACTCGTTCTACTATTAACGCTAAAGAGACGATCGAGATCGACGGCGTAACTTATCCGTTGGTAAAGGTCGAGATCTCTAACACTTCTCACCCGTTCTACACTGGTAAGTCTAAGTTGGTCGATACAGCCGGACGTGTTGATAAGTTCATGAGCCGTTATGGTAACCGTAACAAGAAATAAGATTTCTTTCTTTAAGAAATAAAAAAAGGTCACGATTTGTATCGTGGCCTTTTTTTGTATCTTCGCGGGAGTTAACATAATGAAATATCATGGCAAAAACGAAAGAACAATTACTAAACATCTTGGATCAGTTCCAGTTGGACGAGAAAGTAGTTTCCGCTGAACCATTCGGAAACGGACACATTAATGATACATTGAAAGTGACCAACGAGAAAGGGGAGATCAAATACGTGCTACAGCGTATCAACCATTTAATCTTCACCAATGTGGATATGCTGCAAAATAACATCCATGTGGTTACCACTCATATCCGCAAAAAGCTGGAGGAAAAAGGTGAAACGGATATCGACCGTAAGGTATTAACCTTCTTGCCGACTAAAGACGGGAAAAAATATTATTTCGACGGAGATAGTTATTGGCGGGTATGCCTATTCATCCCTCGCAGCAAAAGCTATGAGGAAGTAACTCCTGAGCTTTCTTATGAGGCTGGCAAAGCGTTCGGTGATTTCCAGACTATGTTGTCCGATATACCCGAGGGTACGCTGGGCGAGACCATCCCGGATTTCCATAATATGGAGTTCCGCTTGCGACAATTCCATGAGGCTGTAGCCGCTAATCCGGCAGGCCGGTTGGAAGAGGTGAAAGATTTGGTAGAGGAGATCGAGAAACGTGCCGAAGCGATGTGCATCCAAGAACGCCTGTACCGTGAGGGCCAATTGAAGAAACGCACGAACCATTGCGATACAAAAGTTAACAATATGATGTTTGACGCTGATAGCGACAAGGTGCTTTGCGTGATCGACTTGGACACCGTGATGCCGGGTTTCGTCCTTTCCGATATCGGCGACTTTATCCGTACCGGAGCCAATACGGGTGCCGAGGACGATGAGAATCTGGATAATGTAAACGTTAATATGGAGATATTCAAAGCCTATACCCGTGGATATATGGAAAAAGCCAAGGCGTTCTTAACTCCTACCGAGATCAAATTGCTACCTTACGGTGGACGCTTATTGACTTATATGCAGACCGTTCGTTTCTTAACCGATTATATCAACGGCGATACCTATTACAAGATCCATAGCCCGAAACATAACTTAATCCGCACAAAAGCCCAATTCAAGCTACTTCAAAGCCTAGAAGCCCATGCGGAAGAGATGGATCAGTTCATGAATCAATGGTTATAATATAAAGTAACTGAGGAATATAAAAACGGGCGGGATGACTCATCGATTCATCCCGCCCATTCTTTTTATTTCGTCCAATAATCCAACACCGTAACCGCCGATGCCTTCCCTCCTAACACCTTGCCAAACGCTTTATGCGCCGGATGTACCAAATAGGCGTCCCGATCCGCATCCGAATGAAAAGTCAAGAAAAAGCAATGAGTCAAGCCCTGTTGCAATCCCTCCGGACTACAATCCGTTCCCCACTCATATCCTTTGATCAAGTCGATTTGAGAAGGCAACTTACAAAAGGCATCCTCAACCTCTTTCACCTGCGCCTCGGACACATCCGGCTTAAAACCGAACATAACAACATGGCGAAGAACTTTCTCCGGCTTTTGATCACTCGAATAGCTTACCATTAATACAGAAAATACGATAATCGCAAGGATAAATAATACAGATACTACTTTCTTCATGATATTCAAGATTAGATTTCTATTGCTTTGTTATACGGCCCAAAGATAGTATAAAATCCAGTACAGCTTGCCCAAAACCTCCGTATCCTTTAGTCCTTTCCATCCCTATCTTTAGACTTTTCCTCTAGAGACATCCATCATCTATCAACTGTTGGACGATCATGCAACGGCTGGTAGAAGATCGTGCAACAGTTGGTAGATGATCATGCAACGGCTGTTGCATGATGAATACAAGCAGACAAAAAGGCTAACATCTGTAAGGATACAGTCTTAGCCTACAAGAAAAAAACCTTAAACAATAAAGGGATTATTTCAACTAAACCAAATCTTAAACCTTGTCAATCCATCCGCGTAAGAGCGGAGAGAGAATCGGCAATCATGTTTTAACAGTACCTCACGGATAAAGATCAAGCCGATACCTTGTCCGTTCGGTTTCGTAGAGAAGAACGGACTGAATAGTTTAGTTTCCGTTTCCTTGTCGATGCCCTTGCCCGTATCGGCTATCTCCAAGCAGGTGGGACGCACAGTCGTCCGGATATAGATCTTTCCGTCCCGGTCGATGGATTCGGCGGCATTCTTGATAATATTGACCAAGACTTGCTCGAATAATGAATTATCCAAATTCACGACTGGAGATTCCTCGCTCAGATCCATAACAATCTCGATATTCCGGTTCTGGCAAACTGTCTCCATAAAGCGTTTACAAGCGGACACCACTTGGTTCAATTCTTGCGGACGACTTTGGGGTTCGGGTATACGCACCACATCGGCGAAATTGGTGATGAAATGGCTCATGCTATAGCAGCGTTCTATGGAGACCCGCAAAACCTCGCAGACATCCTCCATATCTTCCATCCCGCTGAAAGTAGACTCCAACGTATCCAAGGTAGAGGTGATACCCGCGGTCGTATTATTCACCTCATGAGAGATCATACGTATCACTTTCTCATACGCTTTCTTCTCGGCCTTGAACACCTCTTGGGTCAACGTCTCTATCAAATAAAACGGGTGGTGAAAACCTCGATCCACAAATGAGGAATGCGTACATTTATAAATATTAGCGTCGTTCAACCGGACGGTTTGCGCTTGATACATCGGAACCCGTACCAATTCTTCCGCCAAGGGAGAATCTAGTTGAAGAAAACGTTTTCCCACCATATCCTCCGAGCTTTGCGCGCCAAACAATTTACATGCGGCCGGGTTCATGGATAGAATCTCCTCATCCAAGTTCAAGATGATCACTCCCATCGGAGAGGCGTTGACCAGCAAGTCCAAGAAATGGTTTTGCTCCCGGAGGTGCAAACGCTCATTCTTCAACTGCTCCATCATCTTATTAAACACATCGACCACCCGGTCCGCCTCCGTTTGCCCGACCTTTCCCAAGCGGGAACTAAAGTCTTGCTCTTTCAACAGCTCCATACCGTTACCGATGATATGCAAGGGCTTTATGATACGGCGATAAAAGACAAATAAATAGATGATCGTAAGCAAGACCAAGGCTTCTACCGCGAAAAACATCCGGATAGAAGACGTATAAAAGACATAATAAGTCACCACCGCCAATATAGTCAACAGCAGCGTCGTCAATATCCAGAATAGTCCTTTCAGCCTCATCCTTGCCTCTTCTTATTTATCGATCGGGATTCCGTATTTCTCTAATCTCCGGTACAAGGCGGCACGACTGATTCCCAACGCCGTAGCGACATGCGATAAATTACCTCCATGCGCTTCCAAGGAGCGTAAGATGGTTTGCTTCTCCAACTCATCCAAGGTCAAGCCCTCCAAAGAAGGCGGAATCGTCGATTTAGCACCGGATGTATTCATGCAATGAACCTCGAAATCAGCGGTATCCAAAAGCGTCTTACCCGACACAAGGATCGTCCGCTCCACCAAGTTCTTCAACTCACGGATATTACCGAGAAAAGGAAGACGGCTTAAATAGGTCTGGGCATCCGATGAGAACTCCACCCTCGGTAGCCCATTGACCTCCGATTGCTTATCCGCGAAATACCGGGCCAGCAATGGGATATCCTCCCTTCGCTCACGCAAGGCGGGTAAATGCACCGTGATCAAATTGATCCGGTAAAAAAGATCCTCACGGAACGTACGGTCCGCCACCATCGATCGTAAATCCCGGTTCGTAGCGCTTACGACCCGTATATCCACCTTCCGGGGGCGGCTATCCCCCAAGACCTCAAAGGTCTGGTCTTGCAATACCCGAAGTAGCTTTACTTGGCAAGACAGTTCTAAATCGCCGATCTCATCCAAGAAGATCGTACCTTTGTTCGCCATCTCGAAACGTCCTACCCGATCCATGTATGCGTCCGTAAAAGCCCCCTTCTTATGTCCGAACATCTCGCTTTCAAAAAGACTCTGGGATAGTCCGCCTAGGTTTACCTTTACGAAAGCCTCTTTCGACCGGGGGCTATTCGCATGGATCGCTTCCGCTATCAGCTCTTTACCCGTACCGCTCTCGCCGGTAATCAAAACAGAGGCATTTGTCGGGGCGATACGCGAGACCGTCCCCAATATATCCATCAAAGCGGCACTTTGCCCCACGATCTTATCAAAATGAAATTTATGGTCGGCATCCGAACGGTTCAAGGGAGCGTTTGTCTCTTTCTTCTGCTCGCTCAATTCCAAGGCGGTCCGGATCGATTTCAATAATACCAAGTTATTCCAAGGCTTCGTGATAAAATCGAAGGCTCCGGCTTGCATTCCCTGCACTGCCAAAGAGATCGATCCCCAAGCGGTCATCAAGATCACAGGTACATCGGGACGAAAGATCTTCACCTGTCTCAATAATTGAATCCCCTCCTCGCCCGTGGTAGTCAGCGTGAAGTTCATATCCATCAAGATCAGCTCCGGCGCCGTGGCACGGACCACCTCCAAGGCCTCCTTCGGCCCCGGAACCGCCTCCGACCGGAAACCCGCACGTTTTAGCAGGAATGTAAGCGAGGAACGAACAGCCGCATCATCATCTATTATCAGTATCATATAATCAATTTATCGTTTCACGATTTCCTCGAAATCGGCATCTAATGTACGATTATTCAAGAAATCATACAATGTTATACTACGGATGTTATAAAAATAACGCCAGTAATAATACAGTTCTTGGATATGCTTTTGCTTCGCATCATCCTTCGAACTCTGGGCGTCATTCAAGTCTAGGATATCGATCTTTCCGATCATGAAAGTCTCGATCGAGGTCTTGTAGCGCTTTTCCGCCAACGTGTCCACCTCGGCGGCTATCTCCAATTGAGCGGCCTGATTGTTGAAATTCTCCACCAAGAGGAAGATATCTTGATTGAAATCCATTTGCTCCTGACGGATCTTGGAAAGTACGACATCCCGATTCGATTCGGCTACTTTTACCTTACCTTTTCGTTTTCCCCAGTCCAAGATAGGAATCGAAAGCCCGACCTCTACGATCTGGTTATCTTTCAACGGGTTGTAAGCTCCTCGCATGGACACATCCTTACCGGTATAACCCACGGAGGCAAACAGGTTAATACTTCGACGGTTTCCCTTGGCGGTCGCCACATCATAATCCGCTTCCAACTGACGGCGCATGATATTCTTTGAGAACGAGTTATTTTCTTGAGCCTTCTCCAATACCGCCTGATAATCCATACGGACCCCTTCTATCGCCTCGGGAAGAACAGGCTCGATCACGTCTTGCTCGCTCATCCCTAAAAAGGAACGGAGCTTGAACATCATCGCGTTATAATTGGATTGAGCCTCGGTTAGCTTACCTTTCGCTTGCAAGGCCGACTGTTTCAAACGCATCAACTCGCTCTCCGAGATATGCCCGATCTTACGCTTCGCTACCGCTATGTCATAGAGTTTATTGGCGTTCAGCAAGTTCTGATTACAGATATCCAGATTATCTTCCGCCAACAGTAAGTTGAAGTAATTCGTGATGGTAGCGATCGTTACATTCTCCACGTTCTCCATATAAGCGGCCTTAGCCTCTTGGTAACGAACAGGCTCGATACGACGTTTCCATTTTTGGTCATTCACGCCGAAGATCGGTTGCGTCAATGTCAAACTAACAGGTACGCTCATAAACTCGTTGTAAGCGCCACTACCTAGCTGACGGGTAAAATCCAAGGAGGTATTCAAGGCGATCTTACCTCCGGTCAAGGCTATGTTCTGGGCGATAGAGATCTCTCCATTTAAGCCTAAGGCATTGTTTTGCACATAGGTATAAGAACCATCCGATTGCTGGTACTTCGAGTATTGCTTGCTATATGAAGGCAGAGTCCCCGTAAATATCACTTCCGGCAACTGATCCGCCCGATGCGTACGGAATTCCCAATAGGCCGTTCGCAACTCATTGAGCGCCACGGCAGCGTCTACGGATTGAAGCTGTGCGATCTGGATCGCTTGCCGCAGGGTTATTCGAACTTTATTCGTATTGTCTTGGGCACATACTCCCGAAATCCCCGCCCACAGACAACACATCGCTATATAGATCCTTCTCATCTTAGTATAAGTTTTTTTATCCTGCCTAAGGCAAAAGGCATGCCAAAAACATATACTATTGATAATCCGACAAATAGGAATATTTAAAGTGTTCGATAATGAACAGTGTGTTCGTTTTTGGATACTTATCTTTGAATGAGTTGATTATTGACGATCGATTTATAGACCTCTTCCCGTAAAGGGCGCGACACCGGTATTTTATGCTCCCCAATGATTAATAGATTTCCTTCTATCGCTTGTACATAAGAAAGATTCACGATGAAAGAGCGGTGCACTTGCATAAAAATTTGTGCCGGCAACGTTTCCAATATACTCTTCAACCGGAGATGAACGATCTCTTTGGAAGTGAGGGTATGGATAACAATATAGTTCTCCATGCCCTCTATAAATTGAATCTCCTTTAAATAAAGCCTTTTAAGTTGCTTCTCCGTCTTGACAAAGATATAAGCAGGCTCCTCGCTTTTCGATGTAGATTCCATCAACGCATGTGCTTTATTGACCGATTTCAGGAAACGGGAAAAAGAGATTGGTTTCAATAAATAGTCCACCACGTCAAACTCATATCCTCTCAACGCATACCGCTCGTATGCCGAGGTGATAATTACCTTAGGAGCGTTCTGAGCACTCTCCAAAAAGTCCAGTCCAGACATATCCGGCATCTCTATATCCAGAAAAAGCAAATCCGCTTGAACCGAATTCAGCATATTATTGAGTTGTATAGCGTCCTCACATTCTCCGACGATGGTCAGAAAATCAATTTTACCGATGTGTCGCCGAAGTCCTTTTCTGGCGATTGGCTCATCATCCGTTATGATACACTTTATTTCCATATTATTCTGATAAATCAATACATAACTCAACCCTAAAACGGGTATTGTCTTTTTTTATACGTAGCTCATGTTTATCCGGGTACAATAGCTCCAATCGTTTTCTCAGATTGTCGATCCCAATGCCTTTCCCCTTTCTTTGTTCCAAGGAGTCCGGATTGAAAGTATTGCTTACTCCAAAGCAGACCTTTGACCTCTCTTTCCGCATAGATACTTGTATCCAATACGCTTCGCCCACATATTTAAACGCATTCTCCAATAATGGAAGGAAAAGCAACGGATGTATTTTTTGTCCGGTCAATTCCGGGTCAAAGGACTCCTCGAACTGTAAGCGTTTCGTCATACGAAGTCGCTGGAATTGAATATATGTTCGCAAATAATCAATCTCCTCTTCGATCGTCACTTTCGTATTTATATCATATAATTGATAACGGAGTAAGTCCGAAAGTAACTCTACAGCCTCAATCGCTTCCTCATTTTCCTCATCAATCAAGAAATAGATCGTATTCAAGGCATTAAACAGGAAATGGGGATGGTATTGCATCTTCAGCAACTTTAATTGGGTTTCCAATTGATCTACTTTCATTTTCTCCAATTGGACGATTTTCTCCGAATAGCGTTTGGCTAATATATTATTACGGATCAAGAAATAGTATAGGAGAAAGATCGGCACAGCTACCGCATTGATCATTAACGCCTCTCCCCACCGATAGGTCGTTCCATTTATAGAATAGATCACGATATACAAGCCGATATTGAGCACGACTAAATTAAACAAGACCACCCACAGATATTCCCGGAACACCGGACGGGACCTCCGCTCTTTATTCCTATCTAAAAAAGTATTAACCAAGTAATTAAAAAACAAATAAGATAAGCTAACGCCGATCAATATAATAGTAAGGGCCTTGATACGCCCGATCCACGCATCCACTCCCAGTTCCCACATGCGAACACCATAAGCGACATCCGTAACAATCCACAGGCAACAGATCGCCAATATCGCCATTAGCAACGGACTTAGAAAGTTATATTTTATCTTCATATCTGATTTCAAGCCATAAATTTATTCTTTTACTTTGATCTATGCTCGTATCACGGGCACTTTTTTAATCAACGAAGTTATCGTTCCAGATAAAAACCAACAAGTAATCTTGACGAATTGCGGAATATGAAAGGTGAATATCCTGTTTGTTCGTCAGGATATGCGATAAAGGCAAAAAATACCTATATTTGCTCTCCTCAATAAGAGATGCTATAAAAATGAAGAATGACGGTTTCACATTTCGAAAGAGAGCCAGAAGCTTTAAATTCGCTTTCAACGGAATCAAGCTATTGATCACGAAGGAGCATAACGCTTGGATCCATTGTTTCGCGGCAGTTTGTGTACTTATAGCCGGGGTGGTATTCGGACTTTCCCGCATGGAATGGATCGCAGTAACGATCGTGATCGGAGCGGTATTAGCTGCCGAGGCGGTCAATTCATCCATCGAGGCCCTAGCAGATTTGGTCTCCCCTGAGTATAATGAGGCTATCAAGCGAACGAAAGACTTGGCGGCGGGAGCTGTATTATTGATGGCGATAGCGGCAGCGATCGTCGGGTTTATCATTTTTATACCTAAAATAGCAACTATATTTTAAATCTATGAGACATATCCTTTTCGCAATTACAATGCTCATGCTGTGCCTGTCCGTTAACGGACAAGAATTGAAGGTGACCGGTAGCCGGAAAGCCATACGGACCTCGGGAGACGTATTGGTGTTTATCACTCCGGTGGCGAGTTTGGCGACAGTATTGGCAACCCAAGATTGGCAAGGGCTGAAACAAGGCGTATTCACCGGGGTTACGACATTGGGCGTAACCTATGCGCTGAAATACCTAGTGAAGAAAGAGCGGCCCGACTTCAGCGATAATCATTCGTTCCCATCCATGCATACCTCCGTATCCTTCGCGGGAGCCGCTTTTATCCAAAGGCGTTATGGATGGAAATGGGGTATTCCGGCTTATGCGGTATCTACCTACGTGGGTTGGAGCCGGGTCTATGGGAAGAAGCATGATTGGTGGGACGTGGCGGCGGGAGCCGTTATCGGCGCCGGTAGCGCCTATATCTTTACCCGCCCGTTCGCAAAGAAACATAACCTGTCTATCAGCCCGGTAGCGGGAGACGGGCATTATGGGGTATATGCGTCAATGACGTTTTAACTCGCAGATTTTTGCCAAGCACGAAAACAGCCCGGCCATGTATCACTACAAGACCGGGCTTTCAATTGTGTGTAAGTGTATATGTTAAACAAAAAAGTCATTCATACCGTAAGGCATCCGCAGGCTCCAACCGGACCATTTGGTGAGCCGGATACCATATCCCCAAGATGATCATCACCGCCATGACCAAGTAGGTTATAAAGAAACCCGCCACGAAACGGGCTATCGTATAATCCATATAGAATCCTTTCGTCAATTCCGACACATGAAGATTAAAACAGATCAATAAGGCCGGGATCGCGATCAATGTCAACAATAATAACCCCTCGGCAATCATGATCCCCTTTAAGCTGAAACGGGTGGAACCCAAAGCGGTCCGCAAACCCATCTCCCCTTTCCGTTGTTCCGTGCGGAACCAGAACGTACCGATGATCCCCAAGAATATATTGAACAGCAAGAAGCCCATCACGGCGATCTGGTTCTGCAACTCGGATTTTACGCCGTTTCTCAATTCCATGCTATATCTCAAGTCCGAGTATGGGATGACATCCAGCAAATACAAACGATCTATGGAGAGTTGCTTCTCCATTTGCTTCACGAAGAACTCCGGGAAATCATGATCCGCAGAAGGGTTTACCCGGACGGCGATCTTCACATGGAAATCGGTATCGTCCTCGGCGATCTCCTCATCCGTCAAAGGCATGAACAGCCAGCTACAGCTTTTCGTGAAACGGTCGGCACGGAAATCGGCGGTAACCCCACCGATCGATCGCCTATCCCCCCAGAAGGAAATCCCCTCATCCCGTTTGCCGCCTTTCTCCTGAAATTCCCTAAACAGGCCGGCGGAAAGAACAACCTGACACCCGTTCAGCATCTCTTCCCAATCCTTCTTCTCGCCTTCCATGGGACGAAAATTAAACACCTCCAGAAAACCGGGTGTCACTTCCAGTAGCTTCACGTACTCAACATTTATAGAATCGTTCACGTCTACCTGCATGTACCGGTTCTCTCCCGTATGCGGCATGGACATCAGCCCCACGCCCACCGCCTCTACGCCCGGGCAGGTCTTGATACGGTCGATCGCCGTCAGCATGCTGCGTCCGGAAGTGACGTATCGATAGGTAGAATCCATCTCGTTCCGGTCTACCTCCTCCACACCCATCGAAATCCAATAGACATGGTCGATATCCCATCCCATCGGGGCGAAGAAGACTTTCCCAACCGCCATTAGCGAATCGATTATGTACCACAGAACCACGAATACCAACAGGATCTCGGCGGCAATCCACCCATTGCGCCTACGTTGGTTCCAGATGATCTTTACTAGATGCTTTATCATTTCAGTGACGAATTATAGAATTAACAAAACCGGTTATTACTTATCATTCAATGAATCCACTATATTCCCATTAGAGGCATTCCACGCCGGGATCGCCGCACTCAGCAGATTCAGCAATAAACAGAACAGGAAAGCAAAGAAGAATATAGCCGGACGGATCAACATCCCCGCGCTCAACGTCAGGCCGCTATTCAAGGAAGCCAGCTCGAACGAGCCTAACAGCCAATCCTTAAGCAAGAAGATCGCCACATAGGAGAACAGCAATCCCAACACCCCGCCCAATAACGTCACGGCGAGATTCTCCGCCAGTACCTGCCGTATCAACGTGCCACGGTTCGCGCCAAACGCTTTCCGTACCCCCAGCTCCCCCATGCGTTTCTGCATCCTTGACGCAGTAAGCCCGCTGAGGTTCATAGCCGGGACCAGAAGCAAGACGATCAAGACCAACGCATACTGCCCCAACATTCTCGGCACGTCGGGTACGACATTACTCCACAAGCGAAGGCGGCTCTCCATCTGCGTATCCGGCTGCTTCATCAAGTCAATCTTGAGTTCTTGCAAGGAATTATTAAACCGGGCTACGTTTTGCTCCACCTCGGTCTTGATCTTGTCGAAGTCACCGCTTGAGCGAGCCAATATCAAGACCCTATAACTACCGATCAGCCCCTCCAATGTCTCCTCGTTTATCAGCCGATCCACATCGGATTGAGCATAGGGAATCCAGATCTGGGCATACGCATGGTTGGCGAGGGGAGATACGTCCTCCACAATACCGCCAATCACGTACGGACGGCGTGCCACCAATATCGTTTGCCCTATCACGCTCTCATCGGCCAATCCAAACATACGGAACGACAAACCACGGCTGATCACCGCTTTCTTGATATTACTCTCCACATCGCTCCGCAGGAATGGTTTTCCCGCCAAGAACTCGAAATCGAAGATCTTCCAGAAGCCCTCGTCGGTCCGTATCTGATCGCATTTCATCCGTCTCGTTTGATCCGTGGAAGTGACCAGCGTTTGCATCCGCATCAATTGCATGCTGACGGCCTCCGGGGTTTTCAGCGTAAAGAAGCACTCCTTAGCCACACGGCCACCGACAAGGGAATAGTTCATACCGCCATCCTCCTCATTCTTATGCGTGATCGCCACGTCCTTCACATAAAGCGTCCGATCCCGGTTCAACTCCGGCTTGAAGCCTTTATTTTGTATCTCGAAGACAATGACCATCACCATGATCATGCAGATCGCCAAGGCCGTGCCCAGAATAGTAATCACACTGAAGAAAGGGCTTTCTTTCAGCATCTGTAGAGCTTGTCTAAAATATTGCCTATACATAAAGTGTTCGTTTTTATGACTGTTATCTATCTATTAGCAAATGCTGTGCCAAAGATGTAAGCAGCTGTATATCAACAGCCATATCATAAAAAAGTGTCCGATAACGAACATCTGGCTCGTTATCGGACACTCCCGAAAGCAGGCTACGCTACCCTGATCACTCGTAATGCAGAGCCTCCGCCGGCTCCAAGCGAGCTGTCGAGCGGGCGGGATACCATACGCCACAGATGATCATGAGGACGATCAAGACAAACGTAATCCCTCCGCAAATCGCGAAGCGCAGCCACGTGAACGGAAGCTGATAGGTATCTATCAAATCCATATGGGCGATGTTGAAGCTGATGAGTAAGGACGGGATGAACGCCAAGACCAGCAATAGGACACCCTCTCCCACCATGATCGAGTTCAACTGACGGCGGGTAGAGCCTAAGGCCATCCTAAGCCCCATCTCGCCTTTGCGATATTCCGTACGGAACCAGAAGGTACCGATGATGCCGAGGAATATATTCGCCAATAGGAAGCAGGCTACCGCCACACGGGTTTTCACCTCGTTCTCTACGCCGATCGAACGGATATAACCGTCGCGAATATATGACAAGGGCTGTACGTCTAGCAGATAGAGGTTGCCTAGCCGAAGCTGTTCGGCCATATCCTTGCGGAAGCGTGCGGGGAAATCAGCATTATCGACATCCGGACGGACACGTACGCAGAGTCGCACGGCATCTATCATCCCCTCATAGTATCCTTCCTCCATCCGGCTTAGCCGCAGGGCCCTATAGACGTTGGGTTCCGCCTTGGTGTACTCATGACGGCGGATGGGGACGCTGATACCACGGATCGTCTCCTCGATCTCGTCGGTCACATTCCCCCGGTACGCCTTTTGCCCGAGTAGGGAAAGGCCGGGATTCATCGTCTCCACGTCGGCGGAGATTACGATGGAGTTGTTATCCTCGATGGCCCGTTTCAAGGAAGCCGTCTTGCCGTCCTTATCATAGATACGGAACACGTCGAAGAACTCCGGGGTGACGAAAGCATAGCGGCAGGGCACCTGCAATGTATCAATCCGCCAAACGAGGTTACGGCTTCCCATATAATAAGGCATCCCCCCATCCGTAAGGCAAGCCGATTCCACGCCGGGATAGGTGCGGATACGATCCAACGCCGTCAGCAGATGAACACCATCCGGCCGCTCCCGCTTCTCCTTCGGGATATAATCCGGGCTTCTTTCCGAAAGGCTGCTGATCACGATGCTGTACGTATGCCGGATATCGAAGCCCAGAGGAGCCGTATACGTGCGCCCCATCACATACAGGTAGTCCACAAGGAACCAAAGGAAGACCGAGACCAGCAATAACTCAGCCCACAACCAAGCGTTTTGCTTGCGCTGGTTCCAGATCAATTGTAATAAATGTCGTATCATATCTTTCTATTATTTTAGTATAGCTATCATCCAACGCGGGAGATTAATGAACATTCTCGTTGAGAGCCGAGATGATACGCATCCTTGAGGCTCGCCAAGCCGGGATGCCGGCGCTCAGCAGGTTCAACGCAAGACAAGCAAGGAACGCGTAAAGGAAGATCAATGGATTGAACATCATCTCCGCATTGACGAAGGTGCGACCGATACCCATCGATGCCGTGCCCGTATCCAGCAACCAATCGGACAAGAGCAGTACGGAGGCGTATGAGAAAAACAAACCTAACACACCTCCCAGCAAGGTCTGCAACAGATTCTCGTAGAGTACCTGCGTCAGTAATTCCGAGCGTGTCGCCCCGAACGCCTTCCTCACCCCGATCTCCGCCATACGTTTACGCATCCGGCTTTGCGTGATACCGCTCATGTTGATGGCAGGGATCAGCAAAAGGACAAGAACGATGATAACATATTTCATGACCAGTTCCCGTACATTTGGCTCAGAGAAAGCGTCCTCGCGAGCCAAATCGCCCAAATGGGTATCGGGTCCTCCTCCAATTTTCAGCAGGTGCGTGCTTTGTGATTCGTTAAGGCGAGCGATATTCGCCTCAGCCTCGGAGTGGATCGCATCAAAGTCGGCGGACGAACTTGCGAGGATATAACAACGGAAGCCCCCGACGAGACGGTCGGAACCATTATCATACAGGGAATTGTCGGTGGTATAAGGCAACCAGACATCGCCATAGGCAGACTCGGCTAGCAGGGAGACATCCCGCACGACGGCACGGATGGTATAGGGCACGTAGCTGATCTCGACGGTACGGCCTACAACCTCGGTCGTGCCATACAACCGGCGTGCCACGGACTCGCTTACCACAGCATCCATGATGCCACTTTGTACTTCTTCCTCGCCATAAGGCTTACCGGAGAGGAAACGAAAGTTGAAGATATTCCAGAACGCCGCATCCGTAAAGGTCACGTCGCACTTGAACTCCACCGTATGATCCGCCACTGCCGCCAAGCGTTGCACGCCATGATAGGCCATGCCTACCTTCTCGGCAGAGCGCAAGGGATAGAAACAATCTTTCACCACACGGGAAGCAAGAAAGTAGCAGTCGTTATAAGATTCGTTCTCTTTGTAGGAGGCACGGGTATCACTGACGTACATCATCCGGTCTCGATAGTCTTCCGGTGAGTAATTGGCGGTACGCATCTGCCATACGATCACGATCACCATGATCATGCAAATCGCCAAGGCCGTACCGAAGATAGAGACTCCGGAAAGGAGCTTGTTCTCTTTCAATAAGGCCCAGGCTTGTTTTAGATAGATCTTGTACATATTCATTTGATTTAATTATACGATTCAGTCGGTGGGAGACGGGGCATTATCTGTTATCCGTCATACCGCAGCGCCTCGGCCGGCTCCATCTCGGCGGCCTTGCTGGCGGGAAGCCAGACGGCGAGCAGGATGACGATAGCCAGCAGTATCCATGTCAGGATATTCACCAGCAAGAAACGGAGCGGCAGGATCGCCGGCCAGTAAAGCTCCGGCAAGGTCCCTTTGGGGATGTCCAAGAAGCCGACCATCACGAATTGGGCCTCTATCAACAAGGCGAGCGGGGTAGCCATGAGTAACAGGCATATGCCCTCACGAGCCATCTGGCTACGTATCTCTTCACGGGGCGAACCGATCGCCATGCGCAACCCGATCTCTCCCCGGCGCATCCGCACCCGGTACCAGAACGTACCCATCACGCAAAGCAGGATATTCAAGCCCAAGAAGGCCATCAACGCCATACGGACCCGGTAATCGTAGGTAACGCCAAAGGAATAATCGGTATCGGCCTTGATCCGTTCATAGGAGGTCAGGCGTTTCAGGTAGAAGTTCCCCACCCGAAGCTCACGGCTCATCTTCTCCCGGAACGTATCGGCGAAACGAGGACCAGCCACGGCAGGATCGATCCGTATGAAATAATTCATCTCGGGGATCTCCTCCGCCGAGGGACGGATCGCCAAGAAGGCGGCACCTTGGGGTAGGCTATTGTCAAAACGCTTGATATCCTCTAATACGCCCTTTACGATATAAGTCGGGCCCTCCTCGTCGAAAGGGTCTTTCACCTCACGCCCAACGGCGGATGCCTCTCCAAATACCTTTCGCTCCACCATCCGGGTGGTTACTATAGCGCGGGGGTCTCCCCAATCAAAATCGGATGTAGATACCGGACAGCCGTCTTTGGCGTACGAATGGTTGAAGACCGACAGGAAATCCGTGGTAGGATCCATCTCATACCTCATGACCGCTTCCCGCTTGCTCGTATCGGCCGCGTTCGCCAAACCGATACCGTAATAACAGCCCGTATAAGGCGTGGAGTAACAGCCCGAGGCCGCGCCCATCGCCTGCACTCCCGGATAATCACGCAAGCGGTCTTTTATCCGCTCATAATTTCCCAGCATGGCGATCGAGTCGCTCTCGGCGGCTCGATAGTCGGGGGAGGTTTCCGGCAAGAGGCCCATTTCTACCTGCCAGACATTCGCGTAGTCACGTCCGGAGGGGAGACTACGGTTATAGATCTCCACGAAGAAGTAATCCACCATGTACCACGCCAGACAAAAGGCGAGCAGCAACTCCACGCACACCCACACGTTGCTACGCCAGCGGTTCATCAATTGTATCCAAGTCATTTTCCACATATCTTTCTTCCCTCCATTTAAGCGTTCAACGAATCAACGATAGGTCGCCTTGACGCACGCCAAGCGGGCCACAACGCCGACATCAGGTTTAACAGGAAACATACGCACAAAGCGATCAAGAAGACCCACGGGTTTAACAGCATCCCCATGGAAAGCGATACGTCCACGCCATCCGGGGCGGCCTCCGAAAACCCCTTGCCGACCTTGAAGACCCACGAACTGGCGAACGTCACCAGCAGGAAGGAGAACAGCAGTCCCACCAAGCCGCCCAGCAGCGTATACAGGAAGTTCTCTATCAAGACCTGTCCGATCAACGACCCCTTGGGAGCCCCGAAAGCACGCCGCACGCCCAGCTCGCCCAGACGCCGTTCCATGCGGGAATCGGCCATGCCCGAGAGGCTGACGGCGGGGACGAGCAGCAGGAGCAGGAAAATCACCCCATAACGGCTCAAGTCTCCCACGATATCCGGCTCCACGTTCGACCAATACCGGAAGATACTCTCCCAATGGCGATCCGGCTGCCCAAGAAGGGAGAACTCACGTTTGCCATCCACGTCCAACGATTGGTTGAAGCGACGCACGTTATCCGCCACCGCTTCCCGCACCTTGCCGATGTCCGCCTTATCCTTCACGAGCATATAGACCCTCAAGGGCCCCAGCCCGGGCATATGCGCCTCCGAGTATCGGACCCGCTCCTCGAAGTCGGGCGCTTGGGTGTACGGGTACCAGACCTGCGAGAAAACCCGATCCATCAGGAAAGATACGTCGTCCACCACGCCCACCACACGAAATGAGGTAAAGTCGAGGCTCAAGGTCTGCCCCACCGCACTACCTTCTCCATAAAGCCGCTTGGCCAGTGAGCGGGCGATTACCGCCACGGGCATGCCCGACCGGAAATCGGCCTCGGTGAAAGGCTTACCCTCCAAGAAACGGAAGGAGAATACTTTCCAGAACCCATCGTTCACCCCCATCTTCATGACCGGTACCTGCACGGGACTGCCCACCGGCTGCACGAAAGCGGAAGTGGCATCATCATAACGTAACGCCAACGCCTCCAAACCGGGTACACCCACGAGGCACTCTTTCACGAAGCGGGGCGATACCGGGCTACTGCTCGTTCCCCCTTTCTCATTCTTCAGCGCAGCGCTCTTCACGGTCAGCAACCGGTCCCGGTCCATCTCCGGATAAATAGAGGCCATTTTCACGTAAAACACGATGGACAGCACCATCACCAGCGAGATCGCCAATCCCGTCCCCACGATATAGACCGAGCTGAACAGCCGTTCTTGCCGGATCAGGGCCCATGCTTGTTTTAAGTAGATCTTATACATATTCAGTCGATTTAATTATACGATTCAGTCGGTGAGAGACGGGGCACGCCCCGTCTCTACAACCGGGTGTTACCTGTTTTCTATTATCCGTCATACCGTAATGCGTCAGCCGGTTCCTGCCGAGCCGCCTTACGGGCCGGGTACCAGATAGCCAAGAAGACGACGAACGCCAAGACACCCCCTGTCAGCAGGCTAATGGTCGTGAAGCGGATCACGCCGCAGGGCACGATATCGGCCACCGCCAGATTCAGGCAGATCAGCAAGCCCGGCACGGAAGCGATCGCCAGCAGCAACAAGCCCTCGCCGATCATCAGCCCCTCTATACCCTTGCGGGTGGAGCCCATCGCCATACGTAGCCCCAACTCCGAACGGCGACGGCTCACGTGAAACCAGAACGTACCGATCACCGCCAGAAACACGTTCACCAAGAAGAACAATCCCATGGCCGATACCAGCCGATGGGCGCTCGTCCGCTCCGAGTTCTCGAGATAAAAGGCCCGTATCCCTTCGTAGTCCCTCACTTCCGATACCCAGTAATTACCCACCATCAAAGATCTACTCATTTCCTTACGGAACTTGGCGGCGTAGTTGGAGGTAGAGACCTCCGGACGGGTGCGGAACGTGATCTGCACTCGCGTGAGTCCCTTCTCGTCCAACTGGCCCTTGCCGAACATCCCCCGCAAGTCCAGTGGAGAGAAGACACTATGCTGATTCCGGGAATCGTACTCGGAGTTTCGTACCGGCTCCGTAACCGCTATCACGTGACAGGGCACGGTATCGTTGTAATTATAGATCTCGGCCCCGATCACGTCGGTATGGCCGTATAGCTTGCTCGCCAGATCGGCGGAGAGGATCATCTCCCTCCCCTCCCGAAGCCCCGACAGGGTCTGCCCCAGTCTCTCCGGGCTTTCTCCCGTAGCGGAGCGGATGCCGAACACCCGGAAATACCCCGGCGAGACGATCATTGCCCGCACCCGCTGGTTGATCGAGTCTTTCAAGACTCTGCTGCCGATGTTCGAGTCGGTATAAGGCAGCGAATAATACGAGAGCCCTACCACCTCCACGTCGGGATGCCGCTCGATACGCTCCACGATACGCTCGATGTTCCGCACCGGCTCCTCGCTCCCCTCCTCGTAGGCGATGAACGAGGGACTGTCGGACGGCCGTATGGCGAGCGTCACGTTGTACACGTGATCCAGCTTGAAGCCCACCGGCATCCACGTCAGCATCCCTTGCGCCACGAAGTAGTACATCATGAACCACAGGATCACGAATACGACCAGCAGTTCCACCAGTATCCAGCAGCTTCCTCCCAAACGGGACCTTATCAACTTTAATAGATGTATTACCATAGCCGTATCCTATTTATCGTTCAACGCATCCGTTATACTCACCCGCACGGTACGCCAAGCGGGTATCATCGAAGAGAGCAGGTTCAGCGCCACGCAGACAGCGAACGCGTAGGCGAACACCTCCATATTCAGCAGCATCCCCGGCGAGAGGAAGATATCATTACCCGCCCCGGAGCCCATGCGATACAAACCGGGGGAAAGAAGGATGCCCCGGAATACAAACACCAGCACGTACGAGAACAGCAGTCCCGCCATGCCCCCGGGCAACATCAGCAGCATATTCTCCCAGAAGACCTGCCCCATCAACGTCTTCCGCGACGCCCCGAAGGTCTTGCGTACGCCTAGCTCAGACACCCGGTCTTGCATCCTCGAGGCGTTCAGGCCCGAGAGGTTCAGCGCCGGGACTAGCAGGAAGAGGAAGAGGGCGACGCCCAAGACGATATACGTCTCCGGCCCGAACAACCGCGACAATAACCGGTCGCCGAACGAGCAGGGCGGCTCCACTCTCACCTGTCCCTCCCGCAAGCCGCTGTTGTAGCGTCTTACTCCCTTCTCCAACTCGGCGGAGAGGGCCGGAAGGTCCGAGGCGTCACGCAGCAGGCAGTTGGCGAGCAGCAGTCCCACCGAGCCTTCCCGCTCCTCCAAGGCGGTATCCATGATACTTGCCATCGAGGTGTAGGGTACCCACGCCTCGGCGTAAACGTCGGAAGCGACGGCGGATATATCCTCCACCACGCCGCTAATCGTATATTCTATATCGTTGATCAAGACGGTCTGACCGGCTACCTCGGTACGCCCGAGCAGGCGGCGTGCCAAGGAACGGTCGAGCACCACGCGGGGCATCCCGGAAAGGAACTCGGCACTGGCGAACGGCTTCCCGTCCAAGAAGCTGAAACGGTAGACTTGCCAGAACGCATCATCGCATCCCATCAATTGTACTTTCGGCGACTCATCGCTACCCGGCGCTTGGATGAAGATGTCCCCCACCTCGTAAGGCATGATGGCGGCGTTGGTGGTGACCGCCACTTTCTCGGGTGTCTCGAGGCCGTAGAGGACCTCCTTCACGAACCGGGGCCCGCAACCGCTGTTCAACGAGCCTTTGCCCCCGTTGAACTCATACGATACGTTCGATACGTAGCCCATCCGGTCCCTGCTCACCTCCGGGGCGATATTCGCCGTCCGGATATGATAGACCACCGCTATGGCCATCACCATCGAGATCGCCAAGCCCGTACCGATGATATAAACGGCGGTGAAGAAGCGATTCTGCCCCATCAAGGCCCAAGCTTGTTTAAGGTATACCTTGTACATCGTTCATTATTTGTTAGTTCGTTTTATGGGTATCTGCCACCTGCTTTCCGTAATTATTATACGCTTGGCATGTATTTCCAAATACTATTCATGTTATCTTTCTTATCTTTGCCACTCAATCATTCATTAAACCACGAGATCATGGATAAAGAAATACCTAAGTCGGAGCTGCCCAAGCCGTTTCGCAAGCTGAGCATCCGCGTCAGCAAGAGCCACCTGCCCGGTAACGCGAGCTATAAGGGAAGCGTCGTATGGCAACGTACGCTCAGCATCGATGACATCGCCGCCCGTGTCGTAGACAAACGGAGCGAGTATCGCAAGGAGACGCTCATCACCACCTTCAACCTCCTCAAGCGGGAGATCTACGACGCCATCGAGGAGGGCTACAACGTGGACTTCGGCTTCGGGCGGACGGAACTGACCGTGAACGGGCCTTTCGAGACCCTATACGAGAAGTTCGACCCCGACCGCCATACACTCGCCCCACGCCTGCGCCCCGCACCGCAACTGAAGCAGCGGGTGGGCAACCTCCGGGCCGTGAACGAGACCTACCAGCTAGCTTACAACTCAATGCCCCGCCCCACCTACGTCAGCCTCCGCATCCAGCCCCGCACGTCCGACAGCGACGAGCCTTACAACCAACTCCCCGCAGGCGAGCATCCCTTCATCTCCATCTATGGCGATAGGCTGAAGCTAGCGGGCGACTCTCCCGAGGTGGGCCTTACGCTACGCTCCGTCGAGACCGGCGACGAGCATTTCTACCCCGCCGCCGATATGCTCGTCAACAGCGGGCAGCGGCTCTGCTTCGTCCCCGGCTTCGCTTTCGGGGCAGGCGAGTGGGAAGCCATCGTCTGCACCCAGTTCACCCCGACTTATCACCTTTATAAAGAGCCTCGGTATGGTACGCTGACCTTCACCGTGATATGAGGTATCGAGGCACTACGGGTGATACCTTGCCTCATACGTTTGAGGTATCATACCTCATAGCTTTGAGGTGTCATGCCTCATAGGTTTGACGTATCGTACCTCATAGCTATGAGGCAAGATGTCACCCGTGGTGCCTCACACATGGAGATCCCCCCTATGCGGCTCCCTTACTGCACCTGCCTTCCATCGAAGAAGCGCACGGTGCGGCTGGTTTGCTTGGCCTGCGCCTCGTTGTGGGTTACCATTACGATGGTGCGGCCGTCCTCCTTGTTGAGTTGGTGGAGCAGGTCCATGACCTCGATACCCATCTTGGAGTCCAAGTTACCGGTCGGCTCATCGGCGAGGATGATGTCGGGATTACCTACGATCGCACGGGCGATGGCCACGCGCTGGCATTGACCGCCGGAGAGCTGCGTCGGGAAATGGCGCATACGGTGGCTGAGGCCGACCTTCTCCAGCACGGCCTCGGCCAGCTTGCGGCGCTCCGAGGAGGATACCTTGCGATAGAGCAAGGGAAGCTCCACGTTGTCCAGCACGTTCAGGGAATTGATCAAGTGAAAGCTCTGGAACACGAAACCCAGTTGCTTGTTACGGAAAGCGGCCAACTCCTTGTCGCTCATGCCCACCGTGTTCACGCCGTTGATCTCGACCGTACCGGAGGTAGGCAAGTCCAGCAGGCCCATGATGTTCAATAAGGTGGATTTCCCGCATCCGGAGGGTCCCATAATGCTGAGAAACTCGCCTTGCTGTACCTCTAGGTTCACGTTTTCCAACGCGACTGTCTCTATCTCTTTCGTACGGTAAATCTTCTGTAAATTCGTTAGTTTGATCATGACTGTAATATTTTAATTGTTATTGTTTGACTCTTGTTATTGTTAAACTCTTGCTATCGCTAGGCTTTGCCACCTAAAAGCAAATTACGTGCCAGAAACGTATCTCATTGATTCCATGACATCTCCATAAAAAAGTACTGTCCGTTATCGAACAGTCGATTCATTTCCGAACAGTCGGTTCGTTTCCGGACACGGATGCCCGTGCCATCCGTGCCGTCCGTGTCCGATCATTCCTGCCGCAAGGCGTCCGCCGGATGCATCCGCATGGCCCGGTAAGACGGGAAACTAATTCCCACGACAATCATCGCGGCCATCACCGCATACGAGAAGACGAAGCCGAACAACAGGCGTGAGGCCATGTCGGGCGGTATCTCCGAGCCTTGCGTCACCTCCATATACAGCAGGTTGGCGAAGATGGCGGCGGAGGGGATGAAAGCGATGGTGAGTAGCGCCAAGCCCTCCTTCACCAATTGCCAGAATATGCCCTTGCGGGTGGCTCCCATCGCCATGCGGAGGCCGATCTCGGCGCTCCTTTGTTGCGTGCGGTACCAGAAGGTTCCCACCACGCCGAGCAGGACATTCAGCAGGAAGAAGGCGATGCCCGCCACGTAAAGGCGGACTTGATCCAACCAACGCTCAAGGAACTGGTCCCGGTAATGGGACATCGGGAAAACATCCTTCAAATAGATATTACCCATGCGCAATTGCTGCTCCATCTCCTTCCGGAAATCGGCGGCGAAAGCGGCGCCGTCCGCGCCGGGCTTCACCCGGATGAAGGTGTTCAAGCCCTCTCCGACCCAATCGCCCTCCTCGGCCACCTTGTTCTCGTCCACCAGCTTATAGTAAGCGTAATCATAGCCGGTGAACTCGCAGTAACGTTGTTTCTCGCAGACACCACCGATACGGTAGGCCACGCTATCACGAGAGCCTTGGTCGGTGATATAGATCTCTTGGCGCACGGCCGCCGCAAGATCGCCGAAGAAGCTGTCGGCGACCGTACCCGTCACCACCACTTGGTTGTCACGCAGGGCGTCCACCAACTCCGAGGGGGACCCGCCTTGTGCCGTCTTTACGTCGAACACCTCGAAATAGGTGGGCGATACGTAACGCACGAAGCCATTACGGATCAACGAGTCCTTCCGGAACGTGGCGTATTGGTTCGATCCCCGGTAATGGAAATGCACGCCGGTGGTGAAACAGATTGATTCCACGGAGGGGTTCCGGCGGATGCGATCCATCAAGGTCAGATAATCCCCGCCTCCCCGTTCGCTATGCACGGAGGTCGTGTCATAGTCGGGACTTTCCTCCGGGATCACGCCGAAGCTCACGTGATACGTATGTTCGATATTGAAACCTAATGATCGCGAGTAGAGTTTATACATCACGAACAAGGCGTCCGCCGCATACCAAAGGAAGATAGAGACCACGAGCATTTCCAACCAGATAAACAAGTTCCCCTTGCGCTCGTTCCAGAGTTGTTTTAGAATCATCTTATACATAGCGTCAACCATTTATAGAGTCCGTAATATTCAATCTTGACATTCGCCAAGCCGGGAGGCCGGCGGAAAACAGGTTCAGCACGAGGCAGAACAGGAAGGCGGCGATAAAGACCGCCCCGTTAAACATCCCGGTGGAAAGCCCCGTCTTCCCCAGCGAGGTGACCAGCAACCAGTCCCTCAGCAACAACATGGCGCCGTACGACATCGCCAATCCCAGCAGCCCGCCGAGCAGGGTCAAGACCATGTTCTCGGACAGCACTTGCCAGAGGATGGTGCCTTGCGTGGCCCCGAAAGCCCGGCGTACGCCAAGCTCGGCCATCCGGCGGCGCATCCTCGACAGGGTGATGCCCGATAGGTTCAAGGCCGGAACCAGCAGGAGGATGAAAAGGATGATGCCGTAACGGACGTAGAGGTAGAAGAGGTTCGCCCCGAACTCGCTACCGCCGCCGATCCATTCCTCGATCTGGGTGGAGGGCTGGTGAAGGATATCAGCCTTGACATCCCGGGTCTTGGCGTTGAACTCCTCGACCTTCCGCAGCGCCTCGGTCCTCAACTCCTCCCTCGTGACGCCCGGTTTCAGCAGGACGCAACAGCTATACGAGCCGTTGATGCCCTCTTGGTATCCCCCGTCGTCCCGCACCGTGTAAGGGATCCAGACCTCCGCCCACGCTTTCGAGGCGAACCGGGATACGTCCTTCACGACCCCGCAGATATTGTAGACGATGAAATCGAGCTTCATCTCCCGCCCCACGACTTGGTCCGTGCCGAAAAGGGCCAAGGCCACGCTCTCGCTGATCACGGCGTCGCGGATACCGCTTGTGAAAGCCGCCGGGCTGAAGGGGCCTCCTTGCAGGAAATCGAACTGGAAGATCTTCCAGAAGGCGGTATCCGTATAAGAGATGTAACTCGTCCGGTTCTTAAGCCCGTCCATGGACGAGGCGGTCAACGGCCTGTAGCGATCCATATTGATGGCGGTAACAGCCTCCGCCCCTTTCAGCGGATAGCAGCATTCCTTCACCAAGGGCAGTCCCAACGACGAGTAGGAGATGCGCCGGTTATCATCCTTGCCATTGCTCATGACGGTCGTTATGTAGCAGGTGCGGCCACGGTTTACCTCCGGCTTGAAACTCGCCGTATTCACGACATACAGGATGACGATCACCATGATCATGCAAATGGCCAAGGCGGTACCGAGTATCGAGATCACGCTCAACAGCTTGTTCTCCCCGATCATCCTCAACGCTTGTTTAATGTATTGCTTTATCATAAACCTTTGTATTATAAATTATCTATTACCCGACTAAAACAGTGATTGTTTGTTATCGTCCGACTTTGTGCCCCTACGGAGGCAAATAACGTGCCAAAAACGTAACCGCCTGATTCCTAACATCACCCCGTAAAAAAAGCTGTCCGATAACGAACACTTGATTCGTTATCGGACAGCGATTATGGACAGTTTCAGATTTTATAATTCCCAACGTAAGGATCTCAGCAGTTCATCGATCTCGGCTGCCGAAATGGAGTCACGGTCGGCCTTATCGTAGATCGTGAGGAGAACAACCGTACCCTCATTATCTGCGCAGACAATGGCCTCCGTGTAAGTAATCACTCTCGCCCCATGGCTCTTTCCTTTTCCCTTGGAGGCGATGGCCATGCGTACCTTGCGAACGCCTTTGCCTAAGCTCGTCCCTTGATCGGGGTTCTCGCTCAAAGACTTACCCAAAGCCGATAAATCAGCCTTCAATGAGCTATACTTCTTACAGAGACGTTTGAACTCTTTATCGAAGTCTTGATGGGTTTTTATCCTATACCTCATTGAGCAACTCACTTAAGTCTCTAAACTTATGCCCCACATCCTTGCCCTCACGCAAATCCTTCACGTCTTGCAGGGCATTCCTTAGCCCCGCCAAGATCTCCTCCTTGGTAGGCTCTGCGTAATCGTCTGCCGGCTTCTCTACCGGGGTGGCCTTTCCAAAGGCAGCCATCTTCATACGGCGGACGCTGTCGAGGGCCTTTTTGATCAACTGTTCATCCTCCAAAGACATCACCTCTTGCAGTAACGACATTTTTAATTCTATAGCTGTCATAAGCTTGCTCCTTTCTCATTAATAAATTGACAGACGCAAAGATAGACAATTTATTCGTAATGCAACGCCTCCGCCGGAGCCATCTTTACCGCCTTGCGGACAGGGAACCAGATTCCCATGCAGATCATGCCGGCCATCAGGAGGTAGGAGACGCTGAGGGTTACTAGAAAGCGGAGGATGGAGAGGGGCTCGCGGTAGGAATCCAGCTTATCCAAAAAGGCCATATTGAAGACGAAGACCAGTAGGATCGGAACAGTGATCGCCAAGAGGCCCAGACCTTCCAGATACATGTACTCGCCCAGCCTGCCCCGGCTGGAACCGATCGCCATGCGGAGACCGATCTCGCTACGCCGCCGCTCGGTACGCAACCAGAACGTGCCTACGATACCGAAGAATACGTTCACGAGCAGGAAGGCCATCATGGAGAGTTTCTTGCTGTTCTCGTTCTTGGTAAACCGGAGTTGGTCATCACGCTGGTCGGCAAGGAGGGTGACACCGTGGACGAAGGTGTTATTTACCGTCATCCGATCCGCTGTTTTCTCCAAGAAAGCGTACATCTCATCCTCGGTCATCGGGCGTTTCGTACGTACCGATAGCTCAGCGCTCCTTACGCCGAAATTCTTCACGAACTCCCGCAAGGACTCACCTTTCAATATCGTGAAAGCGCAGTTCTCCGGACGGTCGAAGTCATTGCTACGGAAGGTAGGAAGGACAGCGGCGATCGTGAAAGGCTCGGAAAGGTCGTCATTCTCCGAGATCTGCCGGCCTATGGCGGACTGCCCCCCGAAGAAGAAATCCTCCGCCTCCGCCGTTACGACGAGCGGACGGTAAGCGTTCTCCACCAGCGGGGTGATGGCACGGCCCTCCTTATCCTTCATACGGAATACATCGAAATAAGAAGGAGATACTTTCAGCTTGTGGTAGTTCTGTCCTACCGCCTTCGAGGTATCAGCGCCCAAGGGAAGGAGCGTACCCCACGAACTTCCGTTTGAATAAGGCATGGACCAATACGTAACACATACCTCCTCGATCTCCTGCTCTTGGCGGATACGTTCCATAAGCTTCAACAAATCCTGTGTCGCGTTCGAGTCGTAAAGTGAGTCGGGCACATAACCCGGGGCGTTCGACGAGAGTGTGGAAAGCTTGAAACGCCACGTATTCGAGATATCATATCCCATCGGGGCGTTATAGCAGCGCACATCCACCCATAACTTATCCATCATAAACCAAAGGGCGCACATCACGATAACCAACTCGCCCAATATCCAGCCGTTGCTCCTGCGCTGGGCCCATATTATCTTAAATATATGCTTAACCATAATAATTGACAGTTGATAGTTGATAGTTGACAGCAGACAACTCATTATTCATTGTTCATTATTCATTATAAATTCACTCATTCCCCTTTAACGCTTCTACGATCGGTTGCCGTGTCGTACGCCATGCCGGTATCCCGGCGCTTAATATATTCAGCAAGAACGTAAAGATAAGGGCGGAGATAAATAAGCCCGGTTTAATAAGCATAGGCGCCGTAAGGCTCACGTTCTCGCTTAACATGAAAGGCTTCCCTACCACCAGCAACACCATCGAGAGACCGATACCGATCACGCCACCGATCAAGGTCAGCACAAAGTTCTCCGATAAGATCTGCATCAAAAGATTCTGCCCCGTAGCCCCGAAAGCCTTACGTAAACCGATCTCTTCTTTCCGCTTCTGCACAGACGATTGGATCACGCCCGTTAAGTTCAGCGCCGGTACCAAGAGCAAGAAGAATAGGAAAGCGCCCGATCCGGCCAAGAAGGTAGGCCAGTCCACCTTTTGAAAAGCGCCGCTTCCCATGGCCGTATCCAACTGGGAAAGTAGCCCGGAAGGGAAACCTACGTTATAATCGGTCTTGCTGTCATTGTAGCGACGGACCTGTTGGTCTAGCTCCGAGCGTATGGCATCGAAGTCGGAAGAGGAACGAGCCAATAAGGCCACGCTGAAATAACCGGCCATATTCTCCCCATACTCCCCATTTACACGGGTCAGGGCCTCATTGCTGCTATAGGGTATCCATACCTGAGCGTAGGAACTCATCAATGAGGAAGGTACGTCACGCACCACACCGCAGACGGTGAAAGTGATAAAATCCATCACGACCTGCCGCCCGACGGCCTGTCCCGTTCCGAACAAATCGGTCGCTACTTGTTCCGACAGCACCATCTTCGGTATACCGGATTGAAAATCAGCCTCGCTAAAGGGGCCTCCTTCCACGAAAGGATGGTCGAATATTTTCCAATGGCCCGCATCCGTATAACAAATCTCATACTCCTTGAAAAGCCGTCTATTGGGCAATGACAAGGAATGGCTATCACTACAATAGCCGGATACGGCCTCTGGTTTCCGCAAGGTATAGAAACATTCCTTCACGACCTCGCTGGACATGCCTCCACGATTACGATCCGATTCTCCGGGGGATTTCGAACCGACCTCCGTACCCCAGACATACATAAACCTAGACCGATTGGACTCAGGGGCATATCCCGTGGATTTAATCTGGAACACCAATACCATCACCAACACCATGGCGATCGCAAGGGCCGTTCCCGAAATAGAGATTACGCTTACGAGCGTATTTTCACGCAGCATTTGAACCGCTTGTTTGATGTACTGCTTATACATAATTCGAATCGTTATTTCAATTTCAGTTTATTCTTTTCCTTGAAGCTTGTCATATCGGAAACGACCACCTCGTCACCCGGTTCCAAGCCATTGACTACTTCTACATACTCAAAGTTGCTGTCTCCCAGCTGTACCTTCCGCTTGATCAATTGGTCTCCGTTGACAACAAACAACTCATACTCTCCTTTCCCGACGTAGAACGAGGCGTTGGAAATACGCAGCACATCGTCCTTGATGGCATTCATCACGTATACATCGGTCTTCAAACCGGAGCGCAAGCGGCGATGATTATCCTCCTCCAACTGTACCGTGAAAGAGATTACACCGTTCTTCGATAAGGGGGTAACATCGCTAACCACCCCATCCAGTTTATCGTTGCCGATCTTTACAACGGCTTTGCTACCGGCGGCGATCCGGTCACCATAGGTATCGGCGATCTCCCCCTCTATCTTGAAATGGGACAAGTCGGAGACGATAGCGACACGACTGCCTTGAGAGACTTGGGCACCTACCTCGTTGTTCACGTAGGTCAGGATCGCCTTGCGGGGAGAGCGTATCTGGGCGTCTTCCAAGGTACGCTTCGTCTCGGCTAGGCTCTTTCGGAAGATGTTCAGGTCGAGTTCTTTCACTTTATAATCGGCATCCGTCAAGGATTTCTCGTTCTCATATTTTTGCTCATCCTCTTTCAGTTTCAAGACGCTAACGTTATAGTCCAGTTCCACTTGACGGACCTTATCGGTCGTTCCGGCGCCTAGGCTATCCAGATAACGCTCGTTGCGCAACTCCACTTCCTTTCGGTTCAGTTCCATGCGAGAGACTTTCAATTGCATCTCCATCTCGGAAAGCTTATTGCGGTTTTGGATACGGAGTTGATCCAATTGGAGGCGTTTCATTTGCTCCTCGTCCAATTGTTTCTTATAATCCGTCTCGGCGCTGAGCAAGTCCAGTTTCAAGATCGGAGTACCTACATCCACGGAATCGCCTCCCTTTTTATAAATCTCGACGATACGGGAGTTGATCGGTGAGTTGATGATTTCCTCGAAAGCAGGAACCACCTTGCCTGACGCGCTAACGGAAACCTCGATCACTCCTTTATCTACCGTTGAAAAAACCAAGTCCTTCCGTTGCAGGCTGGTTTGCATAAAACCGATCACCCCGCCAATCAAGACAACGGCAATACCAATCCCCGCCCCCAGCTTTATAAACTGTTTACGCTGCTCCTTCTGCCGAACCTCTTTTGATATCTCTCTGTCCATATTTCGTTTGTTTTTATTTTCCACCCTCCAAAGAGCAAACCCCGTGCCAAAAACGTAAGTAACTGATTCTATGAGAATATCCATTTTTAGTACTGTTCGATTTCGGACACTGTGTTCGGTTTCGCTCAAAACTTTTCCGATAGGCCTGTTGTTTTATGCCCAAAACTTATAAACGCAAAATGTATGAACACAAGACTTATCCTATTCACATGTATAGCCGGTCTGACTCTCTTTTTCTCTGGCTGTAGCAAAAATGATGATGATCATCAAGGTATTATCCCTCTCCCCCCGGTAGAGAACGCTTTTCAAGAGAAATATCCCGATGCCAAGAACCCTGTTTTTGAGATCGAAGGTAACTATTATGTGGTAGATTTCAATAATGAAGGTTCCGAGACAACCGCTTGGTTCACGGATCAAGGCGTATGGATGATGGAAAAGATAGACATCTCTTTCGCCCAATTACCGGCAGCGGTATCCACCGCCTTCAAACAAGGCTTTTACTCAAATTGGACCGTGGATGACACGTACGCCATCAATCGCCTAAATATGGGAATCGTTTACAAGATCGAGGCGGAGCAGTCCAATAGCGAAGTAGACCTGTATTATTCACAGTATGGAAACCTGATCAAAGCCGTGGACGATGAGATCAATAATGACGCACCGATCGTTATCCCGAAAGAGGTCAGCAACCTGATGGAGATCACTTTCGCCAACGCCGAGTTGCTGGATATCCAACAGAACAGCCTAGGTTACGAGCTGGATATGATCGATAACCAGATTTATAAAGTGGCGCAATTGAATAAGGATTACAGGTGGCAAAGTACCACATGGGCCATGTCCGAGCAAGAGGTTCCGCAGATCGTGATGCAAGGCTTCGAATCCTCCGCTTACGCTAGCGACAAGGTACAGTCAATATATACGTTATTGAATGCCAATGGCACCTTCTACCTATTCAAGGTTTCACATAACGGGCAGGACGAGACGATTACCTTTGATGTATTCGGGAATATCGTATAAAAAAGCCGCGCGATTCACAGCCGTCTCCGGACTTGAATCGCACGGTTTGCGTTATATGATAATCAAGCTTATTTACTGATCAATTCCAAGGTCGCCCCTTTTACTCCCGGCGCGGAAGCCTCGAAATAGATCGTTCCCGGTTCCTCGGCCGTCTGCACGATAGCGGTAAGTTGCCCGCTAAACAGTTTCATTTCCGGAAGATGGAAGAGTTCCAGACTGGCGCTATTTCCATTTGCCGCCGCACGGTAGGCTCCGGCACCACGAACCTTAAACTGGATCTGTCGGGTATCATCCGGACAAAGGTTCCCGTTCTTGTCTACGACTCTAACATTGATGAAAGAAAGGTCTTTTCCATCAGCCGTCAATTGGTTACGATCGGCGGATAACTCAATATGATGCGGCTTCCCTGCGGTATGAACCTCCTCCTCGGCCACAGCGTTACCCTCCTTGTCATAAGCGACCACCTTCAAAGTTCCCGGCTCGTATTTGGTATCCATCCACATCAAACGATATCGTTTCTGGCGCTCGAAACTCTTTTGAGCCGCTTCGGTATAACTACTATCGATACCGATGCTTAGATCTTTCGTACGTTTCCCTTGGCTCTTTCCGTTAATAAACAATTCGGCGGAAGGATAATTGGTATAAACGAATACGGGTGTCACCTCCCCCTCACGTCCCGGCCATGTCCAATGCGGCAGGATATGCAAGGTCTTGGCGCTTTTGTTCCAATGACTACGGTATAGATAGTAACGATCCTTGGGGATACCCGCCAAATCGATAATACCGAACAAGGAGCTATGGCTTGGCCAATTCGTATAATAAGGAGTAGGCTCGCCCAGATAATCAAATCCTGTCCATACGAATTCCCCGATACAATACGGAAGGTCCTCATGCTGGATAAAATCGTCTTCCGGCAGATTAGACCAGCTGCAATGCTCCACGTCGTACGAGGAACTTTGGTGATCCTCATAGACAGCCATCGCCTTACGCTCTACCGGGAATTTATACACCCCTCGTGAGCTAACCGTGGAGGCAGTCTCGCTTCCCAAGATTATCCCTTGGGGTAATTTCTGGTAATTCACCTGATACCGGAACGGACGATAATTAAATCCCGCCACATCCATTACCGCCGCCATATTATTATTCACGACGGCATCCGGGGCATCCATACCTTGCGTCACCGGACGAGTCGGGTCTTCCCGATGGCAGATATCCTGTAAGAACTTGGAGATCTTACAACCGCTCTCATCCCATTGGTTAGGCACCTCGTTACCGACGCACCACATCACGACGCTCGGGTTATTCCGGTAATGATGTACCAAATTCACGAGGTCTTTCTCCACCCATTCGTCGAAAATCAAATTATAGCCGTTCGCGCATTTCGCCTTGTTCCATTCGTCGAAGCTCTCTGCCATCAACATCATACCCATCTCATCGCAAGCCTTTACCAACTCGGGAGCCGGCATATTATGGGAAGTACGGATAGCGTTGCATCCCATGTCCTTCAAGATCCGGATCTGACGACGGATAGCGGCATCATTGACGGCAGCCCCTAACGGGCCTAAGTCATGGTGATTACAAACGCCTTTGAATACCGTCTTCTCACCATTCAAGAAAAAGCCTTTATTCGGAATGATCTCGATCGAACGGATACCGAATGGGGTCGTATAGAGATCTTTCAGTTGATCGCCCTCATAGAGACGAGTCTCCGCAGAATACAAGGCAGGCATATCCGGCGACCATAAAGTCGGGGTCTGGATGATAAACTCTTGGGAGAGGCTATTATCATTGTACTTAATCTGTGAGAGAGGCGTAGTCTGCTCCGTCAACTTTTGCCCGTTCGGATTCCATACACTGGTTTTCACGCTATACTTGCTGGCATCGGCCCCTTCCGGCAGTACGATTTTCGTCTGTACATTGACTTTCGCAAATTCCTTCGTGGCGGTCGGGGTCGTAATATAAGTTCCCCAGACCGGGATATAGGCGTTTTCCGTCACGATTACATGTACATTCCTATATAGTCCCGCTCCCGGATACCAACGGGAGGATTCCGGCAAGTTCTCAAGGCGAACCGCCAAGGTGTTCTTTTTCCCCGGGATGAGCTGTTTCGTGATATCGAAATAGAAAGAATTATAGCCATACGGCCAATACCCAACCTCTTGCCCGTTCACGTAGACCTTGGCATGGCTCATCGCACCGTCGAACAGGATCGTGGCACGCTTCCCATCCGTAAATTGAGGAACCTCAAACTCGGTCCGGTACCAGCCGACTCCCACGAAAGGCAAACCTCCGGTTCGGCCGGCATGTTCCATGGCCTCCGTTTGTCCGTCTTGGGCGATAGCGACCTCTTGCTTATCATTCTGAGAGCTGAAAGGGCCGTAAATCGCCCAATCATGCGGAACGGTCACCGATTGCCACTTACTATCATTGAAAGTAGGATTGATAAACTCCGGGCGGTCTTCCCGGGTGAACTTCCAATTCTTTTCCAACAGGAACTCACTGCGTACTTGCGAGAAAAGCGCAGGGAAAAGGCAAAACAAACCGATCAAAATAGCGAAACTTGTTCTTTTCATTCGTTTTTTGTGTTTTTGTTATTCATAGCGGAACAAAAATAAGTATTTTTGTCTCCAATACAAACTAAATCAAAAGAATTGCACAGCATGTTGTTACAATTAGCTTTCGTTTTAATAGCCATTATTATAGGTGCCCGTATCGGTGGTATCGGATTAGGCGTGTTAGGAGGTCTCGGACTCGGTATACTCACCTTTGGATTCGGGCTCCAGCCCACTTCCCCTCCTATCGATGTCATGCTTATGATCGTTGCCGTAATAGCGGCAGCTAGTTGTATGCAAGCCGCTGGCGGACTTGATCTGATGGTTAAGTGGGCGGAGAAATTGCTTCGCAAGAATCCTCAACGAATCACGATATTAAGCCCGTTCGTCACCTATTTGTTTACCTTCATAGCCGGAACGGGGCATGTGGCTTATTCGGTCCTTCCGGTAATCGCCGAGGTCGCTACGGAAACGAAGATCCGTCCCGAACGTCCGATGGCGATCGCCGTGATCGCTTCCCAGCAGGCTATTACGGCCAGTCCGATATCGGCGGCTACGGTAGCCATGCTTAGTATGTTATCCGGATATCATATTTCCTTGATGAATATCCTTATGATATCAGTTCCTTGTACCTTATTGGGGGTATTGGCGGGAGCGATCTATTCTTTAAGGGTTGGTAAAGAATTGGATCAAGATCCGGAATACTTAAAGCGGGTAGCGAACCATGAGTTCAGCACGAAGCATTACGAGGCGAAAGGCGTTGAAAACCAAATGAAAGCGGCCTTATCGGTCTCTATATTTGTTCTCGCTACGATAGCGATCGTTATCTTTGGTTCTATGGAGTCCCTACGTCCGGTCTTTACCGTCGGCACGGAAAAGGTCTCGATGCAGATGTCACATATTATTGAGGTATTAATGTTGACAGCCTCCGCTTTCATCTTATTATTTACAAAAACAGATGGTATCAAGGCCGCACAGGGTTCCGTTTTTTCCGCAGGCATGCAAGCGGTGGTAGCGATCTTCGGTATCGCTTGGATGGGAGATACATTTATCGCCGGCAATATGACTGAATTAAAGGGATCTATCGAGCATATAGTTACACAGATGCCTTGGTTATTCGGATTGGCCCTTTTCGTAATGTCCATTTTATTATTTAGCCAAGCGGCTACCATTCGTGCGTTATTGCCGCTAGGGATCGCATTGGGAATCTCACCCTATATGTTGATCGCTTTATTCCCCGCCGTAAACGGTTATTTCTTCATCCCAAACTACCCGACAGTCGTAGCCGCCATCAACTTCGATCGTACAGGCACGACCCGCATCGGTAAATACATCTTGAACCATTCTTTCATGATGCCGGGATTGATAGCGACCGGGGTTTCTGTAGGATTGGGGTTACTATTCATTCAATTCATATAATAAGAAAGCAAAAATAGAGACGCAGCATACACGCTACGTCTCTACACCCCACACCATATATCATATTATATTACTTCAACAATTTTTCCTGAATCAACTGCTTTAACTCCAGTTTTCCCATCGTGCCGATCATCATCTCACGGGGGCCGTCTAGCGGGCAAAACATCAAAGTGGGAATCGTTCGGATATTAAAGGCTGTCTCGAGTGCCTCCTCTTGATCTACATCCACCTTATAAATATAAATCTTCCCATCAAATTCTTTGGCAAACTCATCCAATATAGGGCTTAAGCGTTTGCAATAACCGCACCAAGGAGCGTGAAAATCTATGAGGCAAGGACGACTTCCTATATATTTCCAATCTTTGGGATTCGCCTCAAAATCACCGACATTGGCGATAAAACCATCTTTCGTTAAATCGATCACTACCATACTTCTCTATATTTTGATTTATAATATAACAAAGATAAGTATGAATAGGTTGCGGTATTTTTTATACTTTCGCGGCATCGTTTTAACAACAGACAGAATGCTCACACTTGATAAAATTTATCAGGCATCATATGCCTTGAAGACAGTCATCAGACGCACTGATTTAATCAGCGCTCCCAATATCAATCCGGAATCCCATATTTTTCTAAAACCAGAGAACTTACAAGTAACCGGATCGTTTAAAGTGCGCGGCGCTTGTTTCAAGATCGCCCAGCTTACGGAAGAAGAGAAATCGCATGGCGTAGTGGCTTGCTCGGCGGGAAACCATGCCCAAGGTGTGGCATTAGCGGCTACCGCTCATGGTATCAAGTCCTTAATCTGCTTGCCCGATAACGCTCCTATCTCTAAAGTCGAGGCTACTAAATCTTATGGGGCAGATGTATGCCTTGTCGAAGGTGTTTACGATGACGCCTATAACAAGGCTTTACAATTGAAGGATGAGAAAGGATACACATTTATCCATCCGTTTGATGATGAGGATGTGATCGCCGGACAAGGGACCATCGGTTTGGAGTTATTGGAACAACTCCCGGAAGTAGAGGCCGTAATCATTCCGATCGGAGGGGGTGGGCTGATCTCCGGAGTCGCCTATGCCATCAAGAACTTGAACCCGAATATCAGAGTTTACGGAGTGCAAGCCAAAGGAGCGCCCAGCATGTTAAACTCTATCGAGCATGGGAAAATCGAACGCCTCGAAGGTGTCCGTACCATAGCCGACGGTATCGCCGTAAAAGAACCGGGAATACATACTTTCGATCTTTGCCAGCAATATGTGGACGAGATCGTATCCGTGACAGACGATGAGATTTCCACCGCTATCCTCGCGTTGATCGAGCAACATAAATTAATCGCCGAAGGGGCGGGTGCCGTAGCCGTGGCCGCCGCCATGTTTAATAAAGTACCCATCAAAGGGAAAAAAGTAATCTGTTTGATTTCCGGCGGAAATATCGACGTGAATATCCTTTCCCGGGTAATCGGACGTGGTTTGCAGAAATCCGGCCGCTCTTGTTCCATGACGATCGAATTGGTAGACAAACCCGGACAACTACAGCACGTATCTGAAATCATTGCCTCTACCGGCGCTAACGTAGTATCCGTATATCACGAGCGTGTCAGCCATACGGCTGATATCAATGGCTGTTATCTGCGGTTGGAGATGGAAACAAGGAATCAACAGCAGATTAATGAGATCCGGCAATTACTCACCGTTTCGGGATATAAGATAGTGGAAGGATAAACAATTCGCCCCTAAGCATACAATTGATTGGCAAACCATTACTGTGCCACTACTTTCCATAGGCGTGGCACAGCCGTGCCATCCTAGTGGCACACTTGTGCCATCCTTATGGCATAGCTGTGCCATCACGGTGGCACAAGCGTGCCCTAAGAATGGCACAAGCTAAATATTAATATATTGTCTTAATGTATTCACATACTCCTCCATCGCCAAGCGTCCTTTGTCTGTGATCCGGCAAACCGTTCGGGGCTTCTTCCCGGCAAACCCCTTCTCGATCTCGATATAACCAGCTTCATTAAGTTTGTCCAATTGGACGCTGAGATTTCCTGCGGTAGCGCTCGTCTTCTCCTTGATATAGACAAACTCCGCCTCCTCCACCGATAGTAAAATGGACATCACCGCTAGCCGGAGTTGGGAATGCAATAAAGGATCTAATTCTTTAAACATTGTTTTTTAGCTTTATTATTAAGAATATGCCCGGGAATAATCATCATTACCACAAATGAAAGGCCAAAATACAAATACCATAAAACCGTGACAGGATCATGATTTATCAAACTCATCAGCATGTGGATAACTAAAACGAAAGCAACCACCGGAGAGTAAATCATCCATTTCTCCCGCAAGATAATACCATTTATAGATACCCCTAATCCACAATATAATAACGATAAAGGAAGCATCAATATAAAATTGACGGATTGCCCATAAAGCGCACAAAATACCGCGATCAAGACGAACGTCAGTCCAAACATACAGCCAAACACTTGCCATACCTTGGAGATCGTCTTGTCCGTATAAGTCACCACGGCCGGCTCACAACCTCTTTGCTTATATGAAATAACTGGTCCGACAGCAAACATGAGCATCCATCCCCAAGACCAAATATAATTTTGAGTACACAATATCAAGGAGGATATCACGACCGATAAGAGGACGGTAAAATATCCCCAATAAAGTAACACATTGCCACTCCCTACTTTCATGTTTCGCTTACTGGAGTTAATCATCTGAGTGATAATATCCAGACTTTCTTTTTCTGATAATTTTCTATCTTCCATAATTGTATTTATTTTATGTTATTTTTCATTCAGGCGACTCCGTTCGGAACCGGAACCTATCTCAATCTTACTCTTCCTTACTTTCTTTCCGCTATTGAAATTCCATGTCAACGCAACCTTAAAGACCCTTCCAGTAAGTCCGTTTTCATAACGGGATGATGTTCGATAAACATCCAACGTACTGGCGTACTCATTGGCTTGGTTAAAGATATTATCGACTGAAACTGCCAACAATAGCTTATCATTCAATAGTTTCTTTCTCGCCATTACTCCAACCGTATGCCGGGGGGCGACCTCGCTATTACCGGAATATAGCCGGCTCGTTCCACTATACCGGGCCTCCACCGTAAAACCTGCCGGCAATGCAAAGGTAGCGATCGCATTGGCAAACCCTAAATAATGAGACAAGAAAGAAGACAATTCCGTCATCCGGATATCCTGCCGTACGCCTATGAAATTCCCTGTCAAGTTACACCAAGTAAAGGGTTGATACGGCAAGCTGACCGCTACAAACCAATGGTTTTCCCGATCGTGATTTTCATACGTGATATAGGATACATCGGGATTCGCCACATCTTGTTTACAGAACTCCCGGATCAAGTCGTGGTGCAAGTTTCCTCCTACAGTCACCGTATAACGATAATTATAAACCAACGTTACACTGAAACGATTGATATAAGTAGGACGCAGATAGGGATTCCCGATCTGGTAGCTATAGTCCGAACTCTGTATACGATTCGGATTCAAGGTATAGAACGGAGGACGTTCGATATTACGAGCATATTGCCCGACCAGCATCCACCTCTTGATGGGATCGAACGCATAGGTCACGCCCAAGTTCGGAAAAAGATCCAGATAATCCCGACTAAAATCCTCACTTCTATCCGACGTCTTGGAATATTCCGCACGTACCCCCGCAGCAAACGACCAGTTCTTGATCTCCGCAAAGAAAGAGGCGTAAGCTCCTACTATATTTTCATTATATCTCAAGGTATATCCATATTCCTCATTTGGAATCCAGCTACCACTAGAGGTTAACCCCTCGTACAAGGAATGATCATCCATCAACATATAGGTATATTTAGCCCCGATTTTCAAAGACATCTTTTTACGCAAGTTCTTTTGGAAAGAAATATCGGTTGTCGCCATATCATAATCCGCCGCCGCATGACTCCGGTAAACCGTGTCATAGCTCCAACTAGACTGTTCATAACAGATCGTATGGAAATTATCCCCGGTCGATCGCTTACTTACGTAATCGGCTATGACCTTAAATACCGAGCCTCGATCATCCATTTCGCGTAAGTAATTGACCGTAGCGGAAAACGTGTTATAATCATCCTTCTGTCGATAATTCCCCGTACTCTTCATAGGATAAGAGTTCTTTACTAAATCCGTTTGACTCCAAGATGTTCCATCCGAAGCTTGATTGATATATTCGATTTCAGCTCCGACACTATTCAGCGAATCGATCTCGAAAATAGCCCCGACACGTCCATTCCCATATTTGGAATCCGTATCATACAAAGATTGAGACACAAACTTATTCCCCACCGTTCCGTATTCCCTGTTGGAGTTCATCTCTCCTTTATCCCGGGGAGTAAAAGTACCCGATACCGCTCCATTCAAGCTCCATTTCCCGACACGTGCATTTACGGACGCCGATGGAATATACCCTTGTAAAGATGGAGACAATGACGTACCTAAAGATACATATCCTTGCATACCGTTATCCGGACGTCGCCGCAATGAGATCTTGATCACTCCACCCTTAGTTGAGGCCTCATACTCAACTCCCGCGATCGGTATTACCTCAATCCTTTTTATATCCTCCGATTTCAAAGACCGCAAATAAGCCAGTAGCTCCTCTCCCGTTAAACGAATCTCACGATCATCCACAAACACCTTCGTTCCTTGCGCCCCATTTATCGAGATAGTTTCATCCGAGAGCCAGACACCCGGTGCCTGTGATAATAATTCCGTACCATCCTTTCCGGCAGATGGCATGACCGACATGATAAAGCGGTCCGCCTTCCGCTCGATATTCTTCGCTTGAACAACGACTTCCCTCAGAACATGGCTCGATAGATCTAGAATTAAGGAATCCCGCCGTTTTATCGGCAAGATCAGCTCTTTCCGTAAAGGCTCGTATCCGAGACATTGAACAACAAGCCTATACTTCCCAGCCTCCGCCTCCATGCTAAAATCGCCATCACTATTAGCCACGGCACCCCCTACCTGTTTTTCTCCCGATAAAAGCACAGCGGTCGCATATTCCACGGCATTTCCCTCCGCATCGGAAACATGGGCTTTATAAACCGTTTGTCCCGAGATCTTTTGGGCACTACCCCCGCCTATCGCCAAAATCCAGAGCGATAGTAGTAAAAACCGTACCATGGCTCTATTGATTTACCGGATAATACAGTTTTAATTTGAAAGTCGCTTCCTCATCCTTCACCTCGCAACTTTTCAACACATATCCTTCCGCAGGCCCTTTTCCTTCCAGCATATCCATTTGCCAATTCTCGTTCTCGTCATGGAATACGGACAGATCAAACTTTTCCCAATCCACGTTTTCCAGCCGGATCGTAACCTTTCCTTTCTCAGACTTCGCCATGCCATAAACAGGCTTGGTATCTTTTCCTGACTGAGCCATAACTAGGATATTCCCATGGTTACCACGTATATTTCCAATCTCTACAATAATAGTACGTGCCTCTATGCAACCACATACCAACATGAATAAAGATAATATGAATAAAACTCGTCTCATTTTAGTATCCTCCTCTTAATTATTATCACTGTTACTGCAAACAAGTTTATTTTATAAACCATCCATGGATAAAAAAATGCAAAGGAGCTGCGCATCACTCTTTGCACATCGCAAATATAGACAAGTTTATTTTATAAACCAAATAATATTATAAAATATTCCAATAAAAATTTGACTCTGCAAAATACAGCCAAAATCCCCCACTAACCCTCCTAGAAAACACGTACATGCTTTCAAAACAACCATTTTAAGTTTGAAACAAAGCAACTTTTTCTCTATATTGCGCACATTTAGAATATATATGAACAGGACCAACATACAAATAACTAAAGATATGAACGAACGAATAATTGCTATACAAGCAGATATTACGACATTGGATGTAGACGCCATCGTAAATGCCGCGAACAATAGCTTATTGGGAGGTGGCGGCGTAGACGGTGCCATCCATTGGGCCGCCGGTCCGGAACTCCTTGACGAATGCCGGACTTTACAAGGATGCCCGACCGGAGAGGCGAAGATAACGAAAGGTTATCGATTGAAAGCCCGTCATGTCATACACACCGTCGGTCCCATCTACCGAAACGGACAACACGGAGAGCCGGAGCTACTGGAAAATTGTTATCGAAACTCCTTGCGATTGGCGAAAGAGAACAGACTGAGAACAATCGCTTTCCCATCAATAAGCACCGGCGTATATGGCTATCCTATCGAGGAGGCTGCACAGATAGCGATCCGCACGATCGATACCTTCCTAAAAGAGAATCCGGAAATCCAGCAAGTCACGATGTGCTGTTTCTCCGGATACGACAAATCGGTTTATACGAAAGCGCTGGAACAAATTACAACTCACGAGCCGTAATGTGGAAACACCCTTGCTTGCGTTCGTGCTTGATATAGCAACGATCCGCCCTGCGCAAATCACGAAGCACGGAGGCAAGCACCATTTTCAAGCGGTCCTTATCAATATTTAAGGTATCTTTCTCATCTATCTTAGTATAGCGTACCCATGATACATCGAACGTAGTTCCGTATTGGTGGGCAGAGTTGAGAGAAGAGTTCGTATTCCTTTTTCTCAATTTCTTGACATCGGCAACCGTACGGGTTACACTGGTTACCTTTATTTTATAGATGGAAGCATTCAAGTTTTTCAATGAGTCTTGGAAGTTTTTCCCGATATCCTCCAGCAGATTAGCGGCTTCCGGCACCAAATACGGAATAGAGTGCGTCAACTCCTCTACCTCGTAATAGTCATTCGTCTTGATCTCCACCATATCCCGGGAGGCGTGCTCCGCTCCTTCCCTCGAAGAGACAGGCTCTATGCCGATCTTCTTCGCGACGGACAAATGAACGTCATTCAAATCATTAAAATCACGATTATAGCTTCCATTGTACCAAATCTTCTTCAATTCACCTCTTTTCTCCTTACAAGAAGAAAAAGCCGTCGCCGACACGATCACGGCCAGCAACAACATCACATTAAACACAGTCTTCATCTTCATTACCTTCGTTTTGCCAGACAAACATACGGAAAAATCCGAAATTACCCCTTAACTCCAATTAGTTTTTCTCTAAATGGTAGACGGACGGCTGAAAGATGTGTTCCCGTGAAATAAAACTTCTCCCTTTGCATCAATGGATAAAGAATATTACTAATTTTGTAACTTGATTCGAATAATAAAAAATAGCACATCTTTTTGAAGCGTAATTTAATAAAAGGAATAGCGGATGATTGAAAGAATTTATATTCTTGAAAGCGTAGACCCGGTAATTTTCTACGGTGTGAATAACTCTAATATGCAATTGATCAAGACATTGTTTCCGAAATTGCGTATCGTTGCCCGTGGAAATGTGATGAAAGTGATTGGAGATGAGGATGAGTCCGAGCTTTTTCTCAAGAAAATCCGTGAGGTGGAAAAATACTGTGAGGAGTTTAACTCGCTCTCCGAAGACGTGATTCTGGATATTATAAAAGGGAAAGGCCCCACGGTCGTGAAGCAGGAGAACCTGATCATCCACGGCATGAATGGCAAGCCGATTACCGCACGTACCGAGAATCAACAGTTATTGGTAAAGGCTTTCGAGAACAACGATCTGGTTTTCGCCACAGGACCCGCCGGTTCGGGCAAAACATTCGTCGCTATCGCCCTAGCCGTAAAAGCATTAAAGAATAAGGAAGTACGGAAGATCATCTTAAGCCGTCCCGCCGTGGAAGCCGGAGAAAAACTGGGTTTCTTGCCGGGTGAGATGAAAGATAAGCTAGATCCCTATCTGCAACCGCTTTACGATGCCTTGCAGGATATGATACCGGCAGCCAAGCTGAAGGAATATATGGAGAATAACGTGATACAGATCGCCCCGCTAGCGTTTATGCGCGGTCGTACCTTGAACGACGCCGTCATTATATTGGACGAGGCGCAAAACACGACGACGCATCAAATCAAGATGTTCTTGACCCGCTTGGGTATGAACGCCAAGATGATCGTCACCGGAGATGTCACGCAGATAGACCTTCCGCCTTCTACCACGTCCGGATTGATACAGGCCATGCAAATATTGAAGGGCGTAAACGGGATCGGTAAGATCGAGTTCACCAAGAAAGATATTGTCCGGCATAAACTTGTCCAACGAATCGTAGAGGCTTATGATAAGTTCGATGATAAACGGAAGAAAGAGATCAAAGAGGCAAAAGAGAAGAAAACGAATATAGACAACAACTAAAAGTAAGAGTCATGAAGAAGGCATTAGTTAAAACAGACTTCAATTTCCCGCGACAAAAGAGCGTATACCATGGGAAAGTACGCGACGTGTACAACATCAATGACGAGGTATTGGTAATGGTCGCTACAGACCGTATTTCCGCTTTCGATGTTATCTTGCCGGAAGGTATTCCTTACAAGGGACAAATGTTAAACCAGATCGCCGCCAAGTTCCTTGACGCTACGACTGATATTTGTCCGAACTGGAAAATGGCGACTCCGGACCCGATGGTAACGGTTGGCGTTCAATGCCAAGGTTTCCCGGTTGAGATGATCGTACGCGGTTATCTGTGCGGAAGCGCATGGCGTGCTTATAAGAGCGGTGTACGTGAGATCTGCGGCGTGAAACTACCGGAGGGTATGCGTGAAAACCAACGTTTCCCCGAACCCATCATCACCCCGACCACAAAGGCTGAGATCGGAGAGCATGATCAAGATATCTCTAAAGAGGAGATTCTCGCTAAAGGTTTGGTCTCTAAAGAGGACTACGAGGTTCTTGAGAAATATACGATGGCCTTGTTTAAACGCGGTACCGAGATCGCTAAGGAACGTGGCTTGATCTTGGTTGACACGAAATATGAGTTCGGCCATCGTGACGGCAAGATCTATTTGATCGACGAGATCCATACTCCGGATTCCTCCCGTTATTTCTACTCAGAAGGATACGAGGATCGTTTCGCCAAAGGGGAACCGCAGAAGCAACTTTCCAAGGAGTTCGTCCGCGAATGGTTGATGGAAAATGGCTTCCAAGGTAAATCCGGACAGAAAGTTCCTGAAATGACACCGGAGATCGTAGAAGGAATCAGCAACCGATATATCGAATTGTTCGAGCATATCACAGGGGAGACTTTTGTAAAAGGCGAGACTGATAACTTGCTGAACCGCATCGAGAAAAACGTTACCGAATATTTACAGAATAAATAAGATACCGCACATGACACAGTATGGTTCAGAGACAATACTTCCTTATAACAAAGAGGAACAAAAGGGTACGCAAGTCAAACGTATGTTCGACTCGATAGCCGAAACGTATGATCAACTCAACCATACTCTCTCATTTGGTATCGACAAGATATGGCGCAGGAAAGGGATCGCTTTCCTGCGTCCTTTCTCTCCTAAAACGATACTGGATATCGCTACCGGTACCGGAGACTTGGCTATCTCCATGTACAAAAAGCTGCGACCCGACCATATCGTCGGTGCCGACATCTCGTTAGGCATGATGGAAGTGGGACGGAAAAAAGTAGCTGCCGCCGGTTATTCGGAGTATATATCCTTCGAGCAACAGGACTGTACGGCCTTGACCTACGAGGAAAACTCGTTCGATGCCGTAACCGCCGCTTTCGGGGTTCGTAATTTTGAGAACATAGAGCAAGGTATCTCAGAGATGTACCGGGTGCTGAAACCCGGTGGGCATATCATGATCTTGGAACTTTCCACACCGGAACATTTTCCCATGAGACAACTCTACCAGATCTATTCAAAGACCGTCATCCCCTTTATCGGACGTCTACTCTCTAAAGAAAAAGTCGCGTATAATTATTTGCCGGCTTCCATCAAGGTAGTTCCTCAGGGAAAGGTCATGACGGATTTACTCACCCGCCAAGGCTTCAAGCAGGCCCGTGTACGGACCTTTACCTTCGGGATCTGTTCATTATATACAGGATCTAAAGAATAAACAATAAAAAGGTTATGCAGAAATATGGCTTACTGGGATATCCCCTCGGACATTCGTTTTCTAAAACGTATTTCAACCAGAAGTTTGAAGCGGAGAAGATCGACGCTGAGTACTTGAATTTCGAGATTCCCTCTATCAAGGAGATTAAGAACGTAATCAAAGAAAACCCTGAACTTAACGGTTTAAACGTGACCATTCCTTATAAGGAACAAGTAATCCCATATTTAGACGATTTGGATGACGATGCCCGTCAGATCGGAGCGGTAAATGTCATCAAGTTCACAAAAGGTCTTTTCGGCAAACTTAAACTGAAAGGATATAACTCGGATATTATCGGATTCAAGCAATCGATTGATCCTTTATTGAAAGAAACGCACCGGAAAGCGTTGATCCTTGGTACGGGAGGGGCGTCGAAGGCAGTCTTCCACGGACTGAAACAGCTAGGCGTTGGTGCCACGCTGGTTTCTCGCAAACCGAAAGAATTTTGTATCACGTACGATGAGATTACTCCGAAAACCATGGAGCAATATACGGTGATCGTAAACACGACTCCCTTAGGTATGTTCCCGAATATAGACTCATGTCCGGATATCCCGTACGATTTACTTACGCCGAATCATCTATTGTATGATTTACTTTACAATCCGGATGAGACCCTTTTCATGAAGAAAGGAAAAGAAAAAGGCGCCGTCGTGAAAAATGGTCTGGAAATGCTTCTATTACAGGCTTTCGCCGCTTGGGAGATCTGGCAGAAATAGATCGAACGATATCTTTCCAACCACATGATTTGATGAAGCTAGCTTCGTGAGCCAATGAAGTTAGCTTCGTTAGTCAATGAAGTTAACTTCACAAGCGTATGAAGTTAACTTACTTCAACCAAGTCAATACATAGTCCGGTGTAACTTGATATGCCAACTCATATTCCCGGCATGCCTCGGTCCGGGTTTCTCGTCCCTTAAACGTCCCACTCGATAAATAAGGAAAAGGATTCACGTGAAGATGCTTTTGAAAGTCCACTCCTTCCTGCCCGATTATCTTGAACAAGGTTTCTTTGGCGCACCAATGGATTAATAGATGCTCGACCTCATGCTCCAGATCGATACCCGCCTCTTCCTCCGGATTCATAAAGCGACTTCGTATTTTCAAGATCCGGTCCGAACGATACTCGATATCGATCCCTGTCGGACGCTTATCCAAGATTACTGCCACATAATCTTTCGTATGAGATATACTTATATATAAAGGTACGCACGCGAGGAACGGGGCACCCGTAGAATGATAGTCAACCCTTACCTCCTCTCCTAAAAGCTCTTTTAAAAGCACCCGGCTGGCGAAACGTTCCTGCCTCCGCTTCTCTGCCGATACCCGCTCCAAAAAAGAAGAATAGTCCGCTTTATGCTCAAGCATCCCCAAAAGCTCATCAGAACTTTCTTCCATTTTCCAGACTCCATGCAGCGGCGAGAGTTGTTTATATAGCAAGGCCATATTATTCTTTCCAACTAAAAGTTTGTATAAGTTCTATGATATCTTCCCGGATATATTGGATAGCGGGAGCTAATGAATCCGCATTGGGTTTACAGTCAAAATACAAGGCTCCCCGGAAGAAATTCGATACACTATCTGTCAACAGGAATTGTATGGGAGAAGCCGATTCTCCATCCAGAAGAAACAGTGAGCCATAAACGTTTGCGGCAGGGTTGGAATACGCTTTCTCCGATATCCGATTCTCCGACTTTATTTGGCGGGCGACGAAAGAGCGGCTTTCCGTCTCCACCGTCACCAAGGACGCGGGAGTAATTGGCAAATAGCTGCAATAAAGCTTAGCCTCTAACTCCGGATACGAGATATTCAAGCCCGTAACACCCTTCTTTTGATCCGGCACCTCTATGACCGCAGTCTGAGAGACATCAAAATTAAAAGGCAGGTAACTGAGATCAAGCGGTTTATATTGTGCCTTCGAAGGTTCGATACGAACATAGCCCCGTGGCTTCGGCGTATATTCCACACACGAAATACAGCATATCCCTAAAAACAGAGAACCTCCTATGACAGCAGCTATCCATTTCATAAACATTTACTTCGTATCTTTCCCATTCTCATCATTCCCTGTACCTTCAGGGATACGGTTAAATTTAACCTTTAATATCCTCCTGTTATCCACTTCCAGCACTTGAAAACGATATTCCTTAAAATCTATAATCTCCCTACGGCGTGGAAAATCCCCTTTTATCTCCAACAAAAGACCGGCCAAAGTTTCCACTTCTTCCGTCAATTTACCAAAATCTGAGGGATCGGCATCGATAACCCGGAAGAAATCCGTCAATAATATCTTTGCCTCAAAGATCAAGCTACCGTCTGCTAAACGGATGAATTGTTGCTCATCCTCATCATACTCATCGGAGATCTCTCCGACAATTTCCTCTAGGATATCTTCCATCGTCACGATACCGGAGGTACCGCCAAACTCATCGACCACGATCGCCATATGAATTTTATTGGTACGGAACTCTTCCAGCAAATCATCGATCTTCTTGGTTTCCGGCACGAAATAGGCCGGTCGGATCAAACTCTGCCAACGGAATGTATCGGGCTTGTCAATATAGGGCAATAAGTCCTTGATATATAAGATACCTTTTATATTATCCTCAGTCTCGGAATATACCGGAATACGCGAATAGCCGGATTTGATAATAAAATCAACCACCTCACGGAAACTGATCTTGATCTCGATATCTTCCATATCCAAACGAGGAGTCATGATCTCATCAGCGGTCTTATTATAAAACTTGATAATCTCCGCCAGCATCTCCTTCTCCTCCGGGATCTCGGTAGAGGTTAGCTCTAACGCTTTAGAAAGCTCATCTACAGAGATATCATATTTCTTTTTCGCTAACGCTTTATTGATGACCGATGTGGAATTAACCAAGATTTTCGAGAATGGGCGGCAGAAGCGTTCCAAACCACTTAATACGGAGGCTGAAAAACGAACAAAACGCAAAGAATTCTTCTGTGCGTAAATCTTAGGCATGATCTCCCCAAAAAGTAAAAGCAAGAAAGTCAGTAGAATCGTCTCAAGCACAAAACCTAGAAGAGGAGCGGCCGAGAAATTAATCCAAGCGTTAATCGCATAGGTACACAACATAACGACCGCCACATTTACGAAATTATTAGCGATCAATATAGATGCCAATAGATACTCCGAACGTTCAAGGAGACGTTTGATAACAGGATCTGCCGGGCGATTCTCTTCCCCGATCTCATTTAGGTCGCCCGGGGTTAGAGAAAAGAATGCCACTTCAGAGGCCGACACGAAGCCGGAAACAAACAGCAGTAAAAAAGCGAGGCTTAATGCGATCACAGGACCCGCTGTCAGCGCCTGCACCGTTACGTTTTCAAATAAGCCCGATAAATAATAGTCCGAGTCCAAGGGAAACAGTATTAGTTAAACAATATCAGAACGGGAGATCATCCGCGTCACTGGATTCTGAGAATGCGCTAGGCTGCGAGGCGGCTGGCTGTTGATAAGCGGTATTTGGCGCCGTAGTCGGTTGAGCCGATTGTCCTTGCCCCACATTGGGCTGCATACTACCGCCTTGTGCAGTCGTATTTCCACCATCGGCCGGACGGGAACCCGTACTGTAAAACTCGATACGATCCGCATGGATCTCCGTAACATATCGTTTCACGCCGCTTTGGTCATCATAATTACGAGTACGAATCTTGCCTTCCACATATACACCGGAACCTTTACGTACCCATTTCTCAACGAAAGGAACCAAATCCCGACGAACTACGATATTATGCCACTCCGTACGTTCCGGAACCACCGTTCCATTTGCCAACGTATACCCACGTTCCGAGGTTGCCAGCGGGAAATTAGCGACAGCGGCACCACTGTCAAAATAGCGAACGTCAGGATCTTTGCCTACGTTGCCGATCAATATAACCTTATTCAATGACATAATTCAAATTCTTAATAACCATACAAAGAAACACAAATTCAATCATTCTCACAAGTTTCCGTTTAATTTCTCTAAATCAGATAGTGAAATTTCACCTATGTGAGTTTCAAGACTATAGAAGAGACAGTTGTAGAGATCTCATTCACAGATGGTATCTAAAAGAACCAAATTGAAGAACGAATTTGAAGAACCAAATTAAAGAACCGATATGATGGAACAACAGATATTCATTAACGAGATACAGACATCTTTTGTATTGAGGCAACCAAAGTCAACTAAGCCGACCAATATCTATTTAGTATGTCGGATACAAGGGAAGCAAGTTAAACTAGCTACAGGGGTTAAAGTGTATCCAGAGCACTGGAACACAAAGAAACAAGAAGCCTATATAAGTGTTCGTCTAACAGAACTAGATAATCAGAATAATGAAATCGCCAATAAAAAAATTAAAGCACTTAGAGACAGTGTATCGTCTTATAAAGAGTATCTTTGTGATAATCCCGACAAGATCACGAACAGCTTAAACATCCTGCGGGAGTATATCTATAAAGACTATAAGCATATAAATAGAATTAGTAAAATGAAACAGCAGATCAGCGCAACATTAGAAATGAAGCAACTTATAGATAGGCAAAGCACAAAAGAATCTACCAAGAAGGGGAATATTGGTGCTATAGGATACCTAGAAACATTCTTAAAAGCATCCAAAATTGATAACACTTGGAATAACATAAACCTTGAAACACTAGAGCAGTTCAAACAATATTATATAAATAAGAAGACTAACGCTACTACGATCAATGCTTATATCAAGAGGATACTTGCAGTATGCAGAATTGCTAACAAATCTAGCAAAATTCAATTTAGCTTTGAGGGTAACAACTTACACTTATTAGAATTAATTAAGGATAACACTAATAAAACTAAGCGTAAGAATAAACAAGTGGCACTAACGGAGGAACAAGTAATGTCACTATACAGCTACACCCCAAAAGGAAGGAAAGCTACAGAGTTAGAAGAGATTAGAGACATATTTATACTTCAATGTTTAGTTGGGCAACGTATATCAGATATGCCTAAATTCTTTAATGGAGACTACAAGTATGATAGCAAGACTAACACCATAACTATAACACAACAAAAAACTAATGAAATGGCTATCATACCATTACTTCCATTGGCTAGAGAGATATTAAACAAGTACAATAATAAAAAGATGATAGTAGATATAAATACTATTAAAGACTTTAGAATGAATAAAGATATTAAACGTATTGCCGAGGCTGTAGGACTTAATGAACCTATAGAATACCAAGAGCAGAAAGGTACTGATATATTGAATATTACCAAACCATTACACCAGATGATACATTCACACACCGCAAGGCATACATTTGTCACAATTATGTGTCGTATGGGAATACCTAAAGACGTTGTGATTATAGCAACTGGACACGAAGATACAACTATGATAGATGCGGTATATGAACATCTTAATGAACAGGACAAAGCCAACAAGGTACATTCCGCATTCAATAAATTAGATGGTAAACTATTTAAAATGGATCAAGTAGACACTCCAATTATAGCTAAAGATGAGAATAAGCCTCCGAAACCCAAGACTAATATATTAGATTATTTATTTGCGGAAGCTACTTTATTGAGACTTGACCAACTACATAGCAGGGATGTCAATATTTATGAGTTGCCAGATATATCTAAAGCAATCAGAGTTATTAAAGACCTATCTACTATAAGTAAAGCTCAATCATTCTTAAATGGCATTGACAAAACTATACTATATGGACGTATTAATAAGATCTCAGAAATATTATGGTATATAGGTAAACATTATACAGATGCTACATTATATCAGTTATACGAACAAAAGGTTATTGAGCTAGGTTTATCAGATAGCATTAATCAGATCACGAGTGAGAATATATTACACCATCTTTGGCAGCAGGAGATAAGTAATGAAGAGCTAGACTGAAACTCCAACACAAAATTAAGCTTAATCCTTTAACAATAAACCCCAGCCCACCAATTAAGGCAAGCTGGGGTAATAAGTTGTAATTTAAGGAGACACTGTCCAGTTTATTTTATGCGTCCCACTCTTTCTGAATATTCTAGCTAGTCTTCAGTTATATCTTTTTTTATCATTTCTAAAAACTGTATACCCAATTCATTTATGGAAATGTAGGGCTGATCTAATATAGGTTCTTTACTTCTGACATTATATCTTTCGTGAGTCTTTGCAACTTTAAATTCTGGATGAACCAAATTATCACTAACATAGATTAACCCCCGTCTCTCTAAGTCTTTAAGGAAAAACCACATATGGTCAATTGTTAAATTGCTAATTTTATTATCTTAACTAAACAATATATAATATTTCGAGAATGAATCTATATTAATCAATTTAATCTTATTGCAGTTTATATACTTAATAAATAGAATTTGTACAGGATGTAACTCATCCACATATCTAATAAACATAGATTTTAAATAATATGAAGTATCTATCAATATAGCATTCCTCAATAGACATTTATATAACTCAATCTTATCTTCTAAATGTGTACACAACGCTTTCTGAGTTATTTCTATAACGAGAGTATGAAATTCCTCATTATTCTTTAATCTTTCAATTAAACTATCATCCTTATCTATTAATTCTTTCAGCATATCCATCATTAAATTCATCCATTTATCTCTACGAGACTCTAAAGGCGAAGGAATATACATCGTAAGCATTTCAGCCACAAAGCTACCTATATAAGGGACGCTAGAAATAAGTGCCTTTGTTACACCATAGCAATAATCACCTAAATTTGCTTTAGGTATATCTAAATTATCCATATTGACATTATTAATAGTACTACAAATATAACAACAAAGTTTAATACAAGCAACCTTTAAGGTTTAGAATCAAGGACATTGTTCCACCTACCATTTACCAAAGCAAATCTTTGAGCCTTATTTGAAGGGATCATAATAACCTTCTTATAGTAGTTACCGTTATCGACTGCTGTAGTAGTCGGGCAGTACTTATAATCTATAGTACCAAAGTTCCTAATACTGCTTACAGAGTACCAATAAGCATTAACTTTAGTTCCATCTGTAAAGAAGTTAATGTAGTATGCTGTATCTGACTGGCTATCTTTCTTATCCTTCACTAAGGACTTATATTTAGACACTTCCATTAAGTGAGTATCATAGCCTTCATACTTAATATCTCTTACCTTTATTTCAGCTACCACCTTCTTATCCTTATAAGTAAAATAGTAGTCCACTGGTGCATATTTATCTTCTGTAGGGTACAGATTAGTAGCACCCACTTGTATTAAAAATGATTCTAATAGTTTTCTTCCATTTAGTTCTAATTCATCAAACTTGTCCATTTAAGCTAGTAGTTTATACTAGCCTGTATCCATTATCATAAGTCATAAATCATTCACATTAACCATATACTATTTACAGGCTAATGGGTTATTCTATTGCTAAGATCTCTTCCTCTTCTGTTTCCGATACAATTCTGTTACCATCTTCATCTACCCACATAATTACCTGTTTTAAGTGAGATAATAACCCGATCTATTTCTTTAGTAATGTGGTCTTTAATATCATTTACAACCACCCTAGCCAGCCCATATAACAAAGCTGCTAATAAAATCATTAATAAGTAAGTCATAGTATATATAGTTTAAGCAGTTAATAATCAAAAGAAGTAAGGCTATCTTCACAGACCACCTTACCAAGAATAACAAATCTCAATATAATCTTTGTGTTAGGTGCATCTATTAGATGGTAAATCCAAATACAGAATTTGGCGTGTAAATAAATTAATAGAATCTTTGTATTAGAAGTATCTGCAGTCTTATTACTTTGATTAGTAGTAAAGTAGAACTAAATTACTCACTAACCAGACCAATAAAGCCATTCCCATATAACTCTTTATCGTATTACAAATATAACAATAATATTTTACACATCAAAACCAAATTGCAATAATTTTAACAATTTATTCAAACACTATCTTAGGTCTGATTATTATAGTTGTGAATATAGGTTTAGCAGTATATCTGTAAGGAAATCATTCTCTTCAACAGTTTTAAATCTTTTCCTACTTTAAGTTTAGTGGCATTATAATAAAGAGAGAAATTAGCTGTTAGTTCATTAGTGCCAGCTAGTAAACCTGCCATCATTATACATTTAGAACCTTTGTAAAACTTAATACAACCACCTTCATTATAAAGTCGGATAATATATTTAATTCCTATGCTGTTTAAAATTTCCTCAGCTTTAATACCTGCTTCTACTGCATCTTCCTTTAGCTTTAATATTCTAGCTTCTTCTGATTCCTTTATACTGGGTGTAAAGTCAATAACCATAGCTCACTTAATTTTAATGTACTGAATAATATAACCTCTTACCTGCTTACCATCTATTCTTTTCCTAGCTTCCTTAATCTTAGCATAATCTTCAAAGTCTTTAATGCTAGCTTTTCCTTTGATTCCTAATGTGCCATAAATACTATTCAAGCAATCTTTAATATCAGCAGAAGGAATAAATTCACCGATTCTAAATACAGGAATAGTAAGCAGTAACTTAGCTACCTTAGCATTATTATCCATCTTTTCAGAGATACTAATAAGAAGTCTTTGAATATGTGAAGTATGATATTTAAGTTCCCTAATCTGTTCCATACCTAATAGTTCATAAGCATCTTTGATATAGCTATACTTCTTCTTCAATAAGGCTAATCTGTCACCATCTGTAAGACTGAATACCATACCTTCCTTTCTTTGCATTATAGAATCATATTCTTCTATAGCATCCTTAAAGGTAGTTCTGGCTGAATCATTCTTTAATAGCTTATCAGAAGTCTTATCTGTACTGCATCCTACAGCCATACCAGCCTTATTATATTCAGTGCTTAAATTAACCTGTAAACTGTATGTATGGTTAAGTACCTTGAAGTTATAAATATCCAGCTTCATCCTATTAGGGTCAAATACAAATTCACCAGTATCTTCATCCTTCCAAATGTAATGATAGATGCTTTCTTTAGTTCCTTCCTTAATTTCCTTATCACTATTAACCTTAGTAGTATACGATTTAGCTTTCTGTTCTTCTTCCAGAACAACCTGCTTATATTCTTCATAAGTAAGGTCTGTATTGTATCTGGTAGCTTTATAAAGATGTGTGATAGAATCTGCATACTGGGTATCTCTAATTCTACCTACTATCTGTCTTACCTGTGTACTAATATCCATTAAGGTCTGTGCCTTAGTGCTTTCTGATATAATATAAATTTTACCTTCTGTATCAAACAAGTCACAGCCTTCAAAACAGGTGGAAGTATAGAAGTTTATCTTCTTCACAGGATCAGTAGTTTCACCATTGGTAACACCTTGACAAGTATGCTTATAGGTTTCATTATTCTTACTAAAGATGATTCTGGTATTCTCATTAGTAAGGTTACAGTTCTTAATCATAGTGGCTATAAATTCCACCGAGTTTACAAAGAAGTGAGCATTACCGAATACTTTACCTTCTAAGAAGTCATTGATAACTTTCTTCACTGTAGCACCTACATACTTACATTGTACTGCATTTACCTTTACTTCGGTCTTATGTTCCCAGTCTATCTTAAAGGTCGGAATATCCTTTAGTTCTTCCAGCATTAAATCATATTCAATAGGGGTAGCTGTTAAGAATGACCATTCTTTGAATTTAGTATATTCATCTAGTACAGTCCTTACAGCCTTGTTCCTAAATACATACTGAATAAATAACAGGTGTAGTTCATCTATTAGTAAGAAGAAGTTATAACCAGTAACACCAGCTACTTTAGCCAGACTATCATAAGTACACATAATCTTTTTAGCACCTTCCTTAGTATTTAGGTATTCTCTAATTTCGTATGTAGTAACACCTTCATAAACACCTAGTACATTAACCTTACCATCTGTATTATATTTCTGCATCTTATTCTTAATTAGTGATACAAAGGGAACACATATAATAGTATCTTTACCATCTTCTAAAGCTATAGATGTTCCACCGCATCCTACTTTACCTTTATCTATTAAATATCCTACTGGTAATCCATCCTCTTTGAATAATGGATATTCACCTAAATACTTGTACTCTTTAGTAATAATAATATTTGTCATAATTGCAAATTATTTGTTTAGTTATTCGGTTTAAAATCTGGAGTTTATAAGCATCTGGAGTTTGAATTATGGGTGTGACCATTTTTGGTATTCTTTCTATAGAAGATTGAGGTTTCATTACCAAAATTTGTCACACTTGAAATAAAATAATAAGCGTATCACTACGCTTACTATTCCTTGTTAAACTAACTCAAACTCACAAATTATGAATGAATAATTAACAATCAGTACCTAAAATATGCTCAAAAGGTACTTATGGTAATAACTTTGTGATTCTTAGATGTGAATTAAGTGGAAGAACTGGCTAATCAGCTAACCAGTCCACTTAGATAATCGAATTAAAATCTATGTTTCAGTATGATAGTTTCCTTCATTTATTGTAATACAAAGATAGTGAAAGATTTTGACATACGCAAGTATTTGATAATAATTCTTAAATATTGTATTTAGATCACTATAAGCATTGTATATTGAGGTCACAGCAAGGTAAGTGAGGGATGAAGCAAGGTGAAATATAACTTTTTATCGCTTCTATCTATCAGCCCTGCATCCAAGGCGGAATATACCGTGTTATGTTGTACTCCTATTTCGTGAACTATTCTATTCAGAGATAGGTCTACTATATTGGATGCTATTCTAGACCAGCATTTGAATCGGATGAGGAAACCTATTACATTCCTATCTACATCTGTATCTAATAGGCTACTATCTATGGTTACAAAGAACTTGGTAGGTTCTGTATAGCTATACTTATTACTGCATCCAGTTCTATCTATTGTTAGGTTGGCTACTTCTTCAAACTTCTTTAGATGGTTAAAGATGGTAGTTTCGCTAACACCTGTTATTCTTACTATATCTTTAATAGTACTATCTGGATTCTTACTAATGGCTACTAGAGTGCAGAAGTAAGTAAATGCTTCATTGTTAGTAAGAGATTGTAGTATAGGTATGCTTAATTTGATATTCATTGCTTAGGGTGTTTGATAATTGATAGAGGTTATCTATATTTGTATATTATTTAATCTATATGGCTATGTCGGAGGATAAGAAGAAATGCTTTGTGATAATGCCTATTAGTGATGCAGAAGGCTATGATAAAGGACATTTTACTAGAGTTTATGAACATCTAGTTAAGCCAGCCGTGATAGAGGCAGGATTTGAACCTATGCGAGCCGATGATACATCCAAAGCAAACTTTATTGTGGTGGACATATTAAAACAGATACTAGAATCAGATATGGCTATATGTGATTTAAGTTCTAGGAATCCCAATGTGTTTTATGAACTTGGTATTAGACAGGCATTTAATTTAAAGACTGTCTTAATTAAGGATATTAAAACTACTATGCCATTTGATATAGCTGGTATTAGGACTTTACATTATAATGAGAACCTAAGGATAGATGAGGTCAAGAAGGCTATACCAGAAATGGCTAAATGTATTAAAGAGACTTATGAGACAAATGATAAAGATGTAAATTCTTTATTGCAGCTATTGTCAATTGATAAGCCCGCTACTTTACCAGATAAGGTAACTTTATCCAAAGATTCAAATTTAATTCTTAATGCTATTAACGATTTGCAGAAGAAAATAAGTTCATTGGAATATGCTAAGCTTATACACAGGAACAAGGAGGTTATGTTACCCAATGGTGAAGGCATTCCACTTGGAATGTATGTATCTAAAAACAATCTAACAATTGGCAAGATTGTAGCTGAAACTTCTGACAAACTAATTCTCTGTGATGATTATAATAATTTAAACTATTTAGATAAATCTGAATATATAAATAAAGGCTTTACATATGTTCCATTCTAAAAAAATCTAGTGATGTTCTTTAGCGTGGCACTCTTTACAGATAGACATAAGGTTATTAAAGTCAAATGCTTTGGCTAGCCTTTTAGTGCCAGTATAATTCATAAAGGAATCTATGTGGTGAATATCTTCTGCTGGTTTAATAATATCTTTGGCTAAACATAGTTCACATAATGGCTGTTGCATTAGCTTAGCTAGCCTTAATTCCTTCCATTTAGTAGATTGGTATATCTTCTGTCTTTCTTCCCTGTTAAATGTTCTGGAAGGTTGCTTATTCGGCTTCTTTAGATATGGCATATAGTTCTGCTGGTATTATGTATTCACCTTCCTCATTCTGTACCTCTAATGATACTAATTTACTATTCATTGTATAGCTGGACTTCTTAGCATAGCATCTTATAGTATTGAATTGCACTCTTAGTAGTTCTAATACAGATTCTTCTGTTACATCTTCCAGCCCTACTTCCATACATCTTATTACTGCTTTCTGTAGGAAATCTTCTACAGTCTGGGACATATAGATAGTATCTTTATAGTATGTGGTGTATTGCTTTACTAATTCGGGATAATGCTTAGCTATTATATCAGCTATCTTAGAAGCATTTCTATGAAGTGGCTTATCTATTACTGTATTGTAGCTGTACTGGTCATATTGTGGCTTCCAGTTAATTATCTTATCTGCTGTTTCTGTATCAATGTGAAATAATGCTGCTGCTTTATCTAGTCCGTAATCATAAACATACTGTAGAAGGACTGATTTAGGTGGTCTTATCATTTTTGAATTTAATGTATTGGTTAATAGTTTCTCTATTGTAATCGAAGAAGTCTTTTAGTATGGCTTCTATTAATGTCGCTTTATCTGATTTGTGGTTAGTATGTTCATCTATAATATCAATATTTCTATTAAAGAAATCTGCTAATATCAATCTTAGTAGTTTAGACCTGTCTTTACCTAGTAATTGCTGTAGCTCTGTTAGCAGCAGGTCGGTATTCAAGTCTATTTTAGCTTTAATTTCTATTGGGTAATTACACCGTCTCTCCATAGTTTTACCTTTAATTGTATTACAAATTTACTAATACCTTAATAGACTTCCAAATAAATAATTCACATTCTTTAATAATTACATTGCAATGATTATAAGCCTATTAGAGCCATTGTATAGCTTTATAAATTATAAAAATTAAATAGACTATAATATGATTGATTACACTATTCCAAAGGACATTGAAAAGGATGCCAAGGATTATATGCAGAATGTACTGGAACAGCTAGATAGTGCTGGTATGTTAGAGAATGTAGATAGTGCGGCTTTAACGATGCTGGCTAGAAACTATAGTATGTTCATTAAGGCATCCAAGCAGTTAGAAGATGAAGGTTTGACCGTTACCAGTGATAGAGGTAACATAGCACCGCACCCAGCTATTAAGATTGCTAAAGATGCACAAACACAAGCTATGAAAGTTATGCTGGAGTTCGGACTAACAGCTAAGGCTAGAACTAAATTGCCTAAAGTAGAGCAGGACGGATATAGCCCATTTGAGCAGTTTATAAAGGAAGGAAAGGAAGTTAGATAATGAATACCAAACTTTACTATGATTACTGTAGTAAGGTTCTTAATGGTGAAATAATAGCTGGTGAGACTATTAAGCTGGCTTGTAAGAGATTCCAGAATGACCTTAAAAGGGATGATTTGGAATTTAAAGAGGATAAGGTAGATAGAGCCATTCTATTTATCAGCACATTGAAACATTATACAGGTAAACATTCTGGTAAACCATTCACCTTAGAAGGATGGCAGCAGTTTATAATAGCTAATATAGTTGGATTCTACTGGAAGGGAACTAATACCAGAAGATATACCAGCAGCTATATAGAAGTAAGTAGAAAGCAGGGTAAGACAGCTTTAGCTGCTGCTTTATGCTTGTATTATTTAATAGCAGATGGTGAAGATGGCGCAGAAGTATTATTGGCTGCTAATAGCAAGGAACAGGCTAAAATTGCATTCGATATGTGTAGCAAGTTTAGTAAGGGACTGGATTCTAAAGGTAAGTATCTTACCGCTTATAGGGCTGATATTCTGTTTAACCTTACTAATTCCAAGTTGAAAGTATTGGCTGCTGATGATAGTAAGTTAGATGGTTTTAATGCCAGTTTTGGGTTGTTGGATGAATATCACGCCGCTAAGAATAGTAAGGTTAGGGATGTTATCAAGTCTAGTATGGGAATGAGAATGAACCCACATCTTTGTACTATTACTACCGCTGGATTTGACAAGACCTTACCCTGTTACCAATTAAGAACCGTAGCTATAGAGGTGCTGAACGGCTTAAAGATAGATGATGAAATGTTTATAGCTATCTATTCTTTAGATGCTGATGATGATTGGAGAGATGAAATGAATTGGGTTAAATGTGCACCAAACTTAGATATTACAGTTACTTCCAAATACATTAGGGGACAGGTACAGCAAGCTATTAATAACCCAGCTGATGAAGTCGGAGTTAAAACTAAGACCTTAAATTTGTGGTGTGACAGTTCTTATGTATGGCTTCCAGAGGATTATATTATAAAATGCAGTAAAGAAGTTGACCTTAATAAGTTCGCTGGTATGGATTGCTATGTAGGTGTTGATTTGGCTGCTACTTCGGATTTAACTGCTGTAGCTTACTTAGTAGTACAGGATGGTACTTACTACTTTAAGACACATTACTATCTTCCAGAATCAGCATTAAAGGATAAGGCAGATAAGGAACTTTACAAATACTGGAAGCAGCAGAGTTATCTTACTGTTACCAGTGGTAATGTTACTGATTATGACTATATAACCGCTGATATGCTTAGGTATGCTGATGTAGTTAATATCCAGTCTGTAGGATATGACAAGTATAATGCTACACAATGGGCTATAGATTCTACAGAGCAGGGACTACCATTAGAAGAATATCCACAAACACTAGGTAACTTTAATATGCCTACTAGAGAACTGGAAAGGCTAATACTATCTGGTAAGGCAGTTATTGATAACAATGAAATAAATAGGTACTGCTTTAGAAATGTTACTTTGAAGTCTGATTATAATGGTAATGTTAAACCGAATAAGGCAGTAGACAAGAAGAAGATAGATGGAACTATAGCAATGATACAGGCTTTAGGTATGTATTTGCGGAATCCTAGATTTAGCAATGAAATAATCACAATATAATGGGACTTTTTACTAATTGGTTTAAAAAGAAAGAACCAGCGCAGGAAACCAGAGGGTTATTCTGTGATTCATTGATGTATAATATGAATGGTGGCTACACTACTAATAAGGCTATGCTTCTTAGTACAGTCTACAGATGCGTGGATGTTATTAGTGACGCAGTGGCACAATTACCATTAGAGCCATACTACATTAATGATTCTGGTTATAAGGAGAAATTTATTAAGCATCCTACCTATTATTTACTGAACAAAGAACCTAATCAGAAGATGAGTAGGTTTACTTTTATAAAGACTTTGATAGTAAGTACACTACTTAAAGGTAATGGATATGCTTATATAGAAAGAGATACTAAAGGAGACGCAATGGCACTTTATTATATACAACCAGATTATGTTACTATTACTGAACAGAAGGACGGAATTAGATATAATGTTGTAGGTATTAAAGGACTTGTAGAGCCTTGTAATATGATTCATATACTGAACTTTAGTTATAATGGTATTACAGGTATAAGCACTTTAGAGCACGCCAAACAGACTTTAGGACTGGCTACAGATTCAGAATCACACGCACAAGGATTCTTTAAAGGAGGTGCTAATTTGGCTGGAATCTTAAAGGTACAATCTACTTTAACTGGTAAGCAGAAGGTAGATTTAAAAACTAGCTGGCAGACAGCATTCAGCCCCACTACTGGTACACCTAATGGAGTGGCTGTATTAGAAGGAAATATGGACTTCCAGCCTATTACAGTGAATCCCGCTGATGCACAGCTATTAGAAACTAGACAGTTTAACGTAATTGATATATGCAGGTTCTTCGGGGTATCACCAGTTAAAGCATTTGACTTATCTAAGAGCAGCTATAGTACTGTTGAGGCTACCCAGTTAGCTTTCCTTACTGATACATTGTCACCATTACTAGAGAAGATCGAATTGGAGTTTGAGCGTAAGCTATATAAGCCTTCTGAAAGAAGTAGAATAGATGTAAGATTTGATACATCTGTATTACTAAGAGCGGATAAACAATCTTTAGCAAACTACTACAATACACTATTTAATATCGGTGTGGTTAGTGCCAATGAGATTAGAAAGCAGTTGGATTTACCTGCTGTAGATGGTGGTGATTCCCACTTTGTACAAGTAAACCTTATGGAACTAAAGAACGCTGCTAACAATATACCCACCAATAACGCAATAGACAATGATACAGACAATTTACAAGGGGACTGACTTAGTATTTAATATTAAGTTGGAAGATAAGGACGGTATTCCCTTTAGGGTAAGAAACACTTCTGAATTTATACTAAGACTTTACACCACAAACCCAGCAGAGTTTATAGAATGTAGTTTTAAGGATGGTGATTTGACTGGTATAATTGAGGAGGATAGAATAGATAAGGCGGTTATTAATTCATCTGACCTAGATAAGCTACAATCTGGACTAATCTATTACAGCTACAGCTTTAAAAGTCCTAATGCTATGTTCAATGATGCTTATTATGACGAGGTAGTTAAAGGGCAGACTAATTATTATTTGAAGTAATGGAACTACAGAGAGCAACTAAAGAAGGAGTATTAGAACTGGATAGAATCAGTGCCAAGATTGGTAGTACAGTTAATGCTGTATGGGGAACTGTAGAAGGTGATATTACTAAGCAGACAGACTTACAACTAGAATTGCAAGGTATTAAGGATTCAATACCAGTTACAGTACCCGCTGACGGTGGTAATGCAGATACTGTAAACGGACATACAGTGGAATGTGATGTACCTGCTGATGCCAAGTTTACTGATACTATATATAATGATTCCGCTTTAAAAGCCACTGTAGCCAACAAGGTGGATAAAGTATCTGGCAAAGGTTTGTCTACTAATGATTACACCAATCCAGAGAAGCAGAAATTGGCTGGACTTAGTAACTATGATGATTCAACACTAAGGCAATATATCACGTCTTTAGAGGAACAGAACAAGCTATTAAAGGAACAAGTGGAAGCACTACAGGCTAGGGTTAATAATAAAGGTTGGATTCTATTAGAATAATAATAACACGATGAGAGAACTAAGAAACTGTAATGAAATCGTAAAGATGGATTCCAGAACAGTAGAAGGCTATGCTTTAGTATTCGGTAAGCAGTCTAGGGATTTAGGAGGCTTTACTGAAGTAATAGAACCTACAGCCTTAGAAGGTATTTTAGAAAAGTCTGATATACTATGTTTACTTAATCACAATGAGGATAGAGGTATATTAGCTAGGTCTAAATATGGTACTGGAAGCCTAGAATTAACTATAGATGATACTGGACTTAAATACAGGTTTGAAGCACCTAACACTGCTTTAGGTGATGAACTGTTAGAAGGTCTTAGAAGGGGTGATATTAGTACTTCTTCATTTGCCTTTACTATCGGTAAAGATACTTGGACTAAGAAGGAAGATGGTAGTTATTTAAGAACTATCAATAGCTTCAAAAAATTATTCGATGTATCACCTGTATATAAGGAAGCATATCCAGATACATCTGTAGCATTAAGAAAGATGCAGGATTTAGAGAGCGAGGATTTAAAAGATTACTTCGCTAGACTTAGGAGTAAATTAAACTAATGAACACCTTAGAACTACTGGACAAGAAGGAACTGCTTAAAAAGAGAGCAGAGGAAATTATATCTGGTGCTGAGAAGGAAGTAAGAAAGCTAAATGCAGGAGAGCAGGTAGAATTTGATACACTTACCAAGGAAGTAGCAGATATAGATATTCAGATTAGAAAGATAGAGGAAGATAACCTTAAACAAACAACACATACAACTAATACTATGAAGGAAAAGTTTTCACTTTTAAAGGCTATTAATGATGTAGCCAATAACAGACAATTAGACGAGAGAGCACAGGAAGTGGTAACTGCTGGTATCTCTGAAATGAGAAAGGCTGGTCAGTCTTATAGCGGACAGATTGTACTTCCTATTGAAGAAAGAGCAAACATACAAGCTACTGTAGCTACAGCAGGGCAAGAGAATGTAGCAGAAGATAAATTGGGTATTTTAGAGCCATTGAGAGCTAGTCTAGTATTGGCACAAGCAGGTGCTTCTTATATGACTGGTTTAGTAGGCAATGTATCTATTCCTGTTTATTCTGGTTCAAATGTAGGCTGGGCTGGTGAAGTGACTGCTGCTTCTGATGGTGCGGGTACTTTCAGTGAAGTAAACCTAGAGCCTAAAAGACTGACTGCATATATCGACGTATCTAAGCAGTTCTTAATTCAAGATTCTAACAGTGCAGAAGAAATGTTGAAACGTGATATTGTATCAGCTATTTCTAATAAGTTGGAAGCTACTATTTTGGGTACTGCTGCTGGTTCTGCTACACAACCTGCTGGTTTGCTTAATGGTGTAACTGCTGATACTGCCGCTGTTACTTATACAGACTTTGTAAATATGGAAGCTACATTAGGTGAGAAGAATGTAAGAGGTGATATTAAGTTTATTGTTTCACCTTCTGCAAAGGCTGTATTAAAGTCCACCGCAAAGAATCAAAATTCTTTCATTATGGAAGGTAATGAGGTAAACGGCTATCCTGTTCTTTGTACTTCTGCTGTAGCAGGTAAAGGTATTGTTTACGGTAATTTCGCTGATTTGGTTATCGGTCAATGGGGTGGAATTGATTTAACAGTAGACCCATATACACAGGCTGCTAACGGTAAAGTAAGACTTGTTATCAATGCTTACTTTGATGCCAAGCCTAGAAGAGCAGAAGCATTTGTTAAGAAGGTTCTTAAAGCCTAATTATAGTCTATTTAATAAGTAGTAAGCTATGTATATAACTTTAGAACAAGCTAAGAAACACCTGCTGGTAGATGAGGATTTTAGGGCAGATGATATGTACATTCTGGACTTAATAGCTGTAGCAGAGGATTCAGTATCTAAACATTTAGACATAGCTTTAGATGAATTAGAAACAGGTGGTAATTTACCACCTGCTATAATTCACGCTATGTTACTAATGATAGGTAACTTATATGCTAATAGAGAGCCAGTAGCATTTGGTACAGTAGTTAAACTGCCTTATAGTTATGAATACCTTATAGGACTTTATAAACACTATGAAATAAAATGAGAGCAGGATTACTAAATTATCCGATTACCATACAAGAGCCTGTAACAGTTAAAGATGTATATGGGGCTAATGGTATAAACTGGAAGGATGTTATAAGTACCAGAGCGCAGGTTACATATAATACTGGAAACAGACAGAACCAGAATAATGAAATAATCCACTGCTATACAGTTACCTTTACCATAAGGTTATATCACAAGGTTAATGAGCTAATGCGAATTATTTGGAATGGCTATAAGTACAGGATTCTTAGTATTAACCGAGAATTATATAAGCAATCAATAACCATAGTAACTGAATTGATAAATGAATAATATAGAAGTAGATGCCAGACAGGTTACTTCTATGTTCGCAGATTTGACAGGCAGACAGCAAAGGCAGGTCTATAGGAGTGCTTTAAGAAAGGGTGCTGGTATTCTAGCAACGGAAACTAAAAGACAACTAAGACAGACTTTAGGTAGGGCAGCTTCTAGTAGAAACTGGTGGAATGGTAGAACCTTAGTAAGTGGGGTTAAATCTAATGCTGACCGAAACGGGACAGAAGCTAAAGTACATATTATGGGTGACTTTAGATTGAAGTTCTTTGAAATGGGTACTAGAGTTAGAAGAACCACTGGTAATAATAGTGCTTCTGTTAGAGGAAGGAATCCTATTAGAAGGCAGAGAGTAGCAGCTAATAGAGGTAATATCAATGCAGCACATTTCTTTAGAACAGCTAAAACCAATAAGGAAAGAGAAATCTTTGATAATATGGATAACCTTATAAGCCAATCAATTCAGAGAATAGCAAATAGAAACAGACTATGAGTTTACAAGTAGGCAAAGCAATATATAACCTGCTTAGTAATGATGCTAATGTTACTGGCAGGGTACAAAATAAAATATATCCCTTAATTGCTGATACTGGTACTACATTTCCCTTCATTGTTTATAGAAGAACTGGTATAGAACCATCTGATAGTAAAGATAGGTTTATCTATAAAGAAGATACTTATGTAGAAGTAGCTATAGCTTCTGATAAGTATAATGAAAGCATAGAAATAGCTGATTCGGTAAAGGATGCCTTACAGGGTAAAAGGGGTAACTATTCTGGTATTAACATACAGAATATTAGAATGACAAACGCAGATGAGGATTATATAGAAGATACATTCATTCAGAACCTTACATTCAACATAAAGACAAATGGCAGGACAAGTAATTAATGGCGGTGATTTGATGCTGTTTATAGATGGCAAATCTATAGCATTTGCAACCAGCCATAAACTAAGTATAAATGTGGAAACAGTGGAAACCACTTCTAAGGATAGCGGTGGTAAATGGGTAGCTAAGGCTGCAAGAAAGATTAGCTGGAATTGTAGTACCGAGAACCTTTATTCTAATGATGGTGAAGGTATGACTTTTGACCAGTTATTCGATAAGCTGACAGCCAGAACACCTATCAAGGCTGTATTCTGCTTAGAGAAAGATTATTCAACAAAGAAGGATGAAGTACCAGAAGGGGGATGGTTGCCAGCTACTACTGGAATTTATTCGGGTAATGTTATTATTACAGCACTAGAGGCTAATGCGCCTAATGGAGATAACGCAACATTTACAGCATCTTTTGAAGGTGTGGGAGCACTTACTAAGACTGCCACAGCTTAATTATAAAGCCTTTATATCTCTAGGTTATGGAGGTGTAAAGGCTTTCTTATTTTAAATACTTATTGATATGACTATTAAAGGACAAGACTACAAACTGAAATATACTCTTAGGGCCTTATTCATCTATGAACAAATTACAGGTAAGGCTTTTGAGTTAAAGACTATCACAGATGAATATCTATTCTTCTACTGTATCTTAATGGCTAATAATCCAGACAGTTCACTAACCTTTGAAGAACTGATAGAAGCCGTAGATGAAGATATGGGTATTATGGTAGAGTTCCAGAACTTCTTAAAGAAGGAACTGGAGAAGCAACAGCTATTCATTACTAATAATACAGATGCTAAAAAAAAGTCCTAACCACTAAGGAGATATATTTTACCTTAGTAATAGAAGGTGGACTAGACCCAGAATATGTACTAGATAAGATACAGATGTATGAGTTAGAACCACTGATTAGCAATTTACATAAGAAGGACAGATATAGCTGGGAACAGGCTAGAATGATAGCTTATGTAATTGCACAATGTAACAGCACTAAGAAGTTAAAGCCTACTGATATAATGCAGTTTAGTTGGGACGATGATACTACAGGGGAAACATCTATTAGCAATGAGGATATTAAGAGATTACGAGAGAAGGCTAAACAATATATAACACATAATTAAATATGGCTGATTTAGTAACCAGACTACTTCTTAATAGTAGTCAATTCGATAATAACATAAGGCAGTCCACACAACAAGTACAGCAGTTTCAGCAGGTAGGCAGGAATATCACAGCTACCATAGGTAAGTTTGCTGGTGCTTTAGGGATAGCTATGACTGCTGGAGAGGCGTTTAACAAGTGGGTACACAGTTCACAGGCTTTAGGGGATGAATGGGATAATACCGTTAATGCCTGCAAGGGTACTATAGATGTATTCTTCCAGTCCCTTAGTAATGGTGATTGGAGTGCCTTCCAAGATGGTTTATTTTCCACTATCAAAGGTTTAAAGGAACTTAGTGCTTTAAGAGATAGTCTAGCCGATGCTAAATTGACTATGGACTTCAATACTAAGAGGTTTGAGGCACAGTTTACAGAACTGGAAGCAATTATTAGGGACAAGACCAAGAGCCTAGAGGAACGCAAGAAGGCTTTCGAGCAGTTACAGACATTAAAGGCTAATTATAAAATAGATATTGTAGATGTGTCCGCTGGTAATGACCAAACACTCATAAAGTCTTTAGAGGCACAATATAAGGGGTATGGTTGGACTACCAAAGATGTAGAGAAATATCTATCCATATATAACAATGACTTTTCAAGCAGACCAGAGAAAGAAGCATTAGATGAATATAAGAAAAGATTGTCTGAGTTAGAGAGCCAACAATATAGTTATACCGCTTATTCTTCTATGTATGGTGGTGGTACCATTAGGACGGAGAACAAAGAGATTACTAAGCAGATAGCATTATTTAAAGCAAGGAACGCCGAGCTAGAGAAGATGAGAATCCTTAATAATGATGATGATAAGGATAGGGTACAAATGCTTAAAGACTATGAATATAGTTACGACCTAAGAAAGAAGGCTGCAGATTTTGATAAGAGGGTATTAGAACTACAGGCTTCTTTACAAGAAGGCTCTGCTAATAAGGCTAATAATACCGCAGTAGTTCCTGTTATTCCTTCTGGTTCTATCATTGAAATGGAGAATAAGATAAAGGTATTAAAGGGTAAACTGTCTAATGCTACATCTGATGGTATGAGGGCTGGTTTTATGGCAGCTATTAAAGAGGCAGAAACCGAACTTAGAATGATGCAATTAAGGGCAGCTGGAACACCTTTATTAGTCGGTGGGGATATTAGTAAACCTACAGGAAGATCTGTGAAATCTGATCTGGATGCGGGGAATATCGTAGTTAAAGGAATTGATACAAATGCAATCCAAAATAACTTAGACTATGTGGATAGTATCAGTGCTATAGGCTCTGTTATGAGTTCTGTTACCAATTTGACTAGTGAGGGGGCGGCAGCTTGGTTAAGTTATAGTACTAATATCATATCCTCTGTCGCTGCTGCACTTCCAGCATTAACTACACTTACAACAGCATTAACCGCTAAAGCTGCGGCTGAGGCGGCAGGTAGTGCCGCTGTGACACCTGTAGTAGGTTGGATAAATGCTATTGCTGCTATATCTGCTATTATATCCGCAATGGCTTCTATTCCTAAGTTTGCTGATGGTGGTATTATTGGAGGCAATTCCTTCATTGGTGATAATATGATAGCCAGAGTAAACAGCGGTGAAATGATTCTCAATAACAGGCAGCAGAAGAACCTGTTTAACCTTTTAGATGGTAAAGGTGGGACTTCCGTTAATGCTGGTGGAGAGGTTAAATTAAGAATCGAAGGCAGGGATTTGGTAGGCGTTCTTAATTCTCAAACAAGTAAGACAAGTAAATACAAGTAATATGTACAACCTTATATACACAGTGCCATTTACTAATGTGGATGGAGAAGCCTTAACTATACAAATACTAGAAGATGGTGGAACTGGTACACCTGTAGAACTTACAGGTGGCACACCACCATTCATAGTAGATGTAAATGACGAAGATTTTTTATACAATCCTACTAGATTCAGTGGAGCTACTTTAAAATTAGTTGGAAGTGATTACTTACAGAAGTTATTCAGTACGCAATACCAGAGATTTAAAGTTAATTTGGTAAAGGCTGGATCTGTTATCTGGACTGGCTTCATAACACCAGAACTATATTCACAGGACTATGATAACAATTTATTCGAATTGAATATAGAGTGTATATCGGCTTTATCTACTTTAGAATACATAGACTTTAAAGATGAAGGAGCTACTATTACATTGATGGATATTATTAAAAAATGTATCACTGAAAGTAAAGGTGATTTTAGAGCAGTTTATATGCCTAATACATATACTTCTTCTTTAAATGGTATAACTGTAAGTACAGCTAATTTCATTGATGACGATGGCAAAGCAATGCCTTTAAAGGAATGTCTGGAAGAAGTATGCAAGTTCCTTAACTGGACTATTACAGAATATGATGGAATAGTGTACTTTATTGATATGGACTATATAAAGGCTGGTAAAACTAGTTATACCAATATATTTACTAGCACAACTACTACCCTATCTTCTACTATTAATTTAAGGGATATACCATCTAAAGGAAACAACAACCAATTATCCATATTAGGTGGATATAATAGGGCTGTGGTGATAGACAGTGATTATGAGGCCGATAAAGACAGTCTCTATCCAGAATCTAATTTCAAATGGCAAGTTCCTATGTACAGTAAATCCAAGGAGTTCAATGGCAAAACATATATAAAGAACTTTGCGGAATCAGAAGCATTCGAGCCTGTTTACTATGCTGGTAACAGCACATCTTTCACTAAGGTAGACGATGGGTTTAGCTTGGATAAGCAGAAACAAAGGGCAGGGACTTTCTTAACACAGGTAGCCAGCTATGATACAGGTAACAAACCTGTTAAACTGAACTATGAGGACTTGTTTGAGATAAAACAATATGATGATTATGGGACTGTTAAATATTTATGGCAGACAGGTGATCTGGAGTTCCCTGTTATAAGGACTAAAACGGCATCACCTACCATAGTATTTGATACAGATACCAAGTTGTGTATAGATTTCAAGTTGATGATACAAGTTACAGATGATTGGGGATTACCTATAGAGGGTGACAGTATGAAAGGTGGTAGTGGTTGGAACAATGATTTTATCTATATACCTGCCAAGCTCAGAATAGGTGATTATTACTATAATGGGACAAGCTGGACTGCCAACAGTGATAACTATTTTAAGCTATATACAGATTGTGACAAGAATAAGATAACCGCTAAATGGCTGAATGCCAGAAATACCAATGACTTCACAACAGGCTATGATGAGCTTACTGGTACATTGATAAATATAGATAAGGTAATGGTTGGGGATCTGGAGCTTACATTATATAGTCCCAAGTTCCCTAATGTTGAAATGGCTATATTGTTCCCGCCTAGCTATATGTTCGTCAAGGATATATCTTTACAGAGCCAACGTAAAGAGGGTAACACATCTGGAGAGAAGAAAGATACCAAGTATGAGAATGTGGTGAATGAATCCTATATCAATGCCCTAGACGATATTACATTCAAGATAACATCCAAGAATAATAGTGAGTTATCATTCAGTAAGGCTATAGTAGGAACGGCCATACTGGATACTCTCACTAATACTATTGATAATACGTCTAATAAGCCAGAAGAATATCTAATAAAAAGGATAATCAACCAATACAAGCAACCGAAGGTCAAACTTCTACAGGTGATTAAGCCAGAAGTACAGCCTTATTCAATTATTACGGATAGCTATCTGTCTGGTAAGAGGTTTGTATTTGCTGGAGGAAGAATCAATTATGAAGATAATAGCATAGAATGTAACCTTATAGAACTTAATTAACTATGGATATAACAAGTAGCAGAATAGCAGCCACGCCTAGAAGTAAATACCATAAATACGGATATGGAGGTAGTAATATTTCTGTTAGTGGTGGTTCTAATGTAGACCTAAGTAATTATGTAAAGCTGACTGGAGAGGAAAGCCAGACTATAGAAGGTAATGTAGGAGCTACGGGGGATATAGTCGCTTACAGTACCAATGAAATTAAAGAGAAATATCCTATAGCATCCCCAACGGCTTTAGGAACTATAAAAGTTGGTGAGAATCTGACTATAACAGATGATGGCACGTTAAATGCCGAGGCTGGTGGGGCTAGTAGCTGGAATGATATAAAGGATAAGCCTAGCACCTTCACCCCTTCCAAGCATACACATACCAAAGCTGAAATATCAGACTTCTCACATACACATACCAAGTCACAGATCACGGACTTTAGCCATACCCACAAGATGCAGGACATATCAGATTTCAACGGTGTTACATTAGATACAGACCAGACTATAACAGGACAAAAGACCTTTAGTAAGACTATTTTAGGGCAGGCTGATATAATAGCCTATTCCACGGGCATAAGTAAGGAGCTGTTCCCTATAGCCAGTAAGACCGCTATAGGATGTGTAAAGATAGGAGATAATATTAATGTATCTGGGGACGGCACGATTAGCGTTAATATTGATGGTGGTGAGGCTGGTTCTGTGGATTGGGATAATATCAATAACAAACCTTCCTCATTCACACCTTCAACGCATACACACGATGATAGGTATTACACAGAGACAGAGATTAACACCAAGCTAAATTCCAAATCCAATACAGATCACACGCATAGTAATTACGCTTCCACCATTACAACCACTGGGACAGGTAACGCAGTGACCTCTATAAGTCAAAGCGGCAATACAATCACTGTGACCAAGGGTGCTACATATAATAACTATACACATCCAACTAATCACCCTGCCAGTATAATCACGCAGGACGTTACACATAGATTCATTACTGATACGGAAAGAACTAACTGGAATGATGCCAATAGCAAGAAGCACTCACATAGTAATAAAGGCTACCTAGATATTATTAACCAGAACCTAGCCACTACCAATGATGTTAATTTCAAATCGGTTAAGGCTACAGGGGATATAATAGCCTATAGTACTGGTACTACGAGTGAGAAATATCCTATAGCCAGCAAGACAGCACTAGGATGTGTAAAGGTTGGTCGTGGTCTATCCGTATCCTCTGATGGTACTATAAGTGCCACAAGTACTACAGGCGGTGGAAAGTGGGGAGAGATCACAGGTACGCTAAGTAACCAGTCTGATCTACAGACAGCCTTAAATGGCAAGGCTAACAGTTCACATACACATAACTATGCTAGCACAGTTAAGGTTGGGTCAACATCATATAACATAAGTGGGAATACTATCAGTTTACCAGCATATCCTACAGTACCTTCTGCCTTAAAGAATCCTAATGCACTTACTATTAGCTTGAATGGTACTTCACAGGGAGCTTATGATGGATCAGCTGCTAAATCATTTAATATCACAGCCGCAAGTATTGGGGCTGCTGCAAGTTCTCATTCACATAGTTATATACCTTTGAGCGGTGGAACTATGACTGGTGGACAAATAGCTAGGGCAGGATCTTCACAAAGCTGGGTGAACGGTCGTAAGGGCGCAATGATCGTACTTAATAGTGCTGGCGCAAGTCAATATATGCCTATATGGTCTTGCAAGTCACAGGCTGGTAGTTGGGATTGTGGTACATATACCGAGAACAGGTTACATTTCAGCTATATAACTGACACCAATTATAACGCTGGAACTAACACCCAAACTGCAAACATTTATTTCAATACCAATGGAACTATTACCGCTGGTTTAAATGGCAATGCCACTACCGCCACAACATTACAAACCATTAGAACTATCAACGGTACTAATTTTAATGGCTCTGCCAATATCACTACAGCCAATTGGGGTACAGCCAGAAATATAGGTATAGTATCGTCCGATGGTACTGGTGTGGGATCTGTGGTTAGTGTTAATGGCAGTGGTAATGTGAATTTGAAGTTACCTGCTACAATCAAGGCTTCAATAACAGGGAATGTAAGTGGTAACGCTGGGACAGCGACAAAGTTGCAAACCGCTAGAACCATTTGGGGGCAATCATTTAATGGTAGTACTAATATCAGTGGTAATATGACAGGTGTAGGTAGTATCACAGCAAGTGGATTGATAAAGACTACTAACAGCGTACAGGCAGATGGGGATGTTATAGCATATAAGACTAGTACAGGTGGGGCTAGTCCCTTCAAGTATTGGCTACCATCAGTTGATACCAATGGTAATCTTAGCTGGTCTAACAGCACTTCCACTACAACACCAACAACAAGGAATATCAGAGGCCCGCAAGGGCCTACAGGTCCCAAAGGAGCTACTGGTGCGACAGGTCCACAAGGTCCAAAAGGAGATAAAGGAGCTACGGGTGCTCAAGGGCCAGCGTGGAACGGTGGTACTATTACCCAATCAGCGATGGTGAAGGCTACGTGGGGCTTCTGGGGTATTGACGCTGGTTCTGGACTTAACTTCTACCTATCGCAACGGGGGGATAAGAATGTTTACTTCTGTTGGGGTGGAACCGATAAGAATAAGGCGAGCTTATCGCCTACTGGTAATATGTACGTAGCTGGTAATTATTCTAATGGTTCAGATATAAGGTTAAAGGAGAGAGGCATAAATGTCTCTAACGTATTGGATAAGATCAGCGACTTATCCACCTTTTATCATAAGAGACTGGATATTGGAGACGATGTGACACGTATAGGGGTTAGCGCACAGGATGTACAGAAGGTTTTTCCAGAAGTTGTAGGAACAGCCAATATGCCCGAATATGGGGATATATTAACCGTGGATTATGCCACATTAGCCACTACCGTAGCCATTAATGGCTGTAAGGAGCTACATCAACTCATCAAAGAGCAACAAGCGAAGATAGAGGCTTTAGAGGCCAGATTAAGTGACTTAGAAACTAAAACGAATTAACTATGATATTACCGAAGACCAACCTTAGCATAATGGATGTGAGGAACTGCACAGGAAATCCAAGTCTGGACTTAGGTACTTTATGCAGTAAGGGACAATATATTAATAAGTGGAGTAAATATAAGCCTGTTAGGTATAACTTTACTACCAGCCGACCTTCAAACTGGTGGAAAGCTTCAGATGGAAATTGTGGACTGGACGTAAGAGGATATACAACAATTACTCAATTGGTCACAGATCTAAGAAATGATGTCACCTTCTGGGGGTATCTACCACCCACAGGAGGATCAGCGCAGCCTTACAGATTAGGCGACTTCGCTGGGTATAACTCACAGGCTCAACAACCTGTTTATTGCAATGAGCTACCTAACATTGTATATAAGGATGCCTCAGCTACTATTGGAATGGCGTTGGATATGAATGGTGTTGATACATCCTCAAACCTTCAATTAACAGATATACAAGGAAAATTCCCCCTATCCAGCTACTATCCTGCTGTAGTTGTAGTAAGGGCAGATCAGAATGTAGGCAATTTGATAACAGCCAGTCAAACATTTGCACAAGGACAAGGGGTGGGCGTTGAAGTTCCAACAAGCCAATTAAGTGCTGGATATGATTATGACTTTATATGTTGTTTCAGCTCGATAAAACAGGCCTCTTACGGCCCTAACTCAACTGCCGCAAACTTTGTACCCGCACCAACTGACAACGTGTTGCAAAGGGTAAGTATAAAGACTGGTGGACTATCCGTATTTGTTACTGGAACTTGGGCTAGTAACAAGTCTACTTATAGGATTGACGCTACAAATAGGGTTAGTACGGCTGGAGCTACTATGACAAATGTAACATTGCAGATCGTTTACCTAGACTTCAAGGAATCTGGGGATTCGCAGGAATATGGAGAGACAACGATTAAATTGGCTGATATTGTAGTCCCCTATAATCAGACCAAGACCGTAACTAATGTAGTGGCTAACTCATTGCCAGATTATAAAACGAGAGGCGGTAAACTTATCCTTAGATATACATATAATAATATAGTAAATACTATAGTAGGACAATTTGAGGATGAGGCTTGATGACAAAGACAAGAATTAAGACAGAATTAGCAGCCGCAATAGTATTGGTATTAGTAGGATGCTTCTTGTTAATTGCTGGTATATTTATTCCACCTATAGGAACTATTCACCCATCTGTACTGGTAGCGTTTGGAGAGATTGCGGTATTTGCAGGTAGCCTATTTGGAATAGATTTACATTATAGACTGGAATTTCATAAGATAAAGGCAGAAGTAGGAGCAGATAAGATAGAAGATAAATAATTAAAAGCCTGTAGTCCTTCATTGGGTTACAGGCTATTTGTTTATGTGGCTACTTTATAGTATATTTGCAGCGTGATTCTGATAGCACTATTTGTCTGAATAGCCAGTATAATAGTGTATTGGCATAATTTAAACTTTTATATTATGACACAGAATCAAGAATCACAAATGAATGTTCTCTCAGTATTGGTATCAGCAGACCGCAAGGAACTAAGTAAGACTTTTGGTGCTGGTTTGTATATTACAGACAGTGACACCGTAGAACAGGTTAGAGCTAAATGTGGTCGTTATATCGCAAGATATAAGGAATACATAGCTAATCTTAATGCAGTACTGGAGATTCCAGATGCTAATCTAAAGTCTGAAATGCGAAAGGCTAAGGCTTATCGCTATATCAATTCTCTTGATGAGGGTGATAAAGAAGCCTTGAAGGAGTTGATAGGTCAGTAACTAGAAGGACTTCAAACAATGGGGCTAGCTTCGGCTAGCCTTTTTTATTTTAGATGTATGGAGTATAAGAAGTATGGAAGAAAGATAGTGAATGCTATCGAAGGTATAGATAATCCAGCCTATAAGGTGTCATTAGACTGCATTAGAAGAAGCCATTTTACAATAGGTACTATAGTTATGGCTAATACTATTTATGATGGGTTTATAACATTATGCAAGTCTAAGAATTATCTGTGTGCCATTCAGCAAATAAGGATGCAGATAGATAATTGTATGACTATATTTGCTAGCCAGCTAGTAAAGAACCAGACTTCTTTCTATAATCACTTTGATAAAGGTGATGCGTTGAATCAGTTGAAAGTAAAAGGCAATGCACTGACTACTAATTATCTCTTAGAGTTATTAGATGAAAAGTATGTAGGTATTAGGGATATATACAGGGAAGGCTGTAGGTGGATTCATCCTACTAGTAAACGATTGAACTTCTATTATATTACACCTTTGACTAATGGAGAACCAACTAGTATAGTAGGCTATAAGGATAAGGAATATAGTATAGTTAATGGGGTAATGGCAGATACATTAATAGAAGATATATGTAATGATATGTATTATGCTATGGATATACTGCTAGAGTTGCTAAATGAACAGATAAGGCTACAGAAGAAAGAAGCCAGTGCTGTTACTACTGATGAGCGGTTAATAAATAACATAGATGAAGTATTTGATAAGATAGGTATTCAAGTAGTGATTCCTGATTCGGATAAGTAATGTAAATACCTTGTAGATATAAGAGAAATAACAGGAAAAGAATTAGAAGATGCTTCTAAGTAGATGGGAAGCAGGAACTATATGAACCTAATATGATAAATATTTCTATATCATTTCTTGCATAATGATATATTATTATATATCTTTGTGATGTCAAATAAAAGCAGTGTTCTATGAAACCATTAAAAGTTAATGAGGTCTTAGACCTCTTAAAAAAGGATGGTTGGTATAAGGTAGGGCAAGAAGGCAGCCACAGACAGTATAAGCATCCTACTAAAAAGGGCAGGGTTACTGTTAACGGTAAACTTAGTGATACTTTAGACCAGTTCAGACTGAACAGCATTTTTAAACAAGCAGGGTGGAAGTAATTCCATCCTGTTTTAAAAACATTATAAGTTATGGAGAAGATTATAGTACAAATTGGATGGTGCGATAATTATTGTGCCGCAAGTGATGAAATATTGGGATGTGTAGCTTGTTCTGATACCATAGAAGGCATTAAAAAGGAATATAGATCAGCGTTAGACTTTCATATAAAAGGAATGCTGGAAGATGGTGATGAATTGCCAGAGAAGTTAAAGAATGAATATGAATTAGTATTTGAACTAGATACTTCCGCAATGCTTCATAGTCTGGATGGAATAGTTACCAGAAAAGCTATTGCTAAAGTTACAGGTATCAATGAAGCACTACTAACACATTACGCTAACGGCTTTAGGAAGCCTAGACCAGTACAAAGACAGAGGATAATAGACGGCATTCATCAAATAGGTAGAGAATTGACGTTAATAGGATAGCTTTTATTTGATAAAAGGGAACTATGATCTTTAATGATGTAGTTCCCTTTTTTATACTTTAGCGGCTCTAATGCTAGAAAGGGATATGGGGTGATATTTTAAGGCGATGGCTCGTTAAACCCCACGCCTCCCTTCTTTACACGGCTGGAATATTTTAAAGTCCCAAATCCTTACGTCCAATTACCTATCTATGGTCACACTCTACTTTATTTTTGTTGGAATTAAAATGGAGTTTAGAATAAAAATTCTCTATCTTTGCGATGTTCTATTAGATCATTAAAGAACGAGATCAAGAACCAACTACATAAGTGGCTGATAATCAGATAGTCTTAATTTCTCTAAATAAATATGTATCAGCCGGGGAACGGCATACTTCTCAATATCCCGGCAAGGCAAAGAGAGATAATTCCCCAAGGATTCCGGAACCTGCTCTATCTCTATTTGATAGAAAGAAGCGTATAAAATTTGATGGGAGAGCGTATGCTTTACATTCGATAACTCTTGGGTGATACTCAATTTTCCAGCATCTCCCAATAGGTTACGGAAGGCTTGCGTCTCACACAAACCGGAAAAATCCATCGCATGATCCGTCTCGATCAAAGGAAATTCATACAAGCCGGTCCAGATATCCTTCCCCGCCCGTCTGTTCATCCAAGTTTGTCCTTTATATATAATGTATAGATAGTGGAAATAACGATCCCTTGTCTTCGTCTTATTTTGTTTCACCGGATAAGCTTGCACATTGCCGGAAGCGAACGCCATGCATTTATCTTTTAGCGGGCACACCCCGCAGTCCGGGTTTTGAGGAACACATTGCAAAGCACCCAATTCCATGATCGCCTGATTATGCGTCCCTGCGTTCTTAGGGTCCAAGATCATTCCGGCCAGTTCCGCAAATTGCTTTTTACCCTTCGTGGTGTCGATCGGCGTATCTACGGCAAACAAACGGGAAAGTACCCGGTACACATTTCCATCCACGACCGGACACGGTTGGTTCCAAGCAAAGGAGACGATCGCCGCCGCCGTATACTCCCCGATACCTTTCAAGGATAATACCTCTTTATAATTCTCCGGAAAAACCCCGTTAAACCGCTCCATGATAGATTTAGCCGCCGCATGTAAGTTACGAGCCCGGCTATAATACCCCAAGCCCTGCCAATATTTCAGCACCTCATCCTCTTCCGCCGCCGCTAGAGATGCCACATCCGGGAAACGTTCGGTGAAACGCAAAAAATACTCCAATCCCTGTACAACCCGGGTTTGTTGCAATATAATCTCCGATATCCAGATGATATAAGGGTCTCTCGTTTCCCTCCAAGGAAGCTCTCTTTTATAGGTTTCATACCACTCAGCCAATATCCGGCTGATTTCTAACTCACTTTCATACTGTAACATAACTGCTCCCTTTCTCACTTTTCAACATCATAACTATTTGATTACCGCAAACATACATATATATTACGAATCGAGAAGAATCTTTTTATTTAAAAATTGAAGCTCAATTCTTTTTCCACTTAAATAAAAAGCTATATATTTGCATTCCAAAAAATTAATAGGTCAAAATCAATTAATTAATTTATAGACATGACTAAAGCAGATATTGTTAGCGAGATTTCAAAAAGCACTGGTATCGACAAACAGACAGTGCTAGCAAGCGTTGAGTCCTTCATGGATATCGTAAAAAGTTCTTTAGCCCAAGGCGAAAACGTTTACTTGAGAGGTTTCGGAAGTTTCGTTATTAAGAAGAGAGCTCAAAAGACAGCTCGTAATATTTCAAAAAATACTACGATCATCATCCCGGAACACAACATTCCGTCATTCAAGCCGGCTAAGACTTTTATTGGTGAAGTTAAGTAATTAATTATTATACGTTTAATTTAAAATTTTAAAGCGATGCCTAGCGGAAAGAAAAGAAAAAGACATAAAATGTCTACGCACAAGCGCAAAAAGAGACTGAAGAAGAATAGACATAAGAAGAAATAAGTCTATCTAACGAACTCTAAAGAACAAACTTAATAAGTGACCTTTTAAGTTTGTTCTTTGCGTATTTTATAAGGTCTGATCTTAAAAACACATCTTAAGTGATTAGTGAATTAGTAGTTGATGTACAGCCCAAAGAGGTATCTATCGCCGTCTTGGAGGACAAGAGCCTTGTGGAGCTCCAAAAGGAGGCCCGCAACGTCTCGTTCGCCGTTGGTGATATCTATCTAGGTAAGGTTAAGAAGCTGATGCCGGGCTTAAACGCTGCGTTCATTGATGTCGGTTACAAAAAGGATGCGTTTCTTCACTATTTGGACTTAGGTCCTAACTTCAACACCCAACAGAAATATTTAAAGCAATTGCTGAGCGATCCCAAAAAGGCGCCGGTACTGTCGAAAACTCAGATTCTACCGGAGATCGAAAAGAACGGGAGTATTAGCGACGTGCTGAAAGTAGGACAAGAGGTGTTGGTTCAAATTGCTAAAGAGCCTATCTCGACGAAAGGTCCCCGATTGACTTCCGAGCTTTCTTTTGCCGGAAGATATATCGTGCTGATACCGTTCGCCGATAAAGTATCTGTCTCCACCAAAATTAAATCAAGCGAGGAACGAGCCCGTTTGCGTCAGTTAATCCAAAGTATCAAACCGAAGAATTTCAGTGTTATCGTACGGACATCCTCGGAGGGCAAGCGTGTCGCGGAGCTTGATCATGAATTGAAGACATTGATGAAACGATGGGAAGATAATATCGTGAAGGTGCCTAAACTCAAAGCTCCGGCTATTATTTATGAGGAAACGGCACGTACCGTAGCTTTGCTTCGGGATATATTCAACCCCTCTTTCCAAAATATTTATGTAAATGACAAGGAGGTCTATAATAATGTCCGCGACTATGTAAGCTTGATCGCACCGGGACGGGAAGAAATCGTACAGTTATATACGGGAGAGCTTCCTATCTTCGACAACTTTGCGGTCACCAAGCAAATCAAGTCGCTATTCGGACGAACTGTCACTTACAAGAGTGGAGCTTACTTGATTATCGAGCACACGGAAGCTATGCACGTTATCGACGTGAACAGCGGGAACCGTTCCAAAGGCAGCGATGCCCAAGAGAAGACAGCTATCGACGTAAATATAGCCGCCGCCGATGAGATCGCCCGTCAGCTCCGCTTACGAGACATGGGAGGTATCATCGTCATAGACTTTATCGATATGGCAGAGGCTGCCAACCGGCAAAAGCTATTTGAACACATGACAAAGGCAATGGCAAATGACCGGGCTAAACACAACATCCTTCCTCTTAGTAAGTTTGGCTTGATGCAGATTACCCGTCAGCGGGTACGTCCGGCAATGGACGTGGATACGTCAGAAGACTGCCCATCCTGTTTCGGAACAGGAACGGTTAAGCCTTCCATCCTGTTTACCGACAGCCTGGAAGAAAAAATAGATTGCTTAGTAAACAAACATCACGTGAAGAAATTCACCCTGCATGTACATCCGTATGTCGCAGCGTATGTGAACAAGGGGTTGTTCCCCTTGAGCATGAAGTGGAAAATGAAGTACACCCATGGTTTAAAAGTTATTCCCAATCAAAGTCTCGCCTTTCTTGAATACAAATTCTTTGATGCCGACAAGAATGAGCTTGACATGAAAGAAGAAAAGGAAATAATCAACAAATAACAAGAGAAGCCCCGGGCCTATTAAAACGGTTCCGGGGCTTTTTGTATCCTGCCAAACCGTCAAAATGTCACGATTCATGACACGTATTATTTATTTTCAAACCCGAACTTCTTTGGCACGGCATTTGTTGAATACTATGTGAATCCTTTCAACAAGGAAGATGACGGACGATGAATAATAACAATTAAAATATTTACAATCATGGGAAAGATTATTGGAATCGACTTAGGAACAACCAACTCTTGTGTTGCCGTATTGGAAGGTAACGAACCGGTTGTTATTGCGAACAGTGAAGGTAAAAGAACAACACCTTCAATCGTAGCTTTCGTAGAAGGCGGCGAGCGTAAGGTAGGTGATCCCGCAAAACGTCAGGCTATCACCAATCCTGAAAAGACTATATTCTCTATCAAACGTTTCATGGGTGAAACTTATGACCAAGTACAAAAGGAAATCAATCGCGTTCCTTATAAAGTAGTGCGTGGTGATAACAACACTCCTCGTGTAGATATCGAAGGACGTTTGTATACTCCGCAGGAAATCTCAGCGATGATCCTGCAGAAAATGAAAAAGACAGCTGAGGATTATTTGGGACAGGAAGTAACGGAAGCCGTTATCACAGTACCTGCTTACTTTAGTGACGCTCAACGTCAGGCTACGAAAGAGGCTGGTGAGATCGCAGGTTTAACCGTACGCCGTATCGTAAACGAACCGACTGCCGCTTCTTTGGCTTATGGTTTGGATAAGACGAACAAAGATATGAAGATCGCCGTATTCGACTTAGGTGGTGGTACATTCGATATCTCCATCCTTGAGTTAGGTGACGGCGTATTCGAGGTAAAATCAACAAACGGTGATACTCACCTTGGTGGTGATGACTTCGACCACGTAATCATCGACTGGTTGGCTGAAGAATTCGAACGTGAGGAAGGCGTAGACTTACGTAAAGACCCGATGGCTTTACAACGTTTGAAAGAAGCTGCCGAGAAAGCGAAGATCGAGTTGTCAAGTACGACTAGCACGGAGATCAACTTGCCGTATATCATGCCGGTAAACGGTATTCCAAAGCACTTGGTTAAGACTTTGACTCGTGCTAAATTCGAGCAATTGGCTGACGGTCTGATCCAAGCATGTATCGAACCGTGCCGTCAATCCTTGAAAGACGCAGGTTTGTCAACTTCTGATATCGACGAAGTGATCTTGGTAGGTGGTTCTACTCGTATCCCGGCTGTACAGGCTATCGTTGAGAAATTCTTCGGTAAAGCTCCGTCTAAGGGCGTTAACCCGGATGAAGTAGTAGCCGTAGGCGCAGCGATCCAAGGTGGTGTATTGACAGGTGAGGTTAAAGACGTATTGCTGTTGGATGTTACTCCGCTGTCTTTAGGTATTGAGACAATGGGTGGTGTAATGACTAAATTGATCGAGTCTAACACGACAATCCCGACCAAGAAGTCCGAGACATTTACGACTGCCGTAGACAATCAGCCTTCTGTTGAGATCCACATCTTGCAAGGTGAGCGTTCTTTGGCTAAAGATAACAAGTCTATCGGTCGTTTCCACTTGGATGGAATACCTGCCGCACAACGTGGTGTTCCTCAGATCGAGGTTACATTCGATATAGACGCTAACGGTATATTGAACGTATCCGCTAAGGATAAAGGAACCGGCAAAGTACAAAGTATCCGTATCGAGGCTTCCAGCGGTTTGAGCGACGACGAAGTTAAGCGTATGAAAGAGGAAGCTGCTTCTAACGCAGAGGCCGACAAGAAAGAGAAAGAGCGTATCGATAAATTGAATCAAGCGGATAGCATGATCTTCCAGACTGAGAAGCAATTGAAAGATCTTGGCGACAAGCTTCCGGCAGACAAGAAAGCTCCGATCGAAGGTGCCTTGAACAAATTGAAAGAAGCTCATAAGGCTCAGGATATCGCAGGTATCGATGCTGCTATGGCAGAATTGAACAGCGTATTCCAAGCAGCTAGCCAAGAAATGTACAACGCTCAAGGTGGCGGCGCTCAAGGCGGCCCGCAAGCAGATCCTAACTTCGGTGGTCAACAAGCTGGCGGTAACGCAGGTAGCAGCAACAACAGCAAAGACGGTAACGTTACGGACGTTGACTTTGAGGAAGTAAAATAAAAAGAAGCGGTTTTAATCGCTCCTTTACTCCACATAAGATAGAAAAACGGCTATCGGGTCCTTCGGGATCTGATAGCCGTTTTTTATTTTAGCCCTATATATTCAATAAAAAAGCCATTGATATCCAATAATTATTAATAAGTTTGCACTCGCATAAAAACACTCATTTTAAATTACGATTAAGGGCAACGTACTAATTTTCGACTTATGCTAGCGAGATCTATACAGAAATATTACATATTTGTTCTACTTTTTCTGCTAGCCATTCTACAGTCCTCTTGTCAACAGTCGGGAAATAAATATCGTATATTAGTAGTGCATTCCTATGAAAGCGATTATGTAGCTTATAAAGACTGCGATCGGTTGATCCGGGAATCCCTCGAGAAAAAGGGGATTAATCCGTCGATCCAAACATTCTATTTGAACTGCGAGCAATATGCGGCACCCGCCGAAGAAAAACGGATGTACCTGTATCTAGATTCGATCTCTACTTGGAAACCCGATCTGATTTTGGTCTACGAGGATCAAGCGACTTACACGTTAATGCAATGCCATCATCCGCTAATCTCTACAGTCCCCATTGTATTTGGCGGCGTAAATTTCCCCAATAAGGCACTATTAGCGCAATATTCGAATGTTTCCGGATTCTGGGACGAGCCCGACTACGTCACGAACATCCGCTTGATAGAACATCTGTTGGGCAAGTCTACGATTTATATGTTGCACGATAGTACGTATATAGATAGGCACATTAAGGCTACGTTACATGAGCAATGTGCTCAAGCAGACATTCGGGTCGATAATAATCGCATCATGTATATACCGGTAGAGATCGCTACTTTGGACAGGGTCAATCAAAGCTTAAAACGACCGGATAGTACGACCGTCAACGTCGTGCCCGTGCAAGGAGACAAGCTATCAGCTGTTTCTTGGTACATGAGTAAACACGTCCCTTACATCTACTATCTACAGGCCAAACGGGATTACCGGGTATTGAACACCAGCCGTTTTTCCAGTAAACCCTCTTTTACGGCGATCAACGAGGATCTAGGATATACGAATAAACTTGTAGGTGGCTATATCACCTCCTTGGAAACCCAAATAGAAGAATCTACCGATAGAGCCGCAGAAATATTAAAAGGCTCCCCTAGCGAATCATTCCCACAGATAACAAAGAGCAAGAAGAATTATGTATTTGATTTCAATGAAGTCAAATATTGGAATATCGATAAAAGGCTTCTTCCGAAGGATGCTATACTTTTGAACTTTCCTTTTAAGGACCAATATCCAAGATTATTCTGGAGCTTGATAATCCTAGTCAGCACGATGTGCTGCTTTGTCTTCGGTAGCTTCATCATCATGTATACCCAAGAATCCAAGGCAAAACGACAAGCGCAAAAAGCCCTATTACATGAAAAGGAATCATTAGCGGAAGCTTTGGAGAAAGCCAATGAGTCCGACCGGATGAAATCCGTATTCTTGGCTAACATGAGTCATGAGATACGTACCCCTCTAAATGCGATCATCGGCTTTTCAAGCCTAATCGCCGAACTGGATCTGACAGCGGAAGAGAAGGAGCAATACGCTAATATCATCACGACCAATAACGAGTTATTACTAAAGTTAGTCAATGACATATTGGATTTGGCAAGGATTGAATCCGGAGGTATCGTCTTTCATAAAGAATCCTGCAATTTAACGGATTTAGTGAAAACCCTTTATAAACAACATCTTTCCGATGTCCCCGAAGGTATCGAATTCAAGGAGAAATGCCCCGATACGCCGATCTGCTTATATTCGGATAAGGAGCGACTTTACCAAGCGCTCGAGAACATACTGAAAAATGCTATAAAATTTACTTCCGCAGGCTTTATAGAGATCGGTTACGAGTATTCCACCAATGCACAAGACGTCCGACTTTATGTGCAGGATACAGGCATCGGGATCTCTCCCGAGGACCAAGAAGCGATATTCGAGCGTTTCAAGAAGCTGGATGATTTCGTGCAAGGAACAGGTCTTGGATTATCGATCTGCCAAGCTATCGTAAAACAATTAAACGGGCGTATCTTGCTCCAGTCCGAAAAGAATAAGGGGTGCCGCATCTCCTTGGTTTTCGAATTATAAACCAACCTCAGAAGCCAAGAAAAATAGACATTTGTCTCTTTGATATCCAATTACTTTTTATACATTTGTACCTATTATATTGAAGCTATACACATGACGAACACTTCTTATCGTTATCTTTTTTTATTGTTGCTTCCATTGTTTTTATTGGTCGCAAATTCTTGCGAACGCTCAACCACGGAAAAGCGTATCTTGATAGTCCAATCTTATGAGCCGGACTTTCAAGCCTATAAAGATATAGAAGAGGCTTTTAAAAAAGGATTCCAAAAAGAAGGCATTCCTGCTAGTATCTTCACGTTCTATCTTAATTGCGAAGCTTATCAATCGCCAGAAGAGAAACAAAGAATATATACGGAACTCAATACGTTATCTTTATGGAAGCCTGATATCATAATCGTAAACGATGATCAAGCGACCTATTCCTTATTGGCTTGCGAACATCCTTTATTAGATAGCGTACCTATCGTTTTTACCGGAGTCAACTACCCAAACATACCCTTAATTCAAAAGTATCCTAACGTATCCGGATTTTGGGATAAGCCGGACTATCGGAAAAACGTCGAACTTATCGAGCGAATCATGGGAAAATGCGTGATTGTACGTGTCTCTGATAGTACAGCTCTTGACAAAAAGATCCTGAAAGATATGGATGAGCAAATAAAAGGGCTATGCTCCAAGGCTAGACCCGATTACCTTAAATATCCCCAGTATTCATCCCCATCCGATAAAAAGAGATCCTCTTCTTTAGTGCGGTTCCCAAAAGTACCGTTCGATTCCCTCTATATACAAACCATTCAACCCCGCACCAGTTCCAACTTGATTTGGGGGTTAGGTACAAGTACTTACAACAAGGCCTACCTTGCTACCAAAAGAGATTATACCTCGATAGCCTTAGGTAGGTTCTGCTCATTTCCCAGCTTTTCGGCGATCAACGAATCCGTAGGATATGACGGAGGCTTCATCGGGGGATATATGACCCCGGTAGAGAGCCAAACCCAAGAAGCCTTACGACGAGCTGCCAGCATACTCAAGGGCACACCGGCCAATAGCTTCCCACAAATAACGGAAAGCGCCAAAAACTATCTGTTCGATTACCCGACTTTAAATAAATGGGGTATCGATTGGAAAGAACTGCCTCAAAACAGCATCTTCTTGAACATGCCCTTTGTGGTTCGTTATCAAACATATATTATTTTATGCGGGATTCTTCTAACCCTATTTATCCTATGGACGCTTTTCTATCAAAGAGTACAATACCGTCGCGAAGCCTCTCACAAGAAACAGGCTCAAGAAAGTTTACGGAAAGAGAAAGAATTCCTCTCGTTGGCTTTAGAGAGCGGTGATATTTTCGCATTCCGATACAGCAACGGCGTATTCGAGTTCGACCATAATTTCTATAAGTCGTTGGATATGCCGATAAAGCCGATCACCTCCACGCAATTCCAAGAGTCTATCCACCCTGAAGACCGGGAAGATTTCATCCAACATAAGCACCTGCTTGATACAGGATTCCCTTCCCGTAAGATCACCCGCCGCCGATATAATTTCAACGGCAAAGGGCATATATGGTGGGAATTCAGATATGCGCAAGCGAAGAATGGACAAGACTCCACCCGCAATAATGTCGGAGTAAACGGGCTCTGCTTAAATATCCAACAAAGTAAGGAAGTAGAGGAAGATCTTATCAAAGCCCGTATAAGGGCCGAGGAAGCGGACCAAATGAAATCAGCGTTCCTCGCCAATATGAGCCATGAGATACGTACCCCGCTTAACGCCATCGTTGGATTTTCGGAACTGCTAACAAGCGATATGGAAATAAGCCCGAACGAGAGGGATGAGTTCATGCAAGTTATCAGTAAGAACAGCGACCTCTTATTGAAATTAATCAATGACATTCTCGATCTATCCCGCATCGAGTCCGGTAAGATGTCGTTTACCCTCACGAATTGTGACTTAAACGAATTACTATCCCATATCTACCGCACCCATCAATTGTTGATGCCCCAAGGCGTAGTGCTTAAAATACAACTGCCGGTCCTCCCGGCCATTATCCAAGCGGACCTACATCGATTAACCCAAGTGATTACCAACCTCATAAACAACGCCGCAAAATTCACGACGCAAGGATACATCTTGATTAAATACGATTATACGCAAGATAAACGTTGGATCCAGATCTCCGTTACCGATACGGGCAAAGGCATTCCCGCAGATAAGCAAGCCCAAGTATTCGAACGGTTCAACAAACTGGACGAGTTTGCGCAAGGGACAGGCCTCGGACTGGCGATCTGCCAAATTATCATCGAGCACTTCGGAGGATATATCACCCTAGAATCCAAAGAAGGGGAAGGTAGCACATTCATCGTGACCCTTCCCTACACTCCCGGATTATCGGTATAAGATTATTTTTTCTTGAAACGCAAGAACGGCAATACAATAAATAAAGGTATGCAACAGATCATTACCCAGATAAAGAAATGTTGGTAACCGATCTGCTCCTGTATCCATCCCGATGCCATTCCCGGTAGCATCATACCTAACGCCATGAAACCGGTACTGATCGCATAATGCGAAGTCTTATATTCCCCCTCGGCGAAAAGCATCAGATACATCGTATAAGCCGTAAAGCCAAACCCGTAGCCGAATTGCTCGACAGCGACACAAGCGTTTACGACAACAATACTCTCCGGCATCGTATAGGCCATATACAAATAGACCAGATTCGGCAAGGAGATAGCCAATGCCATAGGCCATAACCAAGTCTTCAAGCCACTCCGGGATATAGCCAGGCCTCCTAAAACCCCTCCGAGCAATAAGGAGATCACTCCCACCGTACCATAAGCGAACCCGACCTCACCGGTACTGAGCGCCAGCCCGCCAACTTCCCGCCCATCCAGCAGGAAAGGAGAAGCCAACTTTACCAATTGGGATTCCCCCAAACGATACGTCAGCATAAAAAGCAAAGCCGGGACAATCCCTTTCTTGCTGAAAAAGCTCACGAAAGTATTGCCGAACTCCACCAAGATGGTATGAGGGGTGATATTCGTACGTTGCGCGTCACTCGCCGGACGGGGTAAGATATACTTATGCCACAAAGCCAAGGCGATAAAGGTACCGGCTAATACAAAAAACACCAGACTCCAAGCAAAAGAAATCCGCCCGGTACTCTCCTCCAAAAGCCCCGCCAGCATGACCAGCAGACCTTGTCCCGTTAGCATCGCCACCCTGTAGAACGTATTTCGGATACCGATAAAGAACGCTTGTTGCTCCTCCGTCAAGCCCAGCATATAGAACCCATCCGCAGCGATATCGTGCGTAGCAGAACTAAACGCCATCAACCAAAAGAAAGCCAAGGTAAACCGCAAAAAGAAATCCCCGGGAAGGACGAACGCCACACCTGCCATTCCCCCGCCAATCAATAGCTGCATGCTATAAATCCACCAACGCTTCGTTTTAATCAAGTCTACGAACGGGCTCCAGATGGGCTTGATCACCCAAGGAAAATAAAGCCAACTGGTAAATAAGGCGATATCCGTATTTGAGACGCCCAGACGTTTATACATGATCACAGAAAGCGTCATGACTACCACATAGGGCAAGCCTTCGGCAAAATAAAGAGACGGGATCCAAGCCCAAGGATTACGTTTTTCCATAATAAGAAGGAATTAAACGATTAGAAGTCAATACTAAATCCATCCGCATCCTTCCACGCCGGGAACTTAGCCCGGAACTCATCCAGCTCGCTCTTCTTCAAGGTACATGTCCGGGTGATTTCCTCTCGTTTTCCGGCATCCGCCAATTTCTTTCCTTTTGCGTTATAAATCATGGAATCCCCTCTGAAAAGAAAACCTTTCCCATCTACCCCCACACGGTTCACGCCACAGACATAAGCCATGTTCTCGATGGCACGTGCATGCAACAATGCCTTCCACGCCTTCTTCCGGGCCTCGGGCCAATTGGCTACATAAATCAAAAGATCATATTCGTTATTCACGTTGCGGCTCCAAACCGGGAAACGTAGGTCATAACAAACCTGCAAACAAATATTCCAGCCTTTATAAGGCACGATCAGACGTTTGTCGCCCGCCGAGAAATGCTTGTCCTCCCCTGCCATACGGAACAAATGACGTTTATCGTAATAATACTCCTCTCCTTCCGGAGTGATGAAAAAAGCCCGGTTGTAGAACTTTCCGTTATCTTTCGCGATAAAACTTCCAGCCACGGCCAGTTTATATTTCTTAGCCCATTCCTTTATAGTCGGTACAGTTCGTCCATCCATCGTATCGGCTTGTTTCTCTACGTCCATGGAAAATCCCGTAGTAAACGTCTCCGGCAATACCGCTAAATCGGTTCTTCCACTAACACGGCGCAACAGTTCGCCATAATAACCCAAGTTCTCTTCACGGTCTTCCCAAATGATATGGGATTGTATCATACTGATACGTAAGTCTTCAGTCATAGAATAAAGATATTAAGGTAATAAAAAGACATATTGTGACAAGGAAACAGTTTCATGGTGAAGAAACGGTAGTTTCTTCATAGCAAAACTTTTGTTTCTCCTAGGGAAAACTTTTGTTTTCCTATAGCAAAACTCTTATTTCTTCACCATGAAACTCCTATACCTGTACGAAATTCTCAGGATGGCAGGCGGTAACTCCCCGATACATCTCTCGTATCGTATGGATATCTTTATCCACATCACCTGTCGGATAAAAAACACCTTTCGTGCCAACCTCTTTCTTTCCATAATCAAAATAAGCCACCACGATCGGCACGTTCGCTTTCAAAGCGATAAAATAGAATCCTTTTTTCCAGTCCTTGGCCCGCTTCCGGGTACCTTCCGGTGTGACGGCCAATTGAAACCGCTCACTGGTCTTGAAACGTTCCACCATCTGATCGGTCACCGACGTACGTTTACCACGATCCACCGGAACACCTCCCAGCCAGTTAAACAGCAAATTAAAAGGGAAAAAGAACCACTCTTTCTTAATAAGGAAACCGGCGTTACACCCGATCGAGGTATAAAAAAGTTTCCCTACGATAAAATCCCAGTTACTGGTATGCGGAGCCACACATACGATACATTTCGGCAAATCCACGCCATCCACCGGGCCCAGCTTCCACCCCGCCATACGGAGTATCGCCTTACTAATTGCCTTCTTCATGCCTATTTGTCCTTGCTCAACTCTCCTATCTCGTCGGCGATAGCGTTAACCTCGTTTTGCAAGTCCTCTCTTAATTTGCGATAATAATTCCGTACGAGAGCCTTGTTATCCTTGCCGTCGGGGTGTCCGGCACGAACGATATAACTATCTTGCATATCTAGGATACGAGCCATCAAAGCATCCGCTTTCTCTTGATTTACTCCGGGTATATACAATTTGCAAACCAGCGCTTCCGTGAACAATTCACCAGCCACGTAGCTGATCTCTTTCTTTAAAATTCTTCTTTTAGCCATAATTATTTCATATTTAATTATCCACAAATATAGAACATATGTTATTAAATACCGAGGAAAGGCCAAGAAAAAACATAAAATGAATTATCTTTGCAGCGGTGAAATCATTGATTATAAACAAATCAAATATGAACAAAATGATAAAGACGCCAGAATTTCTCTTTGAAAGCAGCTGGGAAGTCTGTAATAAAGTGGGAGGTATTTATACCGTACTATCGACTAAAGCTCATACGCTTCAACAAATTTTTAACGACAAAGTAATATTCATCGGTCCGGATGTGTGGGCAAACACAACCGCTCCCGATTTTACGGAAGACGCATCTTTGTTTGAGGATTGGAGAAAGCACGCCGAGGCAGTGGATCACTTGAAAGTTAAGGTCGGTCGCTGGAACGTACCGGGTACCCCCCCTGTTATACTGGTAGATTTCAAGTCCTACTTCAGTGAACGAGACGCCTTTTTCTATTCTATGTGGGAAAATTTCCGAGTTGACTCCATCCACGCCTACGGCGATTACGATGAGTCTTGTATCTTCGCGTATGCGGTCGGTAAGGTAATAGAGAGTTTCTATCACTTCTACAAACTGGAAAACAAGAAAGTCGCCGCCCTATTCAATGAATGGATGTTGGCGATGGGAGCGCTTTACATTCAAAAGCAAATCCCTGCCATAGCGACACTTTTCACGACGCATGCCACATCGATCGGACGCTCTATCGCCGGTAACAACAAAGCGTTATACGCTTATATGGACGGTTACAACGGCGATCAGATGGCTAAGGAGCTAAACATGGAGGCCAAGCATTCTGTAGAGAAGCAGGCCGCCCATTACGTGGATTGCTTCACGACCGTAAGCGATATCACGGCCCGTGAATGTAAACAGTTATTGGATAAGGCACCGGATATCGTTACCCCGAACGGCTTTGAGCCCAACTTCGTACCCGAGGGTAAGGAATACGCTAAAAAGCGGAAGGAGGCACGTCGTACATTAATTAATGTAGCGGAGAAATTATTGGGCTGCTCCATCGACCCGAACGCTTTGCTGGTTTCCACCAGTGGCCGCTATGAATACAGAAATAAAGGTATCGATGTCTTCATCGAGGCGATGAACCGTGTACGTACGTCCGGACGCCTGCAGCGTGAGGTCGTCGCCTTTATCATGGTACCGGCTTGGGTACGTGCTGCCCGTGCGGATTTAAAAGAGGCGATCGAGCAGGACATAAAGACGACCTCTCCGCTTCAAATCCCTTTCATTACGCACTGGTTGCATAATATGCCAGAAGATAAGGTCTTGAATTATATCAACCACGCCGGCTTCACGAACGCGGCATCCGAAAAACTAAAGATCATATTCGTTCCTTGTTATTTGGACGGTAAAGGAGGTATTTTCAATAAGACCTATTATGATATGCTGATAGGGATGGACGCTACCGTATATCCTTCCTACTACGAGCCGTGGGGATATACCCCGCTGGAAAGTATCGCTTTCGGTATACCGACGATCACGACCAATCTGGCCGGTTTCGGTATGTGGGCGAAGAAAACGGTATCCGGAGATAACCTTAGCGAAGGCGTAGAGGTTATTAATCGTACGGATTTCAATTATTTTGAGGTAGCGGACGCTATCATGAACTCCATCCTGGCTCTCAGCCAAAAGGATGCTACAGACATCGAGGAAATCAAACAGCGTTGTTTCGATCTCGCTCGAAAAGCTGAATGGAGCAAGTTTATCGACTATTATCTGACCGCATTCGATATCGCCATGAGGCATGCCGAGGAAAGAAATAGTTAAATATTGCTCATAATTAATAAGATAATGCTATCTTTGCACTCGTTTTTAGACAAACACTTTAAACTTCACGATAATGAAAATTAAGGCGAATAACGCAAACAGTCCTATTTGGAAGGACGTCTACTCACATTCCAAGCTTCCACAACAGTTGGAACCACTTAATGAGATCGCTACGAATCTTTGGTGGGTATGGAATCATGAAGGCGCTAAACTATTTGGCAAGATCGACAAACAACTTTGGAAATCCACAGAAGGTAACCCTGTACAGCTATTGCAAAGCCTTTCACACAAACGTATGGAAGAGATCTTAGCAGATAAGGAGTTAATGGCTGAAATCCAAAAGGTATACGCTGATTTCAAAGCTTATATCAATGTAAAACCCGACAAGACACAACCGTCTGTAGCCTACTTCAGCATGGAGTACGGTTTGACCAATGTATTAAAGATTTACTCAGGTGGTCTGGGAGTATTAGCCGGTGACTACTTGAAAGAGGCCAGCGATAGTAATATCGATTTATGTGCCGTAGGTTTCTTGTATCGTTACGGATATTTCACACAGACTTTGTCCATGGACGGTCAGCAGATCGCCAATTACGAGCCGCAAAATTTCAACGCCCTGCCGTTGACTCAGGTATTGCAGTCGAACGGAGAGCCAATGGTATTGGAAGTTCCTTATCCGGGCAGAACCGTTTACGCTCATATCTGGAAAGTTAGCGTAGGTCGTGTACCTTTGTACTTAATGGATACGGATATACCTCAGAACAGCGAATGGGATCGTTCCATCACGCACCAATTATATGGTGGCGACTGGGAGAACCGTATGAAACAAGAGTATTTGTTGGGTATCGGTGGTATCATGATGCTGAACAAGTTAGGTATCAAGAAACAGATTTATCACTGCAACGAGGGACACGCCGCTTTGATCAACGCTCAGCGTTTGGTAGACTATATCCAAAACGACGGCCTTTCATTCAACCAAGCGTTGGAGGTAGTTCGTGCTTCCGCCCTCTATACGGTACACACTCCGGTTCCGGCAGGTCACGATTACTTTGACGAGGGTTTGTTCGGACGTTACATGGGTGAGTTCCCCGGCAAGTTAGGTATTAGCTGGCAAGACTTCATCGATATGGGACGTGAGAACCCGGGCTCTAACGAGAAATTCTCCATGAGCGTATTCGCCTTGAACACTTGCCAAGAGGCTAACGGCGTAAGCTGGTTGCACGGTAAGGTTTCTCAGCGTATGTTCGCCCCGGTTTGGAAAGGTTACTTCCCGGATGAACTGCACGTTGGTTATGTAACGAACGGTGTGCACATGCCGACTTGGGCCGCTACGGAGATGAAGAAATTCTATGCGGATAAATTAGGCACGAAGCTTTTCGAGGATCAATCAAATCGCAAATGTTGGGAAGGAATCCAGAATGTATCCGACGAGGAAATCTGGAATCTCCGTATGACCTTGAAGAATAAATTGATTGATTACATCCGTGTTCAATATAAAGATAGCTGGTTGAAGAACCAAGGTGATCCTTCTAAGGTAGTTTCCATCCTTGAGAAGATCAATCCGAATGCCCTATTGATTGGTTTCGGTCGTCGTTTCGCTACTTATAAGCGTGCGCACTTGTTGTTCACGGACTTAGACCGTTTGGCTAAGATCGTTAACAATGAGAAGTTCCCGATTCAGTTCGTATTCACCGGTAAGGCTCACCCGGCTGATGGTGGTGGTCAAGGTTTGATCAAACACATCGTAGAGATCTCTCGCCGTCCGGAGTTCTTAGGAAAGATCATCTTCTTGGAGAACTACGATATGCGTTTGGCCCGTCGTTTGATTTCTGGTGTAGACGTATGGTTGAACACGCCGACTCGTCCGTTAGAGGCTTCCGGTACTTCCGGTGAGAAAGCCGAGATGAACGGTGTATTGAACTTCTCCGTTCTTGACGGTTGGTGGTATGAGGGTTACGTAGAAGGCGCAGGTTGGGCATTGACCGACAAGCGTACTTATGAGAACCAGCAATACCAAGACCAATTGGATGCGGCTACGATCTACCATTGCTTGGAAACTGAGATCATCCCGACTTACTACGCTAAGAACAGCAAGGGTTACTCTCCGGACTGGATCCAATATATCAAGAACTCTATCGCCAAGATCGCTCCGGATTATACGATGAAACGTATGTTGGACGATTATGAGGATCGTTTCTATCACAAATTGGCTACTCGTTCCGCTCATATTTCCGCTAACAACTACGAGATCGCTAAGCAATTAGCTGCTTGGAAAGAGGAAGTTGCGCAACATTGGGATAGCTTCCAAGTGGAATCCTTCACTTGCGACCAAGATTTGACGGTGAACGGCCCGGTTGTAGGAAAAGAATACAACTTCAATTTGGTAATCGACCGTCATGAACTACAAGGTATGTTAGGTGCTGAAATGGTTGTCATGAAGGAAGATCCGGAGAAACACACGCTGTCACCAATCAATACCGCTCAGTTCGAGTTGATGAAGGAAGAAGGCTCCAAGTTATTCTTCAAGTTAACGACCACTCCTTCCGAGGCTGGTAACCATAAGATGGGCTTCCGTGTATATCCTGTAAACAAGGAGTTGCCTCACCGTATGGACTTCGCTTATGTACGTTGGATTCAGTTATAATCGGCAACAAGTAAAACAAATAATCAAGAAAGAGGGTGCGTCATGCACCCTCTTTTTTATGCCATACCCAGCTATGCTTTACAGCGACTAAAACCTATGGTTATGAGCCGTAAAGCATAGGTTCATATAGTCCGTGAATACCCATGAATCAAAAAAAGGAAGCCGCACGACAGCAGCTTCCTTTTTCAATAGGATACGAATATTTTCAAGCTTAGAAAGCGTAGTCCAAACTTAATCCGAACACCTTGTTGGTGCGGCTATACACATTCTGCCCAGGAAGTCCCGTGCCGCAGTAGTTGTCCATCTTCTTGGTATAATCGTGGTAAGTTGTCCACATATATCCCACGTTCAAAGCCATTTTTTCGCTCAACATCACTTTAGCACCAAAGCCCAGCGAATAAGAATCGCAGGAGAAACTAACATCACTTTGGAAATTATCAGACAAACCATAATCTGTAATTTGAGCGCCACCGCTAATGGTCAATCTCTTGACAACATCCCACTCTATACCAAACAGATACTCATTCGTACCTCTTTCCAGTTCCTTCTGCTTTCCACCGGCCATTCCCGCCTTCTTGTCATCGAAGAAGTGATACTCAACAGAAGCCTTCAACATGGGCAAAAACCGATAAGAAGCTGCCACCGAAAGCATGGAAGGAATATCGTTCGGCGTATTTACACCATGCTTATAAGGGCCAACCAAATCTTCCGCACTGTCGGGATAATCCAACTTCTTGGTATTGTTTTCGATGTTCAAGTTCGTCTTAAACTCATATTTAGCTCCGAAATTGAATTTACCATATTTGACATCAACACCCAAAACCGGTGTCAACCCCCAACCTGTCTGATCGCAATCCAAAGCCAGGTTCATTAAATCCGCTCCACCAAAATTCTGTTTTAATTTTGCATCCAGATACCCGTCATAGTTTCCTGAGAAATAGTTCATCCGGCCTCCGGCAAAAGCAGAAAGCCAATCCGTGATCTTGTATGATAGGCCAAGTTGTAGGGAATAAATATACTGTTTTCCGTCCATCGCACTGTTAATAGTATACATATCCGGCGTGACGATGGGACTTTGACCGCCAGTCTTTATATATTTCGCTACACTTTCCTTGAAGATACCGGCCATAGCAGCCGATTCGAACATTGGCAGGCCATCGTCAAACGAAGCCTTACCACCTCCACCCGTAATGGCAAAGAAACCGGAGATCGTCCAATCACCTTTTTTGTAAGCCGCAAAAACACTCGGAATCACAGGAGCGGCTGCCTTTCCTTTGTAATACTTTTTATAGGGAACGTCGCTCACTGTCGGCACCTTATTCACTGGGTCGAAACCATTGTATGTACTGAAAGAGGCATCGATATCCCGGGTCTGGAAAGCACTTTGGATACTCACACCAACGCGGAAACCGTCTGTCGGCAAAAAAGAAAGACCCGCCGGGTTTGACAAAGCGCCGTCTATATCAATTGCAGCACCTCGCGAAAGTGACCTTAAAAAGGCTGCATGCTGATTCGTATTCGTCAAATATCCTCCAGCGAAAGAAACCAAAGGCATCATCATCAATGCCGCACCTAATACTACTTTTTTCTTCATGTTTTACTTTTCTTGATTACAAAACGGTCGCAAAGATAAATACTTTTTTCAAACACTGCACACTTTTAATAAAAATGTGCCGCACAAAACAGCAAATACTGTGCAAACACATAAGACTAATTAACAATAGAAGAGCCGCAAAGGTAGTAACGTGAAATCAGGTATTAGTTATAATCAAAAAGAATCATCCTAATCAGAAAAGGATATATACAGCAAGTACTAAAGAAGATATACTTACTTTACCCAAAAAGATATACTACAAGTGCCAAGTAAGTATAACTTCTATTTTTCCGAAATAAATCGTATATTTGTCTTTATAACTTAATTCTTTAAACCGTATAGATAAAATGAAAAGACTAGCATTACTCGCGGCTCTCTTACTGCCTCTATCCATGGCTTTCGCCCAACAGAACGTAGGATTCAAGACCGATAAGGTAGAACCTCTCGTGATCAACCCAGACAATAGCGTTACTTTCTATGTAGAAGCCCCAAAAGCGAAGTCCGTCTCCGTAAAAGGAGACTGGGAAGCCAGCGAGGGCAATGGCCAGATGACGAAAGGGAAAAACGGTACATGGAGCTATACGACTCCCCCACTGCCATCCGAAATGTACACCTATCGTTTAAATATAGATGGTATTTACAACATCGCCCCAAACAACCCATTCTCTTGCCGTGACGTAGGCACCTTGTTCAGCCTGTTCTATATCAACGGGGGAAATGGGGATTATTATCAAGTACGTGACGTACCTCACGGTAATGTTACAACCACTTGGTATCACTCGGATATCCTCGGGAGCGAACGAAGACTTAGCGTTTATACGCCTCCTTTTTACGATAAGAACATCCAATCTTATCCCGTTCTGTACCTGTTACATGGCAGTGGCGGCGACGAGAACGCTTGGCTGGAGCTTGGCCGTACCGCCCGTATCATGGATAACTTGATTGCCGAAGGCAAGATACAGCCAATGCTTGTCGTTATGCCAAACGGCAATCCCAGTAAACAGGCCGCTCCCGGCGAAACATCCGATAACCTGAATTACAAACCGGCCATGAGCAACAGCTTCCCCGGTTATAAGGATGGCTCGTACGAGAAGAGTTTCACCGAGATCATTCATTTCATCGATAACCGTTACCGTACGATCCCGGATAAGCGACACCGAGCCATAGCCGGACTTTCGATGGGTGGTTTCCATACATTATATATATCATTGAATTATCCGGACTATTTTAACTATATAGGACTTTTCTCCGCTGGGCTCAGCGCAAATGGTGTAGACCCCAATAGCCCGATGTACACGAACCTCGACGAGAAGTTAGGAAACCTCAAGAGATCCGGTTATCAATTGTTCTGGATCGGTATCGGAAAGGACGATTTCCTGTACGACGCGAACCAGCAATTCCGCCAGCGAATGGATAGCCTAGGTATGAAATACCAGTACGTAGAATCCACCCGAGGGCATATCTGGGCCAATTGGCGGGCTTATCTCCTCCAATTCGCTCCTATGCTTTTCAAATAAAAAACATGAGCAGATGAATCATAATATACCGCAATACGACTTCTATAAACACAAATACGGCGATGAGCTACTTATCGACGTCGTTCCCTTGAACACGATCAAGAAGTATCTCAAGGAACAACCCGTACATATATTGACGTATTACGATATAACATTGATCACTAGCGGGGAGGGAGAATTCCTTATCGATCATCAAGCGAACCGGGTAAAGCCTCAAGATATCATCTTTACCCGGCCCGGCGAAATACGCAAATGGGACGATAAAACGATACAAGACGGATTCGCTCTTATCTTTGAGGAAGAGTTCCTGCTCTCTTTTTTCAATGATCCGGCATTTCTCCGGAACCTCTCTTATTTCCATACGGAAAGACGGTCTTCCAAGCTCAGTCTCGACAAGAAAGCCTATGGCCGCATCTCCGAGTTGATCTCGGAGATCGATAAAGAGATCAAGGACTATCAGTCGAAAGACAAACACTTACTCCGGGCCTTGTTGTACGAGACATTAATGTTGCTCAACAGGTTATATTCTAACTCGAGTGTTTTACCTCCAGACACAAACGCCCGATCTAAAAGCATCTATGTAGACCGATTTATCGAGTTAGTAAACCATTCCTTCAAGCAAGATCATTCCATCCGGAGCTATGCCGATCAGCTTTGCATCACCCCGAACTACCTGAATGAGATCGTGAAAAACGCTACAGGCATCAACGCTAAACAATACATCCTAAACAAAATACTAATCGAGAGCAAACGACTATTGACTTATACAGACTTGCCTATATCCGCCATAACGGAAGCTCTAGGTTACGAGGATCCATCCTATTTCATCCGTCTATTTCGTTCCCAAACAAACATGACCCCGCTAAACTATCGCAGGAATACAAAACCGTAAAAAGTACTATTTCCTCCTTTATACGTATTATACGAACTCCATTCGATATGTCTAATTTTGCCTCTATCAATAAATAAAGCATCATGAGACAATACAAATCATGGATAGCGGCTCTCATATTAGGAAGCACGTTATCCGCTAACGCACAACAAAAGAATATGGAGAACAAAACATTAAACGAGAACATCCCGGAGATGATCATCTCCCTTGAAAAAGAGGCTCTAGCCTCGACCGACCCGATGGCATTCGTAGAGCTTTCAGACACCGACGTGATTTACTTCGATCCTTCCCTAGAGACGAAAATAGAGGGATTGGAACAACTGCGCACTTATTATAAAGGTATGCAACTTCCTCCGGCAGATCATTTCGACATGATCCGCCCGGTCGTACAAGTCGCGCAAAACATAGCGGTACTCACCTTCAACCTTGATAGCTACTTATCCGACAAGGTAATAAAATGGAACTGCACCGAGGTTTACAGACGCAACCCCGACAACCAATGGAAGATCATACAAACCCACTGGTCTTACGTGAAACCGCTAGATTAAAGTTAAAACATTTGCCGCTTTCTGAACCAAAACGGTTCGTAAAATGTATTATATAGACTATTCACTAAACACAAATTATATGATACGGAATTTACTGAAAGCGGCAAATGCGCTTACATTTAGCACGATGTTCCTGTTACTCCTCGCCGGATGCAACAAGAACACGATTATTTTTGAGGATGGAACTACCCCGAACGGCTCTTCGGGAAACGAGGACCCGGGAAACAGCACGTTGGTGACCTTCAACGCCTCCGTGGAGGGCCGGAACCTATTACGTTCCATGTCTCCCATGAATAAAGGGATACAAAGCAGGGTTTATGTCTTCGACAGCAGCGCAGGAACCAAGGGAAGCCCCGAGGCGTCAGGTCTTTACATAACCTCATCTCCCGGGGTGTTAACAGGAAGTGACGGATATAAAATGTTTCTCTCCAATGGCACTTATAATTTCTACGCCGTATCCGACAATTTCTCCACGATCCCCCCGACATTCACGAGTGGCGTATCCGAACCCCTCTTCAACGGTATCGATTATCTTTGGTGGAGCGCCATACAACAGGATGTTAATAGCTCCCAAATCAATATACCGATTGTTTATGGGCATGTGGCTACCCAAGTCGTAGTAGAATTAACCGGCGGTGAAGGTATCACGATCAACCAATTGGTCTCCGCCATGATCACACCTCCCGAAACCGGGGCGACCATGGATCTGGGCACAGGTATCATCACTCCCGCCACCGCTTTCGGGAAAGCGGATAAGATGGGGATAAACGGATTAACAGCCCAATATATCATGTTGCCGATAAGACATACGGCTCCCATGACTCTCACGCTGGAAATATCCGCCGACAACGAAAACAGTACCCGCACCTATACCACCCAGATCCCTCTTCCGGATGGCGAGTTGAAAGCGGGAAACTCTTATTTATTTAAAGCGGTAATCAACGGTAATTCGGTCACTTTGGCCAGTGTCAACGTAAAAGATTGGACAGATGTGGACGAGACAGGAAAGCCCCTTTATCCGACCCAGAATTAAAGCCCGGTTCCTATTTTCCGTATCAATGAATATTGGTACGGAAAATATGCCTATATTTACCCCGTCACCTCTAAAAACAATACGAATATGATTGAGATTCCCGAATCCGCCACCATTGGCAAACAGGCTAGCGAAACGCTAAAGGGTAAACGGATAGCGCATGTTATCGAGTCGAACAGTCCTCACCGTTTCACGTTCTATAATGGCGATCCGGCGGAATACTCCAATAGGCTGGTAGGACGAACGGTCCTAGGCGCCCAAGGCTATGGCGCATTCGTGGACATCCTTATGGACGCGGATACTCACCTCTTAATCGGAGACGGAACCAATATGCGTTATTATACCTCCGCGGAAAAGGCCCCGAAGAAATATCAGCTTATGATCGTATTCGAGGACGACTCGTTCCTAGCTTTCACGGTTTCGATGTATGGTTCCATCTACGCTTTCAAAGGCGAGTTTGACAATCCCTATTACCAAGGTAGCATCCATAAGCTATGTCCGTTGGACGAGAGATTCGATAAAGCCTATTTTATCAGTCTCATCCCGAATCTCAAGAAAGATATATCCGCAAAGGCGTTACTCGCCACCGAGCAACGTATTCCGGGTCTGGGGAACGGAGTCTGCCAAGATATCTTGTTCAATGCCCGGATCTCCCCCAAACGAAAAATATCGACTTTATCAGAAGAGGATATAGACCGCCTCTTCAACACCGTGAAATCCACGCTGGAAGAGATGACTCGCCGAGGAGGCCGGGATACGGAGAAGGATCTATACGGCGCCTTAGGCAATTACCGCACGATCCTATCGAAGAACACCTACCATGACCCTTGCTCCATCTGCGGCGAACGGATACAGAAAGAGGCTTACCTCGGAGGCAGCATTTATTATTGCCCGCATTGCCAGCGAGAAAGATAAGTAATACGTTCAAATTGACAATATGACAATATGTAATCTGAAGCCCCGGAGAATCGTTTTTTCCGGGCAAAGGTACATGCAGTTACCAAATACGAGAAAAAATATCAGCAATCAATTGTATTATAGTACTTTGCTTAAATATACCCTTTCATTCTAGCGAGATTAATTCATCCTATCTCATATTTATGCAGGAGAAAGGTGCTTTTCATACGGATGCGTCGCCCATTTCTATAGGTTGCGTACCCAATTCCTACCGTATGTATCGCCTAACACATACGGTAGCGTTGCCTAACACTGGCTTTTGCGTTACCTAATCCCATTACTTTCGTCTCCTAATAGAGATATTCATACAAAAAAACAGGGTAAAATGGATAATTTGCCCATAAAGCACTCCCTATTTCTTCTATTCGCAAAAAGGCCCTGTCATCATAATCCCGAATTTTCAAACAAAACGTCAAGGTTATCGCATTTTCGCTTACAACATCATTGAAGCCTACCGCAAAACAGATTGCCGCCCCCTGCTTTTGCGAGTGTTTTACAAACATAGAGTTTTGCAGGTGAGCCGTCATTCTTGATAAGTGAGGAAAAAGAAAAAGCCCTGTAATCTTTAAATTACAGAGCTTTACTTTATTTTGCTTTCTTTGAAAGCGGTCCGGACGGGACTCGAACCCGCGACCCCATGCGTGACAGGCATGTATTCTAACCAGCTGAACTACCGAACCATTTTATAATCAATAATAATTTTGAAAAAGAGGCGGTCCGGACGGGACTCGAACCCGCGACCCCATGCGTGACAGGCATGTATTCTAACCAGCTGAACTACCGAACCTCTTTTCTTTTATCGCTATCTCTCTCGATTGCGGTGCAAAGGTAAGTATTATTTTTAAATCTGCAATAGCTGGAGTAAAAAAAATCAACTTTTCGCTGAAATATTCTTTCCATAGGTCCACATAAGCGATCGTCCCTTTCTTTATTTCCCCTTCCCGATCACACCAGTTTATCACAAATACATTTCATTTTGGAACTTTTCAGTCGCCATTCATAATTATGTAATGATAATTTGTTACTTTTGCGACTCAATATAAATGCTTAACAACAATGGACGTTGCCATTATTAAATATAATGCCGGAAACATCTACTCGGTAGATTACGCTTTGAAGCGGTTGGGCGTTACCCCGATCATCACGGCTGATCCGGAATTATTAAATAAAGCGGATAAGGTTATCTTTCCCGGAGTAGGTGAAGCTTTCACGACCATGGAGTATTTAAGGGAGCATAAATTGGATCAGGTGATCTTGAACCTAAAGCAACCGGTACTCGGGATATGCCTCGGCATGCAATTGATGTGCATGCGTTCGGAGGAGGGAAACGCTGATTGCTTGGGGATCTTCCCTACGGAAGTAAAACGTTTCATTCCGCGAAAGCATGAGGACAAGGTTCCTCACATGGGTTGGAATACCTTGACAAACGTTAAAAGCGGCCTATTCAATGAGCGATTGGAGAACAAATTTGTTTACTTCGTACATAGTTATTATGTACCTGTAAATGAATATACGGCGGCTACGACCGATTACATCCTTCCGTTCAGCGCCGCTTTACATAAGGACAACTTCTACGCAACACAGTTCCATCCGGAAAAAAGTGGATCGGTAGGAGAGGTTATATTGAAAAACTTTTTAAAGATATGATTGAGCTTATTCCCGCTATAGATATAATAGATGGCAAATGCGTCCGGTTGACGCAAGGAGATTACGCGACCAAGAAGGTTTACAACGAAGATCCTCTGGAGGTGGCCAAGATGTTCGAGGGTAACGGCATCCGGCGTTTGCATGTGGTAGATTTGGATGGAGCCCGTGAAGGACGCATCATCAACTACCGTATCCTTGAGCGGATAGCGACCCGGACTTCCTTGATCATTGATTTCGGAGGGGGCTTGAAACAAGAGGATGATCTGGAGATCGCCTTCGAAAGCGGCGCCCAGATGGTAACCGGGGGCAGTATCGCCGTGAAGAACCCGGAAATGTTCACCTCTTGGATCAGCAAGTTCGGTAGCGAGAAAATCATATTAGGGGCCGATGCCAAGGAAAAGAAGATCGCCATCAGCGGTTGGGAGGAAACGACCAGCCAAGAGTTGATTCCTTTTATCAAAGGATATTACGACAAGGGGATTACCAAGGTGATCTGCACGGATATCGCACGGGATGGCATGCTTCAAGGCCCGGCTATCGATTTATATAAAGAGATACGGGACGAGATCCCCTTCCTTTATATCATAGCGAGTGGTGGCGTAAGCTCGATCGAGGATATTGAGAAATTATCTGAGGCTGGGATTCCCGCTGTCATTTTCGGTAAGGCCATTTATGAGGGGAAGATCCAGTTGAAAGATTTACTTCGTTTTACTTGAAATAATAAAATAGATATATGCTAGCCAAGAGAATTGTTCCCTGTCTGGATATAAAGGATGGAAAGACCGTAAAAGGCATCAACTTCGTGAACTTTCGCGACGCTGGAGACCCCGTGGAGTTGGGCGCCCAGTACAGCCGTGAAGGGGCCGACGAATTAGTGTACTTGGATATTACCGCCTCACACGAGGGGCGAAAGACTTTCACCGAGTTGGTAAAACAAGTGGCGGCCCATATCAGCATCCCTTTTACCGTGGGTGGAGGTATCAACGAATTGAAGGACGTGGATCGTTTGCTTAGCGCTGGCGCCGATAAGGTCTCGATCAACTCGGCGGCTTTACGTAACCCGACATTAATCGAGGAGATCGCCAAGAACTTTGGTAGTCAGGTATGCGTAGTCGCTATCGACGCTAATTTTGAGAACAATGACTGGCTATGCTATCTAAACGGAGGGCGTGTCCCGACGGATAAGTATTTGTTTCAATGGGCCTCGGAAGCGGAAAGCCGTGGCGCCGGCGAGATCCTTTTCACCAGTATGACGCACGATGGCGTAAAAGACGGATACGCGAACGACGCTCTGGCTACCTTGACCGATACGTTGCATATCCCGGTTATCGCCTCCGGTGGAGCGGGAAAGATGGAACATTTCCGGGATACGTTTTCCAACGGGAAAGCGGACGCGGCTTTAGCGGCCAGCGTTTTCCATTTCGGCGAGATACGGATAGGCGACTTGAAGCAATACCTCAAGGACGAGGGGATCAATGTAAGGATATAACACATTATATATAAAGATGAAATTAGATTTCGAGAAAATGGGCGGATTAATACCCGCTATCGTACAAGACAACAACACTAGTAAGGTATTAATGTTGGGCTTCATGAATCAAGAAGCTTATGATGAGACAGTAAGTACGGGTAAGGTTACATTCTTTAGCCGCACGAAAAACCGTTTGTGGATGAAGGGAGAGAGTAGCGGAAATACGTTGCAGGTGGTTAGCATCACGGCGGATTGCGACAACGATACATTATTGATCAAGGCGATTCCAGCCGGACCGGTTTGTCATACGGGAGCGGATACTTGTTTCGGCGAGAAGAACGTAGAGGATATCATGTTCTTGAAATACTTGCAGAACTTCATCGAGCGTCGCCGTCAAGAAATGCCGGAAGGTTCCTATACGACTACCTTATTCCAGAAAGGCGTGAATCGTATGGCCCAGAAAGTCGGCGAAGAAGCGGTAGAGACCGTTATCGAGGCGACCAACGGAACCGAAGACGGCTTCATCTATGAGGCATCCGACTTGGTTTACCACTTAATCGTATTATTGACAAGCAAGGGACTTCGTCTGGAAGACCTCGCCCGTGAATTAAAGAAAAGACATAAAGGTTGATAAATTCTATGGAAGAAGATATTCTACTCAAATTAGAGAACGTGGAGATATGCCGTGAGGAAAACAGGGTATTACACGACGCATGCCTCACGCTTCGTAACGGAGAGTTCGTATATGTGATCGGGAAGGTAGGCTCCGGTAAAAGCAGCCTGCTCAAGTCCTTGTATTGCGAGATACCGATCTTGCGAGGCGAGGCACGTATCATGGATTACAACCTCACCAAGATGAAGCGGAAGGATATCCCTTATTTGCGTAGGAAACTAGGTATCGTCTTCCAAGATTTTCAATTGTTGACCGACCGTTCCGTCTCCAAGAATCTGGAATTCGTGCTGAAAGCCACCGGATGGAAAAAGAAAAGCGAGATCAAGGAACGGATAGACAACGTGCTCCGTCAGGTAGGCATGCAAGACAAAGGCTATAAAATGCCGCATGAGCTATCCGGCGGGGAACAACAACGTATCGTTATTGCCCGTGCCCTTCTGAACAACCCCAAGTTGATACTGGCGGACGAGCCGACCGGCAATTTGGACCCGGAGACGAGCGGACAAATCGTACAACTCTTACACGACATCTGCCAGCAGGGAACGGCGGTGATTATGACCACTCATAACTATACGATCGTGCATAATTATCCTGCCCGCATAGTAAAATGCGAGAATGCCTGTCTAAGTGATGTCAGAGAATAATTTTTTTGTAACTTTGCGGTCGCATTCGATTGAAAAAGAAAACAATTTAATATAGAACAAAAGAAGATGAAAGTTTTAAAGTTTGGCGGTACTTCTGTGGGATCTGCACAGAGAATGAAAGATGTAGCGAAACTGATCACGGGAGACCGTAAGATCGTTGTATTGTCAGCCATGTCGGGTACAACCAACTCGTTAGTCGAGATTTCCGACTACCTGTACAAAAAGAACCCAGACGGAGCGAATGAGATCATCAACAAGCTTGCCATGAAATATATGGGCCATGTTGAGGAACTATACAGCACCGAGGAATATAAACAGAAGGCCAAAGAACTGATAAAATCTCATTTCGAATATATCCGTACGTTCACGAAGGATCTGTTTACCTTGTTCGAGGAAAAGGTTGTCTTGGCACAAGGAGAGTTGATCTCTACGGGTATGATGAATCTTTATTTGAACGAATGCGGCGTGAAATCCGTATTGATCCCGGCTTTGGATTATATGCGTACGGATAAGAACGCGGAACCGGACCCTGTCTATATCAAAGAGAAATTGGTGAAATTACTTGCTGATAATAAGGATGCTGATCTATACATCACACAAGGTTATATCTGCCGCAACGCTTACGGCGAGATCGATAACCTACAACGGGGTGGTAGCGACTATAGCGCATCCTTAATCGGCGCGGCTATCGGTGCGGAAGAGATCCAGATCTGGACAGACATCGACGGTATGCACAATAACGACCCTCGTATCGTACAGGGAACGTCTCCAGTCCGTCAATTGCATTTCGAGGAGGCTGCCGAATTAGCTTATTTCGGAGCCAAGATCCTTCACCCGACTTGTATATTGCCGGCTAAATTGAACAACATCCCGGTTCGTTTGTTAAATACGATGCAGCCGGACGCTCCGGGTACATTGATCTCTAACGCGATCGAGAAAGGTAAGATCAAGGCGGTTGCCGCCAAAGACAATATTACCTCTATCAAGATCAAGAGCGGACGTATGTTGCTAGCAACAGGTTTCTTGCGTAAGGTATTCGAGACTTTCGAGAACTACCAGACTCCGATCGATATGGTTACGACTTCCGAAGTGGGTGTCTCTGTTACGATCGATAACCGCAAGCATCTGGAAGAGATCGTTGACGATTTGAAGAAATACGGAACCGTGACCGTAGATGAGGATATGGTTATCGTTTGCGTGGTTGGCGACCTAGAATGGGATAACATCGGCTTCGAGGCTCGTATCGTACAGGCCATGAAGGATGTCCCGGTCCGTATGATCTCCTACGGAGGAAGCAACTACAACGTCTCCTTGCTGATCAAGGCCTCGGACAAGCAGAGAGCGCTGCAAGCTCTAAGCGATCATTTATTTAACAACAAATAAAAACAAACGAGGGCGGCCTTTTACAGACTGCCCTTATTTATCTTTATATAATTTCGTATAATATGCTCAAAGGAACATTTCCTGTAGAAAAGTTCAAGCAGCTTTCTACGCCTTTTTATTATTATGATGTCAAGCTATTGCAAGACACATTAGACGTAGTAAAAACCGAATCCGGGAAATATGGTTACCACGTGCATTATGCCGTGAAAGCGAATGCCAATCCCCGTATCCTTTCCATCATAGCGGCAAACGGCCTTGGCGCAGACTGCGTAAGTGGCGGCGAGGTACAGGCAGCTTTAGATGCCGGTTTTCCTGCCGATAAGATTGTCTTTGCCGGTGTTGGCAAAGCGGATTGGGAGATCAACCTAGGACTGGACAATGATATTTTCTGCTTTAACGTGGAATCTGCCGTTGAGCTGGGAATCATCAATGAGCTGGCGGCCGCTAAAAATAAAGTAGCCTCTATCGCCCTTCGTATCAACCCGGAAGTGGATGCCCATACGCATGCCAAGATCACGACGGGTATGAAAGAGAATAAATTCGGTATCAACCTTAGCCAATTAGGAGGTGTACTGGATAAATTAAAGGAGATGAAGAATGTGAAGTTGATCGGTATCCATAGCCATATCGGTTCACAGATCACGGATATGTCTAGCTTCCGCAATTTGGTAATTCGTTTCAACGAGATACAGGAAGAACTGGAAGCTCATGGGGTTACAGTGGAGAACCTAAACTTCGGAGGTGGATTAGGTATCGATTACTATCACCCGAATCATTTATCGATCCCGGCTTTCGATAACTATTTCGCGGCCATTCATAAACTGCTTCAAGTACGTCCGGGTCAACAGGTACATTTTGAGCCGGGACGTTCGATCGTCGCTCAATGCGGAACATTAATCTCTAAGGTATTATATGTCAAGGAAGGAGAGACGAAGAAATTCGCTATCCTTGATGCAGGTTTCACGGAATTGATCCGCCCGGCGATGTACGACGCTTATCACCGTATCGAGAACATCAGCAGCGATGAGGCAGTAGAGACTTACGATGTAGTGGGCCCTATCTGTGAGTCATCGGATGTATTCGGTAAGGATGTAGAGTTGAATAAGGCTCATCGTGGCGACTTGATCGCCCTTCGTTCCGCCGGCGCTTATGGCGAGGTCATGGCCTCCCAATACAACTGCCGCCATTTACCGAAAGCCTATTATTCCGATACGATATAATAAAGAGGTAATAGCGCTTCGCTACTATACCAATATACCCATGCGAATACGTTTTAGGTATCGCATTGGTATATTGTCGTTTTAGCACATTGACATTTAATACATTGGTACATTATTATGTTTCTACTCAATACTACAGAGCTTTTCCTTTTGGGGATCTCTTTGATAGGGTTCGTTATCTTATCTCTTTATTATCTGATCGCTTATGCCCGCCTTTTACGTGCGTCAAGACGAACGGATGATACCTTAGAGGAAGGTAATAAACTCCCCGTATCCATCATCATATACGCTAAAAATGATTCTGAGAACCTCAAGAAACACCTTCCAGCGTTACTTACACAAGATTACCCTGAATATCAGGTAGTCGTTATCAACGATGGCTCAAGCGACGATACTGACGATACGCTAAAGTTCTTTCAAAATGAGTATAAACATTTGTATCATACTTACGTCCCCTCGGACGCTCGCTACCTAAGCCGCCGTAAACTGGCGTTTACCCTAGGCGCGAAAGCGGCCAAATACGATATTCTTCTATTCACGGAGGCGAATTGCCAACCGCTCAACGATCAATGGTTATCTGCCATGGTTGGTGGATACACACCCGAGACCAGTATTGTCTTGGGCTACTGCAAATACAGCAACTACAAGGGATTCTTTCATAAGTTGATCGCCTATGATAACTTATTGACGGGTTTACGTTATCTATCTTCCGCCCTCTCCCATCACCCATATACCGGAAACGGACGAAATTTATCTTATCGGAAAGAGTTATTCTTCAAGCATAAAGGTTACTACCAATCCTTGAACTTGCATGCGGGAGACGATGACTTATTCATCAACGAAGCCTCGACCAAGGAGAATACGAAAGTAATCTACACTCCGGACAGCCTAACGGAAATGGATCAAATCGAACGTTTTGGAATCTGGAAAGAGATGAAGGTTTCCCGTGCCGCCACTCAACGGTATTACAAAGGAAGCGCCTTGACATTCTATCATCTCGAATCCACTTGTTTCTTCCTTTTCCAAGTATCGGTTATCGCTACGGTTGTGATCGGATTACAGGGCAACTGGCTAATCTCCTTGATCGCCGTATTATTATATTTGATACGTTTTATAATCAAGGCGAGCGTTTTCGGCAAATCGGCTCGAATGCTTCAACAAAGCCCTACTATCGGTTGGTTATTCCTGTTGGAGTTTATTCAACCCATATTCAATGGATATGTCCGTATTTACCGGCTTTTCAGAAGTAGGAAGGATTATACGTTCCGGTTGGAGAATTAATAATGATGAGCACTCTCATAGGATATCTCTTCTTCCGCCACTTTGGGAAGTTCTTCCTCCTCTAATAGCGGGTAAGCCGGGGTAAACTTCGCATGATAGGTAGATTCCACATACGTCTTTTCCAATAAACGGACGACATTTTCTAAAGTAGCTTGCCGTTCTTTAGGTTTAAGCTGGCATTCCCAGATCACCATCGTATTCCAGCCCATCGCTCGTAATTCCTCACGTACACGGGCATCCCGGGCTTTATTCCGGTTTAGTTTCTCGGTCCACCACTCTACCCGGGTACGGGGAGGACGAAATTCCGGGCAACCCTCGTGCCCATGCCAGAAACAGCCGTTCACGAAGATAGCGGTCTTATATTTACGCAATACGATATCAGGGGTACCGGGAAGGCGCTTTACATTCACACGAAAGCGAAAGCCACAATGGAACAGGTATTTACGGACTATAATCTCGGGCTTTGTATTCTTGCCCTTAATCATAGACATGATATAGCTACGCTTTTCTTTAGAGATAAGATCTGTCATATCAATCCGGCAAAACTAGAACGTATGCCAAAGATACGGCTTTTATTCAAAACGGATACTCTTGGCCGGATCAATCTTCGTAATCAAATAGGAAGGTCCCAGCATCATCAACATGGAGGCGGCCAATGTCCCTATATTCAAAAGGAACAGTGAAAATAGACTCAGATCGATAGGCACGGCATCCAAATAATAAATAGAAGGGTCTAATTGGATAATATGGAAATGAGATTGAAGCAAACAAAGAGAGATACCGATGATATTCCCCCACAACATTCCTTTGCCGATCAAGAAGAAAGAGACATACAAGAAAATCTTGCGAATACTGTTATTATTTTGTCCCAAGGCTTTTAGGATTCCGATCATATTGGTACGTTCCAAGATTATGATCAATAATCCTGAGATCATGGTAAACCCTGCGACGGAAAGCATCAGCGCCAAGATAACCACCACATTAATGTCTAGCACATCCAGCCAATTAAAGATCATCGGGTTCAACTCCTTGATCGAGCGGGCGTAAAACGTATTACCATTTCGGTCTTGCCGTTCCGTCAGATCGAAATAAATATCCTCGGCCACTTGGTCCAAACGATCATAGTCATCCACTTGCAACTCCAGTCCGCTTACTTGATCTTTATCCCAACCGTTCAAGCGGCGTATCTGCTTAATATCGGCGATTACAAACATCTTGTCATAATCAAGGAAACCCGTCTCATAAATCCCCGTGATCGTGAACTTACGGGCACGCACATCGTCTTGCACAAAATAAGTCAGGAAAGAATCCCCTACCTTTAGTCCTAGCAGATCTGACAAATACTTGGAAATAATAACATCCGTAGAGTTCTTATCCGGCTGGATCGTAAAGATCTCGCCCTCTTTTAAATTATCCTTGAAGAAAGTCCAGTCATAATCCGTATCCACCCCTTTCAAGACAATCCCTTGAAAATCTTGGTCAGTCTTCAAGATACCGAGCTTCGTCGCGAATTTCTCGACATGGCGAATACCCGGGAATGCATCGAGCGCATTCAATAAAGTATCGCTAACCGCTATCGGCTGCGACTCATAGGAAGAATTACTATCGAAATTCGTGATCTGGATATGCGAGCCGAAACCGATCACCTTGTTCCGGACCTCTTTCTTAAAGCCTATCACGATCGCCACCGAAAGAATCATCACCGCCAATCCCAAGGCGATCCCGATCATGGCAATACGAACAGCGGGAGGAGTAACCTCACGGTCCCCCTCCTTACTGAAATGTATCTTTTTGGCGATAAATAGCTCTAAATTCATTTATAACATTCTTCCCGGATAAGCTTCCAACGCCTTTGATAACACCGTCAAAGCTTTCGCCAGGTCTTCCTTTTTCAAAACATAGGCCATACGAACCTCATTCTTACCAAGTCCCGGTGTTGTGTAAAAACCCGACGCCGGTGCCATCATGACCGTCTGACCCTCGTATTCAAACTCTTCCAGACACCAAGCGCAGAACTTATCGGCATCATCCACCGGAAGTTTAGCCACCGTATAGAAAGCGCCCATCGGTATGGGAGAATAAACGCCGGGAATACGGTTCAAGCCATCGATCAAGCATTTACGCCGTTCCACATACTCGTCATAAGTCTCACGGGCATACTCCTCGGAAGCATCCAAAGAAGCCTCGGCAGCGATCTGTCCGATCAAAGGCGGGCTTAAACGAGCTTGGCAGAACTTCATGACGGCACTACGCACCTCGGCATTTTTCGTAATCAACGCACCGATACGGATACCGCATTCCGAATAGCGTTTGGAGACAGAATCGATCAATACCACGTTCTGCTCGATACCTTCCAGATGACAAGCCGAGATATACGGGGAACCGGTATAGATAAACTCCCGGTATACCTCATCCGAGAAAAGATAAAGATCATATTTCTTTACGATATCCCGGATTTGATTCATCTCACGACGCGTATACAAATAACCCGTAGGATTGTTCGGGTTACAGATCAGGATCGCTTTGGTACGCTCATTGATCAACTCCTCGAATTTTTCCACTTTCGGAAGAGAAAATCCTTCCTCTATCGTAGTCGTCACTGTCCGGATCACGGCTCCTGCCGAGATAGCGAATGCCATATAATTGGCATAAGCAGGTTCCGGTACGATAATCTCATCACCCGGATTCAAGCAACTCAAGAAGGCAAACAAAACAGCCTCCGAACCACCGGTAGTGATGATAATATCGTCAGCCGTAAGATTAATATCATACTTTTTATAATATCCAACCAACTTCTCGCGATAACTGCGATATCCCTGACTAGGGCTATATTCCAACACCGTACGATCGACATTACGGATCGCATCGAGTGCCGCTCGCGGAGTGGGAAGGTCGGGCTGACCGATATTCAGGTGATACACATGAACTCCTCTCTGTTTGGCAGCATCGGCCAATGGAGCCAGCTTCCGGATCGGGGAAGCGGGCATTTCGACTCCTCTTTGTGAGATGTTGGGCATTATTATTCTATATTTATTCGTTTTTGAGTGGCAAAGATAGTGATTTTAGTTGACAATTAACACCAAATTCAAGCCGTTTATGACTTGAACCGCATCACGCTCTTTACAGTCATCGACTCATCATCGGCAGTGAGGTAAGTAACCGAATAGTCCTTGCCTCCCTCCTCGACATTAACAATCACATGACCGGCATCAAACGACGAGGGGTTAAGTATATCAAGCCACGGCTGTCCGGCATCCTCGGCACGACGCTCCGCAGGGAACACGGTAGGACACACGATGCGCTCGCCGGGATAAAGATTCCGGTTATAGAAACGTTCCATGACCGAAGGCAGCGTATGAAGCTGATCCCACACGTTGTTGACAACTACACGCGGACGCAACGCAGCCACGAGCTTATCAGTCATTGACTTGTGTCCGTGGTGATTGATTTTCGCCACACTCACCGGCTCAACCACGTCGGCTATCGCATCCTCTATCTCGAACCGTTCCCCATTGGGTAAATTCCAGCCATCCGAGAAGTCTCCCGCCGTATAAAACTTAAAATCACCGTAGGTAAAGATCACACCCAGGCTCATCCCGTTTTCACTGAACTTAACCGGATTGGATTTCTTGCGCTCCGCATAGAGGTCACGTATATTCCCCTCCTTATCGGCAATGCGGCCGTTGGCACAGATATTTCTTACCGAGAATCCCGGATAGGCCGCAGCGTCTTTCCTCATGGCGATCTGATTGGTTTCGCCAAGACGGAACTTCTCAATCTCCATCTTCTTATGAGCCAACATATAGTCGTAAAAATCCTTCATGTGCTCAAAAGCATCGGCTGCCTCCTGGGTCAAGGGAAGAGGATCGTTGTAGTCGGGCCAGCAACGGTCAAAAGCCTTGCCAAACGTAAGGTACTCGGCAGCCTGAGAGAATCCGCTCAGGTAGTAATCCTTACCGTCTCTCGTCTCCTTACGAGCGTAGAATTTATTGTTGCCACCATGATCTGAGTGATAGTGCGTCAACATCATGTAATCCACATAATCCTTCTGGGGGTTCACTCTCAAGACATAACGAGAGATCCACTCCCCGGCATGCCGATCGGGATTAGGAAGCACCGGCACAGCCAATTTACCACGCCCAATAGCATTATGATCGCCGCAATCAAGTAGCATCGTTGTACCGTCGGGGAAAATCAAGAACATCGATTCCGACACCCCGGTATAAATCAGATGAATCTGGAACTGCCCTTTTTTCCATCCTTTCCATGCTTTTCCTACTTCAGCATCCTTAGCGCCCAATGCCAAAGCCTCCCTGAAATCCATCAAACAAGCAGCGCTCACAAGCGTAGCATTCTTCAAAAAACCTCTTCTATCCATCATTCTAAACCGATATTAATATTAGCCTACCCACAAATATACGGAATAAATCTTAATTCTCTTAAATACCCGGCCGAGGCGAATCCTTGCTGGCGTGCATCGTAGAAACAAAGGCATTCGGATCGATCTCTTTTACCTCATCTTTCAAGCGGGGCATGTCCTTACGCTCGGCAATCGTAAAGATAATCTCGGTCTCATGTCCCTCGTACATACCTTTACCATGGATAAATGTGCCCCGCATACCCATCTTATCTACGATCAAGTCACGCATCTCCTTTGTCTTCCGGGAAACGATAAAGACAGCACGGTTCGGGTTCTCCGTCTGGAACATCTCCACGATCTTTCCATATACGAAAATAGTAAACCAAGAATACAAAGGTACCGCCCAATCCTTAAACACGATCAAGCCCAACAATACGACCGCGGAATCCAATACGATGATCATATTGCTGACCTTCAAGTTGGAGTCATTAGCGATCACACGTGCCAATACATCCGTACCGGCACTCGTACTTTGCGCCCGGAAAATACAGGTAACGCCCAAGCCTAAAATAGCTCCACCGTAAAAGGCGGCGATAAAGGCATCGTTCTCCACCAATGGATCGGTAAGGAAATAAGATAATGAGTCGGTAAATATAGAGATCAGCAAGAAAGTAACGATCGTCTTCGGGCCGGAAGACAATCCGATCTTTTTCATCGCCAAAATCATCAACGGGATATTGAAGCAAAGCGCCGTCGCACCCATCGGCAAACCATCCGGGAAGAACGGGAACAAATCTTTCGTCACATAGTGGATTACGATAGAGATACCATACACACCTCCCGGTACGATTTTGTAAGGCGCTAGGAAAAGCACGTAACTAAGTGCCTGCAAAAATGAACCTACCACGATTAAGGAGTAGTCCATTACATTTCTCTTCAAAGTAGCATTAGAAGGGACTAAAAGTTGTTGTGTTGTCATGACTCGAATTAAGCGTTATTTGTAAAACGCCGCAAACTTACACAATCTTCTCCGATTTATACGCAAGCCTTAAAAAAAAGTATCCCCACTATTTACCTTTTGACAGGAAATAGTGGGGGACACACTCTTATATAGTATAAATTACTTACTTGCGTTATCCGCTAAGTACACTTCCGGGAACGTATTAACACCCAGCGTACGGTTGTTATTGTTCGTGATGTTCAATAAAGTAACATACTTACGATATTGATCCGGGCTCAAAGCCTTCTTCATCAACTTCAAATTACCGTAAACCGCTTGATACATTTTCTTATCCTGCAATTTAGCGCTAGCTTTTACGCTTGCGTTCTGCATCTCGATGAAATATTCGTTGATGTTAGCTACCTCGTCCAACTGGCTCGGAGTCAATTGCAAATAGTTCGCTAACTTCTCTGTACTTACCACAAACGGTTCTCTACTCAAACTCGGTTTCTGAGCGAAGCTCATTGTCGCACACATCAATAAGGCTGCGACTGCCATTCCAAAACGTTTCATAATACCTAAAAACCTTAAATTGTTAAACCTAAACAAAAACCTTAAAAACACATAGCCCAATCACATTGGCTTAATTACTTCTCAGCCAAATAACTGTCCAAAAGCGGATTAGAAACCTTATCTTCCTGATTAGCGCGAGTCACATTAATCAACGCTACATATTTACGATATTGATCTTTAGTCAATGCACGTTTCATCAGTTTCAAATTACACAACAATGCGTTGCGAGTTTCTTCCGGTCTTGCGTTATTGCAAAGCGCTTCCGCAGACAGGGGTTGACCTAATTGATTCTCGAAGTAAGTATTAATCTCTGACACCTCAGCGATCTGGTTTGCGTCAAGCTGCAAATATCTGCTTAGCTTATCGAAACTCATACTCTTTGAATCACTAACCTTTTGAGCGAAGCTCATTGTCGCTACCATCATTAAAGCGACTACCATCATACCTAAACGTCTCATAATACCTAAAATTTAAACCTAAACTAAGACCTTAACTAATAAATGCGGCGTTTCCGCATCTTCTATCTTTCTCTTTTTGTTACTGCAAATATAACAGTATGTTTTATAACATTGTTCTTCAATACGGTTAATTTTTGCAAACAATTGACGTTATTGATATATATCAAGGCATATAGCAATCATTTTGTAATACATATTACGATAAACACTATCTATTTCATCATAGACACCGTTTATAAACAAACAAAAGCCTAGATATATTCTTATACAAGCCTAGCTGTATTCTTATACGATACCATATCTATTCTATAATCTCCGTCGTGGATTATACAAACCACAGCGTGGTCTATAAAAACCACGACATGATCTATACAGACCACGACGTGGTTTATAGAATAGATACAGTCACAAGATACTTTTTATGCAATAGCTTGATACTTTACATCTATCCTTTACTTATTTATCGGCTAGATAAACATCGGGGAAGGAAAGCCCGCTCGTCATCCGGTTATTATTGTTCGTTACGTTGATCAAAGCCACGTATTTCCTATATTGATCGGTGCTTAACGCCTTTTTCATCAACTTTAAGTTGCCAAATACGGCTTGCCGCATCCGTTTATCCCGCATTTTATGGCTTCCCCTCAAGCCCTCGCTTTGCTTTTCCCTAAAAAAATCGTTGATCATCGCTACCTCATTAATCTGGCTGGGACGTAATTCCAGATAGCTTACCAATTGGCCCACATTGACTACAAACGGTTCTTTATGTAAGCTCGATTCCTGCGCGAAACTCATTGTCACACTTACCAACAAGGCTGACATAGCCATTACTAAACGTTTCATACTACCTATTCCTTTCATTTGTTAAACCTTAAAAACCTATTTCTCTGTGATCTTTGATACAAATATAGGGTGAGGTTTCCCGCTAGAAAAGGAAGAATCGACGAAGTACGCCGTAGGTTTAGACGAAACCGGGAATCAAGCGGATCAAGAAATCAGCTTATTCCTCTCGTACGAGGCTTTTACCAAGCGGATATAGACGAATAAGGAAAGAAGGCAACAAACCGCCCCGACTCCGTAGGCGGTAGCCAGATTGGCACGGGTAGCGATAAAGCCGGCGGATAACATCCCGATCCCCATCCCGAAATCGAAAGAGGTCAAGTAGGTAGAAGTGGCCGTACCGCGCATATGGTGCGGAGCGACATTCACGAAAAGACATTGAAAAGCCGGTACGCTCACGCCAAAACCGATACCGATCGCCAAGGCGCAAGCGAAAAAGACAAACGATGTATGTACGGTAGCGAACACGGAAAACGAGATCGCTAAAGAGACCAAGGATACGATGGACACGACATGGATCTTGCCATGGTCCACCAACCGTCCGGAAATCAAACGGGCCGTCCCTACACCGATCGCCATAAATATAAAGAAGTAGCCGGGGTCCGGCACCTCGATCTCTTTACCATATAATACCACGAACGAGAGCAACATCCCATAAGGTATAGCGACCAGCAAATAGGCCAAGGCCGCAGGAAGCGCTTTCACCAAGATAAAACGATCCAACGAGAAGGCCGGACGAGGCACTTTCTCCCGTTTCGGATAACGGATCAGCCCGACAGAGCCGATCCCGACCAACGCGATCACCAAAGCGACCCCTATGATCCAGAAGAAACCATGCCGATCGTACAGCCCGACCGCCACCAAAGGAGCCAAAGACATGGCGAGATTGATCGTCAATCCGTAAAAGCCCATGCCCTCTCCCCTTCGCTTGGAAGGGATCACGTCTATCGTAATCGTATTGCCAGAGACTGAGGTCAGTCCCATAAACCCGCCTTGGATGAAACGAACCGCCATGATCGTATAGACTGTCATAGCAAACCAATAACCGGCAAACAAACAGGCGAATATCGTGAAGGCGAATACATATAACGGTTTGCGGGAGAAACAATCCACCAGATATCCCGAGAACGGGCGCACGCACAGCAACCCGATCGTATAGCTAGACAAGACCATCCCCACCTCGGACGTGCTGATGCCCAATTCTTCCACCAGATAGACCGGCATAGTAGGCATCAACATATAAAAGGCGAAATTCATCAAGAAGTAAGAGATACAACATTGGACGAAATTCCGGTTCCAAAGTACAGGTTTAGTCTCGCTCATTCCTCTTTATTACTTATGCCAGCTCACTCAACTCCAGCCAGCGCATCGTTTTCTCGTCGATCTCTTCCATGACTTGGGTGATCCGTTGAGATTTAGCCATAAGCTCGTCCGTAGACAAAGTACCACTGCTCATAGCGGTCTCCAACTCCGCCTTCTCCGCCTCCAAAGCCGGTATCTCCTCCTCTAGGGCCTCGAACTCTTTCCGTTCCTTGAAAGTGAGTTTTTTCTTTTGCTCATTGACAGGACGAGACGGTTTCTCCGGAGCCGGGTTTTGTCTCGCTTGCAAAGCAGCCTCCGCCTCTTTTTCCAGTTGGTCTTGCACATCTTTCCAATCCCGGTACTGCGTATAGTTGCCGGGGAAATCCTTGATATCAGCGTTACCCCAGAAAACCAGCAGGTGATCTACCACCTTATCCATAAAGTAACGGTCGTGGGAAACCACGATAGCACACCCCTTGAAGTTACGAAGGTATTCCTCCAATACGTTCAAGGTCACGATATCCAGATCATTGGTCGGCTCATCAAGCACCAAGAAGTTCGGGCTACGCATCAATACCGTACATAAATAGAGGCGACGCTTCTCGCCACCGCTCAATTTATAAACGTAATTATGCTGTTTCTCCGGCGTGAACAGGAAATAGTTCAAGAACTGGGACACTCCCATCTTCTGTCCGTTACCCAAATCCACGTATTCGGCGATCGCCTGCACCACGTCGATCACTTTCATTTGCTCATCGAACTTCAAACCATCTTGACTATAATAGCCAAAGCGAACGGTCTCGCCCACATCGAAATGGCCGCTATCGGGAGCCACCTCCCCCATCAGCATCTTGATAAAGGTAGATTTGCCCGTACCGTTATTCCCGACAATACCCATCTTCTCGTAACGGGCGAAAATATAGTTGAAATCCTCCGTAATCTTCAAATCACCGAAACGTTTGCTTACATTCACCGCCTCGAAAATCTTCGAACCGATGTAAGAAGCCTTCACGTCCAAGTTCACCTTTCCGGTATCCCGTTGTTGCTTCGCTTTCTTTTCCAGCTCATAAAAGGCATCGATACGGTACTTCGCTTTCGTGCCCCGTGCCTGCGGCTGGCGGCGCATCCAATCCAGTTCCGTACGGAGAAGATTCTTCGCACGCTCCACGTCGGCGTTCATCGCCTCGACACGCTCTTGGCGTTTCTCCAAATAATAGCTATAATTACCTTTATACGAATAGATTTGCTTATTATCGATCTCGATGATCTCACTACAAACACGATCCAAGAAGTAACGGTCGTGCGTCACCATCAAGATACTGATATTGGCCCGGCTCAGATAATCTTCCAGCCACTCGGTCATTTCCAGATCCAAATGGTTCGTCGGCTCATCCAAGATAATCAATTCAGGGTCCGTGATCAAGACATTCGCCAAGGCTACCCGTTTCAACTGTCCTCCGGACAATTCCCCGATCTTCTGATTGAAGTTATGAATCTTCAACTGCCCGAGGATTTGTTTCGCCTTTTGCTCATAATCCCACGCCTTGAAGCTATCCATACGGGTAAGGATGTCCTCCAGATTCGAGTGATCCTCTTTCGCCATCGCCTCCTCGTACTCAGCTATCAACTGGACAGTCTCGTTCTTCGAGTGGAAGCAAGCCTGTAGCACGGTCAGTTCTTCCGGATAAGAAGGTGATTGCTCCAAATACCCGACCCGCAGGTCTTTCCGGAAAACCACCTCACCCGAGTCGTAATCCTCCTTACCACCGATAATATTCAATAAGGTAGTCTTACCCGTCCCGTTTTTGGCGATCAACCCGATCTTCTGTCCTTGCGCGACTCCGAACGTTATATCCTCGAAAAGAACCAAATCACCGAAGCTCTTGGTCAGCTTATCTATCTGAAGGTAACTTATCATGTTGCTTTATTTAATAATTAACTCAAATCAGCGATCATAGAAGAGATCGCATCTTGCAAAGGGCACAACTCATGTTGCAAAATCCACCATATCTCTTCAGCATCTATATCAAAATAGTGATGTGCGATGATATCACGCAGTCCCTTTATTCTTTTCCAAGGTATCTCCGGATGAGAAACAAGCAACTCCTTATTTGTTATTTTGTCCAGCTCTTTCAGACTCTCTCCAATAGCAATAAATTGCATACATGTAGCATCCAATTTTTCCATACCATAAGGTGATTCCAAAAAATCATCCGCAGACCGGATCATGCCGGTCCTTTGTTGGATCGTTAAAATGGCATTATTGATCTGGAGTAAAATATCAAGAGCAAGTTCCCTGTTATAAGACATAGATTCCGTCTTTTTCTATTTGCTTTTTAAGAAATGGATTCATGGATTCTCGATAGCGTATTACGTCAACAGGGCAATCAAATAGTTTTTCGAGAAATTCTTTAATATCTTGAATCAGAAATGGATTCGGAGTTTCTGTCACTACACATACGTCTACATCGCTTGCTTCTTCATGTTCCCCCCGGGCTACAGACCCAAACAAACGCAAAGAACGTACCCCAAACTGTTTTCGTAGTACACCGCCACAAGATTTCAACAAATCGATGTATTCATTCCTTGTTTTCATAACTATCATATATCGTACAGACAAAAGTATGAAAAAAAAATGATCTACAAAACTTTATTTTTGAGTCCTAATCTTACATGCTAAATAAAATAGCTATTTTCACTCCAATACTTGCTTATATTCGCATTTCCTAAATGATCAAACTGATTTATCCAGCAGCTCTATCTCAGACTGTGTAAATTCATCATGCAGTATTCCCTCTACTGGTTTATTATAAGGCGTATAAACCGTCACATACGTTTGCGCTTCCGCAAAAACGCCTATAATAAAATTCAGAAACAATAAAACAAGAGATTTTGCTTTCATACTATTATTCCTTAATAAATTGTTCACCATAATCTATAATTTTTCTCAATAAAACACGAGACTGCTCATATACAGAAACCCTTCGATCCAGAAAAGAAGTATCTAAAAATACACGTAAAGCCTCGTTAGCTTCCATTTCTTTCATAAAAGGCGCATATTCCGCATTTCTCATAACCCTGCCTATCAAGAACCACGATATCTCACGCGTCAAGCTATTCGCATGGGCCGGATTATCCTGCCGGATTTGATCCTTCTCAAACGCAAGTCTTACCACTTCCTTCTTCTCTTTGTAATCCAGTTGAGACAAGAATGCCTCTTGTGAGAATAATATTTCCAGCGCTTTCGGATGCCAAATCTCAGCAGCGATAGAATGAACCAATCGATATCTTTCTAACAGGCAATAAGCCGCATCTTTCCTTAAGAGCAATTCCTTATAAGCGTTCAAAGGCTCTATTATATTTCTAAAACTCACAACATAATGATCGAATTGAAAACCAATCTCTATGAAAAAAGGATATTCCCAAATAGCTTGAATAACGGCTTGGGTTGACATCCCTTTTAAAAGAGGTTCCGGCACCTGAGAAGTACTGACCATCTGCCATGTCGCAGTAAAAACACTCCATTCTTTCATACCCGGATACACATAATAATTAAAAGAACCCTTAGGACGCGACATGTTCATACAGTCCAGTCTATCTTTGATCATATCCTCAAAATTGTCATTTTGATAAGTACAAAACAACTCCGCATTTGTGTTGATTATGTCTAACTGCCTACCGCCTATTTGCCCAGACGCAGAAGTCTCTAAAAAAGCACTTAATATCTCATCCGACTTCAGGTCTTCAATTAAAGGTAAAAAATAAACGCCATACATAATTTGGCCCGTCAAGAACAAAGTCGAAATCTCCGTCCTATCTTTTTCCTTTAAGATCGACCTCATTAAATCTATACGTTCCGGATAACTGAGCTGATATAATACTTCTTGAGACAATAGGATCTCCAATGCCTTAGGAAGCAATTCCTGTCCAGATACAAATTTAACTTTCCTGTATCTTTCCAATAAACACCTAGCGCCATCTTCACGCATCAACAGCTCTTTATAAGCATTGGTCTTCGCTATGATATTCTCAAATCCGGATTTATAATTTCCCTCATCTTTCGCGATATCAGTGAACAACGGATGCTCCCATATCGCTTGGACAACAGCTTGAGTAGACATTGAGTCCAATATAGAGGAAGGTATCTGACAGACAGCCATCTGAAGATTCAACGTCGGATATGAAGCCCACTCTTCCATACCCGGATAAACCGGATAATCAAATGAATCCTCAGGGCGAGGCATATTCATGCAGTCTAGTTTACCTTTGATCAAATCCATATAACGACTATCAGGATTCGTATCCTATTGACTACAAGAAAACAACGATCCTAATAAGATCGCAAAAAGAAATCCTATATTACAAAACTTCGTTTTCATTCACATAAAATTCTAGAGATATCCGTGAATAACTGTGGATCTGATCGCTCATATAAATCGATAAATCTGCTTATAGTAGCCTGTCGCAATGATGATCGAGACAAGGTATCCGTTTTTTGTATAATTTTAGCTCCGAGTAATAAAGACTTTTGGATACTAAACATACTATAAGTACCTTTTGCGTTTACTTTAGTCTCATATTTATTTATCACTGCCTGCTTTAATTTAACAAGATCCTTATTTGTTAAGCCTTCAAAAAAAGATTATTGGAAAGCAATAACTCTAAATATCCTACTCGCAACAAGTCTTGGTCTTCAGAGGATTTTTTCAGAAGAGAATTAGGCACTACAGACACTTTCTCATAAAGCCCAAGCAGTGCAGAAGCACCATCAGATCTCTTCGCCAACTCTTGTAATCCATTAAAGCCAGAAATCACTTTATTAATCCCATCTCTTTCACTATTGTACGCTGTATATTCAAAATAGAGAGGATAATTTAAGCAAGTCTCAGCTAAAGCCTTTGTTGATAATTTACTCAAAATATCTGATGGAATTTGACAAGCATCAACCATTTGCTGCCCAGATGTAAAAGCCGCCCATTGCTCCGAGCCGGGTTTCACCGGATAATCGTATGGTACATTTATTAATGATTGAGCAGCCATTCCTGCACTGAGGACCAACAATAGTAATAGCAATATTAAATTTATTTTCGTTTTCATAAGCATAGTGTTAGAAAGTTACAAACTATAGACATTATACATCACATGACTTCCATTACTCCTCTCTTTGATCATGTGTTCTTGATTTAGCTTCAAAGATAAAATAAAAATAACAAGAAACAAGAAAAACATGTAAATATAAAATAATGAGTATAACAGTTTTTATCTGATTATTTTGCAATTCAGCTGCAATAAAAATTAAACAAATCATAGTTATAAGTCGGATATCGTGAAGACGGGTTCACAGGGCTACGCCAATGTCAGCTTCAGAATCGTAAGGGTTGATTCCTTTTCAAGAGATTACATAAAATCCTCGAATTTTAAGTTTTTCTCCGTACCTTTGGAGGAAGAATAACAAAAACACCATGAATGTTAGAATACGAGCCGACATTTGGTCCTAACGACCGTACATCCATCTCCCCGCTCCGCCGAATATGGTTTCTTCGGTTGTAAGCATTTCAGTAAGGCTAATGATTTCTTACGGGGTAAAGGCATCCCGGAAATCGATTGGTAAGTATAAATCAACCTAAATCAATCGCATATGGATATTCAAACGTTTATCGACAACTATCAGGAGACATTCTCCGGCAAAGCGGAATTACCGATCGCCTTCTGGTATTCCGATACTCTATCGGGAGAATTAAGGAAGACGCAAGGTGGCCTGTTTAAAGCGCTTCCCGCCATAAGGAACGGGGAGATTATCAGCATGAGCGGAGAAAGCATCGGTTGCGGAGGTGGGAAATTCTATACCGGATTCACTCCCATGCCGGAACATGTACCTAACTTCGTTTCCTTGAAAGAACGATATAAGCAAACACCGGAGATGGTTCTGGAAGGCATCAAGAAGATAGATGTACAAAGGGCTACCAAGCAATATATCCATTTCGCGAGAATCGACCGGCTTACTTCCTTCGAGGATGTGGAAGGGCTTTTGTTCCTCGCTACCCCGGATATCCTGTCCGGCTTGGTCACGTGGGCGTTTTTCGACAATAACTCGCCCGAGGCCATCTCCACGCCTTTTGGCTCGGGATGTAGCGCAACCATTACGCAAGCCGTCAATGAGAACCGGCGTGGCGGGCACCGTGCTTTCCTTGGCTTCTTCGATCCCTCGGCCCGCCCTTATGTGGAAAGCAACGTATTGAGTTTCACGATCCCGATGTCTCGCTTCAAGGAGATGTGCGAGACGATGCGTATTTGTAGCCTCGATACGCACGCATGGGGCAAGATAAAAGCGAGAATCGATGAAGGCTGATTTTTACACGGAAGTTTACAACATCGTAAAGGAAATACCGGAGGGAAATGTGGTTACCTACGGGCAGTTAGCCAAACTCGCCCGGAGGCCACAATGTTCCCGCATGGTAGGGCAAGCCATGTTCAACGCCCCGAGAGAGCTGAACTTGCCTTGCCACAGGGTAGTAAACAGCCAAGGGAGATTGGCTCCCAATTGGACGGAACAAAGGGAACTGCTGGAAAAAGAAGGCATCGCTTTCAAAAAGAACGGGTGCGTGGATTTAAAAAAGCATATTTGGGCGGAGATATTGCCCATTATTTAAGATACGTCACGCCATCACAAAGCTCATTATCCCCAAAAAGCATATCAACGCCATTATCAATATAGATAACAAGGTGATTATTCTCCTGTGAGCATATTTTATCGAGACATGCAATATCCCGATAAACAACAACACGTATAGTATCGCCTCCGGATAACCCAGCATTTGATACATATAGGGTATTTTCGTATATATGTATCCTTCAAAGGATCCCATTGTCGGCCCAATGGTTGATAGCAAGGACAATCCTAGGATTATTACGCCTAATTTCATTAAGCCGTTCTTTTCCTCAAAAAACACCTTCCGTAAAGGCAATAACACCAAAGCCAACAGTATCCCGCGAAATATCTGCAGAACAGGCCCTAACGCCACGATTGGCTCATCGACCGGCTTCATAAATGAGGATATCACATCGGTAGCGAACAAATCCCGATAGTTTATCACCAAAAGGGCAAATAACCCCGCGACAAAATATGCGATCGTGTGGGCATATATGATTTGCCAAAAATACTGAATCATGCCAATTCTCTTTTCCATTGTCCTAAGCCTCCATATACTTTTATCCCATTAATGTAATCTCAGCTACAAATATACAATTAAGAAAAACAATACGTTCAATCATGAATTAGTTATTTACGCGACAAATCTTGTCAGTTTTTCTCATAACGACAGACTAAATTATCAAAGAACAAAAATTACGGATTATAGATTAAACATTAAGATGAACAAGAACATGAAATCAATTATCAGTTTCTTTAAATTCACCCCGACCGAGGCCGCCGGGATCAAGCCTTTGGTGGAGAACCATTTCCTGCTATTCTGGTTATATAATATAATGGATCTCATCCCTTCACGATAATAAAGAAAAAGTATATGAAACATCTAATTTTATTTATAGCTTTGCTAGTATCAAACGGACTAGCAATCGCGAGAACGACAATGAGTGATCAATTTTCAAAAACAACAAGAATGAATACCCAAAGTGAAATTTATTTTGCCGGTGGATGTTTCTGGGGAACAGAACATTTCATGAAGCAAATCGATGGCGTTACGAATACCCGAGTAGGTTACGCGAACGGGAAGATGAGTATCAAAAACCCGACTTACGAACAAGTGTGTAACGATAATACCGGATTCGCCGAGACAGTGGAAGTTAGCTACGATCCGCGACAAGCCGATTTGAAGTTATTGATCGAACTATTCTTCAAGACGATAGATCCGACAAGTATCAACCGGCAAGGCAACGATATCGGATCACAGTATCGTACCGGCATCTATTATACGAATACGGACGATCTACCGATCATCAAAGAGACCGTGGAGGCATTGGCCAAGAATTATTCCAAGCCCATCGTCGTAGAGATTCAGCCATTAAGTAATTTCTATCCGGCAGAAGACTATCATCAGGATTATTTAGACAAACACCCGGACGGTTATTGCCACATAAGCCCGGATCTATTCGATTTCGCCCGAAAGGCTAATAAGGGGAAAGCCTCGAACAAGCCTGTATCGCAAAAGAAATTCCAGAAACCGGATGATCAGACATTGCGCTCTAAACTCACCGCCGAGCAATATGCGGTAACACAGCAAAACGCTACGGAAAGAGCTTTCAAGAATGAATATTGGAATGAAAAGCGTGAAGGCATCTACGTAGATATCACGACCGGGGAACCTTTGTTCATCTCTACCGATAAGTTTGATTCGGGTTGCGGATGGCCTAGTTTCTCCAAGCCGATAGACAAGAGCTTGGTGATGGAAAAAACGGATCTCTCCCACGGGATGAAACGGATTGAGATACGCAGCAAAACAGGAGATGCACATCTAGGGCACGTTTTTAATGATGGCCCAGCCGACAAAGGTGGATTACGATACTGCATCAACAGCGCGTCATTAAGATTTATCCCTAAAGCAAAGATGGAAGAAGAGGGATATGCCGACTATCTCCCACTCCTATAAAAACAAATAAAAAAACATAGTTATGATTTGTTCAACTCATAACTATGTTTTGAAAATTTCATAACTATGATTTTTTAATAGTATCTTCGCCGTATAAAACAAGCGAAAGAAGCACTATGTATCACGAATTTACCCCCTGCGCAGCCTTAGTGCCCTTTATCGACAAGTTCTGGGTGTTCAAAGGCTTTACCGACATCGGGACACGTTTTAAGATCCTCGCGGACGGATGCACCGACTTTATCTTCTCAATCGGTAACATGACCGTCCCTACGGACGAGCATTCGATGATCATGCAACCTTATCGTTCCTATTTCGTTGGTCCTATGCGGGTTTATTCGGATCTGACTGCCACGACAAATACCCTGCACATGCTGGGGGTTCGTTTTCACCCCTGTGGGCTGGCAGCTTTCACGAATGAGCCTTTGGGACAGTTTGCCGATCTTCGCATCCAGTCTTCAGATATTAACCTTTTATTCGATAATGCCTTTGCCGAGATGCTTTGCGAACAGCCGGACGATTCCGTCCGTATCCGCATTATCGAAGGCTATCTTATACGCCTTCTCACCCAATCCATTCAAGTAGACAGGCAAATTATATACGCCACCTCATTTATAAAACAGTCTCGCGGACAGCTACCCGTACAAAACTTGATCGACAAGATTTGCATTTGCCAGCGGCATTTCCAACGTAAGTTCAAGGATACCACCGGATATACTCCCAAAGAATTCAGCCGGATCATAAAATTCCAATATGCCATAGAAGTACTGAGGAACGCTCCACACACGGACTTAAGCAGCATCGCCTTAGATTGCGGCTACTATGACCATTCCCACTTTATCAAAGAATTCAGGCGTTTAGCGGGAGACGTTCCCTCTTACTTCCTGACTTTACCAAATCCTACGGATGAACCGCTTACTTATATTTGATTAAAAATAAAATCGCAAGAATCTATCACATAAAAAGTCGTTTTTTTACAACCAGAAAGAATAGTCATTCCGTATGTTTGCACTATTGAACTTTTACAAATAAGAATCTTATGAATTACACTTTTGAACTAAAAGAACTACATGCTACACACATCGTGTATCTTCATCATCAAGGAGATATAAGCTTTATCCCAAGCTCTATCAGAAAGCTTATGCAATGGGCCGGGCCAAAAGGACTTATAACCGGTCCGGCAAATAAACTTATATCAGTTTACCAACACGAAGGAAAGGAGTTGAGTGTGGATATCGGTTTAACAGTGCCTCAAGAGGTAGAGGGAGAAAGTGAGATCTCAAAAGGATTATTATCCGGAGGACTTTACGCGATCGGGCATTTTGAGATAGGAACGGATGAAATACCCGCCGCATGGAGCTTGATGTACACGCTTACATCCAAACACCAATGCAAGCCTTGTGCGGGCAAATCATTCGAGATCTGTCAAAGCATCCCCCTCGATCAACATCCACAAGATAAATGTATGATCGATTTATGTATACCCGTCCAGATGATAGACCTCAAGCTAATCGAGGAAAAAGCAATTTCCATATTAACGGAATGTGATACCGCTATGCTCGCGTCTGTTACGGAAGAGGGTTATCCCCGTCCGGTTCCTATGGGAAAAATAAAAGCGGATGGTATTTCCCAAATATGGTTCTCTACAGGCACGTTCTCTGATAAGACGATACAATTCCAACTCAACCCGAAAGCCGGAGTTTGCTTTATGAAAGGAGGAGACAGTATCGTGTTAACAGGTAAGGTCGAGATCGTTTCCGATATGGAAATCAAGAAAGCCCTTTGGTCTGACTGGATGTTCGCCCATTTCCCTGGAGGAGTAATAGATCCGAGCTATTGTATATTGAAATTCACTTCCGAAGAAGCGACTTATTGGATCGATAATGAATTTGTAAAAGCAAGTATATAAGTTATCACATCATACTATCGCATCTAAAATATTAAAAATCTTGATTGCCGCTAATTATAGAAGACGGCAATCAAGATTAATTCATTTATTCACTTCAGAAACCTCTCTAGCTCTTATTATTCTACCGCCACATAAATCTGAGTCAATAAATCCTCCGGCTTCGTATTACGAGGATCATTCAAGTAGATCTCGCCGCTAGGCACTTCCCGTAAGGAAAGACCCATCTCGGGGAGATATTTGCCGTAAAGCGTATCATACACAGCCCCTAATTGCTGATAAGTTCCCTTATAAAGAGCGACCATAAAACGCCCTTCCAATACCTTTTTCGTACCAATCTCCCCTTTAGGGCAAACCGAAGGAGCGACTTCCATACAAATATCGGTACGCAGCTTATCCGGTGAGGTTACTTTCGGATCATCATGGTACAAGCAGATCGGTGAAAAACTCAATGGCTGGATGTTTTGCTCCTTGGCGAATTGGAGCAAGCGCATCCAAGTTCCCGGATAATCGATTTCTTTATACCCTCCGTTTAAACGAATGTAGGCAACTTGTTTGCCGGGCAAGTCTTTCACCTCGACCTTCAATTCCATATCGGGCATTATTCTATTCGGTTCCATAATTACATAATCTTTATTGTTTCTATATTCATTTGGAGAAATACCATAGAACTGGCGAAAAACCTTAGACAAAGAAGAGGGTACGTCATATCCTACTTTATAAGCGATCTCCTTGACAGGTATTTCCGTGTAACGCAAAAGCCGAGCGGCCGTCTCAACCCGCATCCTAACGATAAACGTACCAACCGGTTCCCCTAAGAACTCCGCAAAGATCCGATGAAAATGCCAACGAGAGAATCCGGATATCTCCGCCAGCTTATTTAGATCGATATCCTCGCCTAAGTGACTATTTATGTATTCAACCAATACATTGATACGTTGTTGATACTCTGTCTTTGTCGTTGTCTTTATTCGCATGATTCTTAGGATTTCAAGGCAAAAGTAGAAGAATTATCCCGAACACACTTTTCCGATATTGCTAAAATGAACTATAAAGTAAAGATATCGTTTATTTAGCCCAAATCCGTTATCTTTACCATCTAAATTAAAATAGGAAACAATAACATGTTGAAAATAACAGCGCCTAGATTGGTAAAAAACTTACGGGAGGATGTGGACTGGATGGATTGTATATCCAGACAAGAGGATGATTTTACAGAATGTTCTTTCAATGGATTATGCGTCGAGGACGTATCTAAACAGAACCTATCCGTTAATTCCTGCTTATTCACCAATTGTGGTTTCATTGCTTGCAATTATCGTAAATCTCAGTTTAGCGATGTGGTATTTAAGAACTGTGACCTATCAAATATAAATTTATCCGGATGTGGCTTTTACCGGGTAGAGTTCATTGGGTGTAAACTTACCGGAACGAATTTCTCCGAATCAATCTTTAATCATACTACCATCCGGGATTGCAAAGGAGATTATGTAATCTTCTCCATGAGCAAACTCCGGAACGTATCTTTTAATCAATGCTTTTTACGAGGAGGCGGATTGGACAATTGCCAATTCACGAACGTAGAATTCGAACATTGTAATTTAGTAGAGGCCGAGTTTCACCGGACCTCTTTGAAAGGGATCGATCTTACTTCCTCCGAGATCGCCGGTATACGTATTGGCTCGATTCCCGGAGGAGAGTTGAAAGGTGCTACCGTAACCTCCTTACAAGCACTGGACATCGCTAGAATGTTAGGTATTACGATCAAGGATTAAAACTCCGGATGGCGTTTTAACCACACAACCGCATAGGAACAGGTAGCCAAAGGGCGCAACCCCTGTTCCTTTGCGTATTTATAAGCTGTTTCAACAAGAGTCGCCGCAATCCCACGCCCTTCCAAGTTTTTTGGGACAAAGGTATGGATAATGTCCAAGGCATCTCCTCTTAAACGATATTCCACATAGGCTGTCAAGCCGTCTTCTACTACCTCGAAACGATGTTTCTCCGGATAGTGATTTACTATATATTCCATTATTTATTCTTTTAAAGATTCTATTTCCTTATTATTTGTATCAATCTCCTCCCGCTTATCTTTCTTTTTATCGAGACCGAAAAAGCGCTTTACCTTCGTGAAGAAACCTGCCACTTTCAAGGCCGCATCCTGTTCTTTTTTCGAGACTCCCACGGATTCCACCAAGGCTGGTCTTAGCATCTGCCATAGATAGTTAAACGTGGAATGATAGGGATCTCGCACAATTTCCATATCGACCTTACGTAATTTACTATCTTTCCGCTCAGGATGGGCCGGATTATTATCCCGTAAGACCAAGTTCGCCAATCTCGACAAGAAACCTTTTTGTGTGGTCTCTCCGTCTTTCTCTTTCAATAGGGCCACTTTCAGTTTCCGATACGGGAAGTCTAACCGTATCCGGCCTTTCCGGCTTGAGGCATCCATATGAAAGACCACATCCCGTGCCCAACCGCTCACTACTTCCGCCGGCGCCAGAGGTTTTACGATCTCATTCAAGGAAAGCAGGTCTAGGCTATCCAAACGGGCATCCAATAGAAAGCGGTCGTATAATGAATCTACCGGGAGTTGCCATGTAGCCGTAAAATGCCCCGATCCCATCAGGTTCCCGTCCGCATGCAATCTGATGAATTGCTCCGGATAGGAAACGATATTGGTCAAACCTGAAAATTGGCCATTCATATCGGTAAAATAAAGCTTACCGGGCTTATCGCCTTTAACGGGTAATTCCTCATAAACCACGGAGAAATTGGCAACGGAAGCGGTATCTATCTTGAAACGGACCGGAGCCTTTTGTAAACCTTCATAAATCATCGGAACGATATGAGGCTCCACCGGGATCTTCCGGTTCTTTAAGTTTTGTAGTAAGACATCGTTTATCCAGAGTCCCCCCACACGTAATTCCTTGGTTGAGAAATATCCGGGAATATCCACGTCGTTCAATCTTACGTTCCCAACCTTCACGTCAAACCAATCTTGATGCTTAGGCTGTTTATAAGCGAATTCCATTTTGGAATAAGGCGAGACTAAATGTACGTGATCCAACCTCAAACCTGACTTTCTCAAATCCAGATCCCCGATCTTCAACCGGTAGAAGCCGTTATCCAACGGTATATCAATATCCTTCGTCTGTAGCTGAAGATCACCTAATTGAAACGTCTTCTTCTTCAAATCCACAAACACATTCTCCAAAGCCAATTGGATATCCTTTTGGCTCTCAGTCCGCAATATTGTCGTATCCGATCCCCAAGACATAGAAAAATCACCATCGGATAAATCAAATCGGTCAAACCCGATCTGATAGATGCTATTCTTGGGAATCCGGATTCCCGCTAAAGAAATCAATGGGGTTGAAAAACGTATCGAGTCCTTTTTAGCGGCCAGGGTCACATCCTGTAGACGGAAAGAGCCGTTTACGGTGGATAGCGAACCTTTTCTTATAGTCACACGCAGATCCTTTCCCGGTAAGTAGTTATCGAAATCCCGGAAACTAAGACCAAAATGATCATACTTGAAAAACAATTGCCCACTCCGGTTCGTTTGCTCATCCACCAAGAAATTCGTGGCAAAGAAATTGAGGCCGTTGAGTCGGTACCGAGTCGTATCATTTATCTCACGATCCTCCAATGTCACATTTGCGTTCCGAATCTGGATTTTACGGATGGAAAGATACCGAAGGAAAGGATTTAACAAACTTTCCACATCCACACGGCTATTTACAGATGCGCTTTTTCCTTTATCCGGAGATTCAACAGAAGGCGTTTTATAATAAACCAAGCGAGGCGACCGAATCATCAGTAAATCCGCACTAATACCTTTGTCGTACGCCAACCCGTCTATCCGGATCGTATCGATACTTCCCGACAAATAATCATTACGGGAGCGGACCGACAACGGACGTAGTCGCATGCTATCTATATGAAACGAGCCTAAGGCCGTATTCATCGCCAAACGCTTGATATCGAACCGATGATTACGAGCCCTCATGATCCCTTGTATATCATTCGCCTCAAACGCAATGGAACGAAAATAATTCAGTTCCTCGCCCGGAGCTACCAAGGAGTCGATCAGAAGACCTTCCGCATGGAAATTAAACTCAGGGATCGAGAAGTCCTCTATCTGCCCTTTCAAGGCTAAGGAATAGTGAAGTGCGGTTCGCTCTATTCGTATTTGATCCACGGATATACTATGTAGTACTGGAGAGATCACATCATATAACGATAAGGCTTGCACCAAAGAATCCGCATCGGCATTCGCCTGCTTCTTCTCCCGAGTTAAGTCATACACCTTAATATCCGAAGATTGTATCTCAAAATTACGGGCGGACAAATAGTTCAAGGCTTCTTCCCGTCTAAAGTGAATCCCTTGTATCTCTACGGTTTGCACTTTCCCTTCCAGATAATTCGTAGGTTTCCGATTGGTCTCCCCCCACAATAATTCTTGCGGAAGCAATTGGATTTTTTGGATATAGATAATGGAATCTTGGGTACTGAGGCATATACTATCCGTCTCCAACCTAAAATCATTATTTACCAACAAGGTTTGCGGCTGGTTCGTGACAAAATCGAAGTTATCGCAATACAACAGCTTCCCGCTCCGTGAAGAGGTAGAATCCAACATAAAACCATACGCATGGAAACTTACGTTATTCAACGTATAGATAATCGGCGAGACTTGGTTTTCCACATTATAAGAAATACTGGCATTTTCCAAGTTCAAGGTCTTTACGCTCAGGGCATCTATGTATGGAGAGATCACCTCGTACAAGGTCTTCGATTCGGCATGCTCTACCGTATCTGCCGCCAGTCCGGAAACTAACGGGTTTGATCCGGAAGAGCCGTATACACGAACCTCCGGTGAGCGGATCTCAAAGGTATTGAAATGGAGTTGCCGGTAATTCCATCGCCATACCAAATTAATTCCCTTAAAATCTATCACCTCAATCCGGGTACTTACATAGGTATCGGGCAAGCTATCCAAGGCGGCCCAATGTTCAAAGACCTTAGAGTCCGGCTCCAATGAAATACCCTCTAGCCTTAGCTCTCCCTTGAAGAAGCTAATAGAAAGCTTATCGAAAGAAAGGCGATAAAAACCATCCGTAGCATTCGCCGTACGCTCTATCAGTTCTCTTTTCAGGTACCGCTCCAAACGACCTGTCAGGAAAAGATTCAAAACTAGGAACAATACAGCCAGCGATAAAACAGTGATCACCGTATGTTTCAATATCTTCCTTATCCTAGAACTCATCCTTTCCTTGATTTTTGCGATATAAACTTCTTTTTATAAAAACAAAATAGACCCGTTTATGTTGCCTTTCATCTAATAAAAAAGCCCCGGAGTCTATTAACCCCGAGGCTTACGATCTATCGATTGTTACTTCATTTTACAAAAGGAGCCTTGATCAAATAGTCGGCGCAATCCTTCACACCCGCAAATTGAGTACGTCCGTCCGGCATCTGCTCCAACTCTACGAAATAGTCTTTGATTCCGTTCGCATACATTTGCTTGAATATCATCTCAAAGTTCATCATACCACTTTGGCCGAATACGGCACGATCCTTGATATGTAATACCTTGATACGATCCGGATGTTTCTGCATATACTCGACAGGATCGTTTTGTCCCATGACAGTCCAATAAACATCCATCTCGAAGTAAACCTTGCTCGGGTCCGTATCTTTCAGCATCAAGTCATAAATCTGGTCTCCGACTTTCATGAAAGCGGCGAAAGGATTTCCTTTCACCTTCTCCTGTTGCTCTTTCGTCGCAACACGATTGAACTCCATATTATGATTATGATAGCCAAAACCAGTGGCGATACCCTCCGCCTTGATAACATCCGAGGCCTGATTGAAAATATCGCAAACAAGTTTAGCCTCATCGTGCGTAGTAATCGTCGGCATCATCGGCTGGATCAAATATTTACAGCCTAGTTTCGCATGATCGGCAGCCGTAGCTTTCCAATACTCCATGATCTTTGGGGTAACCTCCTTCGAGTATTTGAAAATCATAGCCTTAAAAGGGTCAGAGATAGATGCGTCGACTGGATTCACGTGCGAGCTAATGATCTTCAAGCCTGCGTCTTCCGCCATTTTCTTGAAGTCCATCATAGGAACACCTCCGATAGCGCCTTTACCATAACCCGCCAACTCCAGCTTGGAGTATCCCATATCCTTCACCTTCCGAAGATTAGCGGCCACGTCGCCTTTATATAATTCTTGGGATAAAGAATAGATCTGCAAGCCAATCTCTTTGCTGGCATGGACCTCATCCACAACTCCCAACGCAGCGTTCTCCGCATTTACGGAACCGGCTTTACCAGCCAGCAATCCACCAGCGGCAAAGAGAGAGATATTTTTTAAGAAATCCCGTCTGTTACTCATAACATCATTCTATTTAAATAGGCTTATTTACAGAAATAAGGCAATGAATACGGGTTGCGATATTGATACCAGTACAAACGGTGGGAAGCCGCCTCCTTATCATTACCGAAGCTTAATGTAGCCGGGTTCCATTTAACCGGACGGCCTAGCTCACGGGCAATATTCTGTAAACAGCAAAGCGTATTCGTACTGCAACCTACCTCAACCGGAGCGATCGGGTTCTCACGTGAACGAACGCAGTCGATGAAGTTCTGCATATGCGGAGCGCTAGTCTCATAATTGCCAGCATCGTTACCCTTCTTTTTACTGTCTTTCAGCTTCTTCATATATTCCTCATACATCTTCTTACGCTCTTCCGGAGTCATCATTCTCGGGCGCTTCTCGATCAAGTTCTTCAGGTCGGAGGGGATCTTAGACTGATCAGAGCAGTTGATGTAGCCACGAGCTACCTCGATCCAACCGTTATCTCCGACAAACTTAATACCCTGCGCATCCGGATTATCCTCCAAATAAGGTTGTTCAGTCATTACGATACCATTCGCATAGCGCATAGTTGAATATTGTGTGCCATTGTATCCCTTGGGCGTAAACTCAACCGGACCAGAACCATCCATACCGATAGCAGCTTGGGCGATATCAAACATATGAGCACCCCAGTCAGCAGTATAGCCATTACCGGTCTCTTGATACCAACGCCATGCACCCCATAGTTTCTCGTTCTCTTCCGGATCCAGAGAAATAGGAGGACATAAATCGGGATGATAATGGATCTTCGGATCGTTCAACGGACCCATCCACTGATTGAAGTTCAAATTAGCGGGAACCGGCATTTCCGGCAAGCTCAGCGGCGTAGGAGGCTCACCTACACGTGCATATATTTTCTCTATATGACCGATGGCTCCATTCTGAACCATATCGATCGCAGCTTGGAACTCTTTGCTGGAACGTTGCTGGCTACCTACTTGAAGCACACGTTTGTTATTACGTACAGCCTTCACCATAGCCAAGCCTTCGGAGATCGTATAAGCCAACGGTTTCTGGCAATATACGTCTTTTCCGGATTGACAAGAATGGATGGTAGCCAAAGCATGCCAATGGTCCGGGGTAGCGACCTCGATAGCGTCGATATCCTTACGCTCCAGCAAATCCTCGTAAAACTCATATTGATCACAACGTTGGTTCATTCCCTTTGAAGCTTGCCATTCAGCGACACGTCTTCTGAAACGCTCTGTTTTCATCGTGTCCACGTCACAACATGCGGCAACCTGTACGCCCGGACATGCGGCAAATCCTTTAAAGTCTGATAATGCTTGCTGACCTAGGCCGATAAAACCTAAAACGACTCGATCGCTCGGAGCGATACGAACGCCATTCATGGCCCAACTGGGAAGAATTGTTAAACTAGCCAATCCTAGTGCGGAAAGACCCAAAAACTCTCTACGGCTTACGCCCTTCTTAGTGTTTTCTTTCATGGTAATTTTGTTAATAATATAAGATAAAATGTAACTTGGTCTGAGAATTATCGCCCCAAAGTTATAAAAAATAATTTATTTCCATAATAATCTTTTAATAAAAAAGGCTATCCTTGTCCGGGATAGCCTTATTTTGATTCATATCAATTCCTAAAACGCATATCCGAAGCCTACGTTCAGATAGATCGGATACATCCCGAAGGTAATCGTATCGAAATCCTTTTGGAAGATATCGTTCAATCCCCATGTCAAGTCAGCGTATACGATAAGGTGCTTAAACGCTTTCCATTCTGTACCGATCTGCGCTCCCCACTGAAACTTTCTTAAGTTATCCGAGAAATCATAGGAAGCACGGTTGTCACCAGAAAACTCCACCTTCGTACCGGTAGGATTGATCTCACGCAGATATCCGTCGTATACGTAGCCGGAGAAGTTCCGGTTTGTAGCGAACGAGACAAATGGTCCCGCCGAGAAACTCACCCGGTTATTCAATTGGTAAAGAGCCACGACCGGTATCGAGAAATAAGTGTTCTCCACTTTCGTCTGCACGCCGCCGGTCCAGTTTCCTTTCAGCTTCTCGCCACCGGAGCCAATGATCTCCATGCTGTAATTCTTAACCGTCGCTTTTGTCTCCATACCTTTATTCTCCAGACGGAGACCGATCATCATACCCCATTCCTTGCTCTCGCCGAACCATTTCTTGATATCGCCCTCTATGGAGACACAAAGCGTAGGGCGATAACTATCTATCGCACGAATCTCACGAGGCAATGGCACCGGAGCGGTTCCGCCGATATTGATACCGGCCTTTACCGTATATTCCAATCCCCTTAGGGAAGACCAGATTATTCCTTGGTTTCTTTCCTGTTGCGCCTTCAACGTAATGACACCCGACAAGCACAGTATACCTATTAATACTATATATCTTTTCATATCCTCTGTTTTTTTAGTTCTCACCGGACTGGATTATCTCAACCTCATCGATCCAAAGCGTGCTACCTTCCGCTCCCTCGAAGACATCACCTTTCAAACTCGAAGAGAAGACTATGGATAACTGATAACCACCTTTCGCCAGCTTATCCTTATCGATCACCTTACCGGGCTTAGCCACGAACGGGATATAGAAACGCATCCACTCATCCGTCTCTTTCTGATCGCTGATCCGGGCAACGGATATCAGGTTCGGGCTTGTCAGCCCGTTGAAACCATCCAAATATTTCACATTCTCATCCGTCTCATAGAAGATGGCGTAGATATCACATTGGTCTTTCTTACCTTTTACCTCCTCGCCATTCACTTTATACGACTCACCCGCTTTATATTTATAATAACCACTCAAGTAAGTCGGCACATGATCGAAAGGACGTCCCAATCTCGTGCCTTTCCTTGCGTCCGGAATAGCGTTCAGCAAATCAAACGTACCGATGAAAAGGTTTCCGGCGGCGATAGGCATACCGAATCCGCTACCGAAACTACCCGTGCTGCGGGTCACCAACTTAGCGCATTTACCGACATATCCGTTATCGTCTTGCATGGTTGGGAAGTCTAAAGGCTCCAATTTATTATTGGTCAAGGCAAATCCGGCATTCCCGCTCGCCCAAGTCACGGAATCTCCATTCGATGTAAAGTCATAGAATATCTGGTAACGTCCATTCTTCGGCTCCATCGTTATATGCTCGAAATGATATTCCGTGCTTACGCCGGAGACGATACAACGCACCGTATAAGTCTTTGTCCAGTGACCATCCTCGGAAGTTACCGTATAGGTTCTCGGCGTCGTAAAATCAAAAGCGGAACCACTAGCCGGAGTGATAGTAGCGCCGGGAGTCAAGGTGAATACCGGGGCTAGGTTTGTAATATCGGCGTCACTTTTCACGGTCAGTGTCACGGATTCGTTGTCGATCTCCGGCTCGGCTTTCAATATATCGCCATCCACCGTACACGACAAGATATCCGCTTCCGCATTGGGCGCCTCCTCCCGGATACATGAAACAGAGATCATCACCATAAAAAAACAGAAAAGCAAATTTCGCAAAGTCATACTCTATACATTATATTATATACAACACATCGCCCTTTTAGGGTGAACATAATGCACAAAGTTAAACTATATTCTCCAATATCGCATCCCTATATCTTTTAATAACTTTTTTTACAAAGACGCAATGGTACATATCCTTACAATACCAACCTTACCGGACAGATATACTTCAAGTACCACAGGATATATACTTCAAGTGCCATAGGATATATACTTCATCGACTAAGTAAGTAGTTAAAAAGCTATTATCATTTGCGATTGTAAAGGATTTCGCTTAATATTGCAAATACTTTAAATCAATAGTAATACCATGACAACTCGAAGAGATTTTCTCCGGCAGACCGCTTTGCTCGGTGCCGGACTTACCATCAGTCCTTTTTTCATTAAAGCCGGGAGCGCTGGTGTGGGCGCAAACGATAAGATAGGCGTCGGGCTTATCGGATGTAACGGCATGGGATTCGAAGACCTGAAAGCGTTCCTTCGTAATCCGGAAGTAGAGTGTATCGCCTTGTCGGATATTGACGAGAACGTATTGAATAATCGGGCGGCAGAGACCGAGAAGATCACCGGGAAGAAAGTAAAGCATTTATATAAAGACTGGCGTAAATTGATAGACAATAAGGATATCGATCTCGTAATCGTAGGTACTCCCGATCATTGGCACTGCCTGCAAATGGTATCCGCTTGCCAAGCCGGGAAGGATGTGTATTGTGAGAAACCGCTGGGAAATAGTATCGAGGAATGTAACATCATGGTACGGGCGGCGCAGAAATACAACCGGGTCGTGCAGGTAGGCCAATGGCAACGTAGCGATCCGCATTGGCAGGACGCCATGCAATTCGTACATAGCGGACAGCTGGGTAAGATACGCACCGTACGTGTATTCTCTTATCAAGGTTGGTGCCCCTCTATCCCCGTCAAGCCGGACGAGGCGGTGCCCGCCGGAGTGGACTATGATATGTGGCTGGGGCCGGCCCCGAAACGTCCGTTCAATCGGAACCGTTTTCATTTCACATTCCGTTGGTTCTGGGATTATGCGGGAGGTTTGATGACGGACTGGGGCGTACATTTACTGGATTACGCATTGTATGGCATGAACGTCACCGCACCGGAGTCTATCATGGCTTCCGGAGGTAAATTTGGTTATCCGGATGACGCTTGCGAGACCCCGGACTTATTGCAAACCATTTATACATTCAAGGACTTCACCGTTATGTGGGATCATGCGATCGGCATTGACGACGGGGCCTACGGACGGAATCATGGCCTAGGATTCGTTGGCGAGAACGGTACCTTGGTGATCGATCGTGGCGGCTGGGAGGTTATTCCGGAAAAGGTAAACGGACAGGCCCGCATGGAGGCTGTTCCCTTGAAGAAGTCATACGGAGAGGGTGGCTTGAATTTGCATGCGAAGAATCATCTGGAATGTATCAAGAGTCGGAATCGTAATTGCAACGCAAGTGTAGAGATCGGGGCGCATATCGCCAAGTTCTCCCAATTAGGGAATATAGCCTATCGCACGGGTAAGAAATTATCGTGGGATGGAAAGAGTTTCCATGATACGGAGGCGGATAAACTATTGTGCAAGGAATACAGGGCACCGTGGGAATTACCGAAAATATAAGGATCTAGTTGTAGGGACGGGGCACGCCCCGTCTCTACAACTGGGTATTTATTGATGTTCGGGGCGTAACAGGTCGTTCACCGTCTTCACGGGGTTGAATGTCTCGATAGGAACTTCTACGAATACCGTGTTCCAGTCGCTCATGGCACCGTTCCACAAGCCCGGCAATTCCAGCGCTTTCAATTCGCGGCCATCCTTGCTCTTATAAGAGATGAAGCCCGTATTCTTATCCACGTAATCCGGCAAGTTGTATTTCTCTCCCTTGTGATTCTTAACGGCGCAAACCAAATCCACGGGATTAAAGTGAGTACCCTTCTCAAACATCGCCTTCTTAGCCGGATCGCTCATATCGATCTGGGAGCTTTCAAGCACCTGCAAGGAAACCGTACCGTCCGGATTCACCGCAAGGAACGGACCGCCACCCGGCTCGCCCACATTCTTCACCATACCGCATACACGCAACGGGCGAAGCAGTTTGCTCTTGATATACAGGATTAACTCGGCGTCTTCCAGTAATTTCGTATCCGGGTTCTTGATACATAGGTCGTCTTGCAAGAAATGAATCATCTCCTCTACCTCGGCATGGGTATATTTGCCGGTCTCGATCTGTTCCAGATATCTGAAGGCTTTCTCCTGCAATGTTACCAAGACACCGGCGATCACCTTCTTGTAGATAACCGTAGAGCATTTGAAGCTATCCGGAACCACGTTATCTATATTCTTGATAAATACCACGTCGGCATCCACATCGTTCAAATTCTCGATCAAGGCTCCATGCCCACCCGGACGGAACAATAACTTATCATTCTTATCGCGGAACGGCGTGTTATCCATAGCGGCCGCTACCGTATCAGTACTCGGTTTCTGGATACTGAAAGAGACATCGTATTTCACAGAAAACTTCTCCTCGTACTCGCCAGATTTATCGGCAACCAATTGCTCGAATAAAGCCTGATGCTCCGGAGATACCGTGAAATGGATATTCACCTCGCCGGCGTTATTCTTGGCGTACATGGCGCCTTCGGCCAAATGTTCTTCCATCGCCGTACGAACCGTATCGGCATATTTATGGAAAAGCAACAAGCCTTTCGGTAGCTGTCCGTAATTCAAGCCTTTCGGCTCCAATAAATTGGATACCACCTCCTTGTACTCGCCCAAGGCTACCAACGCAGGAATATCTTTCCCTGTATTCTCCACGCACTTCTTGTCCAAAGCCTTATAGAAAGCGAATTTCTCGATCTCGCTAAAGAATTTCTTCTCGAAAGCGTTCATCGGTTCCTTATAATCCGCAGAAAGGAACTCGTACAGATTCTTAAACATACGGCTAGCAGCGCCGGAGGCAGGTACGAATTTTACGATTTTCTTGTTTTTAGCCAGATAAGCGTCCCAAGCATCCATATAAGAAGCCTGTTCCTCTTTAGATATTACCATAATACCTTTTTCTACCGAAGCGGAGGCCGCTATCTCAAGGAAAGGGAAACCTTTTACGAAGCAAGCGAGTTGCTCTTCAATCTGTTTTTCGCTGATTCCTTTGGCTTTCAGCTGTTCTAAATCGTTTGCGTTTAACATAGTATAGTATTTAATGTGAATAATCTCATCAGTAACACCACAGGGCACTTATGCGCTATGTGTATCGCAAATGTATAAAATAACCGCAAGATACATGTTGAAATTCCATAGAAAAAAGTATTTTTACAGCATGTTTTGCGGTTTGTCCTCAACCGGGCAATAAAAATGATATAACTATGGATACAATTGGATTCTTTACGTCTGAGGAAAAGAAGCTGTTCTTCTCCAAATACAGGCTCCTGTTACGAAACCTTTACTCTTTCCTCGAGAGGGAAGATATCCGAAAGATGAAGGAGCTGATGAAGCGGGTTGTCGCCCTCGATTGCTACGGCAGGGATAAGAATGGTATCAACGGTTTATTGCGAAATATTGACACGGCCTTGATCGCCACCTTGGAGATTGGCTTGAAACGCACCTCGGTCATCGCCCTCCTATTATACCGCCCGGTATTGAAGAAAGCGATCACGATAGAGGAAGTGGAGCAGAAATTCGGAGCGGACGTGACCTTGATCATCCGTCGCCTCTTGAAGACCTCCGACCTGTATGCCCGGAACACCGCCGTCAACTCGGAGAATTTCCATCATTTGCTTTTCTCGTTTGCCGAGGACGTACGTGTGATCTTGCTTATGATCGCCGACCGCCTCTGCCTCATGCGTATGGGAAAACAGATGCAAGAGGATGATCGTATCCGGCTGGCTACCGAGGCCTCTTATTTGTACGCTCCCCTCGCCCACCGGTTGGGCTTATATACGATCAAGAGCGAGCTGGAAGACCTTTCCCTGAAATACACGGACAGGAAACAGTATGACTTCATCAAACGGAAACTGAATGAGACGAAACGTTCCCGTGACGCTTATATCGCCGAGTTCATCGCCCCGATCAAGCGGAAGCTGGCAGCGGCAGGATTCAAGTTCGATATCAAGGGGCGTACCAAATCCATACATTCCATTAATAACAAGCTGAAAAAGCAGCAGGTGGAATTCGAGGGTATCTACGATCTTTTCGCTATCCGGATCGTATTGGATACGCCGCTGGAGAAGGAACGCTCGGAATGCTGGCAAGTCTACTCCATCGTCACCGATATGTACCAGCCCAACCCGAAGCGTATGAAGGACTGGATCTCTATCCCGAAGAGCAACGGTTACGAGAGCTTGCACATCACGGTGATGGGCCCGCAAAATAAATGGGTAGAGGTGCAGATCCGTACGAGGCGGATGGATGAGATCGCCGAGCGAGGCCTAGCGGCGCATTGGAAATACAAGGGCGTGAAAGCGGAGAGCGGGCTAGACGAGTTCTTGAATACCGTACGTGCCGCCTTGGAGGCCAAGGAGAATAATCCGCTCGACTTGATGCAGGATTTCAAGATGGATCTATATAAGGATGAGATCTACGTCTTCACGCCTACCGGCGAGCTTATCAAGCTGGCCAAGGGAGCGACGGTCCTCGATTTCGCCTTTGCCATCCACACGAAGCTGGGAAGCAAATGCGTGTCGGCGAAAGTGAACGGGAAGAACGTTCCGATCAAATACACCTTGAACAACGGCGATAGCGTATCCGTCATCACGTCACCCGCCCAAAGCCCGAAGCGGGATTGGCTGAACTTCGTCGTCACCTCGAAGGCCCGTGTGAAGATCAAGCAGGCCTTGAAGGAGGAGACCGTGAAGGCCGTGGAATTCGCCAAGGAAATGTTGCAGCGCCGCTTCAAGAACCGGAAGATCGACATGGACGAGCCGACCATGATGCGCTATATCAAGAAGAAAGGATTCAAGACCGTCACGGACTTCTATATCGAGATCGCCGAAGAACGCCTCGATCCCAACCAAGTAATCGACGAATATCTGGAGGCTTTCCGCAAGGAGACGGAGACGAACGAGCGTACCGAGGTGCGTAGCGCCGAGGAATTCGTGACGATGACTCCGGTGGAGGAGATATCGACGAACAAGGATGTCTTGGTGATCGACAAGAACCTGACGGGTATCGAATATAAACTCGCCAAATGCTGCAACCCGATTTATGGCGACGAGGTTTTCGGTTTCGTCTCCACGCAAGGTATCAAGATACACCGCATGGATTGCCCGAACGCCCAAGAGATGTTCAGCCGCTTCGGTTACCGGATCATCCGCGCGAAATGGAGTGGCAAGGGAGACAATGGCTATACGGTTACGCTGCGGGTGATCGGACGGGACGATATAGCGATCGTCACCAACATCACCTCCGTGATCGGAAAAGAATCGAACGTCACGCTTCGCTCCTTAAACATCAACTCGGTAGACGGATTATTCCAAGGTAACTTTACCGTATTGGTAAGAGATACGACCGCATTAAACTTGCTGACGAAAAAGATCAAGGCGGTAAACGGCGTGAAAGCGGTAGAGCGATTAAATTCTTAGACAGTGTACTGTGCACGAAGTACCGTAGTACTCTGTACGAAGTACTACAGTCCCCTCTAGGAAGTACCGTAGTACTCTGTACGAAGTACTACAGTCCCCTCTAGGAAGTACCGCAGTACTTCGTACAGGGGACTGTGCCAACTGTAAGACTGGGCCTTGGACTATCCCGGATCACAGAATCGGCGTCAGCCCCATCTTCTCCGCACGTTGTATTAGGAACTGCCGGGCCGCCTCATACTCGTTCGGGATCACGCCGTCGAGGATGGCGTTCTTGATCGCCTCTTTCAGCACGCCGACAGGCTTGGAGGGAGCCAAGCCAAACGTCTCCATGATCTCCTCGCCGGATACCGGAGGCTGGAAGTTACGGACACGGTCTTTTTCCTCTATATCGGCCAGCTTCTCGCGCACCTTACGGAAGTTGTTCAAGAAACGGCGAACCTTCTCCGGGTTCTTGCTCGTGATATCGGCCTCACAGAGTTTCATCAAATCGTCGATATCATCTCCCGCGTCGAACAGCAGACGGCGGATCGCCGAATCCGTCACCTCATCGTCCGACAAGGCGATCGGACGCATATGCAGGCTTACCATCTTCTGCACGTACTTCATCTTCTCGTTCATCGGGAGTTTCATCTTCCTGAAAATACCGGGGATCATCCGCTCACCGATAAAATTATGATTATGGAACGTCCATCCCAAGCGAGGGTCGAAACGCTTCGTGGCAGGCTTGGCGATATCGTGGAAGAGGGCGCTCCAACGCAGCCATAGATTATCGGAAGTCTTGCTCAAACGATCCAGCACCATCAAGGTATGGGCGAAATTATCCTTATGCCCGATCCCCTCCTTGGTCTCCACGCCTTTCAAGGCGCAAAGCTCGGGGAAAATCAATGGCAACAGTCCGCATTTATCCAGCAAGTCGAAACCGATAGAGGGCTTTGGCGAGAGGACGATCTTGTTCAACTCGTCCACGATACGCTCCTTGGAGATGATGGAGATACGCTCCCGGTTGCGGATGATGGCGTCGAAGGTATCGGGATCGATAAAGAAACCTAATTGAGTGGCGAAACGAACCGCGCGCATCATCCGGAGCGGATCATCGCTGAAAGTAACATCCGGGTCTAAAGGCGTACGGATCGTAAGCTCGTCCATATCCTCCAACCCGCCGAAGGGATCGACCAATTCTCCGTAACGCTCCTTATTCAGGCAAAGGGCTAAAGCGTTGATCGTGAAATCGCGGCGGTTCTGGTCATCCTCCAAAGTGCCATCTTCCACGACTGGCTTACGGCTGTCATGGCTGTAGGATTCTTTCCTCGCCCCCACGAATTCCAGCTCCAGATCGCCGGCTTTCACCTGCGCCGTCCCGAAATTCTTGAAGACAGAAAGATAAGCGCCACGCCCGATCTTCTTGGCCACCCGTTTGGCCAACTCGATACCGCTGCCAACCGCTACCACGTCTATATCCTTGGATGGGCGGTTCAAGAAAATATCCCGCACATATCCGCCTATTACATATACCTCAACACCTAGCTCTTCCGCCGCCTCCGATATCAAATGGAAAGGCTTCGCAGATATATGATTTACTATCTCTTCCTCGTTTATATACATATTTATGTATTCCAAATCCAATAAAGAGCGCAAAGATAATCAAATTTCATGTACTTTTGCGGTATCAAATACATTGAACGAGAAAGATATGAAAAAGTTAGCGATCTGTATAACGCTCATTGCCGCCATTTTAACGGGCTGTAACGGAGACGAGAAAGCGGCTCAGGCCCGTTTGGACAAGGCCCGGGCCATGTACGAGAATAACGAGTTTTTCGGGGCGAAGAACGAGATAGACAGTATCCGGGCACTCTATCCCAAGGAAGTAAAGGTACTGAAGCAGGGATTAACGCTTATGCGCCAAGTAGAAGTAAAGGAGGCGGAGCGCAATATCGCTTTCTGCGACAGCTTACTCCCGATCAAGCTGGAGGAAGTAGAGGGATTGAAGAAAGGCTTCGCTTTCGAGAAGGATTCCGTTTACGAGGAAATCGGCAATTATATCTGGAAACAGCAGACGATCGAGCGCAACGTGCAACGTTGTTACGTACGTTGCGGCGTAAACGAGGAGGGCGAGATGTATCTGGCCAGCGTATATTACGGCGGACGCCCCATCGAGCATACGGGAATCAAGCTGAGCCTGAAAGACGGCCAATTCGCCGAGACCGCTTCCATCCCGTACGACGGCGGACTGAATTACCGCTTCAAGGATATGGGAAGCACCACGGAGGTAGTGACCTACAAGGGGGAGCACTGCGTCGATGCCGTCAAGTTCATCTACGATAACGAGAAAGAGCGGATCAAGGTGGAATACACGGGAGGCAAGCCTTACATTATATATATGGCGGACGCCGACAAGAAAGCGATCGTCAACACCTTCAACCTCGCCACCGTATTAAGCGATATCAAGAGCATGAACACCTTGAAAGAGAAATCAGAGAAGAAGATCGCTTATCTAAAGAATAAACTGGAGGAGTAGAATCCCTCCATACAAATGGCCTACCTATAAACAAAGCACCGGGACCCCTACCATACAGTAGGAATCCCGGTGTTAGTATACAAACTGATATCCACTATCAGTTATTCATCATTTAACGACTACCTTCTGAGCGGTCTCGCCATCAACGGAAACTACCACGATACCTTTCGATGCCGGCATCACGAAGTTATCTGAAGAAGCGATAGCGGAAGCGGTGGTCTGACCTAAGATGTTAGACAATGTAACCGTCTTGCCTGCCGCGTTCAAGACCGTAACGCTAGCCTCGCCAGCGATTACCGTAAAGCTGGCAACCTCTTCCAATTGTTCGTTGGAAACCGGAGTCGGAGCATTCTCGATCGTGAACGGAACGCCAACATTAGACATTACCACAACATTGTTTACCACACCTACATAAGGAGTCTTCAACTCGCCCGCGGCCACGGTGCGATTCAGCTCTTTCTGGTTCTCCAATAAGTAACCACCATCCTGAGTTGTCTTGAAGGCGAACAAAGCATTGTTATCCAAAGACGGAACGATATTCGCTTTATCGCTGAAGCCTACACGGTAGTAAGTAGCGCCATTGCTAACGAATGTCTCGTTAGAATCCCGCAAGGATACCATATAGTAGCGAGGAGAAACAGCTTTGGTAGTTGTCTCCGGCGTATAGATCGATGTCGTGATGAAATACAACGGTTTACCAGCGATCACGGTATCGGCTTCTTGAACCCACAAAGAGAAGTTGTCAGTCTCATAAGTTGACTTCAAGATATCTTGGCCTTCGTTCTTCACTTCGGCGAAGAAATTCAGCGGATTCATCGTCAAGAACTTGCCATTCGTACCGAAACGTTTGTGAGAATCGTCGATAGAAGCGTACTCCGGAGCCTCTACAGCGACAAAGTCGAAGTAGTTAACCTTATCAGAAAGGATCAGGTTCGCCGTATTCACGTTCATAAAGACATATTGAGTGGTCGCGCCTACCCTTGTAGCCATCTGGTATTTGCCACCGGTCGTAGCCGTATTGAATACGAATTCCAACGGAGCGGTATAATCAGATAATTTCAACGGTCCGCCATTCTCGCTGGCAACCAAATCATTACTGAAACGTTCTTTCAACATATAAGTCGCATGATACAAGGTATCACCTAAAGCACGGGCACCTAAACCATCCGTTACATTCTGTACGGAATCTTGGCTAACCACGATACGAAGAGCGGCTGCGTTCGCTGCGTCACCGGATTTAATCATCAATACGGAATCAGAAGTAAACGCATACAGATCGTCTACACCCGGAGTACCGGAGATCAAGTTCAATACATAACCATTATCGGCGAGTTCCTCCGCAGAGAAGTGACGAGTACCCAAGAATTTATCCTTTAAATCCACATTCGCTTGATATTCCACCGTAATAGAATCGGTGCTACCCCCAAATGTATAGGTATTGGCCATACCTTGAACGGCGAAGATCTCCTCGTTAGAAATAATAGTCGTATTCGTATTACGGTCTACAACCGAATACATTCCGTTGTTTTCCTTGATATACCATTGTCCCTTCGGTTGATAAATAGAAGGTTTAAAACCTGCCGCGGTTACCAACTTATCGGAAGCGGCACTCTTATCGTAAGCGACAGCGTATTGTCCGCCCTTATCGCCCTTGCTCGCACTCTTCAAGAAGTATACGCCTGTGCCTGTAGCGATCGTAGAAGGAGTTCCCTTCGTTACGGTAATGACAGGAGCGGCTCCTTGAGCAGGTTGAGTAGAGCCGGACTGCAAGTCAGATACGGTCAAGGCTTTCGTCTCGATCACGCTGGCATATACGACACGTACATTCGGAACGGAGGTCATCGGACTTGCGTTCACGGTCGGAGCGGCAGCGGCATACATAGCCAAAGCGTCGTTCTTCAAGTTGATTGTGAAATAGAATTTCTGGAAATCAGCGTTACCCAGTGTATGCAAGCCACTAGCGTCATAGGTGGAGTCAGCCGTAAACTTAGCCCCATATACACCGGTAGCACCGGCTATCACATTCTTCAATGTATCGACACCTAAGTATTTTGCTTTACCATCACTAAATACTTGGTCACCTTGGATTTGCAAGGTCACATATTTAGCGTTCGCAATAGCGCCTGTAGCGGGAGCCGCCGTATTCTTCGCTATCAAGTTCTTACCCTCGAAGATATTTCCTTGATAATTTCCTCCAAACGTCAATTGAAAGACTTGGAAACCATCCCCCAGCTCACTTGCGCTCAAATACATAGCGTCGCTAGGAGCCTCTACGGTAAATTTCGTAGAAGAGGCAGAAGAACCTAAGCTCAAGTCTGTCCCAGCTACATCCAACGCCAAGATTTGATTGTTTCCGTAATAAGCCTGAATAGCGCTACCACCGGCAGCGTCAGAGAATGTCCACTGATTCACGCCCGATGTGATAACAGGCTTTGCCGTAGATGAAGCCGCAAACGACAAAACGGCCTGTGTCTTCTTGTTCTTGAATTGATACACAGGACCAGCAGGAGTCGTGCCCGCATTCGTGATTTGCCACAAGGCAGAATCAATAGCGGCTTTGGTAGCGTCTGACGCCAAAGTTTTAACAATTACCGAGTCGGCTTTCTCACCACTTAAAGACAAAACGGAAGAACCTGTCTTTAAATAATAATAGTTACCGGCTTTCCACTGAGCCTCCGGAACGGTCGTACTCGACTGAGCATTAGCCGAGAATACGCCCGCAACCATCAGGGCCGCAGCAATAAGAGTACATTTTTTGTCCATAATCAAATAGATTTTATTTATTAATCACAGTCTAAACAGGGGTTGTTTAGAAAAGGTTTTGAGGGGGTATGAGATTAACAATCGATTTAGCGTCTTATAACAAAAATCGTCCTATTCTCACGAACAGGACGACTATACTACTAAAAATGTAAACAGTGTATTTATATAGTAATATCATGAAACTATATATTTTGGAGAAAAACCGCTCCACCTTCACAGGCAAAACGGCTGGAAATCTAATCTACTCAATAAATATCTTCACAGGCTTACTCAAAATAAGCATGTTCTTTTACGACATGACCTCTGTCATCGAAATAAACCTTATATATCTTACCATTTCTGGAAAGTAATACTACCTTATACTTCACAAACGTGCTATTGTTTGACACCTCAACTGATTTCACCATACATCCCTCATAGGAAGTATTTACCGCATCACGCAATACTTGGGGCATATCAGTTACCTCGATCGGATAAAATTTATCCTGTGCCACTGTTTCCTTAGCGCTACCGGCCATCCCGGCTTGCGCTTCTACATCAGGGGCAATAAATAAGCCACATAAAGCGACAATAACCCCGTAAACAATCTTTTTCATACCTTAAAAACCTAAATACCTAAACCTTTTTTCTCTTACATCATAAATTCGCAGTATAAGGTGCAATCTCCGTGCCAAAACTCACCCTAAAAAACGACAAGAGAATAATAAATTGTAAATCCGACAATTAACCAAAAGCGAAGAATCAATCATTCGGTTGCCAAAGTGTGGAACAAACCGTGGAATGTGGAAAATTTCCCCACGAAAGTGTGGAATCTCTACACACTACTATAAAAAACGAGGCCCACCCTTAATCTATATAAGGATGAGCCTTAAATCATTCTACTTAAATATAATCAAATAAAAATACTAAAGTAATAAAATAAAGTTCCGTAATATCGTATACACTCTGTGTCTAATCTCTAATTTGCGATTCACAAAGATAAATCTTTTTGTTCAACCATCTATAAAATAACCGCACATCTAACGAAACTCAAAGATTTTTGAACAAAGAGATTCCTTTTAAGGACAAGTCATAGATTATCACGAACTTCAATCCTTCGCTTGGTGTACGGTAAGTTGCGGGAATGGGAAACCGATACCTACCTCATTGAAGGTCGCGTAGATATTCTTGTTAATATCGAAATACACGCCCCAATAGTCGGAACTGTTTACCCAAACACGTACCACCACGTTTACGCTGCTGTCCGCCAAGGCTGTCAAGGCGATAAACGGAGCGGCCGGCTCGGACAAGATGCGGGAATCCTTCGCTAATACAGACTCTATCACTTGCTTTACTTTCTCATAATCGCTGCCGTATTCCACGCCAAAAGTCCAGTCTACACGGCGAGTCGTCTGGTTACTGAAATTAGTCACAACGCCACTGCTCAAAGAGCCGTTCGGTATATAAATGACCTTATTATCAACCGTACCTAATACGGTATGGAACATCTGGACCTCTTTCACGGTACCGCCAACGCCCTGCGCCTCTATATAATCACCCACCTTATAAGGCTTGAAAAGAAGAATGATCAATCCACCGGCAAAGTTTGACAGGTTACCGCTCAATGCCATACCGACAGCGACACCGGCGGAAGCCAACAAGGCGGCAAACGACGTAGTTTGAACGCCTAACGCCCCTACGACTGAAATAATCAATAAAATGGTTAAACTGACATTCACCAAACTGCCGACAAAAGTCTTGACAGAAGGATCGATATCCCGTTTGCTCAATATCTTCCGAACCAGTTTATTAAGTAAGTTTATAACCAATCGTCCCACCAAGAAGACAATAAGGGCTTTAATAATCGTAAAACCCAATTGGGAGCCATGCTCAACCAAGGATCTGATAGCTTCCTCTAATTTAGAACTCGCATCTACAGCTGCTAATAATACCATATCTCTTCTATTTTAGTTAATTTATTAATTATATAACAATCTGATCTTCCAAAAATATTATGAAATGTAGCAAAGGTATAAAGTTTTTTTAATCTGGTAAAACCATGAAATAATTGCGTAGATTCGCGATCAATCAAATAATAGGTTAAATACGACAGCATGAAAATCCTTGCGATACTCGCCGCCCTTTTCCTTTCAATAGGCTATGGCTACGCTCAGACATACGAGAAGTTTGTCGAGAAAAGTTTTGACTTCCTGGACAAGAACGACTTAGTCTCCGCCGAAGAGAGCCTACGAGCCGCCATGCGCCTCGAACCGGGAAACCCCAACAACTACGCCTTGCTCATGAATCTCGGGACGATACAGCGCAGGCAAGGGAAACTGGAAGATGCCCTTCTCTCCTATACCGCCGCCCTAAGCCGCCATCCGAATAATGAGGCCATACTGGAAAATCGTGCCGGCTTATATACGGAAATGGGTGAGATCGAAAAAGCGACGAACGATTACAATGCCCTGTTAATCTTGAACCCCCATCATCAAGAGGCGTTATATTGCAGGGCAATGCTTCATTTGCAACATAAGAACTATCTTTTGGCCGAGCAGGATTTCGATAAGATACTGGAAGTAAACGAGAAATCCGTGAAAGGACGTCTGGGACACGCGATTCTCGAAAAGCTACGGGGGAATTACGATGAGAGCGAACGCATCTTTAATTACTTGATCAGCGAGATGCCCCGTGAATGGATCTTATACGAAGGCCGTGCCGATCTATACTTCATGATGGGCAAGAACGCCCGGGCTATGGCCGATATCAATCGTGTTTTCGTGGAAAGTACCCCGACAGCCGCTTTATATGTATTGCGAGGCAAAGTAAAACTCGCCCAATATGAGAAGGCATCGGCCGCCTTAGACTTCAAGAAAGCTGAGGATATGGGATATGATAAAACGACTATCGACGAGTTGATGAAGATGGCTCGTTAAGGCTGTTTTTATACGTATAGTGGCATCGGCTCACGCAAGTAGTGACGTAGGCCAATGCCACTACTTGCGTGAGCCGATGCCACTATACGTGTGAGCCTGCGCCACTACTGGTGCGAAATCGGCCTATTTATACTACTTTTCCGTGATATAATTGACAATCCAACTACCCACTTCTTTCGTTCCATATTTCGCTCCACCTTCCACTTGGATTTCCGGCGTACGGACATTCGCATCAAGGGAAGCGTCTACGGCTTCACGGATCAAGGCTCCCTCTTCTTTGAGGTCGAAATACTCGAATAACATCGCTACTGAAAGAATTTGCGCCAAGGGGTTCGCGATATTCAGCCCTTTCGCCTGCGGCCAAGAGCCATGAATCGGCTCGAAAACCGGTGTGCTCTCTCCGGTAGAAGCGGAAGGCAGCAAGCCCATAGAGCCGCTGATGCAAGAACCCTCATCCGTCAAGATATCACCAAACGTATTCTCGGTTACCATCACGTCGAAGAATTTCGGCTCTTGGATCATACGCATAGCGGCGTTGTCCACATACATATAGTCTGTCGTTACTTCCGGATAGCTAGGAGCCATCTCTTGAGCGATCTGGCGCCATAGACGGGAAGAGGCAAGTACGTTCGCCTTGTCAACAACCGTCAGGTGCTTATTCCGTTTCATCGCATACTCGAAGCCCACTTTCAAGATACGCTCGATTTCCGGGCGGGTATACATATTCGTATCGTATGCCTTATCGTTGTCTTGATATTTCTCACCGAAATACATACCACCGGTCAACTCACGGATACATAAGAAATCCGCGCCATCCACCAATTCGGCACGCAACGGCGATTTATGCAGTAAGCATTTGAAGGTCTGCACCGGACGGATATTAGCGAACAGGCCCAACTTCTTACGCATCGCCAAAAGACCTTGCTCCGGGCGTACTTTCGCTGTCGGATCATTATCAAACTTAGGATCGCCCACGGCCGAAAAAAGAACAGCGTCGGCATCCTTACAAATCCGATAGGTCTCCTCCGGGAAAGGATCACCTACCTTATCGATCGCATCAGCACCACAAAGGGCATACTCATAGTGAACCTCATGTCCAAATTTCTCACAAACGGCACTCATTACCTCCACGCCTTGCACGGAAATCTCTGGTCCGATCCCGTCTCCGGGAAGTACTGCTATATTCAGTTTCATCGTAAATGTTTGTTATTATTCTCTGTTAAAATGTACATACTTAGGCTCCGTGGGGAAATACGTGTCATCATCCCACAGGGTACTTGTAATCATCAAGTCGGCGCTATAACGGTTACAAGCGATAGGTACGTTATGAACACGGCACTGGCGAAGCAACATCTGGATGTCGGCCTCGTGCGGTTGCGGATTCAAGTCGTCTATCAAAAAGACCGCCAAATCGATCTCCTTACGGACAACCATAGCGGCAATCTCAGCATCGCCTCCCATCGGACCGGAATGCATGCAAGCAATATCCGCGTTCACCCCTTTTTCCTCGAGAGCTTTACGAACCAAATTTCCGGTCGTACCCGTACAAACAATATGGTGGTGAGACAAGAACTCAGCGTTATGTACCGCCCATTCTACCATTTCCGCCTTACGATTGTCGTGCGCTACAAGCGCGATAGTCAACTTTTTCATACCCTTTACCTTTTTAATTATTAATCCTCTATCTTGTTCAGCATCTTCAATGTCGCCTTGATCGCCGCCTCGGTCTGGTCAGCGTCCAGGCCACGAGTCTTGAAATCGACCCCGGCATAATTCCAGCTGATGACCGTCTGCACAAACGCATCCGTACGTCCTCCCGGCGGGATGGATACCGAATAGTTCGTCAACATCGGGAACGGGCGGTTCAAACGGGAATAAATCCGGCGTAGGGCACGAACGAAAGCGTCGTATTGGCCATCACCGGAAGCCGATTCCTCGTAAGCCTCGCCATTGATCTCGATCTTCAAGGTAGCCACCGGTTTCAGCCCTTGGGCCAAGGATAAGGAATAGTTCAAGATCCGGATTTTCTGATCCTCCAGCGCATTATCATGATGAAGCACATCGCTGATAATATAAGGAAGATCCTCCGGGGTAACCATTTCTTTCTTATCCCCTAACTCAATGATCCGTTCCGTAACCTTACGCATCGAACCCTCGTCCATGTCGATACCGAGCGCTTCCAGATTCTTGCGGATATTCGCTTTTCCGGAGGTCTTGCCCAAGGCGTACTCGCGAACCCGTCCGAAACGTTCAGGAAGCAAGTCGTTGCAATACAAGTTATTCTTGCTATCACCGTCTGCGTGAACACCGGCGCACTGCGTAAACACATGCTCTCCGATGATCGGCTTATTGGGCGGGATATGCACCCCGGAGTAGGTCTCAACCAAACGGCTAGCCTTGTTTATCTTTTCCTCCCTCAAGCTCGTCTCCTCTCCCAACTGGTCCTTGATAACGGCAAGTACGCTACTCAAAGGAGCGTTACCCGCACGCTCTCCCAAACCGTTCACGGTCGTATGGATTCCCTTGATACCCGCACGGATGGCGGAATATACATTCGCGACGGCAAGATCATAGTCGTTATGCGCATGGAAGTCAAACCGTAAATCAGGGTAACGGTCCACCATCATCTTGCAATACTCGTAGGTATTTCCGGGATTCAAGACTCCCAAGGTATCCGGGAGCATGAAACGGCGGATCGGAAGTCCTTTCAACGCATCGATTACCAAGAATACGTAATCCGGGGAATGCTTAATACCGTTCGACCAGTCCTCCAAATAGATATTCACGTCGATCTTCCGTTTCGCCGCTTCCAATACGACCGTACGAATATCGTCAACGTGTTGCTCGGGAGTCTTTCGAAGCTGTTCGGTGACATGCTTATAAGAGCCCTTGCAAAGCAAGTTCACGACACGGCAACCTGCGGATTCAATCCAGTCGAGAGAGACCGTACCATCCACGAAACCCAAGACCTCCAATTTGTCTAGGTTTCCGGAACGGGCGGCCCAAGCGGCTACACGCTTCACGGCCTCAAACTCTCCGTCCGACACACGGGCGGAGGCGATCTCCACCCGGTTCACGCCTAAGTCGCTCAGCAGCACTTGCGCTATGCTGAGCTTCTCGTGAGCGGCGAAGGAGACGCCCGAAGTTTGCTCCCCATCTCTGAGGGTTGTATCCATTATTTCTATCATAATCAGCGTGCTGCCTCGAAGGCTTCTATCTTTGATTTATTTGCCAGTAAATAGTCGATATCGTCCAATCCGTTGATCAGGCAATCCTTTTTATAGGCGTTGATCTCGAAATGCTCGCTTTTGCCCGTAGCCTTGTTCGTGATCGTTTGCTCCGGTAGATTTACCTCGACCTCAGTTTTCGGGTCCTTGTAAATCGAATCGAACAATTCAGCGAGGAACTCTTCAGTCACAACAACCGGCAGCACGAAGTTGTTCAACTCGTTGTTTTTATGGATATCGGCGAAGAAACTGGAGACCACGACACGGAAACCGTAATCGGCGATCGCCCAAGCCGCATGCTCACGGCTGGAACCGGAACCGAAGTTCTTTCCTGCTACCAATATCTTTCCGCTATACGTAGGATCGTTCAAGACGAATGATTCGATCTTATTACCTTCCTTATCATATCGCCAATCCCGGAATAAGTTCTCGCCGAACCCTTCCTTGGTAGTCGCTTTCAGAAAGCGGGCTGGGATAATCTGGTCGGTATCCACGTTCTCTAAAGGAAGAGGCACGCAAGTGCTTGTGATTATATTGAATTTTGTTTTCATCTTATGCTACTTTATTAGATTAGTCTTTACATCAGTTCTCTCGGGTCCGTGATCTTACCTGTCACAGCGGCGGCGGCGGCCACAAGCGGCCCCGCCAAGATGGTGCGAGCACCCGGTCCTTGGCGGCCCTCGAAATTACGGTTGGAAGTGGAGACCGCATATTTACCCGCCGGAACCTTATCCTCATTCATCGCCAGACAAGCGGAACATCCCGGTTGACGAAGGACGAAGCCGGCCTCGGCCAAAACCTTGTCGATCCCCTCGGCACGAATCTCCCGTTCTACCTGCCAACTGCCGGGAACCAGCCAAACCGTTACATCATCCGCTTTCTTCTTTCCTTTCACCAAAGAGGCGAAAGCACGGAAATCCTCGATACGGCCATTCGTACAGCTACCTAAAAAGACATAATCCACTTTCTTACCCAACATAGACTCGCCTGCCTTGAAGCCCATATAATCCAAAGACTTCTTATAAGAGATACGGCCTGCCTCGGGCACGCTTTCTAAGGAGGGGATATCTTTGCTGATACTCATACCCATGCCCGGGTTCGTTCCGTACGTAACCATCGGGTCGATATCCTCGGCGTGGAAAACGATCTCCTTATCGAACTTAGCGTCCGGATCACTATACAGCTGACGCCACTCGCTCACCTTCCGCTCCCATTCCTCGCCTCTCGGGGCAAACTCACGGTCTTTCAAATAATCGAAAGTAACATCATCCGGAGCGATCATACCGCCACGGGCACCCATCTCGATCGAAAGGTTACAGATCGTCAGACGTTCCTCCATGGTCGTATTACGAATCGCCTCGCCAGCGTACTCTACGAAATAGCCCGTAGCACCGCTGGTACTCATCTTACTAATAATGTATAAAGCAAAGTCCTTCGCCGTAACGCCCGGTTTGCGTACACCATCGATCGTGATACGCATCGTTTTCGGCTTACGCTGCATGATACATTGGGTAGCCAAGGTCATCTCCACCTCGCTCGTACCGATACCGAAGGCGATAGCGCCCATGGCACCGTGCGTAGAAGTATGGGAGTCACCACAAACGATCGTCATACCCGGCTGCGTCAAGCCTGTCTCCGGACCTACCACATGGATGATACCATTCTTCGGATGTTGAAGACCGTAATACGTCAAGCCAAAATACTTAGCGTTCTCTTCCAAGGTATCCACTTGATTCTTGGATATAGGGTCCTCGATAGGCTTATCTTGGTTCAATGTCGGGATATTGTGGTCCGGCATACAAGTGATTTGCGCGGGACGGAAGGGCTTCAATCCACGTGCACGTAATCCGGCGAAAGCCTGCGGGCTAGTCACCTCATGACAATACAGACGGTCGATATACAATTGTATGGTTCCGTCGGGCAACGTGTCCACCACGTGTTTGTCCCAGATTTTCTCAAATAATGTCTTGCTCATTGTCTTGTCTATTTTTAGTCTACTATAAACTTATTGATGGCGTCCACGAAAGCCTCCACGGAAGCGGCGATAATATCGGTATTCGCGGAGAACCCATAATAGGTAGCCCCGTTATACTCTACCTGCATATGTACCTTGCCCGTATCATCGCTACCTTTATTAATGGCTTGAATCAAGAATTCCTGAATCGTCATGTCACTATTACTAATCGCTTTTTTCACCGCCTTGATGCCTGCGTCAACCGGACCGTTACCAGCCGCGGCCTCGTATTTTCTTACTCCCGACAAATTTAAACAAATACTTGCGACTGATTGTACTCCAACACCACTAGTTACCTGTAAATATTCCAATTTAATACGGTGTGTGGCCGTACGATCCTTTCCGACCAACATCAAAACATCATCATCATTAATATCTTTCTTACGATCGGCCAGTTTCAAGAACTCATCATACACCTTGTCCAATTTCTCCTGCTCCATATCCACACCTAAAACATGCAGGCGATGCTTCAACGCCGCACGACCGCTACGAGCAGTCAATACGATCGCGTTATCATCGATACCCACATCCTTCGGATCGATGATCTCGTAGGTTTGCGCATTCTTCAAAACGCCATCTTGATGGATACCGGAGGAGTGAGCGAATGCGTTACGTCCGACAATAGCCTTATTCGGTTGTACCGGCATATTCATCAAGCTAGAAACCATACGGCTCGTACTATAGATCTTATTCGTCGTGATATTGGTGATGATATCACGTTCTTTATGGCTCTTGAAAATCATGGCGACTTCTTCCAATGACGTGTTACCTGCACGCTCACCGATACCGTTTACGGTTACCTCCACCTGACGGGCTCCGTTCAACACGCCTTGTACGGTATTCGCAGTAGCCATACCCAAGTCATTATGGCAATGAGTGGAAAGAATAGCGTTATGTACGCCATCCACATGTTCCATCAGATACTTAATCTTCGCCCCGTACTCATCCGGCAAGCAATATCCTGTCGTATCCGGGATATTCACTACGGTAGCCCCGGCCTTGATCACGGCCTCCACGACACGGGCCAGATATTCATTATCCGTACGCCCGGCATCCTCACAGTAGAATTCTACGTCCTCCACATACTTTTTAGCGTATTTCGTGGCGGCGATCGCACGCTCTATAATCTCCTCTCTCGTGGAGTTAAACTTGTATTTGATATGAGAATCAGAAGTACCGATACCCGTATGAATACGTCCTCGCTTAGCGAATTTCAACGCCTCGGCTGCCACGTCGATATCTTTCTCCACCGCACGGGTCAAGGCACAGATGGTCGGCCAAGTCACGGCCTTTGAGATCTCAACCACACTCTTAAAATCCCCGGGACTGGAGACAGGGAAACCAGCCTCGATCACATCAACACCTAGCTGTTCCAACGCCTTAGCTACTTGAATCTTTTCCACTGTATTCAACTGGCATCCCGGAACCTGTTCACCATCACGTAAGGTGGTGTCGAAAATAAATAATCTGTCTGACATAATCTTATATTCTTAATTTACTAATATCCTATACTAACTAAAAAAGCCTCTCTCACAAGGAAGTGAGAAAGGCTCTTTCATATATCGTAATGCTCGCAAAGCATACAGTCTCACTTCCTATCCCGTTCCCAGAGTAGAATAATGTTTAGAGAAATAATGAGACTATTTTGCAAGTTGCGTGTCATTGTTCTTGTCTTTATCGTTTTTGTTTGAACGTTGCAAAGATACGGCCTTTTTCGAGACCAGCAAATATAATTCGAAGTTTTTTACAGGATATTTCTTATAAAACGTAAGATAAACAATTACATCTGTTACTAAATAACACTGCCCATCGTTAGGTCGTAACGATGGGCAGTATAAGCTGCTTACGATGCCCATCATAAAGACCTTATGATGGGCAGTGTTATGATACGATAAAAACGGCTCGCGCTAACGAACCACGACCTTCTTCACGAACGAGGCATCTGGAGCGGTACACTTCAAGAAATAGACACCGGCATGACCTACCGGAATCTCCATCTTGCCGCAAACCTTTCCTTCGAAAATAACGATACCGGCTACGTCAACCACCTTCAAGGCAACCTCCTGCGGCATATCCACGAAGATGGATTGGTTGGCCGTATACAGGCTCATACCCTCCTCGATGGACTCCACGCCGGTAGGCACGTCCGGGTTCTCCGGGTCTACGGGATCCACAGGAATGACCGGGGTTTCCGGATCGGTGGAGGAAGAGGTAGAGGAGACAACCTTCACCTCTATCTTGCTACTAACCGGCTTATAATTCGGATCGGTCGGCGTGAAGGCAATCTCTTGCATTCCCTTTTCGGTAATCTCCTTATCCGGATCGCTCCAAGCGAATGTTCCGGCTACGATACCGGCGTGACCGCCTTGTAAAACAGACTCGGATAGTTTTTGACCGGACAATATATCGGAAGCCGCAGGCCATGTAACCGTAGGTGTACCCAAAGTAATCTCATAAGTAAACACCTTCGTATAAGATTTATAAGTTTTATCTTCCGGACGATCAACACGTACATAATATGTACCCGGATTCTTCAATGGCACTTTATTAACCTCGGCATTACAATCTTCTTCATTCTGGTAGAAAGAGATCACGCAAGAAGTATCACTACCTTTTACCTCCACGGTTTGTGCCATGCCATTATATTCAGATGACTTAGCCAATGTACACGCTGGGTATTCATCTTTAGGAGCATATATAGGATAAATCTCGACATCTCCCGTTACTTGGTATACCCTTGGATTGTCACTATTTTTGTCTGACCACTCAACGAAGTGCTGACCTACAGGCGCAACAGCCTCCAATGTGATCGTTACCCCTGCTCGAATATCATTCAAATCACAAGGAAGACCACCATTCGTAATCCTCACACCCTCCGGTTGCGATCCATTACTCGAACGTAAAACAGGAGTGCTATTACCTAAAGAGAAGTTCACAACAGGATTCGTTGAATAATAGTAAATAGTCGTACCCTCGTAATTCTTAAGAGCATCACCTTTCGGTGTAATCTTGTATGTCGTTACATTATCCTTCGTCTCTGATATAATATTCACGAACTCAGTACCCGGTCGAGTGCCAGGATTCGCTCCATGCGATGTAGGAGCCTTCGTTATCGTCACTTTAGACTTTTTAATTTTCAAGCCTACACGTCCTTCATCCGGCTTATTAGGATCCGGATAGATCTCTTCAAACGCCTCATACAAGCCATCCTCGGCACGCCTCAATACGACCGTATAATCGCCCGCATCAATAGCCGTCGAAGTTTCCTCACCGTCATTTATCTTATACTTGACATCGAACGAGAAGCCTGCGTAAGTCTGCGAGGCGAAAGGCGTGAAGGGGCGGGATACGCCACTGTAGTAGTATTCTTGATACGGACAAAAGATGTATTCCCTCTTGATCTTCACCCGATGGTCAAACACGGCCGTCACGGTCAAGGGGCCGGTTACGGTCAAGATATCACTCTGGGATATTTCCTTGCTGTTCGCCAAGATGGTAAGCAAGCTTGCGCCGGCTTGCCCTTCCGCTTTAGCTATGCGCACTCTCGTTCCATATGCCAGTTCTTCACCACTGCCTACTTCAGTCCAACTACCATCCTCACCCTCTTTACTCAAGGTGATCGTACCGGAGGCGGTCTGGCTCGGGTTGCTGCTTACGGCGGAGGTGGTCACAGCATATCCTTTCGCAACGAAAGAGGCATTTACCAACGTGATATCGCCGGTCACAGCGCATAGATTGTCGGTGCCGGGTCCTGTCACGCCGGACAGACCGACGTTACCCTCCAGCTTATACCCGGCATCCGGAAGGGAGATTACCCGAATCTTCGAGCCTACCGCTACGGTAGAGCCGGAAGTGATCAGCGTACCGTCTTCCTTATATAATAAGATAGAGCCGTGCTCCATGTTCTTCTTTTCGAGGGTGACAAGGGCCATGTTGACCGGTTTAGGCTCGAATACGGCTTTGATCGTCAAAGGCCCGGTCAGCGTTACCTTGTCGCCCTTGAGCGACTCCCCGTTTATCTGCAATGATTTCAGCTGGGTGTTCACGCTCGGGATTGCCGCAATCTGTAGGATCGAGCCTTGCTGCAATTCATCACCATTTGAGACCGGCTTCTGCCCATCCGCCGCCTGATCGTCCGGCGTGGTCACTTTAAGGTCGCCGCTGGCATCGCCGAATGTCTCGATAGATACCTTATGCAGGATCGGGGTGAAGTTGGCGCTATAGGTTCGATCCGCACCTACCGTAACCGTGAGCGTGTCTTTCTTGCCCAAGTCTACGCTCTCGCCCGCGATCGACCAGCTTGAAAGCTGATAGTTGGGTAGAGGGGTCGCTACCAAGGAGATCTTTTGACCCTTTACATACACGTTATCCTCAGCCTTGCCTAATACGTTTACGGCACCACCCGTTGTCTGTACAGCGGTGACCTTATAGGTCGTGTCTACCTTGACCGCCACGGACAACGCCGCCGTATTGTAATAAGAAGAGTTATCCGGATAGAACGTCACGGAGTACTCATGCGTACCTGCCGGCACCACGGTGTTTCCGTATGTCCAAGCGAAGGTACCGGCTACCAGATATCCCTCATCTGTAACGCTACCGCCGGACAGCAAGGAGGTTGAAAGCGATTGGCCCGCCTTGATGCTTGCGGCAGTCGGGGGAGTGATGTCGCCCTCGGCGATAGCCTTCTTGCTTGTCAGGCTCATGGTATAGATTTGCTCGAAAGCCTCGTATTCAGCGTCTTCCGGATAGGATACCTTGACAAAGAAGATGCCTTCTTGCTTCCGGTCTGATTCGCCTGCGACTTCTGTGCATTTCTCGTCCTTATAGTACCCGATCGTCAAGGTCTTGCCATCAGGAAGGGTCGCCGGGATGGTCTTACAGTCCAATACAGCGGCTTTCTCCGTATTGACCACCTGTTCCAAGCCCGATACGTTCACGACCAGTTTGGCCTTTTCCTTATGAGAGGTCAAGGTAGCGGTGAGATCCGTGACTGGCTGTCCCTTGGATGCCTTGTCGGACAAGAGACCGTTCTTCGCCGTGAACGTCCCTTCCACGAAAGAGACCGCCAGCTCTACCGGAATGCGTAGCACGGCACCCGGGGCCTTCATCTCGGTATTCCTCACGCTGTATACCACGCAGCGGAAGCTGCCATCGGCGCGCTTGCTCCACGTGAGCGCATGATCGTCCGCCAGCTCGCCGAGGATAGGCGTACCGCTCAGCAATACGCCCGCCGGCAAGGTGAAATCCACTTGGAATGAGGAGAAATCTACCGTATTATCGGATACCTTCAAGGTGAGCGTATCCTTGCTACCAGCGGCGTTCAGGTTCGTCTTCGCCAATTTCCACTGGGCGGCGGTAGCCGTTCCCGCCGATAACAGCAGGAAGAGGGCTACGAATAATTGTTTTATATGATTCATTTTCATAATTTACTTACAGATAAAGATGTTAGTATTACTTGCCTTCACACCATGGCCTGTCTTCGCCGTCAAGCGGTAGTAGTAAACGCCCGCCGGTAAAGGAAGGGCAACCGTATAGCGGTTCTCGCCTACCTCGCCGGGCAAACCGTTCAGTACCGCGGTCAACGCACCGTTCGCAGAGAATACATGGATCATAACCGTCTGGGCGGGTTCCTCCAGTTGATAAGAGAAGGTCGTGCTGCCACGGAACGGGTTCGGATAGTTGGAGACGGCCTCCAAGCGGCTGATCGCCTCGATCGGGGCGTTGGAGGTTACGATCGCATCGCCACCGGACCTCAAGCTGTTAGCCTTTGCGTCGGAGAAGGAGGCCCCTACCAAGGTAACGCCCGCCGGCAGACGCATGATACGGCTCTTGCCCGAAGGAATCGTACGGCCATCCAAGCTATAAGCGATCACACGCAAGGTATCCCCGTTCAAGCTGGAAGCCTGCATGAACTTGGCGGCGTCGCCCAATAACGGGATCTCGTCGATAGCTCCCACCAACTCCAGATAGATACCGGCTACCGGCACTTGGCTATTCATGGTCAGGAAGTTGTCAGCGTCGAGCTCCATTTGTACGGGAGCCTCAGCCTCGGAACGCAGCGCACTGGCCTTGGTAACCGGCTCATTGCGAATGATGTTGGCGATGCCGATCACGTCAGCGATCTCTACATTATTATTATAGTTCACGTCCGCCTCGGCGAAACCGAAGTTGGGGATCATGTTATCCTTGTCTTTCAAGATGTAGCTTACCGTAGCCGTCACGTCCTGCACGTTCACGGACTTATCGAGGTTCGCGTCGCCGTCGCAGGTGTAGATCCATGCTCCATATTGGACTGTCCAGCCCGGAAATAACGGATTGGTTACGAGACCAGCCACTTGATAGTTAGCGGGCAGATCGTCCGTGATCGTGAGACGATTCTCCGTATGCGCAATCGTATCGCTACCAACCGTCCAAACGAAGCGAGAGGCGGAAGTTCCCACGGTCTTTTGCGCGGAAAGATCGATAGTCTCTCCATAGGCCGCAAAACCGCCCACACGGGCCTCACCGACCGGCAACGTCACGAGACCATCGGCAGACTCCAATTGCCGCGGGTTCTCCACGCCGGTAAATTCCAAGAGCGATCCAGAGGCGCATAAAGCCTTCAACACAGGGAACTTGGCCAAGTCGATCCGCATAGTAGGCATCGGCACGCCATAGGAGATCAATCGAGCGGCGATCTCATCGTCCATCGCCTCAATCATCGTCCAGTTCAAGAATAGCTCTTTCAAGTTCTTGTTGTTAGACAGGTCGATAGCCGTTAGGCCAGTATTGGCCACATCCAGATACTCCAAGGCAGGATACATAGAGACGATCAAGGTAGAAAGCGGCGTATTGCCGGCAAGCATCAAGGAGCGCAATACGGTATTATTCTTCGGCAAGGTAAGTTTCTCCACCCGGTTGCCGTAAAGCGACAACTCTTGTAGCTTATCCAAGGCAGATAGGTCCACCTCCTTAGCGAAGTTATTGCCCATTTGATACATATATAAATGTGTCAAGCGGCGGGGGTTCTCATCGTTCCAGATCGCTTGTGCGTACTGTGAGTTCTCGTTCGTCTGCCATGCGCCACTGCTCCACCACTCGCTCAACGCCTTGTTGTTGGAAGCGTCTACGATACGTACCAAGGTAGCCACGTCGCTTTCGGCGAATACTTGGGGTACGGTGGTCTCCACATGGATGCGCGAGGTCTCGATCTGCCAGCCGGAGAAATAAGTGATCTCCGTGATCTCACAGAACTTCGGATTCATCAGTTTACAATAATAGTCTCCATATTTTTCCTCCTTGCTATCCAGCACGAATACACCCGGACGGTTTAGCACGGGCTTCAATGCCTCTTTCTCCTCTGTCCTATATTTGGCGTTTACCCACAAGAATACGGTCTCTATACCATCGATCACGGCCTCCGAGGAGAGGTCGATCGTATCGCCGTTCTCGAACCAATATTTATCTCCAGGATGGGAGGGAGAAGTAAGCTGGAAGACACTTCGTCCATCATAACTTACATTTTGCCGATAATTCTTCAAGCCCGTATATTTCAAGAGAGATTGCCCATGCCCTACCGTCATGTTTTTTAAGCTCGGATACTGGGCCAGATCGAAACTTTCCAGATACTCCGGCAATCCCAACGACTCCAGATTCTTTCCCTCTTGCGCAGAAGGAAGCTCATACTCCGTATTTTGCAAATATAGATGACGGATAAACGCCGGCAAGTTCTTTATCAGATCTGCGAACTGCTTCGTATGCGGCAAGGCCACATAAGTCAAGCTTGTAGCCTTATCGAAGCCTTGTACCTTTAAGTCTGGGCAATACTCGATCGTCAGCCTATTTAATCGCTTAAAGGAAGAGATATCCAACGAAGTCAAAGATAAATGCTCTAGGTAAAGCTCCGTCAACTTCGAGCAACCAGTCAAGTTCAGTCTCGCCAACTTCGTTTTTTGGTAAGATCCCTCGCCCGTGTATCGCGTGCCAAATCCGAAATATTGCAGTTCCGGACATTTAGATAGGTCAAGAGACTCCAGATTCTTACTATATACATGCAGGTGCTCCAGCTTCGTATTCTTCGATAGATCCAGCTTCTCTATATTCATGAAATTCTCACAATCGAAATACTTCAGCTCGGTGAAAGCGCTTAGGTCTAATTGAGAGATCGTATCCTTCGAGCTCCAATCAAACTCAATAGCTAGATGTGTCAACCGGCCGACCTCGTCCGTGCTCCAGTCCGTACGGATCACGTCTTGATACGAGTTCCAATTCTCGCGTTCCCAGCCCTTGCTATCCACGAACTCCTTTAATTGGGTGATATTCGGGTTATCGGCAGCCAACTTCTTCAATCCGGCGATGTCTGCAGGGGAGTAGTTGTCCGAGTTACGGGCTACCTTGATCTGGGGTGTCTCCATACACCAATTGCCGTAATTCGAATTGGTAATCGAACACATATAATATTCACCCGGCTTTCCGGTAAAGACGAAAGCACCTTCCTTGCCGGATACCGCCGGCATAGTCGCTTTCGTCCGTTTACCAGTAGCCCGATCAATAAGGTACCATTGATATACCGATTTCACGCCACCCGCCGTAGCGTAAGCGGATAGATCGATCTCCGTACCTGCTGCGGCGTAAGCATTGTTATTGTCTACTTGCGTACCAGCCTTGATTGTAGTAAAACCATAAACGTTCAAATTTTGAGGTAACGGAGTAGGCAACGTCACCGTAGCCCAAGTAAGCGAATTATTACCACTCAACCCCAAGTTCCGCAGTCTCGTCAATTTCGACAGATCCAATTTCTCAACTTGGGTACCATCCAAATCCAACTCTTCCAGTCCGGATAACGCCGATAAATCCAACTTGGAAACCGTACGGGTTCTATAGTCTTTGATAAAGAAGGATTTCACCCGGCTCGTGGATTCTTCATTCCATGTCACGCCCACGTTATAGCCATCACCCTGCGTCCTGTCTTTCAGGTACTCCTTGCTGGAGATGAAGTTCTGCAAGTCCGAGTTCAGCGGATTGGCCTCGGCGATCGCTTTCAAGGCGGCTATATCGTCCTGCGAGTTATTGGTTGGGAAAGCGAACGGTGCTTGGCTACCATACCCTACCCTATTGCCGTCCGCATCACAAATATCCACTTGAACCGTTCCGTTCCATTCCTCCGTGGCGTGAGCCATCAACGTGAATTGCGTAGCGGAGAAGGAAGGGATATCTAATACGTATATGGGCTCATTATATAGACCAGTCTCTTTACTTAGGTTCTGCCCGGAAAGGGTCAAGCCTTCAGAAGGGCCATTCAGATAAATCTTCATCTTAGCGTGTTGCCCCTGCAGGAAACCCGCCTTCGTCACGTTGATCGCAAAAGGGATATCCTCGTTCAAATCACCGGATGTACGCAACAACTCTCCCATAGTGGGAGCCTTATCACCCAGCATAAATCGTATCGTTTGCCCGGTGGAGACTAAAGCAGCCGTGCTCATGTCTCGCGAGCTGTACACTTTCACGGTATAGCCAGCCTCGCACTCCTTCGAGCTATTCATTTGCAGACGAAGCCCAACGCTATATCCATAGTCCGTCAACTTCTCGTCCGGTATCCAAAAGCCGCCATTGTCTAACGTTTGCGCCGGCTCAGAATCCTCAAAGCGGAACTCTACCCCGTCCGGATTCGCCGTGTTCGCCAGCTGTACACGTACAGCCATGCCCTTCGTGAAGTTCTCGATATTGAAATTCAAGCTCCAAGTAGCCATCGGATCCCACTTGTAGATAAAGCTATAAGCTACAGGATCCAGAGTATTGGAAAACCGTACCTCCCCTTCCGCCTGGCTCTGTCGAGCCCCGGGTGTCATTCCCGCCGGGCTCGCCGACCCGGCCATACCCCAAGCCAGTCCATGCCCCGGCCATGCGGCGCATAAACATAAGACCATCGCGATGAGCGACAACCTCATACTAATTCCTCGTAAAATTGTTTTCATAAGCAATAAATTTATAGATAGGTATTTTTACATTCGTAATGCGTATCGACATCTCCCCTATGATAAGACATCGATACGCTAGCCAGAAAGATATTCCCGCCGGTGGCCCGGATACGCTAGCCGTCCCAAGCCCCGGCGGGGATATGCCAGAGGAGCCGGATCAGATCTCGTCCGGGCTCTCGGAATCGCCGCCACCGCCCTGTCCGGGATCGGTGGTCTTTGCGTCGGCCGGCAGCTCCACCCAGAAGATGTTGTCGCTGATCAGCGAGCGGACCATGTTGCGTCCGCTGCCGCTCCTGCGAGCCTCGGGGATGAAGCGCACGCGTACGCCGGCGATCTGCGCGGCGCTCACGTCCTTCTCGTCCGCTACCCCGTTCTTGATCGTATTGGCGGTGTAGTAGAACGTGCCCAGGCCGTCCATCTTCACTGTACGGCCTTGCGCCATATAATCGGCCAAGACACCCGCGAGGTCCTTCAAGACGGCGTACGTGTCCGCACGGCTCACGGTGGAGATCTGCGCCAAGCGGTCCGCCACCTCATCGGTGTTGACCGGCTTGCCTACCGTAACGGCCATGGGATACCACAGTCCGTTGACTTTCTGCTTCTTTTTCTTATAAAATGCCATAATGTCATTTTTAAAGGTTAATGGCTACCTGCCGGAAAGGGGAAAATGAGACTCCGGCACCGAACCCCGTCCGGTCCGACACCGAACGAGGTCTGGTGTCGGACTGAACAGGGTCTGGTGTCGGACCTGTCAAAACAGCCTTTTTCAAGGCGGGAGACCACCTTCCCGGCTTGCTGCCAAGATGTCGTGCGCCGGGATTCTCTCGCCATTCCCGGCTTAGCGTGTCGTGTCGGTGGGATGACCTTTCCCGCATAGGCTGTCCGCAAACACGACGAGCCGGTCCGCGGAGGAAATCCTCCACGAACCGGCTCGTCGTACAAACAGAATATATATAGGTCAGCTTGCTTGCTACACAATTATTCCGATTTATCAAGTGCGTACTGATAAAAAAGGTTAACATTATATATCCATCACACATTATCATATGATTTTCATATACTCTTTTAATGAATAAGACGTAGTAAATATAAGAAATAAAAAAATATGTAATAAAGGCCTGCACGCCCCACCCCCCAAAATTCATGCTTATTATGTGTATATAGCGGATAAGCGATTAAAAATAGCGGTTATGTGACATAAATAAATTTGAATACCATTTTAAGGGAATGGAGGCGGGGCATGCCCCGCCTCTACAACTGGGTAATAAGTTAATCCTATAGACCTACTTTTTTCCTTACCAAATATCTTATTACATGGAAATTATTCCATACATTTGCCACAGTACTAATTAATAACGATTACGACTATGACAAAATTAAGCAACATCCCCGCCAAGGAAACTACGGCCAAGACCGCAAAGACACGTAAGACCAAGACCGGACCCGCAAAGCTCAAGTGGGATCCTACCAAGCCGATGCAATTCACCCAAGAAGAGATCTGGGAACATATCCATGAGATTGAGAAGGGACCGTTCCTAACCCTAGATGAAGGTTTTAAACGTTTTGAGGCATGGAAGCAAGACCTACTCAAAAGCAGGTTATAACCAGTAGTTTATTTTGGGAAAGTTACGATAATGTATATGTTCAAGGCCTTGACTTATTTGGATTCTACCAAGCGGAATTATACGCTAACAAGATAAAATCCATCTTATACGAGTTAGACCAAACCTATCCTTATTATCCCGAATGCCGACACCTAACCACGAAAAGCCGCATGTACCGGAACATCATCCTAGATTCACACCTTATCATCTACCGCATCACCGAGGAACGCATCGAGGTGCTGGACATCGTCCATTCAGCATCCAGCATGCGAAAGATCAAGAAGACTAGGAATATCCACATCGAATAACACGAAGAAAGGCGAGCCACCCATAAGTGACCCGCCTTCTTTTTTACTCATTAAATATCTTATTACATGGAAATTATTCCATACATTTGCCACAGTACTAATTAATAACGATTACGACTATGACAAAATTAAGCAACATCCCCGCCAAGGAAACTACGGCCAAGACCGCAAAGACACGTAAGGCCAAGACCGAACCCGCAAAGCCCAAGTGGGATCCCACCAAGCCGGTGCAATTCACACAAGAGGAGATCTGGGAACATATCCATGAGATCGAGAAGGGGCCGTTCTATCCTATTGAAGAAGTACATCAAAGAATAAGATCATGGATGGACAACTATCAAGGAAAAAAGTAATCGGTTCTCCCATTTACGAGGAAAGCCTTGAGAGGATTTTCGTGGAAGGTATAGAACGATTCGGCATATTCCAAGCCCGGAAATATCTTGAGCACATATTGAATACAGTCGAGAAACTGGAAAACGACTATCCTTATTATCCCGAATGCCGACACCTAGCTACGAAAAGCCGCATGTACCGGAACATCATCCTGGATTCACACCTTATCATCTACCGCATCACCGAGGAGCGTATCGAAGTGCTAGACATCGTCCATTCCGCATCCAGCATGCGAAAGATCAAACAGGCTAGGAATATCCACATCGAATGATGCAGAGAAACAGAAAAAGGCGAGCCACCCGTAAGTGACCCGCCTCTTTTTGCTGATATATAAGGATTAAGATTGGATTAGTTATTCTCCGGACGAAGCTTACGTACAGTAACAGCTGTCTGCCACATCTCGCTCTCGCGCAATGCCTTCAATTCAGCCTCCAATTTCTCACGATAATCCGGCTTAGAGTTTGAGTCGATAGAGATCTGAGCCTCGTTACCGCATTTTACGTTTGCGTACAATTTCTCGACAACCGGCTTGATTGCGTCGTGGAACGGACCCATCCAGTCCAAAGCGCCACGCTGGGCGGTAGTAGAGCAGTTCGCGTACATCCAGTCCATACCATTCTTGGCGAATAAAGGCATCAAGGATTGAGTCAACTCCTCGACCGTCTCGTTGAAAGCCTCGGAAGGAGTGTGTCCATTCTCGCGCAATACCTCATACTGGGCCAACAACAAACCTTGGATAGCGCCCATCAAAGAACCACGCTCACCAGTCAAATCGGAAGTAGCCTCACGGATGAAAGTCGTCTCGAACAAGTAGCCGGAACCGATACCGATACCCAACGCCAACGTACGATCCATCGCCTTGCCAGTAGCGTCTTGATAGATAGCGAAAGAAGAGTTCAAGCCACGACCCTCAAGGAACATGGAACGCAAAGACGTACCAGACCCCTTCGGAGCGACCATGATCACGTCAATATCTGCGGGAGGAACAACGCCCGTACGATCGTTCCAAGTGATCGCGAAACCATGAGAGAAATACAGGGCCTTGCCAGCTGTCAAATAAGGCTTCATCGTAGGCCATACAGACATTACGGCAGCGTCGGACAACAAGCACATGATGATCGTGGCCTTGTCGCAAGCCTCCTCGATACCGAACAGAGTCTCACCCGGAACCCATCCGTCCTCAACCGCTTTATCGTAAGTCTTACCTTGGCGCTGGCCAACGATTACGTTGAAACCATTGTCACGAAGGTTCAATGACTGTCCCGGTCCCTGTACGCCATAGCCGATAACAGCGATTGTCTCATCTTTTAATATCTCTCTTGCCTTTTCCAACGGAAATTCCTCGCGGGTCATTACATTCTCTACAACACCGCCAAAATTCATTTGTGCCATTTTCTTTTTAACTATTAATGTTTAAAAACCTATTTATGTATCTCTTTTATTATCTCCAAGTAACCGCCGCACGACAGATCGCCTTTCCCTCATGGCAAATAGCCATGTCTTGCTTATCGGGAGCGGACTCCGCCTTATGAAGCGTAAGCGGCATACCTTGTTTGCCCTCGGATTGGTAGGCGATCTCCAGACGGCCGATCTCACGGGTCTTGAACTGGTCGATATCGAACAAATCCAGCAGGTGCTCGATATACTTCACGCTATTGAAGTGACCGTTGATATCCAAGTCGCTGTATTTGATCGAATACGGGATTCCCTCCGCCTTATTCTCCGCCGGCATGATCTTGCCCGGCTTCTCGATCGGGCACGGACGCTCGTCGATATATTTGCCCAATGCCTCTATATCCAATAAGGTAGGACGGCGGGTCTCCACGTCGATAGCCGCCCAAATAGAACGGGCGAATCCAAAGGTTTTCCCATTCTCATCCGCCAGCTCAAAACAACGGCTGGTGAAAAGGCGTCCGACCTCATCGATCCAAGTGTATAAATTAATCTTATCGAAGGCGGTAGGATATTCCTTCATCTCGATAGCCAGACGGGACAACACCCAAGCCGTATGACGCTCCGACATATCATTGAAACCGAACCCACGCTCTCCGGCATGGCTGGAAGCGGCGTGAATCAAATAGTTACCAATCATAGGGAGCGTTACACGTCCCCTAAAATCCATCAAATATGGCTCCGCCACGAAATGAAATAATCCTACTTTCTCCATATCTTATTATTGTTGCTTTTCCTGTAACTTTCGCTCCATATCGGCCAACATATCGCTCAAGCGCTCCACCTTGCTCTTCGTGATAGCCACACGTCCGGAGCGGATGAATTGCAGGACACCGATCGTCTCGCTCAACTCATTGAACAAGGCCTGTGTCTCGTCATAGTGGCCACTCTTCTCCAATACCACGCAGGTCTCGTTCATCTCCAAGATACGGGCGTTGTATTTACGGATCAATCCCTCCACGGTTCCCATCTTGATGAAAAGCTCGGTACTTAGCTTATAAAGAGCGATCTCTTGATAAACCAGATCCTCATCCGTATTATAATAAGCCTTCAAGATATCCACACGTTTATCGATCTGTTTCACCACCTTATCGATCATATCCTCATCGGCGAATGTCGTGATCGTAAACTTATGGATGCCCTTGATAGCGGACGGAGAGACGGACAGAGTCTCGATGTTCAGCTGTCGGCGTGTAAAGATAATCGTTATCTGGTTCAAAAGACCTACGATATTCTCTGAAAAGATAATAACGGTATATAATTTCTTTGTTGTCATAGCTTCATCTCCTCCTTATTTCTCGTCTCCCATAATCATGTTTGTCACGCTTCCCCCGGCAGGAACCATCGGATACACCATTCCGCAAGTCTCCACGTTAGCGACCAACACGTAAGCGCCGTCGTGGTTTAGCATCTCGGCGATAGCGTCGTCCAATTCCTCCCGCTTTTCAACGGCACGGCTGGCGATACCATAGGCTTTAGCGATCGCCACGAAATCCGGATTCTCCATGATGGTGTTTGAATAACGCTCGTGGAAGAACAATTCTTGCCACTGACGTACCATACCTAAGAAGTTATTATTAAGAATAATAATCTTCACGTTCAGTTTCTCCTGCATGATGGTACCCAATTCCTGAATCGTCATCTGCATACCCCCATCACCGGTAAAGAAGCAGACCGTACGGTCTGGAGCCCCGAACTTAGCGCCCATAGCGGCCGGCAGACCAAATCCCATCGTACCTAAACCACCGGAAGTCACCACGCTACGGGTTTGTTTATATTTGAAATAGCGGACACCCATCATCTGGTTCTGCCCAACGTCGGTCACCAATACAGCGTCGTTACCGGTCGCCTCGGAAACCTTACGGACTACCTCGCCCATTTTCAGTTGGCCCTCGGTCGGATACAATTCCTTCTCGATTACCTTATCGTATTCCTCTTTCTCGTCCCGATCGAACTCGGCATTCCATTCCGGACGTTTACGTTCTTCCAACAACGCCGTGATCATCGGTATCGTGTGCTTGGCATTACCCAGCACCTTTACATCTACGGGGACGTTCTTACCGATTTCCGAGTTGTCGATATCCAGATGGATAATCTTGGCTTGCTTAGCGTATGTCTTTAAATCGCCAGTCACACGGTCGTCGAAACGCATACCGATAGCGATCAATACATCACACTCATTCGTTTTCCGGTTCGGCCCTACGTTTCCATGCATACCGAGCATTCCCTTGTTCAATGGGAAATCGGTTGGCAACGCAGATAAGCCCAATACCGTAGATCCGGCAGGTATATCATTCTTTTGGAGAAACGCTCTCAATTCCTCTTCCGCACCGCCTAACAATACTCCCTGCCCGACCAGACAGAAGGGTTTCTTCGCCTCATTGATTAAATCGGCGGCGGCCTTGATACGATCCTTTTTGATATCCGGCTCCGGCTGATAACTACGTACGTAATCTACCTTCTTATATTCATAGTCCACCAGCCCTACTTGCGCGTCCTTCGCTAAATCCAGCACAACTGGACCCGGACGGCCTGTAGAAGCGATATAAAAAGCACGAGAAACAGCCCATGCGATCTCCTCCGGCTTGCGGATTTGATAAGCCCATTTCGTGATCGGTTGCGTGATGCCAATCACGTCGACTTCCTGAAAAGCATCGGTTCCCAACAACGGCGAGGGTACTTGACCGGCGATTACGACCATTGGCGTACTATCCATCAGCGCATCAGCGATACCCGTGATGGTATTCGTAGCGCCCGGGCCGGAAGTAACCAACGTCACTCCTACCTTGCCGGATACACGGGCATATCCTTGAGCCGCATGGGTAGCGCCTTGCTCGTGGCGCACCAATACATGCCTCAACTGGTCCCTATAATCATATAAACTGTCGTAAATAGGTATCGCCTGTCCGCCGGGATAACCGAAGATAGTATCTACTCCTTCAGCAATCAACGCTTTCAGCAAAGCTTCCGAACCGGTTATCTTTTGTTTCTCCATAAGAAATAACGTGTTTAATGTATATTATTGGCTTTAATCTTCAACAATCCTTACACCTCCCTTATCGGCGGAGCTAACCATCTTCCCGTACGCTCTCAACGCTTTCGAGACCTCACGCTGACGCGTCGGCGGCGTAAAGGCTTTCTTTCCACGTGCCTCTTCCGCTTTACGGCGCTCGGCCAACTCCTCGTCGCTCAGCCGCACGTTGATGGAACGTTCCGGGATATTGATCTCGATGATATCCCCGTCTCTCACCAGTCCGATAGCGCCACCGGAAGCGGCCTCGGGAGAGATATGCCCGATAGAAAGACCGGACGTACCGCCACTGAAACGACCATCCGTGATCAAGGCGCACTCCTTACCTAAGTGACGGCTCTTTATATAAGAGGTAGGATATAACATCTCTTGCATTCCCGGCCCCCCTTTCGGACCCTCATACGTGATGACGACCACATCGCCTGAAACGACCTTGCCTCCTAAAATGCCCTCGCAAGCGGCATCCTGTGAATCGAAGACTTTCGCCGGGCCGGAGAATTTCCAAATACTCTCATCCACACCGGCGGTTTTTACGACACATCCGTCCAAGGCGATATTCCCTCTCAAAACAGCCAAGCCGCCATCCTTGGAATAAGCGTGCTCCACGTCACGGATACAACCTTCGGCACGATCCGTATCTAATTCCTTATAATAAGATTCTTGGGAACCCATCTGGATACTGAACCGATGAGCGGGAGCGCTCTTGTATTTACGGATCGCCTCCTCCGTTACGTTCGGGGAAGTGACGGCGTATTTATCAACAGCCTCGGCCAAGGTCAGGCCGTCCGCACGTCTCGTGCTGCCATCCACAAGCCCGGCTTTCATCAACTCGTTCATGATACCGAGGATCCCACCGGCACGGTTTACGTCTTGTACATGATAAGTGTGCGTATTCGGGGCTACCTTACACAGGCAAGGAGTCTTGCGGGATAACATATCGATATCCTCCATATGAAAATCGGCGCCGGCTTCTTGTGCCACGGCCAATAAGTGAAGCACCGTATTGGTAGACCCCCCCATGGCGATATCCAGCGACATGGCGTTCAAGAAAGCCTGACGGGTAGCGATGTTGCGAGGTAACACGGAATCATCCCCGTCACGATAGTATTTGTAAGCGTTCTCAACGATTTGCTTAGCCGCGTCACGGAAAAGTTGGATACGGTTCTTATGGGTAGCCACGATCGTCCCGTTACCCGGAAGCGCCAGACCGATCGCCTCGTTCAAGCAGTTCATAGAGTTAGCGGTAAACATACCGGAACAACAACCGCAACCCGGACACGCATGGCGTTCCACCTGCTCGATACGCTCATCGCTTACAGATGTATCGGCAGACTCAATCATCGCGTCGATCAAATCAAGATGGCGGCCATCCAGCTCACCTGCCTCCATCGGGCCACCGGACACGAACACCGTCGGGATATTTAATCGCATGGAAGCCATAAGCATACCCGGCGTGATCTTATCGCAATTGCTGATGCAAACCATAGCGTCCGCCTTATGGGCATTTACCATATATTCCACGCTGTCCGCGATAATGTCGCGTGAAGGAAGCGAGTAAAGCATCCCATCGTGCCCCATAGCGATACCGTCGTCGATAGCGATCGTATTAAATTCAGCGGCGAAACAACCTTGTTTCTCGATCTCGGCCTTGACCAGTTGACCGATCTCATGCAAATGCGTATGCCCCGGCACGAACTGGGTAAATGAATTTACGATAGCGATAATAGGCTTGCCGAACTGTTCCTCTTTCATCCCGTTGGCACGCCATAGTGCACGGGCTCCGGCCATCCTACGACCTTCGGTGCTAAATGAGCTTCTTAACGGATTCTTCATCTCTTTCCTATTTTTTGTTCGTAGAGCGCTTTATCCACGCCTCTACCTTGATTTATTTATAATAAAAAAGCCTTTCCCTATATGGAGAAAGGCTTAAGAAATATCTCTACGACTTCACAACTTCTTACACACCTTTCTCCTTACCTACTAATGACTAGAAGGACCACCACGAGAATAATATGCAATACGTTGTTCATCATCTTTTCTTATTGTCTTTGTTTGTTTGACGCTGCAAATGTAGAACAATAATTGATATGCGCAAAGGATTTAAAAGAAAATTCTTCATTTTTCTTTCAATTCTCAAGCAAATACCATTTCAGGATTGCATTTTAACAGGAGCAAGAGTGTATTACTTAGGAATCGGAAGGTATAGAAGGGAAAAAACTTCGATTTCCAAACAGAAACAGTAAAAAGACAAATGTTATCTAAAACAGATTCCAGATAACATTTTTATCAGATAACACGACTTACGATAACACGTATCTCATAAGAAAATCCTATTCTAGCGATAAAAAAGATACATATAAACTCTAAATCACATATTTATTAACACTTGTAGACTATAAATAGCCTTGAAAAAATTCATAATAGTGTTCTAGAAAAAACATAAGGAAGTTTTCTGAAGAACATAAGGAAGAAATTTCATCTAGTATCGGACTAAATTTTGTTAACATTCGAATAAAAATCACCTAAAATCAAGACTAAATCCGGCATAACCCACGCTAGAAGCAGCTCAAGCAAAGACATTTTCAAAATGACTTTCAGACAGAGAAAGCCTTAAATACTCAACCGATAGACAGCTCTTCAAACATCAATCATAAAAAAAGACCAACAAGACCTGCATTCAAACATCATTCTGATTTACACAACCATCAAATGCTTGCGCTTTTTCCGTGCGACCAAGCCCCCGCCCCATAATTCATCACCCACAGAGAGCAATAATAACACTTTGACATTTTGCCAGTTCACGGTTTGATAAGCCATTTAAGTAAACGATTCATTAAATATATCGCCGATTTCCTAATATACAGCATTTCATACTTTGATTTGGATAAACAATAAATATAATAATTTGTATCTTTGACCCCAATAGCAATTAAGAAACTGATCGTTAATAAAAATATGAAACACTACAACTTCGACGAAGTTATCGAACGGCATGGGACGAGTTGCGTGAAATTCGACCGTTTGAAAGAGATGTTCGGTGACGAGAATCTGATACCACTATGGGTGGCGGATATGGATTTCCGCACACCGGACTTTATTGTAGAGGCCCTGAAGAAACGTTGTGAGCACGAGATATTCGGCTATACATTCGGCTCCGACGAGTATTACGAGAGTATCATCAATTGGGTACACTACAAACATAACTGGAAAATACAACGGGAATGGATCAGCTATATCCCGGGAATCGTAAAGGGAATCGCTTTCGCTATCCAATGCTTTACGCAAAAAGGAGATAAGGTCATCATCCAGCCCCCTGTTTACCATCCGTTCCGCATCGTTCCGGAAAAAATGAAGCGTGAGGTCGTTTATAATCCGCTAAAGATGGTAGATGGTGTTTATGAGATGGATTTCGATCATCTTGAATCTATTATAGATGATAAATGCAAGGTATTGATCCTCTGCAACCCTCACAATCCGGGTGGGATCGTCTGGAAAAAGGAAACCTTGGTCCGATTGGCCGAGATTTGCGCCAAGCGTAATATTTTGGTTATCTCCGATGAGATTCATGCGGAAATGGCCTATCCTCAGTATACGCATTATCCATTTGCCTCCGTATCGGATACTGCCGCTTCTTGCAGCGTAACTTTCATGGCACCGAGCAAGACGTTCAATATCGCCGGTATCGTGACTTCCTACGCAATCGTTCCCAATGATCGCATCCGGGAAGAATTTTATTCTTTCCTTGAGGCCGGAGAGTTTGGCGATGGCACGATCTTCGCTTATACGGCGACAACCGCCGCTTACACCTATGGCGCCGAATGGTTGCAACAAATGCGAATGTATATCATGGAGAATGTACGTTTCGTGGAAGAGTTCATGAAACTACATCTCCCCAAGATAAAAGCTTACCAGCCCCAAGCCTCCTTCCTCGTTTGGTTGGATTGCAGGGAACTGGAATTAAGTCAAGATGAACTCGTACACCTGTTCAAAGACAATGCCGGACTAGCGCTGAACGACGGAAGTATCTTCGGCCCCGGGGGAGAAGGCCATATGCGTTTGAACATTGGCTGCCCCCGCTCTGTTTTAGATAAAGCGATGAACGCTCTTAAAAAGGCGGTGGATAAGAAATAAAATCGTATCTTTGCGAGCATTTCTATACATATTTAAAATACAAGACAAATGAAAATTACAGCAAACAAATACGTTGCGGTTACATACGACCTGAACGTTGGCGAAGGTGAAGAACGTGAGTTAATGGAAAAAGCGACGGTCGAGGCTCCTTTGAAATTCATCTACGGAACAGGCATGATGCTTCCGGCATTCGAGAAAGCCTTGAACGGGCTGGAAGTAGGTGGCACGTTCAACTTCTCCATCGAGCCAGCCGAGGCTTATGGCGAATATAACGAGGAGCACGTATTGGATCTTCCGAAGAATATCTTCGAGGTGGACGGTAAATTCGACGCCGAGATGATCAAGGAAGGTAATACCGTCCCAATGATGGATTCTAATGGCAACCGTATGAACGGCTCTGTATTGGAAGTGAAGGATGATATCGTGGTAATGGACTTCAACCATCCGTTGGCTGGCGAGACTTTGCATTTCAGCGGCGAGGTAATCGACGTACACGAACCGACAGCGGAAGAGATCGCAGCCTTCTCCGCTCCCGCAGGTGGATGCAGTTGCGGTTGCGACGATTGCGGTAGCGATTGTGGCGATAACCACGAGGGTGGTTGTGGTTGTGGTGGATGCCACTAAATAATGGGAAATTGAGAATTGAAAATTGAAAATTAGGAGAAGTGCCTAATCATCGGCTTTTGATTCTCAATTTTCAGTTTTCAATTTTCAATTAGACAAAACGGTGAATACTTTTGGTAATATTTATAGATTAACATCGTTCGGCGAATCGCACGGCCCCGGTATCGGCGGCGTGATCGACGGATGCCCAGCCGGGATCGAATTAGATACGGCATTCATCCAGCAAGAGCTGAACCGTCGTAAACCGGGACAATCCCGTATCACGACCCCCCGTAAAGAGGATGATGAGGTACAGTTTCTTTCCGGTATCTACGAGGGAAAGACAACCGGCACGCCGATAGGTTTCATCATCTGGAACAAAAACCAACATTCCTCGGACTATGACAATATGAAAACGGTTTACCGTCCTTCCCATGCTGATTATACCTATCAAACGAAATATGGAATCCGTGATCCCCGTGGAGGTGGACGTTCGTCCGCCCGGGAAACGATAGCTCGTTGCGTGGCTGGGGCCATCGCTAAACTCGCCCTTAAGCAATACGGCATACAGATTCAAGCTTATACCTCGCAGGTCGGCCCGATCCAATTAGCGGGTAGTTACCAAGATTATGATTTAAGCTTGACGGAGGAGAGCGACGTACGTTGCCCGGACCCGAAGACCGCCTCAGAGATGGAAACCTTGATCGCCGAGGTCAAATCAAAAGGAGATACGATCGGCGGTATTATTACCTGTGTGGCGAAAGGGGTTCCCGTCGGATTGGGAGAGCCTGTGTTCGGCAAGTTACATGCCGCGTTGGGACATGCGATGCTTACGATCAACGCCGTGAAGGGCTTCGAGTATGGAGACGGATTCAACGCCGCCTTCTTCCGCGGATCGGAAAGGAACGATCGCTTTTTCAATGATAACGGGCATATCAATACTCGTACCAATAATTCCGGCGGTATCCAAGGAGGGATCTCCAACGGACAAGATATTTATTTCCGGGTAGCCTTTAAATCGGTCGCTACGATCTTGATGGAACAAGAAACGGTTAACATGGAGGGAGAGGATACGATATTAAAGGCACGCGGACGTCATGATCCATGCGTATTGCCTCGTGCGGTACCTATCGTCGAGTCTATGACCGCCATGACTTTATTGGATTATTTATTGATCCAGAAGACACGGGAAAACTTTTAAGACTAATTCTATATGGCTTGGATTCTGTTAATTATAGCCGGATTATTCGAGATCGGCTGGCCGCTGGGCTTTAAATTAGCAAGTATGCATTCCAAATATTTTATTTGGTTTATAGGTTTATCGATCTTATCCATGGGCTTAAGCGGTTATTTCTTATATCTCGCCCAGAAAAGCATCCCGATCGGTACGGCTTATGTAATCTGGACCGGGATCGGGGCTATAGGGACTGTTCTTCTTGGAATCTTGTTTTTCCATGATTCCGCGAATATATTCAGATTATTGTTCTTATCCTTGATATTGATAGGGATCGTCGGCCTGAAATTAGTCCATTAATCCGGGAGAAAAACACCAGTATTCGCATAGCCTCACGGCAGTATCGGAGTGAACTTACGCCAGTATAGGCGTAGGGCTATGCGGATACCGGCGTTAAACGATGCGGTTATTCATGATGGTAAGGCTCGTTATTCAAGATCGTCATCGCCCGGTAAATCTGCTCGATAAAGATCAATCGGATCATCTGGTGGGAAAAAGTCATCTTGCTCAACGAGATCTTTTCCGATGCCGCCTTATACACGGCCTCACTAAAACCGTAAGGACCGCCCACCACAAATACCAAGCGTTTCGGAACCGCATGCATTTTCTTTTCCAGATAAGTAGAAAATTGCATGGAGGTGAACTCCTTCCCTTTCTCGTCCAGCAACACCAAATAATCGCCGGGCTGCAAAGCCTTTAAAATCAATTCGCCCTCTTTCTCCTTTTGCTGCGCCTCTGAGAGGTTCTTCACGTTCTTTATATCCGGTATGACTTCCATTTCAAAGGGTATATAATGCGTCAAGCGATTTTTATACTCATTGATAGCCTCCACAAAATAACCGGCATCCGTCTTACCAATCACAATCAGTCCAATCTTCATCTACTTACATTTACAGGTTTAGAAAGGCTAAGTTACAAGAAAAATACATACCTTTGCCACTAATTACTCAATAAAATAAAGAAAGCTTATGAAACGACTCTTACTTACATTCGCCTTGATATTCGCGTTCGTATGTGCGCAGGCGGCGGATATTACCAGTATATCAAATGCTTTCAAGGCAGGAAATGCCTCCTCTCTATCCGGTGCTATGGATAAGGTGGTGGATGTAGCCTTGCCCGGTTCCTCTAAGAAATGTAACGGAAGTGAGGCCGTCTCTATGTTGTCCTCATTTTTCAGTTCGAATAAGCCTTCCGGATTCTCGGTCGTACATCATGCGGATAAAAAGGAAAGCGGTTTCCTTGTCGGAAAGCTTCCGACGTCTTCCGGTGAGTACCGTGTAAACATCACGTACCGTGCCGAAGGGAATACAGCGATTATACAATCAATCAGAATAGAATAAAAGATGGACAAACTTATTGACGACTTAATCAAATTAGCGTTTGCCGAGGATATTGGCGATGGTGATCATACCACCTTATGTTGCATCCCCGAGACAGCGATGGGGAAAAGCCAGCTGATCATCAAGGAAGATGGCGTATTGGCCGGCGTGGAAATGGCTAAACGTATCTTCCACGACTTCGATCCGGAACTGAAAATGACGGTCTTTATACAAGACGGAGCCGAAGTGAAAAAAGGGGATATAGCGTTCGTGGTGGAAGGTAAGATCCAATCCTTATTGCAGACCGAACGGTTGATGCTGAACGTTATGCAACGCATGAGCGGTATCGCTACTACGACTCGTAAATACGCCAAGGCGTTAGAAGGCACCAAGACACACGTTCTAGATACTCGCAAGACAACTCCCGGTATGCGTATGATCGAGAAAGAGGCCGTACGTATCGGTGGCGGCATGAACCATCGCATCGGTTTGTTCGATATGATCTTATTGAAAGATAATCATGTGGATTTCGCCGGCGGCATCGAGCAAGCGATCACACGTGCGCAAAACTATCTGAAAGAAAAAGGTAAGAACCTAAAGATCGAGATCGAGGTTCGTAACTTCGACGAGTTGGAACAAGCCATGAAAGTAGGCGGTATCGATCGTATCATGTTGGATAATTTCAATATCGAGAATACAAAAGAAGCGGTTCGCCGCATCAACGGACGTTTCGAGGTAGAGTCTTCCGGCGGTATCACGTTCGACACATTACGTGATTACGCGGAATGTGGCGTAGACTTCATCTCCGTAGGAGCTTTGACTCACTCCGTGAAGAGCTTGGATATGAGCTTCAAAGCCTGCTAAAACGAAAAACGATCATTCTATAAAAAAACAGCCTTGAGAAGATCAACTTCTTGAGGCTGTTTTTTCTATATCTACCCTATTATCTTGATTCACTATCATTTCTGATAGAACTATTATCATTTTTAAAACATTACCATTCCTTCCTTTCCCGTACTTTTAAGAACAAATTATTCAACCTAAAAATAGTATCATGAAAGAATTGAAAATGTTTATAGATGGCAGATTCATTGAGAATGAGTCTGGGAAATGGATCAAGGTATTGAATCCTTCTACCGAAGAGGTTATTTCACTGATGCCTGACGGGACGGTTGAAGATGCCAGAAAAGCAATCGATGCCGCAGAGAAAGCGCAGAATCAATGGGAAAGAACACCCTCTATAGAAAGGGCTGCTTATCTGACAAAGATAGCGACAGGCATCCGTAAGAGAGAGAAGGAACTGACCGACATCATCGTCCGTGAAGGAGGCAAAACCCAAGGACTCGCCAATGTTGAAGTTCTTTTTACCGCAGATTATATGGATTACATGGCAGGCTGGGCCCGTCGGTACGAAGGGGAAATCATTCCCAGTGACCGCCCTCATGAAAGCATTTTCTTATTTAAGAAACCGATTGGAGTAACGACAGGTATCCTACCTTGGAATTTCCCATTCTTTCTAGTCGCTCGTAAAGCCGCTCCGGCCTTGATCACTGGAAATACGATCGTGATAAAACCTAGCCAGCTTACGCCAGAGAACGCATACGTATTCGCACAAATCGTGGAGGAGGCAGGTTTGCCCGCCGGCGTTTTCAATCTGGTAAATGGACGGGGTAGCGTGATTGGGCATGAACTCGCGGCGAATCCGAAAGTAGGTATGGTTAGTCTGACAGGAAGCGTGGGAGCCGGACAACAAACCATGTCCGCTGCCGCTCCTAATATCACGAAAGTTTCTCTGGAGTTAGGAGGTAAAGCCCCGGCTATCGTGATGAAGGACGCAGATATCGATCTTGCTGTTAAGTCTATTATTGCCTCTCGTGTGATCAATACCGGACAGGTATGTAATTGTGCCGAACGGGTTTATGTAGACAAAGCGATAAAAGAGACCTTCATGGAAAAACTAGTCGTCGGCATGAAGCAGGTAAAAGTAGGAAATCCCAATGAGGTCGCGGATCTGGATATGGGACCGCTTATTGAAGCCAGCGCGTTGGAGTCTATGGAGAAAAAAGTAGAGAGAGCGATCCAACAAGGTGCTAGGCTACTGTGTGGTGGCCATAGGATCGGTACAAAAGGATATTTCTTCGAACCGACCGTTTTGGATTGTGTTACACAGAAAATGGATATCATACAAGAAGAGACTTTTGGCCCCATACTGCCGGTTGTCGAATATTCAGATATCAACGACGCTATCGCATGGGCGAATGATTGCGAATATGGATTGACATCTTCCGTATATACACAAAACTTGGATAACGCATTCAAGGTAATGCGTTCCTTAAAATTCGGGGAGACTTATATTAACCGTGAGAATTTTGAGGCTATGCAAGGCTTCCATGCGGGATGGCGTAAATCCGGAATCGGTGGCGCGGATGGAAAACATGGACTTGAGGAGTATTTGCAAACTCAAGTGGTTTATCTTGAGACAAAGGAATAAAAAATAAGACTAAAGATCCCTTCTTGGGATCTTTAGCATATCTACTTAATCTAACGTCAAATTAAATTCATCCCTCAAACGACCCAAGGTAGGATTTATCTTCATCAGCAACTCTAGCTTCTCCGTGGATGTATAAGCCAAATGCTTCTCATTTCCCTCTACGATCCGGACACGCATCTGGATACGGCTATTAGTAAGATGCTGGCGGAGAAATGGCAGGATATGGATCGCATTATTGATCAATTCCTCTTGCTGCCCCGGGTTATGTACGGCTACCTCAAAATAATAATTCTCTTGCAAGGTAGGCTTGCAATTGATCATCGTATTCTTAAGATACACTTTCTTGTCAATCGTTGCGGCGTAATTATCCCATTCACGAACCAAGGAATCATTGTCAAAGGGAGTTACTACCTCCTTTACGTTCGTTGTCGCTTGTTGAACGGTTTGTTGCTTAGGCTTCTCCACTCCGATCTCCTTCATGGAGATTCCCATCGGACGAGCCGTTCTACGAACCGGATTAGGCGCTGTAGACGGAGGTGGCGCAGGAACCGAGCTCGGCATGTGCGTACTCATAACTTGTGGAGCACCGGCCGCTGCCGTAACTGAAGGAGCTTGAGGCGGCTGTTGAGGCTTCCCGCTATTCACCGCTTGAGAAGCTGGATTCGTCCCGGCGATCGGCTCAATCAGCGCTTTTTTTTTATCGTCGGCGGCTACCTGTGTTAATTGACAGAGCTGAATCAACGTCAATTCCAATAAAAGACGCTTATTGCGGCTGGCACGATAATTCAAATCGCACGTATTCGCCAGCTCTATCGCCTTGAACAGAAGTTGATCCGGACAATGTTTCGCCATCTCCTTATATCGTTCACGTATAGAAGCCCCCACCTCGAATAGCACCAAGGTGGACTCATCCCGGCATACCAATAAATCCCGGAAATGCCCGGCCAAACCGGTTATGATATTCTGCCCGTCGAATCCTTTGCCTAATATCTCGTTCAAGATCAATAAAGATGCCCGCACATTGCCAGATAAGATCGCATCCGTCAGACGAAAATAATACTCATAATCCAGCACGTTCAAGTTATCGATAACCGCTTGATACGTGATATTTCCATTCGTAAAACTTACCACTTGGTCAAAGATAGACAAAGCGTCGCGCATACCTCCATCCGCTTTCTGGGCGATCACGTTCAAGGCTTCCGGCTCCGCTGTTACCCCCTCTTGCGAAGAGACATATTGCAAATGCTCCACCATGTCGGCGATGGATATACGGGAGAAATCATAGATCTGACAACGGGAAAGGATCGTGGGAAGCACCTTGTGCTTCTCGGTCGTAGCCAAGATAAAGAGAGCATGATGCGGAGGTTCCTCCAATGTCTTCAAGAATGCGTTGAAAGCGGCGGTTGTCAACATATGGACCTCGTCAATAATGAAGACTTTGTATTTACCGATTGGAGGCGGGATACGCACTTGGTCGATCAAGGTACGGATATCGTCCACCGAGTTATTCGAGGCGGCATCCAGTTCATGGATATTGTAAGAACGCTGCTCATTGAAAGCCCGGCACGACTCGCACGCATTGCAAGCCTCGCCATCCGCCGTCGGATTCAAGCAATTGATCGTTTTCGCAAAGATACGGGCACACGAGGTCTTTCCTACTCCACGAGGACCGCAAAACAGATAAGCATGCGCTAATTTGTTACTTTGTATCGCGTTTTTCAGCGTAGTGGTAAGAGACTTCTGCCCTACTACACTCCGGAAAGTGGACGGGCGATATTTTCTTGCCGATACAATATAATTATCCATTCTCTGCTTTTTATTGATAAGACAAAGATAAACAAAATAATTCATTATCTTTGCGAAAACGATGTTTCGATGTCACGCATAAAAGAGTTTTACATAAAGTATCTATCGTGGATCAACGCTTATTGGTTGGTTACCATCGTGTTCCTTATCGTCACCTTTACGGTGGGCGATAGCAGCCTGTATAAACGCTATACGTACGACGAGAAAATACGCGGCTTGGAGAAAGAGATCAAACATTACCAAAAGGAGATCGAAATCAACAGCAAGAAATTAAACGACCTGCATACGGACAAGGAGGGACTGGAACGTTTCGCCCGTGAAGAGTATTTTATGAAAAGGTCGAACGAGGATGTTTTTATTATCAAGGACAAATAAATGAATCAACAAATCAGATCGATTATTTTCGGCGTAGCGGGATTACTCGTATTAGCCGGTGCCGTATTGTTTCTTACTCATTGGGCTGTCGCCCCTTATTTATTCGCTGTCGGTGCGGCGGGTATAGCCGTTTGCTATCTGACCCTTCCGGTTAAGGACTTGGACTTTCGTCGCCGTCGGCTCCACCGTTTCAACGTATTCGCCGGACTTCTAATGATCGTATCTTCCGGCTTTATGTTCAACAACCGTACCGAGTGGATCCTTTGCTTGAGCGTAGCCGCTATCTTACAGGTATATACCGCTTTCGTTACTCCTAAAGAGTAATTGGCCGCAAAACGCAGTGCTACTGACCCGACCGATGAATATATACTGACCAGGCCAACGCAGTATATATTACTTTGCAGATACAGTATATCTTCTATAAAGTCCCCGGTAAGCACCGTTAAAAAAAGGGTGTATCAAACGTTCCTTTGATACACCCTTTCTTTTATAAATTCTATTAATAGCTTACTTGGCCGGAGAGGAATAATTCTTATTCAAGTATTCCAGCAATTCGCCTGTGATATCATAGGAATCGCCAGCCAAAAGGATATTATCTCCTACCGTATTGCTGAATACCACTTGATAGCCCCTACCCAGATTGAAAGCCTTCAATTGAGAAACAACCGTATCGCGTAATTGCTCGTTCAACTTCTGCTGCTCTTGCATCAACTCTTGAGCCAATTGGTTATCTAAGTTCTGCAACTCTTGTTGCTTATTCAATAAACGTTGTTGCTCTTGCTCCGCCCTCTCACGGGTAAGGAAAGCGTTATTTTCTACCTTACGCTGGAAATCTTGCATCTCGCCTTGTAAACTACGGGCTTTCTGGGTGATGTTAGCACGGGAATTCTCTTGTTTCTTCAAGATGATCTCGTTCAGATCCTTGGAATAATTGTAATTAAGTAACAGGGAATCCACATTTACATAAGCGATCGGAAGTAAGGCCGTTGTGTCTCCCGCTGACGCGAATGTTCTTGTTACGCTTGATTCTTTCTTGCCGGAAAATTGCATAATATACAAGATTACGACAGCCACCGCTAGCACACCGTTAATAACGTAGTTAATGTTCTTCATAAAGTGCAATTTAAATCTTATTTTTTTATTCTTTTATTTCGTTCATGATGTCATAGAGCCCCTTTTGCTTAACCGCCATACGATCCATGGTCTTCGCGCAAAATATACCTTTCTTACCCAACGCCCTGTTTCCTTCGATATGCGTATTCGGGAACCTTCCTCCCTTTTTCAACAGCACTTTTATCGATAGCAACACGACGCTGATAACAAGAATTATGACCGTAAATAATAACGTTGTAAGCATTTTCTCTATATTTGTGGACGCAAATATAAGAGTTTAAGTGATTACTAAGTGTCTTTTTGGCATTTTATTCTACTTTTTTTCGAACTAAGCTCTTTCAGTTGCGGTTTTATTAACTTTAGAGTAACATCTATAATACATTGTAACATTATGAAGATTACTGATTTAAAGCCTACTATCGTATGGAAGTTCTTCCATCAAGTAACCCAAGTGCCTCGCCCCTCAAAAAAGGAAGGCAAAATGATTGAATTCCTAGAATCATTCGCAAAAGAGTACAAAATAGCTATCAAGAAAGATGAAGCCGGCAACCTTTTAATGTCAAAGCCTGCCACTCCGGGAATGGAGGATCGTCCGGTAGTCGTATTGCAGTCTCACATGGATATGGTTTGCGAGAAAAATAACGGTACGAAACACGATTTCGACAATGATCCGATCGAGACGATCGTCGACGGCGAATGGCTGCGTGCCAACGGCACTACTTTGGGAGCCGATAATGGTATCGGTGTAGCGGCCGAGTTGGCTTTGCTTGCCTCCGATGATATCCAACACGGTCCGATCGAATGTTTGTTCACGGTAGACGAAGAAACAGGTTTGACTGGAGCGAAAGCCTTGAAAGAAGGTTTCATGACCGGAGATATCTTGTTAAATCTCGATAGCGAGGACGAGGGAGAGATCTTTATGGGTTGCGCCGGAGGTAAAGACACACAAGCGACTTTCCATTACGAGCCAGTTCCCACGTCCGATAAGATGCAGTATTTCCGTATCGACGTGAAAGGGTTGAATGGCGGTCACTCCGGTGGCGAGATCCACAAAGGATTAGGCAATGCCAACAAGATCTTGGTTCGTTTCTTATTCTTATTGAAAAAGAAATATGATTTCGTTCTTTGCTCTATCGATGGAGGAAACTTACGTAACGCAATCGCTCGCGAGGCACACGCCGTGATCGGCTTGCATCCGGAAAATAAGGAGGATGTACGTATCTTGCTGAACCATTTCGCCGCCGACGTTGAAAATGAGTTGAAACATGTAGATCCGAACGTTCAGTTAGCGATGGAGTCCACGGATCGTCCGGAGTACCATATCGACAATGCCACCGCCGAGAAATTAATCTACGCCTTGCACGCTTGTCCGCACGGCGTAATCGGTATGAGCCACGATATAGAAGGCTTGGTAGAGACTTCTACCAACCTTGCTTCCATAAAGATGAAAGAAGGCAATACGATCTTGATCGGTACCAGCCAGCGTAGCTCTATCGAATCATGCAAGATCGCTATCGCCAATACGGTAGCCTCCACGTTCCTATTGGCTGGAGCAGATGTAAAACATGGCGACGGCTATCCGGGATGGGCCCCGAACCCCGACTCTAAGATCTTGAAGATCGCACAGGAGACTTACAAACGCCTATTCAACAAAGACGCCAAGATCATGGCCATCCACGCCGGATTAGAGTGCGGTTTGTTCTTGGAAAAATATCCGAAACTGGATATGATCTCTTTCGGGCCTACTTTGCGTGACGTACATTCACCCAACGAGCGTATCGAGATCGCTACGGTCGGTTTATGGTGGAGCCACCTTCTTGAATTATTAAAGAGCATCCCCGCAAAATAAACCAACGTTTTTTGCGTTATAAGAAGAGGAAAGACACGATAACCGTGTCTATCCTCTTTTTTTATGTTAATGTCTTGCAACTTTTTTATAATAATTTTGTTTATCTATTAAAACAAGAACACAAGATATTTACAGTTAACATTTACGAAAATGAAAAGATTAACGATAACGCTATTTATACTCGCGACGCTTCTGTTGAACATGCTTCCGGCATGCGACGGTTTGGATGATCATTATTCCACCAACCCGACTTACCGGCTAAGCTTCTCGACAGACACGCTCGCTTTTGACACGATCTTCAGTACGATCGGTTCTACCACCCGTCAATTTATGATCTACAATAAAAATAGTGAACCTCTGAGCATTGAGTCCATCATGCTGGCCAGTGGAGAGGCTACCGGCTTCCGCATGAATGTGGATGGACGCAAAGGTAGCTCATTTAATAATGTAGGGATACTCGCCAACGACAGCATGTATGTATTCGTGGAAGTAACGGTCGATCCGAATGGGGGTAATCAACCTCTGTTGATACAGGATTCCGTACTTTTCACCGTGAATGGCATCCGTCAATCCGTATTATTGGAAGCCTATGGGCAGGATGTTAATCTTTACAAAGGCGGTGTTACGATTACAAAAGATTCTATCCTCACGGCCAATCGTCCTTATTTGATCTACGATAGTTTGGTTATCGCTAAAGGGGTTTCATTGAATATTGAGAAGGGGGCTACTTTCTATATGCATGATAAAGCGAGCCTGATCGTTCACGGCTCCATGAACGCTTTAGGCACCTTGGATGAGCCTATCACTTTCCGAGGCGACCGTTTGGATTATATACTAAATGATATATTACCGTATGACCGGACTCCCGGACAATGGGGAGGCATTACCTTTAAGGCGGATAGCTACGGGAATGTCTGGGATAATGTAATCGTACGTAATGGTACCTCCGGTGTATATTGCGAGCCTTCCACCCCGGACCGGCCAAAGATCAAGATAAACAACTCACAGATCACGAATATGGGGAGCGATCTATTCTTCGCCATCAATTGTGATGTTATCGCTACAAATACGGAATTCAGCAATGCCGGAGGAAGTGTACTCACTTTAGTCGGTGGTAAATATTACTTCGCTCACTGTACGATGGCTAATTACATGAGTTTAACCAAAAGGGAAATGGCCAGCGAGACTGTTCCTTTGGATAGTAAATGCCTGTACTTGCTCAATAACGTAACAGTAGACGGAAATGGCCCGTATCCTATCACGCAAGCTTATTTTGACAATTGCACTATCGATGGAAGTTACGATGTCGAATTAAAAGCAGATGGCAGTACAGATTTCGATTATCGGTTCAATCACTGTGCGCTTAAAGCCAAAGAATCCTCCAGCGATCACTTCAAGGAGGTCTTGTTTATCAAAAAGACTCCTTCCTATCGGAAAGTAGGAGGCAAGCAAAATAAATACACCTATGATTTCCGGCCAGATTCCGTATCGACTACCGGAGTCGGAAAAGCAGATCCCGAGATAACGAAGAATTATCCGATCGATCGTTACGGTGTCAACCGGCTAACCAGTTCGAACGGCCCGACCATAGGAGCCTACGAGTTTGTTCAAGAAGAGACCGAAGATTCAAACGAATAAGAATACATTACATATTAACAATTAATCAAAGCTTTAACTATGAAGATTTTTATGTTTTTTCTTTTATTCTTTGCCTCCCCTCCGTTATTTGCCCAAGCTACGTTCAAGGTCATGACCTATAATGTGGAGAACTTTTTCGACACAAGGGATAATCCAACCAAGAATGACGATGAGTTTCTACCTTCCGGCAACCGGTACTGGACACAAAGCCGCTACTATCATAAGCTACAACAAATAGCAAAAGTAATAAGCGCTGCCGGGGAATGGAGCACACCGGCCTTAATAGCTCTTTGCGAAGTCGAGAATGACTCCGTCCTGTCTCATCTTACCCGTCGCACACCGCTCCGCTGGCAGGATTACCGATATATTATCACTCAAAGCCCCGATCCCAGAGGTATTAATGTCGCTCTTCTTTATCAACGAGATCAGTTCTTTTATTTACGACATGAATCCATTCCAATTCGTTTTTCCGGGAACAAACACAAATTAACCCGAGATATCCTACACGTATATGGAAAGATCATAACAGGCGATACCTTAGATGTTTTCGTGTGTCATTTCCCCTCCCGCTACGGAGGAGAAAAAGAAAGTGAAAAGGATCGTTTTGACGCGGCCCGCACTTTACGGGGATCTAGCGATTCCCTGTTACTGATACGAGAAAAGCCGCAGATACTCATTATGGGAGACTTCAATGATACCCCTCAAGACAGAAGTATTTCCGAGATATTCGCTGCCCAAGCCTTTCCTGAAAATACGCAGATCACAGATTCCACATCTTGTACCTATTATAATTTGTTCGCAAGCCCCCATATAACTCAATTCCCGGGTAGTCATAAATACCAAGGCGAATGGAGCCAACTCGATCAAATAATCGTAAACCGGGATCTCATCACGCAAGAGTCTTCCATGCATATCATTCCGGAAAGCATCCACATATTCGCTCCTGATTTTTTATTGACTAAGGATAAAACATGGCGGGGGGTACGTCCTTTTCGAACCTATTACGGCTTTAAATATGAGGGCGGTTTTAGTGACCACCTGCCATTAGTCATCGATTTCCAAATATGCCCGTAAAAACACGTACGTGTTTTCCATAGACACAAAAAACACTATCTTTGTATCACAAAATACGTAATACCTATGAATATTAGATCCATATATCTAGCCGGTCTATTCGCGATCATCGGCTCCCACATAATCAACACAAACGCCCAGCAACTTAGGAATCCTTTCGATTTCCCGATCTTACTGAGCGGAAATTTCGGTGAGTTAAGAAGTAATCATTTCCATTCCGGAATAGACTTCAAGACACAAGGGGTAGAAGGTAAACCCGTACATACGGTACAAGAAGGATACGTATCACGTATATCCGTAAGTCCATGGGGCTACGGTAACGGGCTTTACATCACACACCCGGATGGAACGACCACCGTATACGGCCATCTACAAAAATTCTCGAAGAAAATAGCGAATTATGTAAAAGAGCAACAATACGCACAAGAAAGTTTCAATGTAAATCTCTTCCTTACGCCGGATTTGCTTCCTGTCGAGAAAAATGAAGTCGTAGCGTTAAGCGGCAATACCGGAAGCTCTGGTGGACCTCATCTCCATTTTGAGATACGAGACACCGAGACCGAGGAAGTCATGGACCCCTTGGATTATTTCTCGGATCGGATAACCGATACCCGTCCTCCTAAAATCCAAGGAATACAGATCGTCCCCATCGAAGGAAAAGGCGTAGTAAACGGCAAAAGCAAGAAGCTTGAGATAAAACCCGTCACGGCGAAAAACGGGAAACAGACAATCACTGGAAAAATCGAGGCATGGGGAGAAATAGGGCTCGCTGTAAAAGCCTATGATTATATGGATAATACGACTAACATTTATGGCGTACGAGAAATCACGCTCACGGCAGACAGCCAAGTGATTTTCCATAGTAATCTCGATAAGTTCGCATTTGACGAGACCCGTTATCTGAACACATTCACAGATTACGAAGAATGGAAAGATCATCGCTCTTTCTATATGCGTAGTTTCATCGAGCCGGGAAACCGTCTACGCTTCCTTGAAAGCGTAAACCGGGGAATCTTGCGTATAGATGAACCTCGTACCTATCATTTGACGTATACACTTGCTGACGCTTTCGGCAATGCCACCCGTTTATCCATCTGGATCGAGGGAAAGAAACAAGAGATTCCCCAGATCGATACGACTCATACAGAATTATTCCATTGGGGTAGCGAGAATAGGTTCGGCGCTAAAGGCATCCGTCTCGTCATGCCTAAAGGTAATCTATATAATGACCTCTACTTCCGCTATTCGGTGAAAGAAGATAGTACCTCATTATCAGCCACCCACATATTGCACGATAAGCCAATCCCTTTGCATGGAACGGCCCAGTTATCACTATTCTTGCAAAGCGATACGCTTGAGAATAAACAACAATATGGTGTGGTTCGCTTACAAAACGGACGTGCCTCTTGGATGGGCGGTACATACCGTAATAGCTGGATCGACGCAAATATCAAGGAATTCGGCAGTTATAAGATACAACAAGATACAAAGGCTCCGGTTATCACGCCGATCAACCAACAGACGTGGATCAACAAACAGAACTTCATATTCCGTTTGTCCGATAACTTAAGCGGGGTACAAACCTACCGGGGAGAAATAGACGGGCAGTTTGTCTTATTCGAGATGAATAATAAATCGGTTATTACCTATCGCTTCGATAAAGAGAGGTTGCAAAGAGGCAAGCATGAACTTAAATTAATCGTAACGGATGCTTGCGGAAATGAGTCGATTTATACACATCCGTTTACTTGGTAGGACGATTTATCGTATTTTTTAGGCAAAATATAAGTCCTTTGATTGCTTTACTTTAAGAAATTCGTATATTTGTTTCTTGTATATTTATCGTATTGAGTAGATTGCTCAACAATAAACACAATAATATTATAAACATGGAAAACAACGACTTATTAGAAATGGTAAGAAGTAAGGCACAAGGATGGCTTACGAAAAGTTATGATGCGGAAACTCGTGCTCAAGTTCAAGCGTTACTTGACAACGAAGATTCTACTGAGTTAATCGAGTGTTTTTATAAAGACCTAGAATTCGGAACAGGTGGATTGCGCGGAATCATGGGGGTAGGTTCAAATCGTATGAATATATATACGGTTGGTGCGGCCACCCAAGGTTTATCCAACTATCTGAAAAAGGAATTCGCGGATTTAGAACAGATAAAGGTTGTCATCGGCCACGATTGCCGTAACAACAGCCGTAAGTTCGCGGAAATATCAGCCGATATCTTCTCCGCTAACGGTATCAAGGTTTATTTATTCGAAGACCTGCGTCCGACTCCGGAAATGTCATTCGCTATCCGTAAACTGGGATGCCAGAGCGGTATCATCTTGACGGCTTCTCACAATCCGAAAGAATACAACGGATACAAGGCTTATTGGGATGATGGCGCACAAATGATCGCCCCGCACGATAAGAATACGATCGCCGAGGTTAACAAGATCCGTAACGCTAGCGAGATTAAATTCAAAGGAAATAAAGAATTGATCGAGATCATCGGACAAGCGATCGATGATGAATATATCAAGGAATTAACAACGATTTCTTTGTCTCCGGAGGCTATTTCCCGCCATAAGGACATGAAGATCGTGTATACTCCAATTCACGGAACAGGTGTTAAATTGGTTCCTGCCGCTTTGAAAGCTTACGGATTCACGAACATTATCCATGTACCGGAACAAGATGTTGTTAGCGGTGATTTCCCGACGGTTATCTCTCCGAACCCGGAAGAGCCGGCTGCTTTAGCTATGGCTGTAGAGAAAGCAAAAGAGACTGACGCTGAATTGGTAATGGCTTCCGATCCGGACGCAGACCGTGTAGGTGCCGCCGTTAAGAATAACGAAGGCGAATGGGTACTTTTGAATGGTAACCAAACCGCTTTGATGTTCGTTTACTATTTAATCACTCGCTGGAAAGAGTTAGGTAAGATCAATGGTAAAGAATATATCGTAAAGACAATCGTTACGACAGAGACGATCAAGACGATCGCCGAGCGTAATGGCGTAGAAATGTACGATGTTTATACAGGCTTCAAATGGATCGCTAACGTTATGCGTGAGAACGAAGGCAAGAAAAACTATATTGGTGGTGGCGAGGAAAGTTACGGATTCCTTTGCGAGGATTTCGTTCGCGATAAAGACGCTGTTTCCGCTTGCGTTATCTTAGCCGAGATCGCAGCTTGGGCAAAAGATCAAGGTTTGAGTTTGTATCAATTGCTTCAGAAGATTTACGTGGAATACGGCTTCTCTAAGGAGAAAGGTATCTCTGTCGTGAAGAAAGGCAAGAGTGGAGCGGAGGAGATCGAGGCTATGATGAAAAAGTTCCGTGAGAACCCGTTGACAGAGATCGCAGGCTCTAAGGTAACTTATTTCTACGATTACTCTACATTGAAAGGTAAGGACTATGCAGAGAACGAAACCGTTACATTAGATATGCCTACTACCTCTAATGTGCTTCAATACTTCACGGAAGATAATACGAAAGTATCTATCCGTCCTTCCGGAACAGAACCGAAGATCAAATTCTATTGCGAGGTTCACTCCAAGGTAAAGAGTATCGATGAATTGCCGGAGGCAGAGAAAGCGGCAGAAGAAAAGATCAATCAGATCAAGGCATCTTTAGGGATCTAATCGAACTTAATTATTACATATAGAGGCAAGGGCGAGAATCGTTCTTGCCTCTTTTTATTCTATCAGATCAAATCAGACTTACTGAAACAAAACGGCAACAAGGCCGTCGCGCTCGGAACGAGATACGCTTCCTCTTTTCCACAAAGAAGGACTTTCATAGGTTTGTTATAACGTTGCTCGGTTTCCAACATCACTTGCCGGCAGGCACCACAAGGCGTGATAAGATCCACACGTTCCCCATCCTTCATAGCCGCAATCGCCAAAATCTGAACTGCCGCATCCGGATAACGTGCTCCCGCATAGAATAAGGTGGTCCGCTCCGCGCAAAGCCCAGACGGATAGGCTGCGTTTTCCTGATTATTTCCGGAAAGTATCTCCCCATTCTCCAATAGAACCGCCGCTCCCACATGAAACTTGGAATAAGGAGCATAAGCTTTTTTCGAGGCTTCAAAAGCGGCCTCGTACAATTGCCTATATATATTGTCCAATTCTCCTACCGCATAGACCTCTACCCGGGTCTCTAATTTCAATTCTTTCATTTTCTTGATTGTTTTAATGTTTTGAAAGAAACATAACTATAATTCTTATAGGCTATAAATATAAAAAGAATATATTAATTTCGCACCCACATCATAGAATATACCTTAATATAGAACAAAGACATATGCATTCAATGCTTCTTACATCCGATAAAGACCCGATGGGCGCCGCTATCATCGATTATCTCGCACATGGAAAAGCGAGCAAACTCCGTGTATTCTCCTCCATGTTCGATGAAGATGAGATTCCCGTGAATCAATTATTCCGGACTTTCCAAGAAATGCCCTCCTTGGAACAGAAAGCCCTTCAACTCAGTACAGGTAAAATATTGGATGTTGGTGCCGGAAGTGGATGCCACACCTTGGCTTTACAGGAAATGGGTAAAGAGGTTACCGCTATCGATATATCCCCTCTTTCCGTAGAGGCCATGAACAAACGGGGCGTAAAAGACGCCCGCTTACAGAATTTTTTTGACAGGAGCTTAACCGGACCATTCGATACCATTCTTCTCTTAATGAACGGTTCCGGGATTATCGGTAAACTGGAAAATCTCCCGGCTTTCTTTCACCGCTTAAAAGAGGTTCTAGCCCGGGACGGACAGCTTTTACTTGACTCTAGCGACTTAAGTTATTTATTTGAAGATGAAGACGGGAATCTGGATATCGCCCCCGAGGATGATTATTTCGGAGAGATCGATTTCCGCATGCAATATAAAAGTATCAAAGGGGATTCATTTGATTGGTTATATATAGATTTCAACACGCTGAATCTATACGCAAGGCAAGCCGGCTTTAAAGCGGAAAAAATAGAAGATGGGGAGCATTACGATTATCTAGCCCGTATCTCCTATTTTTAACCCATCAATTCCCGGTAGATATGTATTTTCTTTTATATATTTGTCCGGTAAAATCGGATCGAAAAGAACAGTTATGCGTTTATCCCTTCATTTTTTAGGTATATTATTATTGTCCCTCGTCTGTTTAAGCGCAGGGGCAGAAAGCCAGCGGAAGCTGACTTCCTATCAAAAATACATCAGTAAATACAGTGATTTGGCGATTCAACACCAAAAGAAATATCGCATTCCGGCAAGTATCACCTTAGCGCAAGGATTACTGGAATCCGGAGCTGGGCAAAGCGACTTGGCCAGACGCTCCAACAATCACTTCGGTATCAAATGCCATTCGGACTGGCGAGGCGGCAGGGTCTATCACGACGACGACCTGCGGGGAGAGTGCTTCCGGAAATACAAACGAGTAGAGGATTCTTATGATGACCATTCCCGCTTCCTCGCCGAACGCTCCCGCTACGAACGCCTGTTCAAATTAAACATCAAGGATTACAAAGGCTGGGCCAAAGGACTACAAAAATGCGGTTACGCCACCGATCGTGCTTACGCAAATAAATTAATCAAGGTTATCGAAGATTATGAGTTATACCGCTTTGACTCCGGTAAGGGAACAAAGAAGACCTCTACCAAGAAGCAAAATCTTCCGGTGTTCAATTATCAAGTCTATCGTACCCACGGTTTGATCTATGTATACGCTAAGGATAACGACAGTTTCGACCAGATCGCCCGAAGCATGGGATTCAAGGCCAAGCAGTTGATGAAATTCAACGAGGTGCCCGAGGACTTCCCGTTGCAGGAAGGCGATATCGTATATCTGGAAAAGAAAAAGAAGAAAGCGGACAAGCCGAATTACGACCACGTGGTACAAGTCGGAGAGTCTATGCACAGTATCGCGCAGATGTACGGAATCCAGATCAAGAGTCTGTATAAAATGAATAAAAAAGACAAAGATTACATCCCGGAGGAAGGAGATGTCTTAAAACTTAGATAAGTAACATAAAAAAGTATTACCTTTGCGGTTCAAATAATATAGTACAATGAGTGATCAACGTTATAACCTGCGAGGCGTTTCCGCTTCAAAAGAAGATGTTCACAACGCGATAAAGAACATCGATAAGGGAATTTTTCCGAAAGCGTTCTGTAAGATCATCCCCGATATCTTAGGCGGTGATCCTGAATATTGTAATATTATGCATGCGGATGGCGCCGGTACCAAATCGTCCTTGGCGTATATGTACTGGAAAGAGACCGGAGATCTTTCGGTGTGGAAAGGTATCGCCCAAGACGCTCTTATCATGAATATCGACGACCTGCTTTGTGTAGGTGCCGTAGACAATATCTTGGTCTCTTCTACAATTGGACGTAACAAGCTGTTGGTTCCGGGCGAGGTGATCTCGGCGATCATCAATGGAACAGATGAGTTGCTGGCAGAGTTACGTGAGATGGGCGTTGGTTGCTATGCGACAGGTGGCGAGACCGCAGACGTTGGCGACTTAGTTCGTACCATCATCGTAGATAGTACGGTCACTTGCCGCATGAAACGTTCGGACGTAATCGACAATAAGAATATCCAAGGAGGAGACGTGATCGTAGGTCTGGCATCTTCCGGACAAGCCACTTACGAGAAAGAATACAATGGAGGTATGGGTAGCAATGGTTTGACCTCTGCCCGCCATGATGTCTTCTCCAAGTATTTAGCGCAGAAATATCCGGAAAGCTACGATGCCGCCGTTCCCGAAGAATTGGTTTACTCCGGAGGATTGAAACTTACGGATAAGATCGAGGAATTAGGGATAGACGCCGGAAAGATGGTGCTTTCGCCGACACGTACCTATGCGCCGGTAATTAAGGTATTGCTTGATAAACTACGCTCTCAAATCCATGGCATGGTACATTGTTCGGGAGGGGCTCAGACAAAAGTTATGCACTTCGTAGAGAACAAGCGTGTAACCAAGGACAATCTCTTCCCTATCCCACCGTTATTCCGCACGATTCAGGAGCAGAGCGGTACGGACTGGAGTGAGATGTACAAGGTATTCAATATGGGACACCGGATGGAGATCTACATCGCTCCCGAGCATGCGGAAGAAGTAATCAGCATCTCAAAAAGCTTTGGTATTGATGCGCAAATCGTGGGTTTCGTAGAGGAAGCTGATAAAAATGAATTGATTATCGAAAGCGAGAAAGGTCGCTTCACCTATTAATAAAGATAAATGGCCGAAAATAGTTTACTTGGTAAATTAGACGGATTAGTGAGCCGTTTCGAGGAAGTCGGTACGCTTATTACCGACCCGGCGGTGATCGCCGACATGAAACGGTTCGTAAAACTGAACAAAGAGTACCGTGATTTGGAGAAAATCGTGGGAGCTCGTTCGGAATACGTGAAAGTATTGAACGGGATCGAGGAAGCGAAAGCCTTGCTTGAGTCCGAGCAAGATCCGGAAATGCGGGAAATGGCTCGTGAAGAGCTGGATACCTGCAACGAACGTATTCCCGCTTTGGAAGAAGAGATAAAATTATTGCTCGTTCCCGCTGATCCGCAAGACGACAAGAACGCAATCGTTGAGATACGAGGAGGAACGGGAGGTGACGAAGCCGCCCTTTTCGCCGGTGATCTATATCGTATGTACGTGAAGTATTGCGAACTGAAGGGATGGAAAATAAGCGTGTCTAGCTTTAGCGAAGGCTCATCCGGCGGCTTTAAGGAAATTATCTTCACGGTATCGGGCGATAAAGTATACGGTACGTTGAAGTATGAGTCCGGTGTACACCGCGTACAGCGCGTACCGGCTACGGAGACGCAAGGACGTGTACATACCTCCGCCGCCACGGTCGCCGTATTGCCTGAGGCGGATGAATTTGATGTTGAGATTAATGAAGGGGAGATTAAATGGGATACCTTCCGCTCCGGTGGTGCCGGTGGTCAGAACGTAAACAAGGTGGAATCAGGTGTTCGCCTGCGTTATGTCTGGAAGAACCCCATTACAGGTGTGAGTGAGGAAATCTTGATCGAATGTACGGAGACACGAGACCAACCGAAGAACAAAGAAAGGGCGCTTACCCGTCTTCGTTCGTTTATTTATGACAAGGAACACCAGAAATACCTAGACGATATCGCCAGCAAGCGTAAGACCATGGTATCTACCGGTGACCGCTCCGCGAAGATCCGTACGTACAATTACCCGCAAGGACGTATCACGGATCACCGTATCAATTACACGATCTATAATCTTTCAGCCTTTATGGACGGTGAAATTCAAGATTGCTTGGATCACCTGATCGTAGCGGAGAACGCTGAGCGACTGAAAGAGTCTGAATTGTAAACACATCCAATCATTTCATACTGAATAAGAAAATGAACAAACAACAACTATTCGAGAATATAAAAAAGAAACAATCCTTCCTTTGTGTCGGATTAGATACAGATATTAAAAAGATCCCGCAGCATCTATTGTCGGAAGAAGATCCTATTTTCGCATTCAATAAAGCGATCATCGACGCTACCGCCGATTATTGTGTCGCTTACAAGCCGAATCTGGCTTTTTACGAGAGCCTCGGCACAAAGGGTATGATGGCTTTTGAGAAGACTGTGGCTTACTTACGGGAGAATTATCCCGATCAATTTATCATCGCCGACGCGAAACGTGGTGATATCGGAAATACCTCCGAGATGTATGCCCGTTCTTTCTTCGATCATATCAAGGTAGATGCCGTAACGGTCGCTCCATATATGGGCGAGGATAGCGTAAAACCTTTCTTGATCTACCCGGAGGCTTGGGTAATCTTATTGGCCTTGACCTCTAATAAAGGTTCACATGATTTTCAAATGACAGAAGACGCGAATGGTGAACGTCTTTTCGAGAAAGTACTAAAGAAATCGCAAGAATGGGCTAACGATGAGCAAATGATGTATGTAGTGGGCGCTACCCAAGGCAAGATGTTCCTTGATATCCGTAAACAGGCCCCGAATCATTTCTTGTTAGTTCCGGGCGTAGGCGCTCAAGGCGGAAGCTTGGCGGAAGTAGCTCAATACGGGATGAATGACCAATGCGGTCTTTTGGTAAATTCTTCCCGTGCGATTATTTACGCGGATAAGACGGAGGCTTTCGCCAACGTAGCCCGCGAGGCGGCACATGCCGTACAGAAAGAAATGGCCGGTTATCTACACGATAAGGGAATTATTCCCTGCAAAGCATAGGCTATATAAAGAATTTTCACCATTTTTGCAAACTAACTGTCTATAAACAGCGGACAGTCAACGAAGATACATATATAATTGAATAAGTAATGGAGTTTTCAGCCCAACAAATTGCCGGCTTCCTGAACGGAACGATCGAAGGAGATCCGAACGTTAAAGTCAGCAACTTCTCTAAAATAGAAGAAGGAAAGCCAGGTACATTGACCTTTTTGGCGAATCTTAAATATGCGCATCATATTTATAATACCGAGGCAAGCATTGTTTTGGTGAATAATGATTTCAAACCGGAACAACCGATAAGAGCCACACTTGTAAAAGTAGAGAACGCTTATGCGGCGCTCGCGATGTTATTAAATTTGGTAGAGCAATCGAAGAGCAAAAAGAAGGGGGTTGATTCTACCGCTTTTATCGCCGCTTCCGCGACCGTGAGCGACGATTGTTATGTCGGTAACTTCGCCTACATCGGAGAAGGCGTAAAAATGGGTAAGAACTGTATGGTATACCCGCACGCTTATATCGGTGATCACGTGACGGTAGGAGATAACTGCGTATTCTATCCGCATGCCACCGTTTACGAGAATTGTACGATCGGCAATAATTGTATCCTTCATGCCGGTAGCGTAGTTGGAGCCGACGGTTTCGGATTCGCTCCCGAAGGTGAGACTTACAAGAAAATCCCGCAATTAGGCAACGTTATTATCGAGGATGATGTAGAGATCGGAGCCAATACGACAATTGACCGTGCGGTGATGGATTCTACGATCATTCGCCGAGGCGTTAAGCTGGACAATCTCGTACAAATCGCTCATAACGTGGAGGTAGGCGAGAATACCGTGATGGCGGCGCAAGTCGGCATCGCCGGTTCCGTAAAAGTAGGAAAGCATTGTATGTTTGGCGGACAAGTTGGTTTGGCCGGACATATCCATGTGGCGGACCACGTCGTATTCGGAGCTCAAGCTGGCGTTATCAGCGACGTGAAGGAAGCGACAACATTGCTTGGAGCGCCGGCGATCAACGCTAAGAACTTCATGCGTTCCAGCGCGATCTTCAACCGTCTTCCGGATATATACCGCTCGCTGGGGCAAATGCAACGGGAAATCGAACAACTCAAGAAAGAAATTAATAAACAATAAAGACCTATGCAAAAACAGAAAACGCTTGCGGCAAGTTTCTCCTTGAAAGGAAAAGGGTTGCATACCGGATTAGATATAGAGATTACGTTTAATCCCGCACCCGAGAACCATGGATACAAGATCAAACGTGTCGATATGGAAGGCCAACCGACGATTGACGCCTTGGCTGAGAACGTGGTTAATACACAGCGAGGTACGGTGCTTAGCAAGAATGGCGTTCAAGTAAGTACGATCGAGCATGCGATGGCTGCTTTATACGCTTACGAGATCGATAACTGCTTGATCGAGGTAAACGCACCCGAATTTCCGATCCTAGACGGAAGTTCTCGCTTCTTCTCTGAGGAAATCCAAAAGACAGGGGTCGTTGAGCAAAACGCTCCGAAGGATTATTATATCGTAAAGCACAAGATCGAGGTAAAAGATGAGGAAACCGGTTCTTCGTTGATCATCCTTCCGGATGATAAGTTCAGCGTGAACGTATTGATCTCATTCGATTCGCCCGTGCTTTCCAACCAATTCGCCACGTTGAACGATCTCAGCGAATTCCCGACGGAATTGGCGGCTTCACGTACGTTCGTATTCGTACGCGAAGTGGAGATGTTGCTCAACCACAACTTGATCAAGGGTGGCGATTTAGACAACGCGATCGTTATCTACGACCAGAAGATACCGCAAGAATCTTTGGACAAATTAGCAGATATGCTGAACATCCCTCACAAGAACGTGCAGGAATTAGGCTATATCAATAACAAGCCGCTTGTATTCGATAACGAACCGGCACGTCATAAATTGATCGACGTGATCGGAGATATCGCCTTGATCGGTAAGCCGATCCGCGGACGTGTGATCGCTACCCGTCCGGGACATAAGATCAATAACCAGTTAGCTCGTATGATCCGCAAGGATATCAAGATGAACGAGGTGCAAGCCCCGGTATACGATCCGAACCGTGAGCCGGTGATGGATATCAACCGTATCCGTGAATTATTGCCGCACCGCTATCCGTTCTTATTGGTTGACAAGATCATCGAGGTTGGCGGGAACTATATCGTAGGCGTAAAGAACATCACGACCAACGAACCGTTCTTCCAAGGGCATTTCCCTCAGGAGCCGGTCATGCCGGGAGTCCTGCAGGTTGAGGCTATGGCACAAACAGGTGGTTTGCTAGTCTTGAATTCCGTAGATGAGCCAGAGCGCTATTCTACCTACTTCATGAAAATAGATGGCGTGAAATTCCGCCAAAAAGTCGTTCCGGGCGATACGTTGATCTTACGTCTGGAATTATTGGCACCGATCCGTCGCGGGATCTCTACCATGAAAGGGTATGTATTCGTTGGTGATAAATTGGTTAGTGAAGCCGAGTTCATGGCTCAGATTGTAAAAAACAAATAATAAGATAAAGTACGATAATGAATATATCTCCTCTAGCAGTCGTTCATCCAGAGGCCCAGATCGGCCAGAATGTAACTATCGATCCGTTTGCCGTGATTGAGAAAGATGTCGTAATCGGTGATAATTGCCATATATATTCTCACGCCGTTATCTTGGATGGCGCACGGATTGGTAAAAATTGCAATATTTTCCCGGGAGCGGTCGTTGCCGGTATCCCTCAAGACATGAAATTCGCGGGGGAAACCACGACGGCGGAAATCGGAGATAACACGACGCTTCGCGAATGCGTGACGATCAACCGGGGTACCGCTTCCAAAGGTAAGACCGTGGTAGGTCGCAATTGCTTAATCATGGCTTATTCGCACGTGGCCCATGATTGCGTCTTAAAAGACCATATTATCATCGGTAACGCTTCGCAAATCGCCGGGGAGGTAGAGATTGATGATTTCGCTATCGTAAGCGGAGGTTCCTTGGTGCATCAGTTCACGCGTATATCCAAGCACGTGATGGTACAAGGCGGTTCTCGTATCGGAAAAGATATCCCTCCTTATACCTTGATCGGCCGTGATCCGATCGTTTATTGCGGTATCAATATCGTAGGTTTACGTCGCCGGGGATTCACGAATCAGCAGGTATTCTTGATTCAAGACATCTATCGCACGCTGTATACCCGAGGCTTGAATAATACGGAGGCGCTGAAAGCGATCGAGACCGAGTACGAGCCTAGCGAGGAACGGGATTTGATCCTCAATTTCATCAAGTCATCCAGCCGGGGTATCGTAAGAGGTTCGATCGACGAATAAGCGACACAAACATCCGGACAACCAAAAACAAATCGGCGCAAATCCACATCTTACGATGAGGGGTTTGCGCCGATTCGCTATTTATGTCACCAAAAGATTATTTATAGGGTAATTCCCGTGATATGCCGGATCATTTCAAGATCGATCCCCATAGCTTTCATCTTCTTGGCGTTTTCTAGGTTCGCTTCCGCCTTACCTTCCGCCAGTCCTTCCATATGTCCTTCCATACGTGCCTCAAGCTTCGCCTAATCCTGGAGCCATGGTGTCAGGACGGATCGTTCCGTCCTTAAGGTAGTTCATCCATTCCTATTCAAGGTGACAACTGCCGCTAATATCTCAGCCTCAGGTTCAGAAGAAATCCCATACAGGGATCAGACGCGCACCCTCTTTCATTATTTATAGCGACGTATATTGGGTATATCCATATTTTTACTACTTTTGAGGCGATAATAAAACTAAACAACTATGCTATTTAGATTTCTAATCCTATCAGATGAAGCAGATGACTTCAAGCGCGAGATCAAGATTGATTCCGAGTCTACTTTCTTGGATTTGCAAAACGCCATCCTCGACTCTGTAGGTTATACAAAGGATCAAATGACCTCTTTCTTCATATGTGACGATGACTGGAGTAAAAAGACAGAGATCACATTAGTGGAGATGGATACCTCTTCCGAGGAAGACAGCTATGTCATGGCCGATACTCAACTGGAAGAATTGTTGGAAGACGAGCACCAAAAACTACTTTTCGTTTTCGATTATATGACCGAACGTGCCTTCTTCATGGAACTTCGTGAGATCGTTCCGGGAAAAGACTTGGATGCTCCTATTTGCAGCAAATCGGTAGGTACGCCTCCCGCCCAAATAGTTTCTTTCGATGAGTTCGAGGCTAAGAACGGTAGCACGGACGTAGGAGAAGATTTTTACGGTGACTCCGAATACGATATGGACGAATTAGACAAAAGCGGCTTCGACGGTTTAAGCGAAGGTCCGATGGATAATCCTTACGACGACGAGCGCTTTTGATGAATACCCTCGTTATATTACTTGGGCCGACAGGAGTCGGAAAGACCGAGTTAAGCCTCCAAGTGGCGGAACGTTTCGGCTCTCCGATTATCTCTTCCGACTCCCGTCAGCTCTATAAAGACCTTCCGATCGGCACGGCTGCCCCTACACCGGAACAAATGGCACGTGTCAAGCATTATATGGTAGGCACTCTCTCGCTTACCGATTATTACAGCGCCAGCAACTTCGAGGAAGATGTGGTCTCCCTCCTATCCGAATTACATAAAACGATCCCGACCGTCGTAATGACCGGAGGCTCTATGATGTACATCGACGCCGTATGTAAAGGTATTGACGATATCCCGACGGTTACACCGGAGATCCGGGATGCCCTATACATGCAATTTGAAACCGAGGGACTAGCCCCTATCCTCGCTGAATTAAAAGAAGCAGACCCTGTCCATTATGAGGAAGTGGACCGGAATAATTATAAACGAGTGATCCATGCCGTAGAGATTTGCCGGATGACAGGCAAGCCTTACTCCTCCTTCCGCACGAACATTAAGAAAGAGCGTCCGTTCCGGATCATCAAAGTAGGGCTTAATAGAGATCGTGACGAATTATGCGACCGCATTAACCAACGTGTAGATCAAATGATGAGCGAAGGATTATTGGAAGAGGCTCGCCGGGCTTATCCCTTCCGTCATTTGAATTCCTTGAACACGGTAGGTTATAAAGAATTATTCAATTACTTCAGCGGAGAATGGACATTAGACCTCGCCGTGGAGAAAATCAAACGAAACTCCCGGGTCTACGCCCGGAAGCAAATGACTTGGTTTAAACGGGACCCAGAAATAACATGGTTCCATCCGGATGAGACCGAAGCTATATTTACACATCTGAGCCAACAGATCATATAGCGTTTTAACAATGCCCATTATAAGGTGCTTACAATGGGCATTATAAACATGCTTGAATAGGCATTGTAAGCATCTTACAATAGGCATCAAGGTTTTCCGCTGATTATCAAAGTCAAACGCAACGACTTTATTTCTTGAAAACCAGATAAACCGCCGCAACCAAGAATACGAAAGCAAGCGCATGGTTCCATTTAAACGACTCCCCCTTAAAAGCGATGGTACTGAAGGCCACGAATACCACCAACGTAATCACCTCTTGGATCACTTTCAATTGAATCAAGTTGAACGGCCCCCCGTTATCCCGGAAACCGATGCGATTCGCCGGTACTTGGAAACAATACTCAAAAAAAGCGAGAAACCAACTAAACAGGATTACGCCAAACAAAGGGAGATGCTCGAACCAGCTAAACTGTTGCTTCATCTTCAAATGACCATACCAAGCGCATGTCATAAAAATATTAGACACGATCAACAATAAAATCGTATAAACACTTTGCATATTATCTTATTTTTCGAGGTAAATAATCTTCTTGTATATTCGTCATGCTCCCCCAAAGACTGTAACGAGCCTCCGGATTGATCGCTTCCAGACTTCTCAGCAGCTCTTTCATATCCGAACGACTGGAACCCGACTCATAAGGACAGTTCTTCAATTGTTTCCGGTACCCTTTCCATGCGGCGACCTGAATCAACTCCCTCTCTTCCACCAGACACATCGGACGGATAATCTCCATATCAAACTTATCCATTTTCAACCGGGGAGGCATTGTTCCGAAAGCCCCTTGGTGGGTCAGGTTCATCAACAGTGTCTCTAGGATATCATCTTGATGATGCCCTAGCGCAATCTTATTGCATTTATGAGCCTTAGCGATCTCAAACAAAGCTTTCCGGCGAGTCCAAGAGCATAAAAAGCAGGGGGATTTGCGAGTGTCCGTAGAAGGATCGAAACTTGTCTCATGGACAATGAAAGGCAAATCATGCTCCTCCGCGCAACTTCTAAGATATTCCCGATCCGAACAATAAGGGATATTCGTCATCACGATATGCGCTACCACGACCTCAAACCGAGGACAATAGATTTTCGACCTGCGCCCCAGTAAATCCACCAAGGCCAAGGAATCTTTTCCTCCGGACAACCCGACCAAGATCCGGTCGCCATCATTGATCAAGCCATAGTCGAAAATCGCTCTCTTTACCTTATCCTCTATCTTGCGAAACAAACGTTCGTCCTCTGTCAATTTTGCCATATACTTCCTTTACGGGCGCAAAATTATATATTTATCTTTTCGATTTGTATGCCTCTACAAAAATATTCTTATCTTTGAAACTGCATAACTATATAATCTAGAATAGACAAAATGAAACGGTTATCCAAAAAGCTGCTTTATACGCTAGGAGTTACACTCCTATGCGGAGGAATGCAACTACATGCGCAAAGTCTTGATCAGGCAAAAAAATTATATAACGACGGGAAATACGCGGAAGCCAAACCTGTGTTCGAGAAACTAGTGAAACAAGCGCCAAGCAATGCCTCTTATAATCAATGGTATGGTGTTTGCTGTTTCGAGACCGGAGATTTAGCAGGAGCGGAGAAACATCTTAAGGTTGCCGTAAAGCGTAGGGTACAAGACGCTTATCGATACCTTGGAGAAGTATACTACCAGACCTATCGTTTTGATGAAGCCGAGGAGATGTTCGACGAATACATCACCCTCCTAACAAAAAAGAAACAAGATGTGGAGCCTTACCAGATCCGTATGGACTTGGCGAACAAAGCAAGCCGTATGCTTGATAAGGTAGAGAATGTCCAGATTATCGATAGCTTGGTCGTTGATAAAGATGATTTCTTATCAGCCTATACCTTAAGCGAGGAAAGCGGTACGTTGACCACTTACCAAGATTTCTTCCAGACAAACGATCCGGGCAACTCATCGGTATACATGAACCAGAAGGGGGATAAGATTTATTACGCCCACTCGACAGACGGTAACCACAATTGTCTTTTTACCCAATCCAAGCTCATGGATCAATGGGGAGACGAGAAACAGTTACCGATGAATATCAATAGTGACGCCGACGATGGGTATCCATTCGTGCTATCCGATGGCGTAACGATTTATTACGCATCCAAAGGGAACGGCTCTCTGGGCGGATATGATTTATTCGTCACTCGTTACAACATCAATTCCGATACTTATCTTACACCGGAGCAATTGAGCATGCCCTATAACTCCCCGTTTAACGATTATATGATGGTGATCGACGAAGCCAAGCAATTGGGATGGTTCGTTTCCGATCGTTATCAACCGGAAGGAAAAGTCTGCGTATACTTATTCATCCCGAATGACAACCGCGAGCGAGTAGATAGCGAGGATGTCGAACTAAAACGTGCCCGGGCCTCTATTGCCTCGATCAAGGATTCATGGAAACCCGGATCGAATTACGAAGAGCTTATTCATTTAGCTCATACCGAGATTCCTTATGGACGTATAGAAATAAAGAAAGATTTCACGTTCCCGATCCATGATGATATCGTTTATTACACCTTAGACGATATCCAAAGTCCGGAAGCGAAGAACTACTACGAGAAAGTAGTTTCCATCCATAGACAGATCAAGGAGCTAAATGAGAAACTAGAGAGTTTACGAGCCAGCTACATCAAAGGGAATAAGGCGAAGCGAGAACAACTGAAGCCTACGATTCTTGATGCGGAAGAAAAGTTAAACAACCTGCTCGCTCAACCGGACGAATGGGAGAAAAAGGCACGTAACGCAGAGATCGTATACCTAAGAAACAACCATAAATAAGAAGAACTATGCTACTGGACATAGCCATCATCGTCTTCCTCATGGTAGCGGCCATCCTACTGATACTGGCAGAGATATTCCTTCTTCCGGGAATAACACTCGCGGGTATAGGCGGGGCTATTTTCGCTATCGGCGGAGTCGTTTTCGCTTATACGGTAGGTATATGGGTAGGGCATCTGACTTTATCCTTATCAATCATTACATTCGGAATAATCTTCGCTTGGTTATTGCGTTCCCGGTCTTTTAACAAGATCGCTTTAAAGACAGATATCGATTCCAAGCTGACATCCAGCAGGGATCTCGGAATAGAACCCGGAGACGAGGGGATCACGCTCTCACGCTTAGCCCCTATCGGCAAGGCCCGGATTAAAGGTATTAACGTGGAAGCGAAATCTCAAGACGAATTAATCGATGAGAACACGCCGATCGTAGTGATCAGGGTAGACAGTTACAACGTAATTGTCCGTCCTAAAGAAGAAACAAATATTCACGCTTAATTTTTTATATATGGAAATAACCTTTTTGCCACTTATCCTATTGGGGGCCGCAGTACTTCTGCTGGCAATCTTTTTCTATTATGTGCCGTTCCTGTTATGGATCTCGGCCAAAGTATCAGGAGTCAATATCTCCTTGATCCAGTTATTCTTGATGCGTATCCGAAAAGTTCCTCCCTACATCATCACTCGTGCGATGATCGAAGCGCATAAGGCAGGAATAAAGACGCTTACGCGCGACGAGCTGGAAGCGCACTATTTAGCGGGTGGACATGTCGAGAAAGTAGTGCATGCGCTGGTTTCCGCGTCAAAAGCGAATATCGACCTTCCTTTCCAGATGGCTACCGCTATCGACTTGGCCGGACGTGACGTATTCGAGGCTGTACAAATGTCGGTAAATCCGAAAGTGATCGATACCCCTCCGGTAACAGCGGTAGCGAAAGACGGAATCCAGTTAATCGCCAAGGCACGTGTCACCGTTCGTGCGAATATCAAGCAATTAGTGGGTGGTGCCGGAGAAGAGACGATCTTAGCCCGTGTAGGTGAAGGTATCGTATCTTCCATTGGTTCATCCGAAAGCCATAAGACCGTATTGGAAAATCCGGATTCCATCTCGAAATTAGTGCTTCGCAAAGGGCTTGACGCCGGAACAGCTTTCGAAATCCTTTCCATCGATATCGCCGATATCGATATAGGTAAGAACATCGGCGCTTTCTTGCAAATGGATCAAGCTCAAGCGGATAAGAATATCGCTCAGGCGAAAGCCGAGGAACGCCGTGCGATGGCTGTAGCCCTCGAGCAAGAGATGAAGGCGAAAGCACAAGAAGCCCGTGCCAAGGTGATCGAGGCAGAAGCGGAAGTTCCCAAGGCAATGGCTGACGCTTTCCGCACAGGAAACCTAGGCGTAATGGACTATTACAAGATGAAGAACATCGAGGCGGACACTTCTATGCGTGAAGCGATAGCTAAACCGGCCGGTACTCCATCAAAACCATTAAAGGACTAAAATAGTTATATACATGGAACTATCTCCAAGGGCAGGGTCGCACCTTGCCCTTTTATGATTAAAAGTAAACTTAATTAGCTGATCGAATATGAGAACAATCCCCGCTTCAGAATTAGCGATCCATTCAGATGGTAGTGTTTTCCACCTGCATTTAAAACCAGAACAACTTGCGGATCGTGTGGTACTTGTTGGTGATCCCGCACGAGTTACAACCGTCGCTTCCTATTTTGAGTCTCAGGAATGTGAGGTTTCCAGCCGGGAGTTTCATACCATCACGGGCCAATACAAGGGAAAACGTATCACGGTTGTATCCCATGGCATCGGTACAGATAATATTGATATCGTATTAAATGAGTTGGACGCTCTCGCTAATATTGACTTCTCAACCCGTACGATCAAGCCGGAATTCAAGCAACTTTCCCTAGTTCGTATCGGGACTTCCGGAGGGTTACAGCCATTTGTCCCGATTGGGACTTATGTAGCTGCGGAGAAATCGATCGGATTCGATGGAGTCATTTATTTCTACGCAAATAGTAATTCCGTTCGTGACGCAGACTTGGAATCTGAATTAATAAAACAGCTTGATTGGCGGCTTAGCGGCATATGGCCTTATGTCGTATCGGCAGATCCATCGTTGATCGAGCAAATCACCCGTAATGATATTATCCGGGGAACGACTATTGCGGCCAATGGCTTCTACGGGCCGCAAGGGCGCGAGCTCCGATTGCCCTTGACTGATCCGGAATTGAACCGGAAAATAGAGGCTTTCGAGTACAACGGGCGAAAGATTACGAACTTCGAGATGGAGAGCTCCTCTTTAGCTGGTCTGGCCGCTCTCATGGGACACCGGGCAATGACCGTATGTTGTATTATCGCCGGACGTGTGGATAATCATATGAATACGGATTATAAAGGTTCTTTGGAAAAACTGATTGAAACTGTATTAGACCGTATATAATAATATCAAGACTATGAAGTGGGATCATTCACTAATCGATACGTTGGAATGGGGGAATCAGATCTCCCATAAGGAAGATAAAATAAAGATAGCGGACCTTATCGCATCTAAAGTCGAAAACGGACAAGTCATAGGTGTTGGCTCCGGTTCTACCTCCTATCTAGCGTTGATTCGCATAGCCGAACGTATCCGGACGGAACGTCTTTCCATCTTGGCGATCCCCACTTCATTAGAAATCCGGATGACTTGCGCCCAGCTAGGCATTCCGGTTACCAGCCTGTTTTCCCACAAGCCGGACTGGACCTTCGATGGGGCTGATGAAGTAGATTCCCACTTTAACTTGATCAAAGGGCGTGGAGGCGCCATGTTCAAGGAAAAGCTATTAATCAGCTCCAGTCCGCAGACCTATATACTGGTCGATCCTTCCAAGAAAGTGGAGAGGCTGGGAGCTAAATTCCCGATCCCGATAGAGATTTTCCCGGAAGCTCTCACCTATGTAGAGGACAGACTCCAGCGATTGAATCCCGGTGAGATAAAACTTCGTATGGGGCAAGGTAAGGATGGACCGATCATTACCGAGAATGGCAATATGATCCTAGACGTATGGATGGACTATATCCCTGAAAATACAGAATCCACTCTCAAGTCGATTACGGGCGTACTCGAGAGTGGACTCTTTATGAACTATAAGGTAGAAGTATTAGGGCTTACTTCATGAATCCTTGTTGTTTCAATACCTTCAAGAGTACCTCGGAGAAATGTTCACTATTTTTCTTCGTATAGCGTACGTCCGTAAAGACCTGCGCCAGTGTTTCCTTATTATTCTCCCTTACAAACTGCTTATTCACCTCTAATGCCTCTTTCTCACTATACAAGGCATCGATGGAAGCCGGAGTAAAGTCCGTATAAGTCTCGTTTTGTACCACAGCCGCCAATGGTAAACGTTCAACTTGAGCGGGTATAGGCTCTGCCGGATAACCCACCGTAACCGTAACGATCGGGACAACCAGACGGGGAAGAGAAAGCGCCTCAATGATCTGGTCCGCATTATAAGCCGTCGTACCCAGATAGCAAATGCCTAAGCCTTTTTCCTCAGCGGCATTGCAGAAACTCTGGGCGAACAACATCGCATCTATTGTCGAAGCAATAAACGTTTGTAAATTGTCGAATCCGGCCTCCGCTTTCCTACACTCCGCCCATTTCACGAAACGGTTCGCGTCCGCACAAAAAGTAAGTACCACCGGGGCTCCCGTAATCATCGGCTGGTTAAAATGAGCCGGAGCCAGTTTCTCCTTGTTCGCAGGGTCGCGGGTAACCACGACACTATACAATTGCATATTCCCAGTATTCGAGGCACGAGTAGCCACTTCCAATAATTCATTCAGCAAAGACTCCGGGATATCCTGATCCGTATATTTACGGATACTTCTTCTATTCTTCATGCATTCTAACATAGCAATCCTATTTTTAAATTCTCAATAACTAAATCCTAATATCCATGCCGGCATACGGTTAAACACGCTTTTCGGTAACCCGTAGATAGCCGCATAAGCGTCGGGTACGAAGCGGAGACGATCATATCCCCTTAAGGGATCACCTACGGCGAAGATATATTTACCGCCAATCAAGAAATCTCCGTTCTCCATGAATTCCACGTTCGCCACGGAACGCATCTGGCTTAAGAAATAGGTTTCACACATCAATTGCCGATTCTCCTTATCTCCGAAAAAGGAGATCATCAAGTTGGTATCCCCCATAAAAACTTTCTGCTTGGCCGGAGTGGTTCCCAGTTGGTCTGCCGAGTAATAAATAAGCCTCACATCATGAAAGAAACGCAACAGGCTATCGCTTTGCTGACGAAGCATATTTGTCTTACGGGTTACATCAATCGATTTCGGACGTAAAGGAGCCGACTCAGCCACCATCATAAAATATTTTTGAGCTCGCTCCAGATTACTCATCGAAATAGAAACCACCGAAGGCAAATCCCGGCAAATCTCTTTTCTCACTAATTCTTGCAGACGGAAATAATACATATCCGGGTCTTGCCAATAAAAAGGATAACATCCATGTTCCAGATAGTTCCGGTAAATCGGCACAATATTCATCTCCGCATTGATCTCCTTCACCAAATCATGATGGTTCGCTAAGATATCCTCCAACGGAATGGGAGCTTTATCCAGAATGCTTTCGTAAGAAAGGAATTCACGGAACGACATCGGATGCATGGTATAAAAAGCAGCCTCATGCCTTAACCCGTTCCGCACCTCTGTCTGCGAGTACAAAGAAGTGGTAGCGAAAACAATCTTTAAGGCGGGGTTGGCATCCAATAAAGCTGAGACCTCTTCCATCCAGCCCGAATAGAAATGGATCTCATCCAAAAACAAATAATGCCCCCCGGCTTGCAGGAACTCCTTAACCGCATCGGTCAATGAATGTGTCTCAAACCAGAAATCATCCAGATTCACATACAGGGCTTCCCGCGAATCTTCAAATTTCAACTTAATATGCTGTAACAACAAGGTAGTCTTACCAACCCCTCGAGAGCCGAAGATGCCGATTAACCGATCCTCCCACTCTATCCGTGCATGCAAATAACGCAGGAATGTACAATTTATTCCTTTCAACAATAGCTGATGATTCCGCTGAAGCAAGTCCATATACAAATCTGTTTTACGCGAATATAAAAAATGTTCCGTGTTTTTCGTACCTTTCCTCTATAAATCAAGTTCACGTTAGGAAATAGTTGGTGCGAAACATAA